>VFSW01011519.1_pt1 | contig 12421 bp, 11 predicted proteins | sample 5358111 | NCBI WGS metagenome assembly VFSW01 (sample SAMN11554181, study PRJNA540505) | mine drainage metagenome | isolation source: sediment from site ElyBrook_90M | place: USA: Ely Copper Mine, Vershire, VT | collected 2017
ATTGACCTCCGCCCCCCCCACCTCCGCCGCCACGGCGGGCGCCGATCCCATTTCGAGGTGCCGGTAGATGTTCTCCAGCGAGATTACGGAATTGTCGATGACGCGCGAAAACGCCAGCGCCAGGCCGCCCAGAATCATGGTGTTCACCGTGCTGCCCATCAGCGACAGAATCACGAACGTCGTCAGCGCGGAAAGAGGAATAGACAGCAACACCGCCGAGGTGGCCCGCAAACTGCCCAGAAAGATCAGGATCATCAGGCTGGTCAGCACCAGCCCGATCAGTCCTTCGTGAAGCACCGTCAGCAGCGCTTCCTTCACGTATACCGATTGATCGAATGCCACGGCGGCGACCAACTGCTTCGGAATTTCCACCAGGTGCGGGATGAGGTCCTTGACTCCCTGCACCACGGAGATCGTGTTGGTGTCCCCGCCCTGCTTCATGATCGGCACGTAGGCCGATTTTTGCCGGTCCACGCGGACGATGTTGTACTGAATCTGGGCGGCGTCTTCGGCCTTTCCAACGTCTCCCACCGAGACCCATCTCGTGCCTACCGTTTTGATTGGCACCGAGTCGAGTTCCTTGACTTGGTCCACCAAGCTGTTGGAGTAGACATAATAGTCGTACGGTCCCATCTTCACGTCGCCCGCCGGCAAAATCAGGTTCGCCTGGTTTACCGCGTCCACCACGTCCATGGGACTCAATTGCCTCGCGGCCAACTTGTAGGGATCGACGTAAACCATCACCTGCCGGTACTTTCCGCCGAACGGAGGTGGAATAACCGCGCCTTTTACTGCGCCCGGAATCTGGTTGCGAATCTGGAACTGCGCGTAATCGTGCAATTGCGTCTCGTTTAAGCCCTCTCCCTTCACTGTCAACAGACAGACAGGCAGGCTCGACGCATCGAACTTCAGCACAACCGGAGGCAGTGTCCCCGGAGGCAGCCGTTTCAGATCGGCCAGCGCCAGGTTCGAGATCTGCGTGACGTCCGCGTCGGCGCTGGTGCCGGCCTGAAATGTAATCTTGATGATGCTCACACCCAGCAGAGAGCGCGACTCAAAATGATCCACACCGCTGGCCAGGGTGAAAAACCGCTCCAGCGGATCCGTGATATCGGTTTCGATGTCTTGAGGCGGCATTCCCGAGTAGAACGTCGCGACCACTACTTGGGGAATATTGATGGGTGGAAAGAGATCTACCGGCATGCTTTTCACGCTGAGTACGCCCATCAGCAGCAACGCCAGACAGATCACCACAATGAAATATGGATTACGAATCGAAAATCGAGGCATGATTTACAGTAAACTCCAGCCAGTTACTGACTTTGAGGTTGGTACTCGGTCATTTCAACAGGGTGAGGCTGCACTGTGGCTCCGGCCTTGAGCGCCGCGCGATCGCTCACCACTACGTGATCTCCATCGTTCACTCCGGACAGCACTTCTGCATAGCTAGAGCTTTGCAGTCCCAGTTGAACGGGGCGGATCTCGATCTTGTTATCGGAAGTCACCACGTATACCGTATCCCTGGTAGCTTCATGGTTTACCGCCTGCAGCGGAACGCTCAGCGCGTTGTTCTTGTGCTCCAGCGTCAGCACGGCGTCCGCATACATCCCCGGCATCAGCAAACGCTGGGGATTCTCCACATCGACTTCCGTGTGCATCGTGCGCGTGTCCTCCGCTACGTCGGTCGAAAAACGCATCACCCTGCCGGGAAAATGCTTTTCCAGCGAAGGCACATTCACGTCCACTGCGTCGCCCACGTGAATGAATTTCACGTACGACTCAGGCACCGGAATTACCAGCCGGAACTTGTCGTCTTCGGAGAGTTTGCAGATGGGCAACACGTTGTTCGAAGAACTGGTGCCGGCCTGCACCAGGGTGCCATAATTGGCGTAGCGTTGCGTCACCACTCCGCTGAAAGGCGCGTTGATCCTGGCGTAGTCGAATAACACCTTGTCCCGCTCTTCCTTAGCCTGCGCCGCCGCCAGCACGCTCTGTGCCGACAGCAGGGCGGACTTGGCCACCTCCAGTTGTGCCTCGGCGCCTTCGAACTTGCCTTGCCAGTCGTCCACTTCCTGCTGGGCGACCAAGCCTGGCTTGGTTTCCGCGACGGTCTTGATCCGGTCGTATTGCAGTTTATACGGCTTTACCAACGCTGTCGCCCGGTCTACCTGGTGTTGCGCCTGCTGTACCACGTCCTCCTGGTTCTTTACGGCCGCTGCATCCTGCGCCAGTTGAATCTTGAGTTCCGGAATCTCCAGCACGGCCATGAGTTGGCCCGTCTTGACCCGCGTCCCATAGTCCACGTTAAGTTCCGTGATATAGCCGGATTCCTTGGCATAGACATCGATTTCCTGGAACGGAACCAGCTCTGAGGAAACGGTGAGTTGCCGCTCAATGGGCCTGTGCGTCACTGGAGCGACTCCTACCGTCGTTGCGGGGACTGCCGTTTCTGTTCCGCTGGCATTGACCTTCGGACCGGAGCATCCCACAAAAGCAGCGGCCGCGAGGATCGCGAAGGCCGCTGGAAGTACGTTGCGATAAGTTTTTAGCTGCATGCTTGTTTTTCAGCGAAGGCCCGAAGTTTTGCCCCAAGCGTCTCAACCGAGAATTCGGGACTCTCGATCAGCGCGAACAACTCACTCTCTTCATTCCGGATCCGTTCCGCCGCATCCGGCAACCTTTCTACCAGTTCCTGCGGTACCGTGAGGACTCCATGGCGGTCACCGTGGAGAATATCTCCCGGCTTGATGGAGAGCCCGCCAATCTCAACCGGTTCGCCGAAATCAACAATATGTGCATAAGAGTGCGAAACCGATATGCTCCCGGCGAACAGTTGAATGCCTACCGGCTCCACTCCGCCCAGATCCCTCACCGATCCGTTCGTGACATAGGCTACGCAGCCGAATGCGCGACAGAGTCGGGCGTGGACCTCCCCAAAGATCGCTCCGAATCCCGGGCGGTTGTCGAAATCCTGTAGCACCATAATCCGCGGAGCGGGAATCGTAGCTAGATATTCCCACCATGCCACGTTTTCGTAGTAGCATTTCCCTGTCATTGGTGGCATATAGGTTTGGATTCGACCCGTCACCGCATGACCGGCTACGGGAGCCATGTTGGGAAATCGGCAAAACGCCGTCCCGCTGACGAATCCTTCGTTGCGAGGACGGATGTTGAATCGTTCAATTGCATTCGCCACGGTGCATGTGTCATACCGGCAAAGTGCATCTAAAGTGTTGATTGGACGGCCGTTACCTGAAATATGGTTCATGGTTTACTCGGAGGGAATACGCTGGGTACGGGTCGCACTTCCAGCGGTCGATACGTGTACGCGAGAGGCCACGACACGATGGTACAAGTCGCGTACTCGGGATCACATACCAGACTCTTAGGATATTTTGGAAAAAAACAGGGGAGCACCCGGACCGGTTTTGGCCGGTTTTGAGTGCTCTCATGGTTCGGCGCGAAAAATACTTCATTCAGGGTATTCCTTCCTGCCGCCGCCACGCCATAAGATGGCAGCGGGTATCCACAAGGCAAACGTATGTCCCCAGTACGGATTCTTATTGCGGATGATCACGCGATTATTCGTAGCGGCTTGCGCGCTCTTCTTTCGCACGAGCCTGGTTTTGAAGTGGTGGCGGAGGCCGCTGATGGCCGGGAGGCTGTAGAACTGGCCGAACGCGAACTGCCGCACATCGCGCTTCTTGATATCAGCATGCCTACGCTGAACGGTTTGGAAGCCGCCCGCCAGATCTCTGCCAAGTCGAGTACTGTCCAGTTGGTCATGCTTACCGTCCACACCGACGAGTGCTATCTCTTGAATGCCCTGAAGGCCGGCGCCCGCGGCTATGTCCTTAAGAGTTCAGCCGAATTCGAGATCCTCGAAGCGATACGCGCCGTCTCCCAGGGCAAGGCCTACTTTAGTCCCAAGGTGAGCCGGGTTCTCGCGGATGAGTACATGCGCTACCTCCAGGCTAGCCAAGTCGAAGACAGTTACGATCTGCTCACCAGCAGGGAACGCCAGATCCTTCAGTTGTTGGCCGAAGGTCAATCTAATAAGGACGTCGCCAATATTCTTGATCTCAGCCCTACTACGGTCATCTGTCATCGCCAGCACATCTTTCAGAAACTCAATCTGCATAGCCTGGCTGATCTCATTCTGTATGCCATCCGCAAAGGCGTCATTTCGTCCAACCAGAGTGCCATAGTGTGAGTCGGTAAATGGCTCCGAACAGTCATGCACATGCGGCCCGCCGTCTGCTCACCACAAGGATGGCGCTGACCCTTGGATTCGGGGTTCTCCTTACCCTCCTGGTCATGTCAGGGGTCTACGCTGTTACCGGCATCTCCCAGTTGCAGTCCAGCAACGAAGATATCCTGCAGGAATTCCTCGGCCGCGAGACACGGCTTGACGAACTCAGGTCCGCCATCTACCTGTCCGGTACTTATGTTCGCGACTACCTCCTGGAGCCGGACCCGGCCAAAGCGGAGCAGAGCCGTCTGGCCCTTGCCGATACCCGCGGCCAGATTCAGTCCATGGCCTCTCTGCCGTCACCCCCGTCTGACCCCGCCGCCCAAAGCATGCAGGACGCCCTGCGCCGTGAGATCGCCGAATACTGGCATACGCTCGATCCGGTCCTTACCTGGAACGCGCAGGAGCGTCACAAGGAAGGCTATCGCTTTTTGCACGACGAAGTGTTGCCGCGTCGCTCCAGCACGTTGGGCATCGCTAATACCATCGCCTCCGTCAACCAGCAGCAACTCGTGGAGAGAGATCATCGCCTTGTCCAGATGTTTGCCAGTCTGCGGAATCGTGTCATGTTCGCGGTTGTGGCCATGTTCTTCTGCGGGCTGGCCTTGGCTTTTGCCACCGCCATCCACATCCTGCGGTTGGAAGAAAAAACTCTGGAGCACCTCGAGGAAGTCACCGAGGCCCGCCTGGAATTGCGAAATCTCTCTGCCAGGCTCGTCGAGACCCAGGAAAACGAACGTAAGAATATCTCTCGCGAGTTACACGACGCAGTAGGTCAATCTATGTCCGCCGTGCAGTTTGAACTGCACGACCTCGGCGTAGTGCTCGCTCCTTACCCTGAGCCTCTGCGGACCAGGGTGGACCGAATACGGGAACTGGTCGAAAGTTCCGTCGCCATGGTTCGGAACATGGCTCTCCTCCTGCGTCCTTCCATGTTGGATGATCTAGGTCTGCCCGCGGCTCTGGAATGGCAGGCCAACCAGGTCTCCCGTTCCACCGGGGTCAAAGTCAAGCTCGTTTCCGCAGGCATACCTGATGAACTTCCCGAGGAACACAAAATCAACATTTTCCGCATCGTGCAGGAGGCGCTAAATAACGTATGCCGGCATGCGCGCGCCAGCAGCGTCGAAATCACACTCAAAGCCGACGGGGGCCGCATCTCAGTCACGATCCGGGACGATGGACGGGGATTTCGCAAGCCACGCCCCTCCGGCCTGGGTCTGATCGGTATGCACGAACGCGCCGAGAGTCTGGGAGGAAATCTGATGGTTAAGTCCGAACCCGGACAGGGTACTACGATCGAGGTCTCTTTGCCCCTCCCGAAAAGTCTCGGCGTCGGCCGGCCAACGGCGGAAAGCATGGCCTAGTCGCGTGACCAAACGGCTCATCTGGGAATTGTTCCTGTTGACAGCCGGAATTGTTTATGTGGTCATCGCTCTTTGCGACAGTGTGGAGTCCCTGGCTTTTGTCGCGGTGTTCGTGCCGCTTGCCGCCCAGGAACTGGTCCACACTCGCAGGGAAAAACACTAACATGCCATTGCGATGGAGGCCGCTGTGCATCCGCCGAGAAAGGCAGGGTCCAACTCCAGCGGCGCCCAAGCCGGATTCCACCCAGTGCGGCGGATTCGCCCACTGGCTGGCTTGTTATCGGCAGCAGTTGGAAGAATTAGCGAAGCAGTCGGAGCCCGGCAGGAACTTATCTGAGCAACCCAAGGACGACGTATGATATCAGCCATTTCTATTGCTAGAATTTATGACCCGGATGAAGCTTTGTCCATCGTGTCGGCACTCACTGAGCAGCACCTTGAGGATGTCAGGCACCGCGCTTTCGATTACTTTCAGGAGCGCGGCCGGACCGTAGGCAATGATTGGGAAGACTGGCTGCGCGCCGAACGCACCGTGCTTTGGAGCCCTCGCGCGGAGATGTTCGAGAACCCGTCTTCAATTGTCTTACGGGTGGGCGTGCCGGGCTTCAGTCCTAAGTCGATTCAAGTCACTGCAACCCCGCAGTCATTGCTCATTCAGGGCACCGAACCGCACCAGCATCAGGGTCTGGACACAAGGCTTCATTTCTGCGAATTCGGGCAGCAGCTGTTCCGCCGCTTCGATCTGCCCACGCACATCGACCCTGGTACGGTTTCCGCAACTCTAGACAAAGGGGTGCTCGAGATTCTCGCCGGCATTCTGCGCCGTCCGCGCCGCGCGCAATACCTTCAGGCCTGCACCTAATGGCGCTCTGTGCTCCCTGTCCGCGGCCCTCGCCGGTTCGTACGGTGCGGGCCGGGTGCGGAACGATAAGCTCAATGTCCCGATCCGCAGGCTGCCGGCGATTTCAATAGCTGGCACACCGTTTCGATGATTGATTTCAATCAGCCTCGCCAATCCCACCGGAATGCCTAACAGGGCGGCCGCCGCTTCGAACCTGCCTGCCGGAGAAGTATTTGAAACCTGTTGCCACGAATCGAACGCGGCCTGCGCATCGGCTGCCTTTCCGATAAGTGCCAGCCCCAACGCGCCCGCGCGGTAAATGTGCCCGGAGAGATCGAGAAACGCGCACGGAGTTTCCGCAACGCGAAAGCCGCCGTGCGGGCGACCCGCCAGCGCTTGTAATCCGCGCTCGATATATTCCGCAATTTCAATCGACATGAATTCAGCCACGACAGATCACCCAGCCTGAATATTAGTTCACATGCGCAGGGCTTTCCTATACCCCGTTGCGAGTAGAGTTAGGGGAAAAGTAAATGTAGGCCGGGTGTTCCTTTGCTGCATCCCCTCGAACACGCTCTAAACGCGCCGTTTGCCCGCGTCCTTGTGGTCGCTTTCACGGTTGGCCGCCGGATAATGAGCGATACTCCAACTCATTGTTTCAGACCCTCAAGGCGCGGCAATTCCCGGTGCCGCCGTGCTAACGATAGCGGAGCTTACGTCTTTTCACACGTAGGGGTGGGCCGCTACAGGATCTTCGTTGCCGTTCCCGGCTTCCGGCACGAGGTTGACAACGATATCGAAGTTCGCGTTCGGAGATCGTCCGCCGTTGACTTCACGACCTACACCGGTTTCGGCCCCGGACGGAAAAATGGTGACGAATTCAATGTCAGCGGCACCTGGTACTGGGAAGAAATGGTCAGTAAGCAGTTTGGCAATCATTCGGCCACCATGATCCAGTGGTTCAACACCTGCACTCTGTCCACCACCCGGAGTCCGGGAGGACTGCGCCAGCACCCCAGTCAGTCCGTGGTACGTCGGTACGTCCGGCCGGCATTTACGTTGCGCACCAGCAGCGTGCTCTTCCCGATGTCCGCTATCCCGGCCCATGCTGACGGATGCGTCGCTCTTCAAAATCTTCCCGCTCTACGAGCGTCTGAAGCTGGAATTTCCCCTGGAAGCCTTCAATGTGACCAACACCAGTTCGGACCGTCGGGGATCACCGTCCCACTTCTTCGTTCGGCGTCATCACGCCCCCTGAAGCGAACAACCCCCGCTGCGCCGTGCGCCTGATCTTTTGAGTGTGGTGCGGATGATAGGACTTGAACCTACACTCCCTCGCGGGAACTGGAACCTAAATCCAGCGCGTCTGCCAGTTTCGCCACATCCGCGCGCCTGGAGAAATTATAGCGTACTGCCTATACCAGCCCCAGGAAATTCGGCGCATATCCCGGAAAGACGACCCGTAGATTCCCGGTCCCCGAATGCTTCACCACCAGTTCCACAAGCACGTCCCGGAAATCCGTGGTGAGCGCCAGGTCGCGCCCTTCGTACAGTTGCTCTCTTTCCAGACCCGGCCACTTGCCATACACCTTGCCGCCCTTCACTGCGCCGCCCATCGCCAGCATGTAATTGGCGTGCCCGTGATCCGTGCCGCGATTGCCATTCTCGTGCGCCGTCCGCCCGAATTCCGACATCGTCACTACCGTCACGTCGCTCATCCGATCGCCCATGTCCTGCCAGAACGCGCTCAGCGCCTGGCCGTATTCTCGCAACAGTACCGCAAGCTGCCCCTCCGACGCCCGCTGTCCCAGTTCGTTCACGTGATGATCCCAGCCCCCGATGTCGGCAAATGCCATTTCCATTCCCACATCGCTTTTGATCAACTGGGCAATCTGCCGCATGCTCTCGCCGAAGCGCCCGCGCGGATAATCTGCGCCGTTCGCCGCAGTGTAAGGCTGCCGTTGAATCGCTTGCAGCATCGCCACCGCCTCGAACGTTTCCCGGCCCGTGGCTTGCAACCGCGGATCCGCGCTGGCGGCATACATGTCCTCGAACTGCTTCGCCGCTGCCGCGTTGCGCACTTGAAAGTTGCCGATGCTTTGCAGCGAAATCGCCGGCTCGCCTCCCCGCAGCGTGCGCGGCAGTGTGGCCCCCAGCGCCACCGCCCGCACCGGCGATACTTTGCCCTCGACATTCGGTAGCGCGCGATTCATCCAGCCACTCTCGGTCGCCTTCAGCCCCGGCGTGCCCGATTCCATATAGTCCTGCGCGTCGAAGTGCGATCGCGTCGGGTCCGGCGATCCCACCGCATTCACGATTGCCAGGTGTTGCCGGTCGAACAGAGGCTTCAGCGGCGTCAGCGAGGGGTGCAACCCGAAGAATCCGTCCAGATCGATCGCCGCGTCCTGCTGTCTGTCGCCGCTCGCCGAAGGCCGCGGCACGGCGATGGTCGGCCGCAGCCCGTAGTACGCCTTCTCCCCGTGCGGCACGACCACATTCAAGCCATCGGCGGCGCCCCGTTGGAAAATCGCCACCAGAACCTTCTTGCGCGCCGCGGCGTCGTCCTTGGCATACAGCGTACGCGTCAACCACATTGGCGCGCTTCCCATTCCCACCATGGCCAGCGCGGAATTGCGAAGAAAGATTCGACGAGTACCCATCACAGACATTCCTCCGAGCTAACGTTTCTGGAACTCCGGAGACCCTAACGTGATCCCCTCCGATTCATCCGGTTTAACGGACTCCGCCATCGGCACCTTCACTCCCGGCACCTTGTTGTCCGCAAGCTGCAACGCGAAGTTCATGCGCGCCACCAGCCCCGCCGAATTGAGCCACTCTTTGCTCGAATTGGAGTATCCGGTCGGCTCCTGTTTGCGATACAACGGCTCGCCCAGTAGCGCCACCTGGTTGGTCAGCGCCGTAGCGAAATCTACTTCTCCGTTCACTGCACGCACCGCGCTGGCCACCATCTCCAGCGGCGGTTTCATCTTGCTCCGATACGCGCCCACGCTCCAGAATTCTTTCGATCTCAGCATCGTGCGCATCACTTCACGGATGTCGCCATCGGTCTTCAGGAACGTCTGCGCCATCGTCTCCACCAGCGATGCCGGCGGCTCGTCAGCCACGAAACGCTGCGCCAGTTTGCGCGAGATGAAGTGCGCCGTCGCCGGGCTGTGCGCTACGATGTCCAGCACCTGTTCGCCGTCCTTTTCGCCGCCACCCGCCGGAATCGTTACGCCCAGCACCACCTTTTCCCCGTTATCGTGCTGCCGCGGCGTGAACACAAACGTGCCGCCCCGCTGCGGCTGGTTGATCGTCCATCCCGTGAAACAGCGTGCCACCTCCGTGACGTCCTTTTGGGTATAGCCGCCATCCACACCCAGGGTGTGCAACTCCAGCAGTTCGCGGCCGTAGTTCTCATTCAACCCCCGCCGCTGTTGTTTCGCGTTGCCGCGCCCCGCCGCCGCAGCGTTCGGACCCACGCTCTGCCAGTTGTCCAGGTAAAACAACATCGCTGGACTCTTGGCCGTCGCCTCCAGCAGGTCGCGGAACTTACCCAGCACGTGCGGGCGAATGGCGTCCCGCTCGTATGCCGTCACCAGGTACCGGTCGGCGCCTTTATCCAGATAGATGTTGAAGTGGTTGAACCAGAAATCGGTGAGCACCTCCTCCAATTGCCGGTTGCTGTACACCGCGCGCAGCATCTTGCCTTCCATCAGGTCGCGCGCCACCACCTGCTGCGGACCCGCCGCCAGTTCGATTCTGCGCCGAAGTTCCGGCGGCGCGGCGGCGAACATAGCCTGCCGCAACTGCGCCGGCATCGCCGCGATCACGTCGTCCTGCTTGCCGGCCGGCAATACCTGAAAGGCCGCCAGTCGCTGCTGCGGCGTCCCCTGGCGCAGCGAGCGCACCTGCTCCTGCGTCAGGATCTCGCGCAGCGGTTGTACGTCCGGCGCATTTGGCGGCGCTGCATTCGCATCCCCGGCCGCCGCCAGCTTTCGCTCGTTCCGCGCCACCAGTTTCTCGATCACCAGTCGCCGGTCCGGGTCGGGGGGAAACGGCATCTGCCCGGCCATCATCTGTTTCACCAGTTGCGGAGTCGGATAGTTGCGCACCAGTTCACTGCTGCTCATCGAGAGCGTGTCCAATTCCTTCAGCTTGGCCGTCAGTGTCGGATCCTCCGGAATCTGTTCCGGATGCAGTTGCAGGTCGATCCATTTCTTCAGGCCCATCGCGCGCACTTGCGCCGCATCGCCTGGCCGCGGACCGAACGTCAGCCGGTTCAACGCTTGCGTAATCCGTTGGTCTTTAGAAATCTGCTGAATAAACTTGCGCGTGTCACTGGCACACTTCTTTGCATTTGCCGCGATCCCCGTGAAGGTTGCCAGACAGACAGCGGAAACCAGCACGCCAAGTGCCTGTTTGCGCATCTCTTGTCCTCTGCTCTATTAAACTCCCGATCCACCGCGGAGTTGCTGCGAGTCCGGTAAATCTCTGTGAGGGCACTCGCGGTATAGTAAATCAGGATTACGCCATGCTGAGAAGTGTATCGGTGTTTCTCGCCCTCTCGCTCGCTGGCAGCGCCGCCTTCGCCCAAACTGCCGCCGCTGGTTCGATTCAGGCCACCGGAACCGCCAGTTTGAATGTCCAGCCCGACCAGGTGCAACTTACCGTCTCTGTGATCACGCAAGCCACTACCGCGGCCCAGGCCGGGCAGCAGAATGCCAGCCAGACCAATGCCATGATCACCGCCCTGAACCAGGTTCTCGGTAAGAGTGGAACCCTGCAAACCACCGGCTATTCCATTTACCCGCGCTACAGCACAGTCCCCGGGCAGACTTCCACCATCGTCGGCTACACAGCGCAGAACACGCTCCTGGTGACTGCCTACGATTTGACGCTCTCCGGTCCGCTCATCGATGCCGCTAACCAGGCTGGCGCCGGCACCGTCAGCGGTCTCACCTTCGGCTTGCAGGACCCCGAGCCGTCCCGTCTCCAGGCCCTCACCCAAGCCGGGAAGATCGCCCAATCGCACGCCTCGGCCATCGCCGCGGGCCTGGGAGCCAAGGCCGGCTCCGTTCTTTCCGCCGTGGAGGGTGGTTCCGGCTCGATCATGCCGGTAGTGAGCGGCGTCAGCGGATCCTCCAGTACCCCGGTGTTGAGCGGAACGGTCACCGTCTCCGCTACCGTAACCATCACAGTCCAACTGCTCCAATGAAGTTATGCCTACTCACGAAACCACGATCCTCGGCGGCGGATGCTTCTGGTGCCTCGAAGCCGTCTACGACCAGATGGAAGGAGTGGTCTCCGTCGAATCCGGCTACATGGGCGGCAGCATTCCTAACCCGTCCTATCGAGCCGTGTGCACCGGAACCACCGGCCACGTCGAAGTCGTCCAAGTCACCTTCGATTCCGAAATCACCACCTTCCGAGAAATCCTGGAAGTCTTCTTCGCTATTCACGACCCCACCTCGCGTGACCGCCAGGGCAACGATTCCGGACCCCAGTATCGCTCCGTCATCTTCTATCAGAGCGAGGCTCAGAAGGCCGTCGCCCAGCAGATGATCCGCGAACTGGATTCCGAAGGCGTATGGCGCGACCCGATCGTCACCGAACTCCGCCCCGCCTCCACCTTCCACGTCGCCGAGGAATATCACCAGGAGTACTTTGCGAACAATCCCCGCCAGCCCTACTGCGCCTATGTGGTGGCGCCTAAAGTCCGCAAATTCCGCGACCATTTCGCCGCCAAACTTCGTCGTGTGACCTAAACCCTGTCTGGCTCAGGCAGTGAATCAACAGGCGGTGGCTCAGCAAACGCCCGCGCCAGGCGCTCGCGTCCCACAAGCCGCCGGCAGAGGGGGATTTGGCGGACCGATCGAGTTGGGCCCGGACGACGAGCCCGCTTTCCCCGATCCGCCTGCGGCGTTCAACGTCAAACGTGAGGATGTTCCGCACGGCGAG
>VFSW01011520.1_pt1 | contig 12421 bp, 7 predicted proteins | sample 5358111 | NCBI WGS metagenome assembly VFSW01 (sample SAMN11554181, study PRJNA540505) | mine drainage metagenome | isolation source: sediment from site ElyBrook_90M | place: USA: Ely Copper Mine, Vershire, VT | collected 2017
CCTTCCGGATTGTAATCCGAGTCCCACACCATCGGCGTCGTGTAGAGAGGCTGCGGAAGCCGTCCCACCGACACATCCAGCCAATCATGCGGATGCCAGCCGACATACGCCTGCCCGATAAAAAGACTGTAATTGTTGGCTTTGCTGAACGGCCCTTGATATGGCGACTGGCCGCTGCCGGAGCCGCCGAAGGTGTTCCACGGCGAACGCGGATTGGGCGAGGTTTCCGCCCTGAAACCATAATAAAACTCATCGGCCAAATCGCCTCGAACCCCCAGGCGCAAAGCGTAGCGCCAGCGGTTCAAAGCCATCGTGTCGCCCGCGTAGGTCGTTCCCGGCCCGATCTGACCGGCGCGGTACTCATAACGCAGCCGGAAATCCCCGAACAACTCCATGCTTTTGATTGCGTCATTGATTTTCCATTTAAAACCGCTGGGAGCGTTGGGATTGTTCGTCACCGATTCGCTTTTGAGATCCTGCGCTTCCTGGCCGGTCAGAATTCCCTTCTCCACCAGTTTGTTGAGAAGCGCATCGGCCGAGGTTTGAGCCAGCACAGTCGTTTGAAAAGCCAGCGCGGCCGACGTCAGAGCCAGCGCCGTCAAATACGGATGGTTGAATTTCATGTCGTTTGCCGCGCCTAATTTTTAAAACATTCCTAAGACCCGCCTTTGGTACAACCCCTATGTGGCAACGCGAAGGACATTGCGTGACATTTGTGTGACAATGCGCCCAGCCATGCCGCGCGGCGGCATCCGCGCCTGGGTATGCGGCCGTTGGTCTGGACGGCAGGGGAGGTCGAGGCGCCGTGCGCCAAAAGTAACTGTTACCCGCTTTGGCGAGGGCAAAAGGCAGCGCCCGAACGGCCTGTTGCCTGAACAACAAGCGCCGTCTCGCATTGGCTTGGCTCTTGTGCGCCGCACTTTTTGCCGGGCCAAAAGCCAGCCAAGCGTTCGATTTATCGCAGTTCTCCGGACGAATCGAATCGCTCAAAGACTCCGCCAAGAAGTTTGAGGGCCACGGCGGCCTCACACGCCAGAACGGCGGCCGCTGCCAATGCGCCCAAAAGCAATCCCAGAACCGGGCTGACGAAATGCGACACGGGCCATAAGACCGCCGCAAAGGCAACCGCCGGCGGCGTCAAACCAAAAATCATCACCAGCATTTGACCGATCATCAGAATGACTTGCTGACCCGTGTTCTCGAAACCGCGAAAAGTTTCTTTGCCCAGGTTCACCCAGCCGGGAAACAAAAGCGCGGCGGCGTTGGGCGGGAGCATCGCGAAAAAGTCGATCAGCGGCAACAGCAGCACCGCCGCAACGGCCACGCTCAAGCGCATCAGCACTGAAATTCGCTGGTGATGAAAGTCGCTCGGAAACGCCACGAGGGCAATGATCACAAGCAGCAATTGCACCGCAGCCAGCGCCGCCGCGGGCGCAAGGATCTCGCCGAATATAATCTGCCAGCCGGTCATCGGATACATTTTCAAAAGGTCGCACACCGCCAAATCCTGCCGCAAATCCTGCCGGAGCACTTGCGGGCCGGAAATGAGCGACATGAGGATCAATCCACATGCGAAGCTGCCGGTGGCGAGGCGCGCCGTCGGCCCGCTCAGCCGCGGAGCAATGCCGGCGCCGCCGATCAGCAGAAAAAAAGCCAGGAACAAAAACCATCGCCCGGTTACAAAGTGCCCGGCGCTGATGAGGTTTTTCCAAAACAATGCGACCGCGCGAAAGCCCGTCGGCCGCAATTCAAACGGCGCGCGCCGCGCCGTTTTGGACGCGGAAGCCCGTTGCCAATTTCCCGCGCGGGCGGCCGCGATGCGATCCGCGATTTTTTGCGAAAGCGCCAGAGAGGCTTCCTCGAAAGCCACGTTCGACCGCATGACCCATAAATAGTGCAGCCCAACAATTAGGAGAACCGGCCCCATCGCGATGAGAAATTGCGCGGCCGTGATCGCAAACATCGGCGCGATCACGAGGCGAAACGGCGCCAGGAGGTAATAGAGGGGGCCTGATTCCACGAGCTGTTTTGCATACGGGATCAGACGCTGAAAATCACGCGGATCAGTCAATACTGGAATTGACGGCGACGCCCGAAAAATCCAAAGGCCGATGCCAGCCAGCGCAAGACTGGTGGCGCCTAGAAAAATCAACCGCCGTTTGCAGTTGGAGAGGCCGCGGTCCATCAACCGTGTGCGCGCGAAGGAACTGCCCAACAGATGCAAGTTCAGGGTGGAAAGCACCGCCCACCAGGCCACAATGCGCATCGCGAAACTTCCGCTTCCGCCGCGCCCGATCAACGTCATGAAAAAGGCGCTGGCCAGGATTGTGGTTTGCGATTTAAGCAGCTTGAAATGAATCAGCGCCCGCCGGCTTATCGGCGCGGGGAACAAAAACGCGATTTCCGCTTCCGAGAACGCCAGCGCCGCGCGCTCCTGCGGGACAATCCAGGCCATCAGCAACATGACCATCAACCCCAGCGCCGCGAGCGACTCGGCCAACATCCGATGATCGGCGCTTGAGAGCATGCCTGTCCCGCCGGCCCGCCCGGCGCGCAGGAGTCCGTGAAAAAAGTACCAATAAAAATAGAACCCGCCGGCAATCGCGCCGAAAAGATATTTGGGCTGGCGCATCCGTTTCAACCGAAACATCAAACGGTTGCGCCAGGAGTGAAATCCATAATAAAACATCGCGCTCGCGATCATAAGGAGGTTGCGCCTCCCGCCGATTCACCCGTGGCGCGAAAAAACACTTGCTCCAAATTGGCGTCGCCGGATTGCTCGGAAAATTTTTGCCGGACCTCATCCATGGTTCCGTCGATAATTTTGCGTCCGTCCTTGAGGATCAAAACGTGCGAGCAAATTTCCTCGAGCAAGTGCAGCAGGTGGGAGCTGATCAAAATGGCCGCCCCGGCGCGCGCCCGTTTCACAATGGAATCCTTCATGCGCCGGATGCCGATGGGGTCCAGGCCCGTCAGGGGTTCGTCAAATAGAATGACTCCAGGCGAATGGAGCAATCCGCACACGATGGCCAGCTTCTGCTTCATGCCACGAGACAACTCGCCCGGCAGCTTGTCCTTTTTGTCGGCCATCTCCAATTCCGACAGCAGTTGCGCGCCCCGCTCTTGATAATCCGCAATCTGGTAAATCCGCGCGGTGAACGCCAGATGTTGCGCAACTGTCAAATACTCGAATAATCGCGGTTCGTCGGAGAAAAACGCCAGGCGTCCTTTGGCCTCGATTGGATTCTGGTCCAGCGCAAAACCGCAAATGCGCACCGCGCCGCGCGTGGGCGGAATGATGCCCGAGAGGCATCGCAGCGTGGTGGTTTTGCCCGCTCCGTTGGGTCCCACCAGGCCGATCACTTCGCCAGGCCTGACGGCGAAGGAAAGATCGCTCACCGCCGGAAAATCGCCGTACAGTTTGGTCAGCCCGCTCACCTCGATCAGGTTCAAAGCGGCCACGGGCGCGATGAGCGGCGGCGCGACAGGCATCGTCACAGGCTAACAGGCCGAAAATCAAATGTCTAAACCGGAAATCCGCGTTACCAAGGCGAACGTTGCTCCAAATGAAAATAACCGCCGCTCAGTCCGGCGGCGGGAAGAGTTGCCAGGCAGACGCTCGTCTTCGCGCCTTCAGGTTGTCTTTCATGGGGAGCCAGGGTCGCCCTTGATCAAAGCCAATCCCAATTCAAGGGTCCTTGCTTTGATAGAGCCGTGCAATGTCCACCAGTATTTTTTCCAGCTCGCTGTAGTAATCGTCCTCGTTCATTCCATTTTTTCGCAAGCGCAGGGCGCTGAGCTTTTGCTCCAGTTCGTCGCGCCGCGCGCGAACGGCAGGCGGAAGGCTTTGCTCCGTTTCATTGCGGACCAGAATCATTTGGTGCGCCCGCACGCCGTCCACCGATTTTCCGCCTTGGGCTGTCTTGACAGCGCGCGCGCCGTGGAACCAGTCCGGCGGAGTGCCCAAGCCGTCACCGTTGTCATCAAGCAACGCATGTTCGCTCTGCAACAGGCCTTTCTCCTTGTAATACTGCCCGACCTCCCGGGACGCCAGCAGGAAAGCTTCCAGCAACGTCGTCTGGCCGTCGCGATCCAGGTCCGCTTCGGGATCGGCGATTGCCCGCGCCAAATAGCCGCCGAAGCGCGGCGCGTTGACTTCGTAGCCGCTACGGGTGGCGGTGATGATGACTCGCTCGGGGCCGGAAAGCGCCGGCAGAAACGGACCGCTGGCCGACGCGCATTGAATGACGGCCAGCGGACGCCTGCACGATTTCAGAGCGGCCGCCAAATCCCCGGCCGAGATGTCGGGGCCGCGCAGATTGAACTTCGCGGAATGGCCGTCGAAAGTGCCGTGGCCAATGAACACCAGCCAGAGTTCGCCCTCTGGTTTGGCGATCTCATCGGCGAGAATGCGCAACAAAAGCGTCCGATCATTTTCCAAAGACGCCTCATTCGTGCCGACGACGCATGTCCGCAACCCGCCTTTTGCGGCCGCCTTTTCCCACAAATCAGCCCAGGCCAAAAATTGTTCGCCGTATTGAGGTTCGCCGGCGGCGCCGATGACGAGGATGAGACTGCGTTGGTCATTGGTTTGCGCCGTGAGCGAAATGGGGGCGAGGACTGCGGCGAAAACCAGAGCCAGTGCGGCGAATTTTGGCGTGTTGCGTGGGGGGGCCGTGTTGCGTGGTGCGTGTTGCGTGGTGCATGGTGAGAGGCGCGTGGTGAGAGGCGCATGAAAACGGAACAATCGGTGCGGCAAATCACGCAACACGCAACACGCAATACGGCCCGCGCTCCACGCTCCACGCAACACGCAACACGTTCCCTTCCTCACGGCAACCCCTTCCAGCGCCGTATTCCCCATTCGCTTACAAAACAACCCAGCACGAACAGGAATACAAGCGGCTCCTGCCAGAGCGGTTTGCTCCACGTTTCCGTAATAGGCGCGCGTCGGTTAGGAAGCTGTCGCGCAAAATTTCTCAACGCGTCGAGAGTCAAAATCTCGCCGCCCGTCCGCCGCGCCACCTCCTCCAACACCGCGCGATTGGGCGTGAGCGAGCGGAATTCGTCGACGGACGGGTCCGAGGCCCAACCGGCCGCCGCCTGTCCGATGAATTTGCCCTCTGAATTGGTGAGGCGCGCCTGGACGGAATATGCTCCCGGATCGCCCGCGACATACGTTGCCTCGTATTTTCCGGGCTGACTGGGCGAGGCATCCGCGGTGAGCTGGAGATAGTCCGAGGCGGCGTCAACCTTCGGCGCGCCATTCCCGGATGGGTGAAGCAGTCGGACGGGACGGATGGTAAGTTGGACGCTTGCATTGTCCAGCGGCTTGAATTCCTCGTCTCGCGCCGCGACGGTGAGCCGGACGTGGGTGGGATCTCCGTCGGCGGCGGGCTGCGCGCTCACTGAAACGCGCGCCGGCACGTCGGACACCAGCCAGCGGACAAGCTGGCGCCAGGACTTTGCCAAATCCTTTTGCGCGGCTTCATCGTGCAGGCCCCAGCGCCACATGTCCCCGACCATCATTGCGGCGGCGCGCCCCAGGCCGAAACGCTGCACCGCGAGGGCCGGATACGTCTTATTATTGGGGTCCGATACAGTGGCAAGCACACTGGCGCCCGGCTTGATTGCGCGCACCGAATTGAGCACCGCCAATGGCGGAATGGATTCCAGGCGGTCTCGCTCTTCGGCTTCAGTGGCCCGCAAGCGTGTCCAGGGCTGCAACCAGCCTTCCCGCGTGAGGGTCAATTTCCACTGCGTGGAGATGCCGATGCTTGCCGGACGGTCCAGATAGACTGGCAGCATGGAACCAATGGCGGTTCCCGCATAATTTCCTTCCCGAAACGACTCGGCGCCGCCCAGCATCAGAAAACCGCCGCCGCGCTCCGATACAAATCGCTGCAACAACACCATCTGATCGTGGGTGAAAAAGTCCGACTCCAGGTCGCCGATGATCACGGCATGATAGCGGAACAGTTCCTCGGCGGTCTTGGGAAAACCGCCGCGCAATTCAAACTCGTCCCTGGTGTTCAAGCGCACGATCACCGGCTGGTCGTAGTGGGCCGTTTCCTCGTCGTTCTTGCCGAAGCCGCGGAACAAAGGATTGCTGGATTCGCCGGCGCGGCCCTTGAAATCAAACTTGGGTTCCCTGCGAGCCACTCGAATTAGCGAAACCATTTGCACCTGGGGATCGTCGGCAATGGCGCGGTTGAGGAACTTGAATTCCCAATTGGGCCGGCCGCCCACATACAAAACGCGGAACGGCTCCTGCCCGCGATCCACCGCGATAACCTGGCGATTGTTAACCAGCGTGGCTTCCTGGGACGGGGCCTTGGAATTTGCCCACTCGTCGCGCGTTCGAGCCTCGACCTGATAAAAATGGATGCCAGGTTTGGCGGGCTGAATCTGAAATCGAAAATTCAGATCACTCTCCTCCCGTTGCGCCGTTTGCTTTTCTTCGGCGACCACATTGGACGCGCCGGAAACGGCAAATTCGCTTGGAATGGCGAGGTTGGTCGACGTGGGCGCGCCGGTTGCAATTTCCGTCAACCGCGCAACCACTTCCGTTCCGGCAAACCCGCGGGCGGCGACCTGGGCCTGCACGGTCACCGGCGCATCCTCAAACGCCGTTTGGCTGACTGTCACTTTGTCCAGCGAAATGTCTCGCAGGCCGGAATCGTTTCCGATGAGCACCGGATAAACTGGCGGACAGCCCTTGAGCGCGGCGTCGTCCGGCGAAAGATCGGTGGCGTTGCCATCGCTAAACAATAGAACGCCGGCCACCGGCTGGCCGCGCCATTGGTCCGTCGCCGTCCCAAGCGCGTGCCATAACGCCGAGGCGCGTCCTTGAAAATCCAGCGAGCCGAAGTTGCCGGTGTTTTGCAATTGCGAATCGAAAGTATAGCGCCGCACCTGGAAATTCTCCTCCAACGCCGCCTGCCAGCCCAGATCATCATTGGTCAATTGCTTGCGCAGAATTTCCCCGCGCGATTGTCCCTGTCCGGAATCCTTGATCTGCAAACTTTGGCTGTTATCGGCGACAAGCGCGAAGACATTCGCGCCGGGCCGCGCGCGCCGGCCAATTTGAAGCGGCTCCAGCAGGCAAAGTGCCAGCGTCAAAATTCCGGCCAGCTTCACAAGTCCGCAAGCGAGTCGAATCCGCCGTTCGACCACGGCGCGGTGGCCCGACCAGACCAGCACCGCTGCCAGGGCCAGGATCAGACCCAAAACTGGAACCAGCCACTGCCGCGCGGAGAAGAGGATCAGCGCCAATCCCATCACTGCCCGCCTCCCAGCTTCTCGTAGTATTTGCGGACCAGCTCGGAATAGTTTTCTGGAACGGGATCGTGGTCCAGTGGGACAAGGCTATGGATATTTTGCAACCGCGCGAGGTCTTCCTGCAACTGCGTTCGCACCTCCGTCATGGGGCCGAGGACCTTCACTTGCAGACTATTGGTGTCTGGCCGGGCGCCAAGTTGCCTGTATTGCGCGCGGAAGGCGGCGACTCTCTCGCGCACCGTCGCCAATTGATTGCGCAAATCCGGCGATTCCAGGACTTGTTCCACGTCCCGCATGCGATCCGACCAATCGACAAAGTTGTTTCCAGTAATCGGGCCGTTAAGCCCGCCGGCGCCGTGCGCGCCGCCGTTGTTGGCCCCAAATTGCCGCACCAGTTCGCGCAAACGATCGCCGCCACTGCCGGCATTGCCGCCATCGGCCGTTGGTTGACCGTCAGAGGAATCGCCTGATTCGCTCGCGGATCCGTTGTTGGACGGCTGTTGCTGACCCGTTCCCGGCTGGCCGCCGTCATTGCGAGCGCCGCGGCCCTGACCGTCGCGCGGATTCTGCCCTGCTTGCGCGACGCGGCCCGGCGATGCGCCGTTTTGATTGCCGGAGCCCGGTTGTCCATCTTGGCCACGCCGACCATCGGCGGTGGAGTTGGATTGGCCGCTGTGTGAATTGTTCTGGGCCAACTGCGATTGACCGTCGCCGGATTGAGTGTTTCCGTTGGGAGAACCAGACTGCCGGCGCGCCCCTGATTCCGATTCGCCGCTGCCGGACGGGTTGTTCGCTCCGCCTGTCAAGTTAGTTTCCACCGAACCGCCGGTTTGGCCGGTGGCCCGCGCCAGGGAATTGGACTGGCCGGAGGCGATGCGATTGGAATTGACGATTCCTCCGGTCGCTTCGCGTTCGACTTGATTGGCAAGGTCGTTCAATTCTTTCTGCGCATAGCGAAGGGCGTCGGCTTCATTGCCCAGCACGCTTTCGGCCGCGTGTTCGACGCTCTGGCGCAGCTCGCTGATGTTCGTGTGGGCCGACTGCTCGGCGCCCTGAGCTTGGGAGAGAAATCCGCGGTCCACAAGTTGCGCGCCTGTTTCGAGGAGATTGTCAGTGTGCATGAGATTGGCCCGGCGCAGGGTGTCGTAAAGTTGCTGGGAGAGCAGCGGTTCGGTGGTCTCCGCCTTCTCAGTGACGTCCTGCATTCTGGAGAGAAGATTGGTCAATGCGCTTTGCTGGCGGGCCATCTGCTGAATCAGTTGTTGACGCGGCGCGGAGTCGTCCAGGGATTTATGTTACTCGTTTGCCAGCGATTGCAGCGCGCGGGCGACTTCGTCCTCCTGCCGGTCCATCTCGCGGGCTTGGTTGCGCAATTGCCGCATCTGTTCGGAGAACTGGCTGGAGGTTTGATGCCGCAAATCCTCCCGCAGATTCTGCATCGTCTGCTGGGCGCGAGTGCCGGCGGCCAGGGCTTGCGAGGGTGACTGATCCTGCAGGTTCTGCGCCGCGCGCTGGGTGTCAGACCGGGCCTGGTCCAATTGCTGCCTGGCGTTGGCCATCGAACTGGCATTGGAGGATTGCTCCATGCGCTGGCGCAGTTCGTCCATGTCGGCCAGCATCTGGCGTTCGTCATCGCTCAAACGCTTGAGCTGGTGGCGAATGTCCTCGCGCTCCTGTTCGCTGCGCGCTTCTTGCAAGGCCGTTTGCAGTTCGCGCAGGCGGTCGTTCAAGTCCTGCTGCCGTTGCGCCAATTGCTTGAGACGATCGGCGATTTGCAGTTGCTCCTGTTGTTGCGCGCTGGGCGGTGTTTGGGCTTGGTTTTCAGTTTCGTAGCGATTTTCTTCAGTGGTCATTTCAAGCTGATCCAGTTGCTGTCGGGACGGTTGTCCGGCGCTGCTGCCGGAACGGCCTTTCTTGGAGCGTTGCATGCTGTAATCGTGCGGGACGACTTTCAACAAGGCCTGATAGGCGGCTTGCTGGGCGGCCACGGCGGCGGGCAAACCATCCGGCGCTTTTTTTGCGGCTTCGAGCATCTTTTGCGAACGCTCCATTTGTTGGATGGCTGCCTGGAGGGCTTCGTGCCGGGCGGGATTCTCAGTTCGTTCGAGCAACGCGCGCGCCCCTGCGAGGACTTCCGCCTGCGCATCACGGACGACGGCGATCTCCGTGGCGTAATCGCCCGCCGCGCCGGCGCGCGTACGGCCTGCGGTCCGGTCTGGCGCCAAGCCGGCATCCGCGGCCTGTGGCGATTCTTGCGCCTGCGCCGCGCGCGCGAAAAACAACGCGGCGAGCAGCAATGGTTCAAAACGAGTTTTCATGGAGTTCTGGTGTTGGGCGTGGATGATTTCTCCTGTTGGAGTTTCCATGTGGCAATTACGATTTCCTTCTGCATTTCGGCCAGCTTGGCGCCGTCGTTTCCGGAGTTTCCGCCTCCTTGCTGGCCTTGTTCGTCGTTGGAACCGGATTGGTCCTTGCGAAACGTTTCTTCAAACGGGCGGACCTCGGCAAAAAACATGTCGCTGAAAGTGCGGCGTGATTTTCCATCCGGCCCGTAGTCGTCGGCCCAGACAAAATAGGAAACCACCTGGTCCGCCTCGACACCGAGAGTTTCCATGGGCAGCAGATAATTGAGAGCGCGTTTTTGATTATTAGTCGTTGCCTGCCCCAACTCGATCAGTTTTGGATCCTGGCCTCCCACGGCGTAACCGATGCCATATTTCAACAGCCCAAAATCGCCGGAGGCCTCGGCCTGCAATTGAAGTTCCTCCAGACGGGAAACGCGCGGATCGCCGCGCGGAAACACCAGCTTCAGTTCCGGACGGCGCTTGGGCAGAACTTGAATGACAAACTCCGTCGGGAATTTGTTGGAACGGCCCTGGGAATCCTCCAGCGCCAGCAAGAATTTCAAACTGTTGGTCAAAGTCAGGTCGCTCAGGAGCGCCACGGCATTGCTATTGACAACGAGATCCTGGAAATTTTTGTCCCCCATCAACCGGGCGCGCGTCACCGGCTTGTTGAGTTGCAAAGTAAAGGTCAAATGCGTGCCCTCCACCGCGCTGACGCGGCGGGTGTCGGGAATCGTTTTGTCGGGCAGTCGCGTGTATTTGGGATAAACCAGAAGCGCGTCGGCGCGAACCAGCGCCGGATAATCGAAGACGGTGATCTTGAAATCGCGCGTCTTCGCGCCGCGATATTCGACATGATAAATTCCGCCCTCGCTAATCTCGCTCAGGCTTGCGCCAAAAACCGGATCGGCGAGATGCCTCTCCAGCGGTATCCGTTTGGTTTTCCCGGAAGCTGAATCCACCACGAGCGTCGCCTCCGCCGGCGGCGACCCTCCGAATCGCGCGGAAATAACCAGGCTCGTGCCGCGTTCGATTTCTGTATCGCCGGGCGTGACTGTGATTTCGGTTGCCATCAACGAACCCAGCAACGGACGCGCGCGCACCGGACCATATCCCACCAGCACCAGCACGATCAGCGCGACGGCCAGCGCGGCCACATTTATATCCCTGGCCCATGCAAATTTGCCTTCCACGCTTCGGCCCCACAACGCGCGTTGCGGATGCGCCAGAACCGCCTCCACCACTCGCAATTGCAGAAATCTAAAACCGCCCAAAGTCGCGTCAGGCTCCTGCTCCACCGCCGCGGAAAGCATGTGTCGCAGTTCTGGATGTTCCTCTTCGATGGCCAAAACGAGCGCCCGGAAATCCGCCTCGCGGCGAAGATGACGCCCCCACATTATTACGGCTGCAACGGCTCCGCCCAACAACGGGATCATCCACTGAAGATGGGAACTCCGCCCAGTGCGACTCTGAAACAACAAGAACAAAATCCCCGCCGCCACCACGCCCAGCCAGCAGAGAGTCAATTCCCTCAGAAATTGCGTCTTGCGGCGCGCCTGCTCCATGCCGGCCAATTGATTCTTGAGGCGGGGTTCCATCATACGATTGCCTCGGCGGTTGCCACGCGGCGCGCCAGCCACCCGCTCAAGGCCATTTCCACAAAGGTAAACGCCAGCGCGGCGACAATCAACCAGCGCCAGAGCTTTTGTTTGTTCTCCAATTCCGCCTCTTGCAAATGTCGCTCAACAGTTCGCGGCCGCACGAGCGTTCGATCCGCGCCCGCCCCAATCGGCACTCCCAACCGCGCAAGTTCATCCACCGACAGCGGCGCCACGCGGCTTTCTTCAATCGGCAGGTTCACCGCGAAATGCCGTTCTTTGCCTCCCGACGTCGCTTCATAAATTCCCGGCAAATCCGTCCCCGTAAATGGCGCGCCCGCCGCCAATGTCTCCGTTCTCCCATCCGGCCCGCGCCACTGGACGCCGCCGCCCGCCGCCGCCGGCGAGGGAATTGCCTCTCCAGTGTGAAACTCACAACGCGCCGCCGCGCTCGCCCCGCTCCAGTCCAGCACCGACTGCATCAACGGCGGAAATTTACTCGACACTGCAAGCTGGCTGTCCGCCGGCGCCCATCCCGAAGCCAGCACCAGCAGCCTGCCTTTGCCCACCTTCACTTGCGCCAGCGCGGGCGCGCCGTCATCAAATTTCGCCAGCGCGCGCGCCTCGATGCCCGCCGGAATCTCCCACCGCCGATGCCTCCAAAAATGGATGTGGCTGAAATCGCTGAAACGCGGATCGTCAAACACCGCGAACACCGGATGCTTGAAATCAATTTCTCCGAGCAGCGCGTAATCCCCGCCCGCCTCCGTGACTTGAATCTCAGGCGCGCCCAGCAGCGCCGCCAGCGTTTTGCCAGCCTGCGCATCCGTCAAAACTAGCAACGCCGATTTGCCGCCGGCCAGCCAATCGCGAACGGCCGCCGTTTCTTGCGGCCCCAAGTCATCCGCAATCACCGCGAAGGCGGCCTCATTCAGCTGCTCGCGCCCGCCCAAATGTGGTACAAAGTTGAATAATGTCAAATTCCGCCGCGCGGTGGGGGGAAAAACCCGCCGGATATAGTAGTATAACTTATCCGCATCATCAGGCGAGTCCTCGCCAAAATACGCCACCTTCACCCGCTCCACTTCCGGCGCCGCGAAATAGGAGAGATTGTCAAAATCCACATCGTCTCCCGTCAATTCCAACGTCCCCGTCGCCCGCCCCTCCGGCAATTTTGGCGCGCTAAAAGTCTGGCTT
>VFSW01011521.1_pt1 | contig 12419 bp, 9 predicted proteins | sample 5358111 | NCBI WGS metagenome assembly VFSW01 (sample SAMN11554181, study PRJNA540505) | mine drainage metagenome | isolation source: sediment from site ElyBrook_90M | place: USA: Ely Copper Mine, Vershire, VT | collected 2017
GATCGGCGCACCGCCTAGTGGGAACCTTGGCTCATCCTCTGAACCAGGCGGTTATCGATCCGGAAAAGGGCGTGGTGGTCGCGGGCTACGGCATCCTTCAACCGCGAGTTGGAATCAGCGTTCAGAGCACGGCGCGCTCCCGATTGGCCAGCCTTTACTCGGGGGAGACCGGCCTCGATATCTACACCCACGCCAGTTCGGATGTTTATCAGGACTTGTATGGAGAAGGAATATTTGTGGGAAAAGGCATCTACGAGGTGAAGACGCTGGAGCGTGTTCTGGCTCGCCGGTTCCCCCGCAATGCCTTATTGAGTCACGATCTGATCGAAGGCGCATATGCGCGCGCCGGTCTGGTCAGCGACATCGAAGTGATCGAGGATTATCCCACCCACTACAGCGCCTACAATCGGCGCAAACACCGCTGGTTGCGGGGCGATTGGCAGATTACGGAATGGCTGCTGCCGCAAGTTCCCGAGGAATCGGGAAAGCGAGTCCCAAATCCGCTTTCGGTGGTCTCGCGGTGGCGAATTCTGGACAATCTGCGGCGCAGTCTGGTTGAGCCCGCCACCTTCCTGTTGTTCGTGTTGGGATGGCTGGTGCTGCCGGGACGGCCGTGGGCATGGACGCTGGCGGCTATTGCCATTCTGTTTCTGCCCGCGCTGTCTCAACTGGCAGTGGATCTATCTCTGGCAGTAACGGCGTGGAAGCGCCAAGTCCTGGACGATGGACTTAGCGCATTTCTCAACGCCGCTATCACAAACTTCTTGACCGTGACTTTCCTGGCACACCAGGCGCTGTTGGCCATGGACGCCGTGGCCCGAACCCTGGTTCGACGCCTGATTACGCGTCGGAGGCTGTTGCAATGGGAAACCGCGGCCGAAGCCGAGCTTGCCGGCAACCGGCGCACCACGCTGGACATTTATCTTAATTGGACTCCTGCTCTCGCTTTGGGGCTGTTTGCCCTGGTTTGGTTTGGGCACCGCGTCGCGGTTTCGGCCGCGCTTCCCATTCTTCTGTTATGGTTCTGCAGCCAACCCATTGCCATGTGGTTGAACCGGCCAACGCGGGCGCCACGCCGCCAGTCGTCCCAAAGGGATGAATGGCTGCTCCGGCACTCCGCCCTCCGAACCTGGCGCTATTTCGCCGAGTTCAGCACCGAAGAACATCATTGGCTGATTCCTGACAACGTCCAGGAAGACGATCTTAAAATCGCGCCGCGCATTTCGCCGACCAATCTTGGATTTCTTCTCAATGCCCGGCAGGTGGCCTGGGAACTGGGCTATCTCACGGCTCCGGAATTCGCTCAACAGACGCTCCGCACCCTGGCCACGGTGGCGCAACTGCGGCGATATCGCGGCCACTTGTTGAACTGGTATGACACGCAATCGCTGCAGCCGCTGGCCCCGCTGTTTGTCTCCAGCGTCGACAGCGGCAACTTGATGGCGTCACTCTGGACGCTGCAGCAGGGGTGCCTGAATCTGCTTGACCGGCCTCTCCTGCAGAGCGAGTTGCGAAGAGGATTTCTGGATCATGTTTATGTTCTGGCCAGCATGGGAGCGCTGCCGCGGCGAAAATTCTCCGAGATCGAAAGGGCGATCGGGCGCCCTGACTGGCTGAAGTATCTGCTTGATATCCCCGACAATACGCTCAAGGAGATTCGACAGTCGGCCTCGCATTCCAAGCATGGCGCCGACGCACGGTGGTTCCAGGAACAGGCGGAACAGCGCATCCGAGAGCTGAGCCGAACCGTGCAAATGCACACTCCCTGGCTGCTCCCGGAGTTCGCGGCGTTGACGGATGTGATCCATCCCCAGGGCCGATCGAACGACCTCTTAGCCCTGCAGCGCATCCCCGCTTTCATCGACAGTCTTTCGGTCAGGCTCCAGATGGCGGCGGATTCGCCGGATCATGGCGGGTCGAGAACGACGGAGTGGACTACGCTTTGCCTGGAACTCCTTTCTCTGTTGCCGGGCGCTCGCTCGCGGGTCGGAAATCTCATCGACGAATTGAAGAAGATTGCCGACCAGGCCAGCAGGCTCGCGGATGAGATGGAGTTTGGATTTCTTCTGAACCCGTGCCGGCAACTGCTTTCAGTCGGCTTCGACGTCGAGAAAGAGGAGGTCCACGCAGCCTGCTATGACTTGCTCGCCAGCGAGGCTCGCATTGCCTTCTTTACCGCCATCGCCAAAGACGACATTACCCAGGAAGGCTGGTTTCAACTGGGCCGGCCCCAAACCGTGGTTCAGGGAATCGCGGGCCTGCTTTCCTGGACCGGGACCATGTTTGAATATCTCATGCCGGCGCTTTGGATGCGCACCTACCCCAACACCCTGCTGGAGCGCGCAACGGTCGCGGCAGTGCGGGCGCAACGGGCCTACGCGAATCACAAGGGCATTCCGTGGGGCATTTCGGAGTCGGCTTGTTTCCTTACCGATCAGTCGGGGAACTATCAGTACCACGCTTTCGGGATTCCTCACTTAGCCATCCATAAACCTGACCAGGATGGACCGGTGATCTCTCCCTACTCAACCTTCCTGGCGCTGGATATCGACTCCTCGGCTGCTTTGCGGAACCTGCGCCTGCTGCGCCGTAAAAAAGCACTGGGAGCCTTCGGGTTTTACGAGGCCCTGGACTTCAACCCGGCCCGCGAGCACTCCCGTTTCCGCCGTTTTGAGCTGGTACGCTGCTGGATGGCGCATCACCAGGGCATGAGCCTGCTGGCCATAGCAAATTTTCTGCACGACGCCGTGGTGCAGGGCTGGTTTCACAGCCACCCCCAGGTGCAGGCCACAGAGTTGCTGCTGCAAGAAAAACTTGCAGGCACCCGCGCGCGAGGTCCGCGCTCCCAGGTCGCCTGAGCGGTCGCGCAGTCAACTGTGTATTTAGAAGCGGAGTTATTAATTGCGGGTCACGCCTATGCGCAATTGGACCGTTGTTGGATTCGCCAGCCTCGCTTTTCTTTTGACTCCCCCAACTCCCCTGTCCAGCCAGGATGCCCCGCGCAGCTCCGCACAAGACAGGGTAGTCGTCGATGCCAACGCAGCATCGCATCCCTTTCCGCACTTTTGGGAGCAGATGTTCGGTTCGGGACGCGCCATCCTGGTACTGCGGGAGAGCTATCAGCAGGATCTGCGGGCGGTCGAGCAGATCACGGACTTCAAGTTCGTTCGCTTTCACGGCATTTTGAACGATGAGGTTGGCGTTTACGACGAAGACGGTCAAGGACGCCCCATCTATAACTTCTCTTACATCGATCAAATCTATGACGCCCTGCTGGCCAACCATGTGCGGCCTTACGTTGAGCTAAGCTTCATGCCCAACAAGCTGGCGGCCAGTAAGATTCTTCATTCTTTCTGGTATAAGCCCGATGTTTCTCCGCCCAAGGATTGGGACCGATGGGAGGGCCTGATCGCTGCATTCGTCCAGCATCTTATCGATCGCTACGGAATCGACGAAGTCTCGCAATGGTATTTTGAGGTTTGGAACGAGCCCAACCTCGACTTCTGGGCGGGACAGCCGAAACAGGATACTTACTGGGAACTGTACGACCACACCGCGCTCGCCATTAAGAAAGCGAGTCCGCGGCTGCTGGTGGGCGGGCCCGCAACCGCGCAGGCCGCATGGGTCGACGCGTTGATCCGCCACTGTGTCGACAAGAACATCCCGCTCGACTTCGTCTCTACGCACGTCTATGGCAACGATAGTGCGCAGGACGTTTTCGGCACGCAAGAGAACATTCCGCGCGACAAGATGGTATGCCGCGCGGTGAGCAAGGTTCATAACCAGATCGCCGTCTCGGGCAAACCCCAGCTTCCCCTGATCTGGAGCGAATTCAACGCCACCTACAGTAACCAGACCGCCGTCACAGACACCGTATTCATGGGCCCGTGGCTGGCTGACACGATTCGCCAGTGCGACGGCCTGGTCGACTCCATGTCGTACTGGAGCTTCTCCGACGTGTTCGAAGAACAGGGCGTCGTGAAAACACCGTTCTATGGCGGCTACGGACTCATCGCGGAGGATGACATTCCGAAGCCGGCGTTCAACGCTTTCAAGGTGCTCCATAAACTTGGAGAACAGCGTCTCGCCCTCGATTCAGATTCCGCCCTGCTTACGCGACGGAAGGACGGAACCTTGGTCCTGGCAGTTTGGAACTACGCTCCGCCCGAGGACGCCGGTGCTCCAAGAACAATTACCTTGCGTCTGAAGGGAGCGACTGCGAGAGAGGCGTCGATTTCGCGGGTCGACCGCAATCACGGCGATTTCCATTCCGCTTATGAGCGGATGGGATCGCCCCGTTATCCCAGTCAAAAACAGATTCAGGAACTGCGTCAGGCTGCCGATCTGCCGCCCGCGGAAACCCGCCGCGTCGAGAACGGCGAGATCACCTTGACTTTGCCAGAACACGGATTGGCGGTGGTGGAATTGAAATAACTCCCGCAGCCGTTCACCCGCCAAGGGCCAGCAGCGCGATTTACTCTTGAGGCTTGTATTTCTTAAAGCCCGCGCGGTCCATACCGCGCTCCGCCTCCGGGTTCTTCATGAACGTATTCCAGACAAAACCGGTTCGCGCATTTTCCGCCATGAGCATCGTGATTCCGACATCGATCCCAACCACGTCGCTGTCAAACCAATTTTTTAAGGGATTGAACGCATTGACGAACCCATACTTGTTCCAGGCACGCGGATAACGATCTTTGATGTTTCTCAGTACTCGCATCACCGGTTGCGGCAAAAATGGAAGCGACCCTGCTGAAGCACTAGGGACGACCGTTCCGTCGATCGGCCCCATCATGGGCGGCCCACCCCAAATTACATAGCCATTCTGCGAGTCGGAAGCCGAGATTCCCCAGAGTTCATTGCTGTAATCGGGAAACTGCTTGGCCAGTTCAAGGCAGAAGCGGCGGTGGGCCTCCGTCGCCAGCATCGAATTCTGAAAATAATCGGCGTAAGCGTCGCGCTTATTGCGAAAGTCAAACCAGGCCTGGGAATACTGATGCACGAACAAAGGCGCAAACGAGCCGATATATCGAACGCCGTCAAATTCAAACTTAGTGCGCTTCCACGCGTTCCAGGCGTCGGTTGGCAGGGGGTGGGTGAGCGAGCCCAGGCCCAGCAGGTAGATCATCATCATCTCGCTGTAGTAGTCCCATCGATAGGGCAGGAAGCCGAATTCGGGAGTCCACCCGTGCGGCAACAAATCGGTATCCTCGGACAACCAGCTCCAATCGACCCGGTTGAAAATCTCGTAGGCGAGAAGACTGATCTCGGAATGCTGGTCGAAGTGCCGGCGCGCGGTGAGTATCCCGCAAAGCAGGATGGCCGTGTCCACGGAAGAGACTTCCGAATCCCAGATTCGTTCGCCGGTATTGAGGTCGGCAAAATGGTAGAAAAAGCCTCGATGAGTGGGCATCTTCTTCCACAGAAAGCGCAGAGTAGCCAGAATCCTTTCCCGCGCGTCGGCGAGCGAAACAAATCCCCGCTGTTGTCCGATACACAGAGCCGTTAGCCCAAAGCCGGTCGCGGCAATGCTGGCGACCACGGAATTTGCACCCGTCAGAACGTTGCATCGATCCCGGACCAGTCCGGTCTGCGGACTGGCTTGCTCCCAAAAGAATTGACAATTGCGTTTCTCCAATTCCTCAAGGAACTGGTCATCGTCGGAAGAAAGAGGAATTGGAGTCGGGGGCAGATGAGGCAAGGGTTGCTGCTCTTCCGTGAGCGGCAAACCGGCAAAGGTCGGGTTGGCGAAGATCGGCCTGGAAATGCTCGGACGAAGGTGGAGCGCGCCCAACAATCCCGCGCTCGTGACCTGCAGCATCTCTCTTCGATTGAGGAGTCGAACGCGGTTGTTTTGTTTTCCGCCCATCGGCTAATTTTAGATGCCGCTTTCTGGCATTTTGGGTTGCGAGAATCGACGGACTGTCCCGATTCGTGCCAGGATCAGCCACGAAGGCGCCATAATTCGGCGACCGGCCGCGCAAAAAACGCGCCCTGGAATTTAGTCTGACGTTAAACTCTAGAGTGCAATATTAGGCGAAGAGGTGCAATGAGCAGCGGAAAAATAATCGCGGCCGCCTTAACAGTCCTCGGGATCGCAGTCGTGGCGATGGTCCTTTTTCATCGCCGTCAACCGGTCACCCTCACGGGAGCCGTTTTACAACAGGATCGCGACCCTAACAAGCAGTTGCCGCTGGCTGATGTGCAGATCACCGCCATCAACGCCTTAGGAAGCGGTTACGCCGTTTCCAATTCTTCGGGCTTCTTCAGTCTAACCTTACCCAAGGGTCTGCGGCGCCGGCAGCAGGTGCTGCTGCAGTTCCGGCGCAAGGATTACGAACCGTTGGACTGGAATGACTACATTGGCGACAAGGATTACATTGCCCGCATGATCCCCGTCCATCACGAGAGCGATGCCCAGTCGCATTCCGCATCCGCGATCTCAAATGTGCGCATCAGGTATTCGGTGAAAGCTACCACCGAAGCAAACATAGGCAGCGCGGTAAAGACTTTTCAGGTAATTAACGAGGGAAATACGGCGTGCAATAAGCAGCCACCCTGCTCCCCTGACGGAAAGTGGAAGGCAACGATTGGTACTTTTTCTCTCGACGCGGGCGCGGCGAATGAGTTTCGGAACGCACGAGTTTCGTGCATCGCCGGGCCCTGCCCCTTCACCAAAGTCGAACAGGAGACGTCGACGCCCGATGGCCGTCACTTCGACGTGTCTGTCCGTAACTGGTCGGATACGACCACGTTCCTGCTGGAGGCTGAAGTGGTCCATCCGATGACCAGCGACATGGTACGGGAAGCCTACCCCGTCATCTTCGGACGCGCCTTGAACTTCAGTCTGCCCGCTTCGGCGGAGGGCCCCAGCATTGAAGCAGAGATCAATTCAGAAGCGATTGTTTTTCCCCTGGGGCCCGATATGATCTTGCGATGGGCGAATTGTCATAGTCGTGTCGACAAGGACCAGTCCAAAACCTACCGCTGCGAGCTTGATCCGGGATACCAATTCCGGTAGCTCCGACCTGCCCCTTGCATGGATTCAGTTTGCAGGAAACACCTGATTTCTTTCGGTTCCTCCTGCGATAATGTTGAACCCTTGGCAGCAGCGTCTTCATCGCCGCCGGTGTTCCCGCCCCCGCGCCTCGTTCCCACGCCGCGCCGGCGCCGAAGATGGCGATGGATCGCCGGGATTCTGCTCGCTATCGCCGGGATCGTCGTAATCTGCATACGCATCGTGATCGCTCGTGCGGAGCCTATTCTTCGCACCCGAGTCATCGAGACTTTGGCCACACGGTTCAAGAGCCGCGTCGAACTGGCTGAGATACACGTTTGGATCGCCGACGGCCTCCACGTGGAAGGCAAGGGCCTACAAATCTATGGCGTGACCGATCCGAACCCCTGGGAACCGGGCGTGCAACCCTTCCTCAGAATCGGGGATTTTGAGTTCCAGACCGCGCTCCGCAACCTGTTCCGCGAACCCATGCGTGTCGATACGGTGTACGTGAACGGACTTATCGTGAATATCCCGCCGGCACAGCATCGGCAGCAGATGAATGCCTTCCGGCAAGATCGGGGAAAGACGAGCATTCTCGTTGGCAACTTCGTCTGTGTAGACGCGATGCTTCTCGTCAACACTCTAAAGCCCGGCAAGCCGCCCTTGGAATTTCACATCAAAGACCTGCGAATGCAAGACATCGGTCCCGGTCAGCCCCTGCGCTTCGACGCCATGCTGGTCAATCCCAAGCCCGTGGGCGATATTCAATCCACAGGACAGTTCGGCCCCTTGAACGAAGGCAGCCCACGTGACTCCGCCGTTGCCGGCGACTATTCGTTCACTCATGCCGATCTTGGAACGCTTAAAGGCATCGGCGGAATTCTCTCATCAACCGGCGCATACAAAGGCACGCTGGGTCGCATCGAGGTCGCGGGGCAGACGGACACCCCCGACTTTCGCCTTGCCGTCAGCGGCCATCGCGTTCCCCTGCATACTGACTTCCACGCCGTAGTGGATGGCACAGACGGCGATACTTACCTCGATCCCGTACGAGCGACCGTGCTGCATTCTTCGTTCTCGGCGCGAGGCAAAGTCGTGCGCGTCGATCATCCCCAGGGCCACGATATCGAACTCGACGTGGTACTGGACCGCGCCACCATTCAAGATCTGTTGACACTCGGCGTTAAGACTGAGCCGCCAGTCATGACTGGAACGGTCGCCATGCACACCAAGCTGAGTCTTCTCCCCGGTGTCGCGGATGTGGCGAACCGGATCGACCTGACCGGCAGCTTCCACATTCCGCAGGCCCACTTCACAAACGAAAAAGTCCAGGCTCGTATCGACTCCCTGAGCCTGCGAAGCCAGGGCAGGGCAGGGCGATCGCAAACCGGGGGCGACGCTAGAGTGACGTCCGACGTGCAAGGCGTATTCACTCTGCGTCAGGGTGTGCTTTCCTTTTCATCCTTAAGTTTCGTGATTCCAGGCACTCAGGCGGCGGCGGATGGAAAGTACAGCCTGGATGGCAACACCTTTGATTTTCATGGAACGTTAAGGCTGAAGGCGAAGCTTTCGCAGATGACGACGGGATGGAAATCGATTCTGTTGAAGCCGGTTGACCCGTTCTTTCGCAAAGATGGAGCAGGCACCGAGATTCCCTTCAAAATCAGCGGAACCCGCGATGAACCTCATTTCGGACTGGACTTTGGGCACCAGGATGAACTCTCGGGAGAGAGCCCCAGTCACTCTGGCCCGATCCGCTGACGCTGCGCCGCCGGCAGAACGAACTGCTGTCGCTTCCGGCGCCCGCACTTAGCGGCAAATCCGATATAGCAGCGGGGGTACTGTTCGGAACTCAATGGCGAAATGCCGAGCTTCCAGAATCGAGCCCTCTTCCCCCCAAAGCCGGATCGCACAAACCAAGAGCGGGCCCGGTGAGGCCCGCCCGACTTGCGAACAATTTCAGTGATGGGCCGAGGTCACCGCGCGGGCGGCGCGCTGTTGCCGCTGGGCGATGGAGACGGGCAAGGACTTCCGGTTGTCGAATTCGCGCCCGGATTGCTGGCCGAGGTCCCACCGTCGCTGTTTCCTGAAGTCGAAGGCGATGAGTTTGAACTTGATCCTTCGGCGTTCGATGTGGCTCCCGGTGTCCCATTGGCCGCGCCAGGAGCGCTTGCGCACGGCGCAGCATTCGGGGAACCTGCCGGGGTATTCTGGTTGGTGGTGGCAGGCGAGGTTGAACCAGGCGCCGGACTTGGAGTTCCGCCCGCATGCGGATTCGCATTGCCAGTCGGAGGCGTCACCGAACCCGTGGGCGGCGTTACCGTGCCCGTAGGCGGTGTTGCCGAACTGGGCGCCGAATTCTGGCCGCTTCCGGACCCGCCCGCAGGTCGTCCCCCGCCGGAAGACGTGCTCTGTGCAGCCGCCCACGTCCCACAGGCCAGCACGGCAAATAACAAAGAGATTTTTCATGTCGACATCTTGATTCTCCTAAGAGCTTTCTCTTTAAAACAATTTACTTCCGCTCACGCAGTCCAGCGCATTTCACGCGCAATGTTCCACGCCGCTGCCAATTCTTTCTATCGTGCTCGCACCTGACCGCTTTGAGCTATCCGGAGTATTCCCTAGATACTCATGGAAAGATACTCATGGAATATCCTGATGAGTGACTTCCTCGCGGGCTGTATTGGATGGGTTTCGTGGGGCCAACCGGATTGGCCGCTCCCGAAAGGCTGGGCTGCAACGGCCTTGAGGCGTCACCAACTCATGCTATGGCGTTCCGTCTGGGAGCAGAGGATTACTTTCGCTCTGCTCCGCTGCCAATCGCACCGCGTCCGAATCTATGCGCAGCGGGGAAAACAAAAACGTCAGGATGGTCCCGAGCGCGATCCCTGCGAGCAGGAACGTGATCGCGGTAGGGATATCATATTGAGGGTGGATCCGATTTTCCTTGTGCATGTGATGAGTGCTTCCTAAGTTTTTGTCATTCCCCCATGTTGAGGACCGGAAACCGCAGCGGCGTGGCCGGCGATTCTCTGGTAGTTTCGTTGCGGCGCGGGCGCAGGCCCAGTTTGTCCTACTGCCGCTCCGGCCGCCATGCCCAGAGTCGCCAAAACCAACGCAAGAGCGCATGCGACCGCGGTACCTAGTATCACGATCTCAACCCAGACGCGATGAGTGTTCATGCAGGTCCCCTTTTCCCATACATTCCGTGGCTGCACCCTGCGCTCGAAGCGCCGCGAATTTGTCTCTCCCTTAATCCCTCACAATATTTGACGGGCCAACAAGACATTCCTTGGCGTCTCTAAAACAGTCGCACGCGAAAGAATACGGGGTGAGTAGCAATCTCCTGCCCATCACCCCGCTGTTGCACCCTGTGCGCTTAGGAATCGAAGAACTCCTAGCGGCGAGCGCGTCGGACTTCTTCTGCCTCCGCTTCAGAATCGCGAGCATCCGGAGTCCGTTGGGGAGGCTTTCCCGAGGCTTGCTCATTGCGCAAGTCCTTCGCCGCATCTTTCACCTTGCCCACCGCGTTCTGTACTTTGCCTTCGACCTGTTTGGCTGCGCCCTTTACCTGCGTTTCAGAATCGCCAGTCCACTCTCCGGCTTGACGTTCGATCCGTCCACCCACGTCCTTCAATTTGCCTTCAACTCGATCTTTATTCATGCCGTCCTCCATTCTTGAGTTGTTTAGTTAGTACGCCGATACGATGTCGGCAACCGCCGAGACAGTTGCTTCTTTCCGCGCAATGCGGATGGGATTACGCCCTGGATTGATTCGCATCAGCAGCGCGATCACCACCACTACCAGGAAGGCTGTGGTGGTTGTGGCAGTCGGGGGACGAAGTGACGCGCGTGACGCGCCGGGCGTCGTGTTTCCGTTCGATTTCCGCCAGAGTGACGGGGCTCTCCCTCTGAGTATCCGATCAGGTCGAATCCGCCCAAGGCGAAAATACGCGACGCCAGAGCTATTGAGGGCGAATGCGCCGTTGAATAATCAGGCCGCCGCAGGGCCGGTGGGCGTCTTCGGTGGCTGCGGTGGCTGCGGCGGGATCTCAATCTGTATAAGATTGTTCTTAATGGCGTATACCACCAGATCGCGAATAGAGTGAAAACTCAGTTTCCGCATGATATTGCTGCGATGCGTTTCCACTGTCTTGGTGCTCAAATTCAGAAGACACGCCACTTCCTTCGAGCTGTTCCCTTCCGCCAGTAACTGCGTGATCTCGCGCTCTCGCGCCGTCAGAGTCGGGAGCTTGGGCGCTTCATTTCGTGAAACGGCGTGTCCCTTCTCCAGAAATCCGGCCAGCACCAGGTCGTTCACCCGCGGGGTAAAGAACATGCGCTTGTTCTGTAGCGCTTCCACTGCCGAGACCAGGTCGCGGGCGGCGTCAGACTTCAACACGAAACCGCGAGCTCCGGCATCCAACGCTTCGCGAATTACCTGATCGGAGTCGGTAATCGTGAGCACGATCACTTTGAAATTAGGATCGTGCTGCAGCAGTTGGCGAGTGGTGTCGAGACCGTTCAGGTTCGGCATTCCAATGTCAACGATGACCACATCCGGCTTCAACTGCAGGGCCTTCTCAACGGCTTCACGGCCATCGCTGGCTTCCCCGCATACCTCCCATCCTTCACGCTTTTCGAGCAGGGCGCGCAATCCGCGTCGCACAATCTCATGGTCGTCCGCTAACAGGATTCTCAATTTCATGACTCACCTCTTCATAGTCGAAGGTGACCGCAGTTTCAAATCGGTAACCCTTGATTCAGAAAACTTAGGCATTAGCGCAGACCCGTGGCATCCCGTCCGTTCAGCGTCGTGAACACCCGATGCTGGCTCACCGCTTCCACCGCCGCCAACAGATCGCGCGCGGCATTGGACTTCACCACGTAACCACGAGCGCCGGCTTCCATGGCCTCGCGCATCATTTGTGGCGAGTCATGCTGGGTCACAAACAGAATTTCAAGTTGAGGCGACTGCCTTCGCAATACCCGGCAAGCTTCCAGCCCATTCATTTTTGGCATGGTCACATCCAGCACCATGACGTCGGGGTTTAAATCTTTTGCCTTTTCAACCGCTTCGACACCGTCCGACGCTTCCCCGATGACTTCCCACCCCAAGCGGCCTTCCAGAAGAGCTCTCAGCCCCTGCCTCACGATAGGATGGTCATCAACCAGCAATATGCGAATTGCCATGCAGACACAGCTCCTCAGGGGAGACCGAGACGGTTTGCTACATTTTAAGCTCAACCTAAGCTCAACCGGTTCGAAATGCTGAATCGCACTAAATCTCTTGGCGCTCCGGGCTTTGGTGCGGCCTGGCCAAACCCTCCCAGAGACTAGCGGGGGAAACAACCTGCTCCAATACAGAGAATCCTGTATTTGGACGCTCGCTCCAACGTTCTTACACCCGACAGTATCG
>VFSW01011523.1_pt1 | contig 12417 bp, 12 predicted proteins | sample 5358111 | NCBI WGS metagenome assembly VFSW01 (sample SAMN11554181, study PRJNA540505) | mine drainage metagenome | isolation source: sediment from site ElyBrook_90M | place: USA: Ely Copper Mine, Vershire, VT | collected 2017
TTAGATAACTGCCGACTTCGTCTACTTGCCGGCGAATTCTTTGTAGACGCGCTTTTCGATCAGTAATTCGAATTTTGATGAATCACATTGTGAGCACATCTTTGCCCCATAAATGAATACGTGTAGATTCTCTTTTAAGATAAATCTCATATCTACGCCTATCCATTGCTCTAGACCTAGGGAATAGTGGCGAGTCCGAACTGCTTAAAATGCGCGTCGAAGGTGAACGCGGTCCTCAGCCCGTATTTTCTCATTGTTGCGAATGATACACAATCAGTTAAGCTCCATTCCTTGTCATGATGCTGTTTGAAAATCTGCATCCCCTCCGAAAAGAGATTCTCATCGCAATATACTATCCTCATGAATTTGGACGCTAATGTTGCATCTGCCAATTCGACTGCTTTCCTATGACTGTGCGCAAATCGAGTCAGGGTCACTGCTTCGTCGAGGACATAGTCCGTCGTAATGAAGGATGTAACATCTGTTTCTCTCGCGGCAATCTTGTACATCAGCTTGGCCGCCGAATTATGGTAGTCGTCTCCTGCATCATAGTTTGCCTTCAGCGCGGAGGAATCGACAAAGACCAACAAGAGCTTACTTCCTCTTGTATAGGAAGGCTTCTATCTCGTCGGACCTTACTTTTACTTTGAAATCGACAGGCTTGAGTTTGAAGAGGGGGTCCTTAGTGAGGTCAGTCCCGGATGCAGTCCACCACAGCAAAGCCTCTCTCGCAGCCTCCTTGATTGTCATTTTCTTACTCTTTGCCAAGCTAAGAAGAGTTTCGTAGTCACTTGCCTCTAGTTCAGTCTGGACGACTTTCTTGCGTTCAGAGGGCATATCCATTTCTTCCTACATCTAACATTTAAATGTTAACTTGCATGCGATCATCTTCATGTTTTCCTTTATGGCAAAACTCGGGAAGTCTCTGCGATTTTACCACGAGAGTCAGCTAGTCCTGGCGTTCAAAAGGCATGAAGGGATAAATCTTTCGCTTGCATCGCTCTAGTCATCATGAGCAATAAATCAAATAGATCTAAACAGAAAGTGACTTATGTGTTCTTGCCCAAATGAATACAGTACCTATGGAAGAAACTAGCATAGCCCCCGCGATTACAAATGGAAGCTGCAAACCATAGCCGCTAGCCAAGTATCCACTAGCAAATCCAAGTACGGAAGAGCCTGCAATCTGGCTTGAAAAAAGTATCCCAAAGGCTGCTCCTCTTCTCAATGAACCCTCTCCTAGGTACGCAGCAAGTTCAGAATAAGTAGCTGGGTAGGTGATGGAAACCGTGAACCCATTCACCAAGAGAGAAGAGATTGCGAGGATAATGTTCTGATAAGAGAATGCAAAGACAAGCGCAGCAAGACCAGAGATAAGATAGGCAAGTGCAAGTAATCTGATTCTTGCAAGTTTTTTCGTCATTCTTCCGCTCAGGATTGCCCCAAAGAATGCGCTTACGACCCAGATTGCCATAAGGTAATTTGAGTTGCTCAACCCAAACCCATTGTGGAAGAGCAGCAGATTCCCGAAGTTCCCAAAGATTGCGTAGGATCCACCTGTCACAAACGAGGTGAGAATAAAAAAGAGAGGCAGTCCGAGCGGAAGCTTTCTTTGTGTTGGAGCAAGACTGTTTTCATTGGCTTGTTTGGCGTATGTCTTTTCTTGCACCTGATCTGGCTGAGCTACACTAGACATCACTGCAGGTTTATCTGTACTGGTCTTCATTGAAACAAGGGTAATCCCCACCACCGCAATCTCCAAAGCCACGTAGATCAAGAAGGGGCCTCTCCATCCAAGCGCCAAGTAGATAGGTGCGGAGAAAACAAATGCGAGCACGACTCCCAAGTTTCCAAATGCGCTTTGAAAGCCCATCGCACTGTCTAATTTTGATCCAGTGTACGTTCTTGAGACTGCCGATACGCCAACAGGATGGTAGAAGCTCGATCCTAATCTTAATATCAAGACGGATAGGAGCATTAGGGCGAAGGTGCTTGAAATCGTGAACATGAGCATAGAAACGGCAATGAGCGAAATGCCAAGAGCTAGGAGCTTTCTAGCCTCATAGTGTTCGGAGTATCTGCCCGTAAGGGGTTGGAAGATCAGGTTCACGAGATAGCCAACGGCGACCAAGATGCCTATTTGAAACTCTGAAAAGAAGAACGCGCCCACGACTATGGGAAAGAGCGAAGCTATCAGGTACGTAGAGCCGTCGTTGATGAAATGGTTGAGCGAAACAACATAGAGCATCCTGTTGGAGACTGTCTTTGATGTCCGTGGCTGATTATCCATCTTTTTTTCCTAGTTTATTGAAATTTATGGACTTATCCCATTCTTGCATGTGGCTGCTGTATAGCAGCACGAAGACTTCTATGAACAGGTCTGCTTGGGAGGCTTTCAGGATCATCTTCACGAGAGATCCTAGCGAATGCAATACGATGCGTTGAGGCTATGTCGACACAGTTACCGTAAACATCCTTGCCTTCATCGCCGTAAACGACATCTCCGACACGTATCATTATCCTTCTTGCTTGTTCCGACTGCTGGTTGCGGTCGGCAAGTGATTGCTGGATTTCGTAGGCACATCTGACTGCTTGAAGAGCGCTAGGAAATTCCGCTAGGAATGCATCACCGATCGTCTTGACTTCCTTGCTGTTATGCGAAGAAAAGCGTTGGCGAACAATTCGACGATGTTCTTCGAGCAGCTTTAGCGCAAGAGATTCGTCGCGTTGCGTCAATGAAGTGTATCCCACAATATCAGTAAACATGATTGCGGCGAGTCTGCGATGACCGTCGGGCAAGTGGACTTCTCGGTCTTCAAATCGGTCTCAGCATGAAACCATTTTTGACACGTTTCAGCGAGCCTCAGGAAAATTCGAATTCATTATCATGAATCGATCATCCTGGATTCCTGAGGAACTAAATCAATAAAGAATTGGTTTAGACCCTGGTGTTGAAAGAAATCCTGCAATCACAGCAATTGGTACTTAAAGGAGGTAGTACTGGATGTTTGTGCCTCCCAACTACGATATTCAAGCAAAAATTGTCAATTGTGGATTTTTTCCCGTTTCATATGAAACCTCTTCAACCTGCAACCACTTCCGTGGTGGCCCGGAGAAGCGGCTCAATCGCACGTGCCAGCTTTTCTGTGGCGTATAGTATGCTCCCCACAGCCCATTCCGCCGGTGCCATGTCAATTGAAAGAAACATCTGCGAATCCTTCGATTCAATGCTTATTGTTGGAGAGGAGCGGAAAATTACTAGGGTATTGTTCGTGATCTAGTTAGAGCAAATAGAAGGCAATTTGGTGAATCTAGCCAAAAACTCGTCGTTATACTTTGCGGCGAACCTGTGTACTCGTTCAGCGCTATCAAACAGACAAATTTGAGGTTCTTTCACTAGAAGGAACTCGAATTATTCCTTGGAAATATTTGTTGTGTTGTTCTTGCCTTAAAGGGCTTCTCGAAGGTTTTCTTTATTAGTCCGAGGGGATCTAAACGTGGGCAAGTCTACCACTTTTCATCTGGTAACCTTTCCTTTGAGCCAAACACTTAAAGCATTGTCATGGGTTTCTGAGGAGCATTTAGGGCTCAAAGCAATTTGAGCGAAGAAGCTAAAATTGAAAGGATCATTTCAGAAACACCACTCTTTTCCTCATTAACCCGAGACAGGATCAGCGCTATCGCAAAGATATCAGAGATGCGAAATTTTCGTTCCAATGAATTCATTATTCACGAAGGAGATGTCGCAACAGGTTTCTTTTTGATTCTGGATGGTCAGGTCGAAGTTCAACGCAGGGGAAAGCCCATTGGAAGATTCGGACGCGGCCATTTCTTTGGGGAAACAACTCTGGCTCAGGACGAAACAAGGCTGGCAGATGTCGTCGCAATTCAGCCTACAAGTTGTTTGGTGTTAACAAGACCACAACTAAGAGAGCTAGTCGAAGTAAATCACCAGATCATGACTAAGATTCTCGAGGAAATCATAAGGAGAAATCGCGTTTATTACAACACCCAGGTAGCATCTTCGGAAAGAATAGAAACTGAAAAGTTGAGTCCCTCTGGCTCGCCGAAAGAAATGTTTGCTTTTGGATCAGAATCCGCTCAAAAGGTCTTCGAAAACCTCGTTGACTCTTTCATAAACGACTATATGATTAAGAAATTTGCACCTGAAAAATGTGGATGGAGGACAGCCACTGAAGTTTCTCGTGAAAGCGGTGTGCCGCTTTCCCTTTTGTACGGAAAACAAGGAGGTGGAATTGGCACTGCTCTCGAAGAGCCCGTGAGAAGAGGTCTCATAGAGAGGAGGTTCTTTCCTGGCGAGCGTGGAAGAGGAGGGGAAGTCGCGCGTTTCAAAGTAGCATATGATCAGGAGCCTATCAAGTCCTACGTAAACGAGAAAATTAGAGCTGGTCGGAAGGGCAACAAAGGATTACCGAATAATGGCGAAGTTACCTCGTCATAACCAGAATTTATTGATTCTCTTTTTCCCTCAAGGGCTCTTATTCAGAGCTTTTTCCTAACCCTGGCTTCTAGTTTTTTCAAGCAACCTCGAGCTGAGAAAGTGGGGCTCAAGACCCAAGTTAATAAGGTCAAAGAAAAACGGATAAAATTCCACAGGCTACGATAAGCGAAATCTTGTCAGATCAAGCCGCGATATAAGAGGTCAGAACTGCAAACTTCTCTCTGCGCCAGATTATCGCTCTTCTATAGCTAAATGGCTTGTTTTCTGGCTTCTTTTCGGATATGCGCCATTTTTTTGTGGAGAAAAATCACCAACTATTTTTGATTCTCTTCCCTAACTTATGTTCGCCTACAAGGTTTCACCTAGCGAAAAAGGAAGCAAATTTCGCTATAGCGTAGTTATGATAACCGTGATGGCCATTATCGTAATGATCATCGTTTCATTTACATTTCCATCGTTTGCAGGTGGAAGAAGATCTAAAGTCGCTCAGCTGGCCGTCCCTAATGTTTCCACGAAACCATCTACTGGGTCAATCTCGTTCTATGGTCAAAACGGAGCAAAGAGCTACGCCGAGCTGTTTCAGGCAATCAAGAGCATGACTGTGGAGTTTAACTTCACCTCCAACGATAATGGGTCGCGAAGCACGAGTAGTGAAAGAATTACCTATGTTGTTGGGATGGCAGCTACGGATGATGGAAAAATTGTCTACAAAGTGAACTTGACAGACACTGGAATCGACTATAGCAATAAGGTAGACATGGAATCTGCTCTTGTCTGGATAGATCCTGAATCAAGTAGCATACTCCAAGTATCTGCGGAAGGGAAAATCTGGACTGGCACGGATGCTCAAGAGGAATCAGGAGTCCTCTCGATGTTAACGACAGATTACTGGCTATCTCTACTGAATTCAAGTACTGTCGTGCCTATGGCAACAGAAACAGGATCGAATTACACAGTCAGTTTTGGCTCGACACAGCTCTACGCGTCTACTTATGAAGGCCTACCATCACTCACGGAGTTCCAAAACCTGATAATTGCTGTCGGCACTATTCCTCAGGGTGGAATGCAGCTGGTTCTTTCGAGCAACTACAATGTACCAGGAGGTGGTAGTGGCTCCTTCCGTGTACTAGCCCTTGAGCTAAACCAATGAGCAAACCGGACACACTGCTATAATGAGATCTCGCCTATCTGTTAACTGATAATCAATGCTAGCCTTCAAATGTGGACATTAGAGAAACCGAAGATCATCTGCTTTTATGGACATTAAAATTGACAACTTGACAAGCTCAGAAATTCAGCTATTTTGGAAGAACATTTAGACGATATGGCACAACATTCTCCGCCGGAAAGTAGACATGCTTTAGCAGTTGAAGAATTACGTAATTTGAAATCACTTTTTGGAGCGTATGGAATAATAATGAATTGCTGGGTTGTGATGCTCTAAAAGACTTAAATCCCAAACACGGCGACATTAAATCCATACGTACCTCTTCAGTACATCTACGTAAAGGAGTAGCTACGAAGTTGCTAAGCCATATATTAGAAGAGAAAAAAGGGCGAAATTACAAAAGAGTCAGCCCGGAGTCCTTGTTAATGGATACTTTCGCCCACGCCCACACTTTATATGCCAAATTCGGATTTGAAAAGTGTGTGGCCATTTGCAAACGATACTTAAGATCCAAATAGCCTGTTCGTGACAAAAGAATTATGAAGATGGTATTGCGCCTAACAAATAATCACTGTGCGAGTGTATTCTATGACGCTCAGCTCTTTGACATGTGCTCAACTGGCCGATTAGTCGACTGTGTATCGACGGATTAGTTTTTTTGGCTATTTCTCACGTGAACTACTCTCGAATCTATTTGCGTATATGGATTCGAGCTATAGTACGTTTGTCGCATTGGGAGCAAATCTATTCCTGGTCTTCATTCTCATCAAGAAATGGATCAGATAATGGAGGGGGAGTCCATCTCAGAGTTTTGAATTCCACGAATTTGTCTGGGCTCGGAGCTGGGTTATTTCGCGTTGTGAATGAACCGGTTTTTGGCTCGCTCAGTATCTGATTGAAAGCGGCGATAGAGTCTTCGGGAGAATGAATGAGACCGAGTTTCTGTAGTTTTTCGACAGCCTCCAGAGCGTACTTTATTTTCTCACCCTTTCCGTCGGCCACCATTTGTAGTGTTGTCTTCAATACATCGTTTTTGATTTTGACATTGTCAGCGAGCTCCGTCTCAGACAATTCTTTTTCAGGCGTCTCTGCACCAATGGGAATCGGCCTTCCCGCAATGGCGGCGCGGTTGAACTTGTTCCAATAATAGGCTACAGTTCCTTCGGGAACGCCTGCTAGAGGAGCAGCTTGGCGGATTGTCTTGCCCTCCTTCCAGAGTTCGTAGAGCTTTGCGTTGCGTTCAACGTTCATCTCAAAGCGATTTGACCGATTCATGCATCATGGTGCACTTATGATGCATGATATAAGGATTCATAACATGTCCGACAAAAAGCATCGAGCCCCAGGGGGTGCGGTTGCCATAGAGGCTAAGTGTTCCCTTTGCTGCGACACTTCTGGTTCGCAAGCCACGGATTGAAGGGTCAGGCCCTTTTTCGCTGACAGTCAGCGAAGCAGAGAGACCTTTGCTCGGCTTCTCGAGGCTTTAGTCGTCAGAATCAGGATACCGAGACTTGTATAAAATCATTTAGTTGCGCAACCAGGCGCCTAATGAGTTGTCTTTTTTCGTCACGTATCGGTCATGATCGCTGACCTGCTTGGAAAGTCCTTGGTAGTCTTGCGCTGTCTGCTAGATGGAAATTTCGCTTTTCAAATCTGCTTTGGTTATTCTCAATGTAGTAGCGTATAGTAATAGTCACCTAGAATAAACACACAGTACTGGCAGTAATTCGCTCACTTGAGATATCAAAGAATCTCTCAAGGTGCAGAGAACCTAGTCGCTTCCATTGATTGTTTTCCTATCTCCAGATTGCAACTGTCATGAGTCGAACACCATGCATAGCACTTTTCAGCTAACTCTTCGTTTGCGTAGTGCAACCCGCAGATCTTGCATGGATATACTATCTCGGCCATGAATGTTATCTCATTGAAGTGATATTTACGCTATCTTCATACTCCAATGACTGACTACATCATTCTGCGGACTGTTCCTCTTCCACCTCAGTGTTAGAATAGTGTTCGAAAGATAGCGGTATCCTATCAGGAATTCCATCTTTGGGTTGCTGATTTCGGACTGCGCCATCATCATCCGCATTATGCTGAAGAGAGTGTCTTCCTTGCAGATGAACGCCATCTCATCAAGTGGTCTTGACGCTTCGTTTGCATCGAAGTCTGCTTTGAGCGAGACTGCAATTTTTATCCCTGTCTCCCCTGGTCCTAATGGTTCGATGCAGATTGATCAGTATTTGCCTCCAGACATAAGCTCTCCATTTGTTCCTACCTTCTCTCTCACCCATCGAAATGACACTACGGATCCCCAAACCCTGTGCTCAAGCAATTGAGCCTTTCTGACATCTAATTGTGGCTCATTCTACCAAGCCGCGTAAGGATACAACATGTGCGCCGGCAGTGCTTGCCCTAATCACTATGATAGCTTTGTCAAGGATGTAGGAGTCTTTAATGTCGGCACATCGGTTAGTTTCGTCTGGACCAATCCTTCCGCTGCTTCATCGGTCACTATCGCGGCGCCAGCCTTCTTGAGGATTCTATGGCATTGAGCCACGCTGAATAGGGTCTTGGAGCGATCGTACAGGTTCTTCTTATTGCCAAGCCTATTTCCCACTCTTCGAAGAAGATCAAATCCACTAGGTTGTGGTATATTGAACTACGAAATGAAATCTACTTCATTTTAGTTTCATGCCATTTTGTTTCAGCGCATCGTAGACCTCAGAATACTTGCCTTTTTCTTTGAGGCTAGCTACCATGTCTTCATTCCGTTTTGGCCTCGCTCTTTCCTTTTCGTTTCAAGATTTTTGCTTCCTTTTCTGCAAGTATCTGCATCTGGATCATCCTCGCAAGGTCTTTCATCCGACCGCTCTCATTGAGGTGAAACTTCGGATCCCTGATTAACGTAATGGCGTAAAAGATCGCCTGAGCTAGGCGCGACCTAGAATTCAAGAGTGGGCGAGGTTCCTTGGATTTAGCTCGTTGAAATTGATCTGATCATCCACTTTACGAAAGCTTGCCTGCAGCCTTTCGAGTACCTCGCGTATCATCTCATCGTTGTCTTGCGTACCTTTCCCGCATCCATCTCATCCAGTGTCTTTCACATTTGGATGAACCTTGCTCTGCGAAGTAGACTACGGGGAGAATGATTTCAAAAACAAACGACAAAAGCAGGGCCGATTTCTATTGAAAGGAAAAAGCTAGCAAATTTCAAAAATTCCTGAAAAGGCTTGAATATGAGCCTATTACAATCGCTCTCACATTCTCGGTGAGGAACCTACCGATCCACTCATCAATCTTTGAGAAAGAGCTCGAGCACATACCGGAAGGCTCTCACCCTCAACACCTGTTTCGAATGATGTATAGAGTTCACAGGATGCGCAGCCTCCGTGAAGATACGCCACTAGATGCAAGGCGCAGGGTGTGGATGCAATCGTGCTGTAAAGTTGTGAGAGAATTTTATCCTAGTTTCAAACCGACCTGCGATGAAAACTACTTTGGGATAATATTAGAAGATTAGAGTGCTCAGTTAAGGAGGATTGCATATATTCTAGCGAGTCCAGTCTTGAGGAGTGGCCAATGACAAACAACAAGAAATTCACTCGATCATATTTGTTTGCGGCTTACACCACTATTGTTCTGATGGCAATTATTCTGGTTCTCATTGCGTTGATACGGCCATTTGGGCCAAGTATACCTGCGGCGCCTCCGCCATCCAGTTCTTCCACGACCACAACCGGGACAATCAACACAAGATCCCTTTCTGGAGTGGGATCCGGGACAGAGAGCTCAACAACTAGTACAAGTACGGAGAGCACAAGCATTACAACTTCATCCACTTCGACATCTCAGAGCACAACTACCAGTGCGGTCACTTCTAGCACGACATCATCGACCACTTACAGCGGTACTACAATTATAACTAGCAGTACAACAATTAGTATTAGCAGCACAACAACCACTTCAAGTAGCACGTCGGCTACTTTCTCAGAGTCTGCAACGAGTTCAACTCAAACTACCACAAAGGCAACAACTATGAGGACCACAACCTCCACAACATCGTCGGGCACTGCACCAATTCCTGGAGTGCCTGAATTTCCACTTGGATTAATCTTGGTAGTCGCGATGTCAATGACAGCTCTACTTGCGATAAGAGGAATGCGCCTAAGAAAGCGAAACTGACATAATTAAGAAAAGTCCAACATCTCTTTTCCAGCAGGATCTTCTAACGCTTAATTTTAGTGATTTGTAATAATCTCACTTGTGTCCAATGATCGGCAGCTAAGCGCGTCTCGACGGTCTTTTCGCTATCTCCGTTCTCCATTATTTTCAAGAGTGCCAGTGAGGGTAGCTCGACCCCATTTCTTCAACTCGTTTCATCCAATCTGGCAGGGAAGTCTTGTTGAGGTGTGCTTCGAGCCGATCGAGAAATGCGTGTGTGCCTGGAGCAAATCCCAATGAGGTTTGCCGAGTAAGGTGGCGGTGATTTAGCTTGAGTACCGTCTCATCTCCTTCCTGCACTAGTTCCCACCTGATTACAGCACGCTCCCCCGTAGGAAGTTCGCGGCGCGGCTCGACGTTCCATTCATGTTCGAACACATGTGGGGGATCCCAAACTAGAATGCTTCCAGTCACGTGAAACTGTGACGGTCCGCTCCAAAAGTCAATGCTTCCGCCAACCCTTCCATCTATTCGGGCTTTTGTCATATACCACTTTGCGAGTTGCACAGGTTCCGTGATCGCTTCCCATACGACTTCAGGTGGATGTGGCAAGCGTCGCTCGAATGAGAGTGTCGCATACTCGCCTTCTACTGTCACACGACCTAAATGGCGTGCCGGATAATCCGTCATTTCCTCTTCCCAGCTCCATGTTTGACTGTCTTGCCGTCGAGATGATGTTCGAGTGCTTCCATCTTGTCTCCCCAGAATTCTTGGTACTTTGAGACCCATTTGTGCAATTCGTGGAGACCCTCAGATCTCAATGCGTAAATCCGTTGTTGAGCACGGACCGTGACGCTGACGAGCTGAGCTTCACGTAACACCCGAAGATGTCGCGACACTCCTGGCTGAGTAAGGTTGGAGAAATGCGAAACGATTTCTCCTGCCGCACGGGGCCTTGCTACTAGGAGATCTAGCATTGCGCGCCGTGTCGGATCACCAACTGCTGAAAATACATTCGTTACGCTCATATGAATCGCCTAAGAAATTTGAAAGTTCACTACTTGAATTGCTTAGGGGACGGCTGGAGTAGCGAGAAATTGTTTCCATCCGGGTCTCTGAAGGTGGCTACGAGGCCCCAAGGATATTCGATTGGCTGAGTCTCGTTGAACTTTACGCCACGGGATTTGAGCTCTTCGAAATCTTTACGGCAGTCATCAGTCCGCAAAGTCCAAGCAGGACTCCTCCCCGGTTGCCAATGACTCCGGGGCGCCTTTGGGTCGTTATCAAAACCAGCTTGAAACAGACTCATTTCAATGTCTTGCCCTTTTGGTGTACATCACGCGACTGGAGAACCACTCGTTGTTTTACCAAGATGAAGGATCAGAGCCGACGTGGATCGCGAATTGGTAGAATGCCAGGAGTCGCGTGCCAGTCAGAGACTAGCACGTGCTTCGGCATCGCTCTCAAGATTCAGATTTCTCTGAATTCAAAACTCGCTCACTTCATTCAGGTTTTCTTGATCGACAACTCGCTCCACGCCGAAAGATTTCTCGTACGAATCAACTCGCTCATCGATCTCAGATTTTTCATGTGATACAACTCACTCCTCCGTCGTAGATTTCTCGAAAGACCAAACTCGCTCCTAAGGTCTAGATTTCTCGATTACTGCAACTCACTCGCTTCTTTTATATGAAACTCGCTCTCGCAATTTAGATTCTCGATATATTCAACTCGCTCCACACCGGAACTATGTTTGCAATCCATCTTAAGTTCATATATCTCTCAACCGCGTCCAGGTCATCTGGCATAAATCTCGCCCCCTGTTCCCATGAACCTCCCCTTTTGATTTCTTATGTGATCACCTGGTTTGCACCCAGAGATATCAGAGTCTACGTATACAATGGTCGTAAGGGTGCCTTTGAAACTTCTCGTGTTTGCAGTGGTTTACGGTTTTGTGTTAGTCCCAGTCAGCTTCTTCGGGCGATTGAACCTGATCTTGTGTTGGGGTACTGCTACTTTCAACATGGAGTCGAAAGACAAAAAACAGATTGCCTACGATTCCCACGAAGTATATGACTGCGATAAGACCCCATATCGCGCTGCCTGTGGCACTCAGCTTCCATAAGAACACCAGGAGAAGAATGGAAAAGAGTACGACGCCCGCCAGGTGCGCATACATGGCCCGCGAGGATTTGGACGAGTCCATTTCATGTCAACATCTGTATATCATAGGGATCCCACTGACCCCAGCCACAGCAAAGCCGGCAAGAACCGCGGTTGATGTCGCCCATGTCGCAAAAGTTAGAGCAACACCAGCTACAGATGCTAGTATGCTAAGGCCGCAATCGACCATGCTCAGCGCAGTAGGTATCACAAAGGCACCGAGCGGAACATTGGCGATGCCAAAGCTGCTGGGGATACTATTCATCATATCATAGAAACCTGCAGCCATGTACGCATAGGTACCACCAAGATAGCCGATTATAACGTTGTATGGGTCTGCAACGGTCACTCATCTTGGATTTCCTGGAGGCGTAAAGTCGGTTCGCTTGTCGAAACCGAGCACCTTTGTGTAAAAGTCTAGAGATTCAACTTGATCTTTCACTACTATGATCACCGTCAT
>VFSW01011524.1_pt1 | contig 12417 bp, 5 predicted proteins | sample 5358111 | NCBI WGS metagenome assembly VFSW01 (sample SAMN11554181, study PRJNA540505) | mine drainage metagenome | isolation source: sediment from site ElyBrook_90M | place: USA: Ely Copper Mine, Vershire, VT | collected 2017
CCGGCACGCCTCATCCCTGCGCTGTGGGCGTTCGAAGCCGCCCACGCCCGGGAGATCCTCCAGAAACGCCATTGGGCTGAACGCCAAAAGCTGAGAAGCCTGCCGAAAGGATTGGTCTGGCGGGAGTGGCTGGAACAACAAGCCGCCCTGGGTGATGAAGCCGCCCAGTCAGTACTGCGTGGGATACGGTACCGGGAGCAGAGGGCGAAGACCTGGGGCCGAAACGGCTTCGATGGCGAGGATCTCGACACCCTGAAGCCGGTGTTGTCGTCGCTCCATGCCGAGATGGACCGCACCCATCTGCGGGTCCATTACCGCAATGATCAGGGACGGATCCTCTTTACCGACACCGGTCCGCGCATCGAGGTGCACGATCATACCGATACGACACTCGAAGCCGCACTGCGGGTGGCGGCCCAGAAGTTCGGCGGGCGCGTGGACATCACCGGCTCGGCGGACTTCCGGGAGCGGACGGCGCAGACGGCGGCCCGTCTTGGCATCGGGGTGCGGGATCAGGACCTGCAGCCACTCTGGCAGCAGGAACGGGAGCGGTTCGAGCAGGCGCGCGAGTCTGCACATCCACGGCCCATGCTGGAGCGGGATGGGGGGATGGAGTTTTGATAAATGTGTGCGTCAGACCGGACTATCGCGTATAGGGTGTATGTATGCTAATCATCGAACCCGGTAAACCCGACCAGAATGCCTACATCGAGTCGTTCGACGGACGCTTGCGCGATGAATGTCTCAATGAGCACTGGTTTCTCAATCTGGCTCATGCCCGAGCCGTCATCGAAGCCTCGCGGTGTGAATACAACGAGGAACGACAGAAGAAGGCCTTGGGTGGTCTGACACCAGTTGCCTACGCAAGACAACTGGCCGGGCGATCAGCTACAGTAATGACCGGACTCTAAACAAAGCTGCTACTCGGGATGGGGGGCGCACGATGCCTACTCCAGAAAGAACGGATCGATACATTGCTCGCCAAGGCGAGTTATCGAACATTTTGTGGCATTGTGCGCACACAATCTAATAACAGAGGCGTCCTTATCGACCTCCCTAAGAAGACACGCTTCCAGCTATTCGTCCGTGGACTAAGCAAGGCCATGCATGAGGGCCAAGGCGCCCCTGAATCCGTCATCGGCGCCGCGTTAGCGCGTTGGTGCTCGGAGGAATATCCTGGACTGCCCCGATCCGGATTGCCGGCGCCTGGTGCGTTGCGACGTGCCCCTGCGGTGGTCGCCTTCGTCGACTTCATCAAGGCCGATGAGCTGTTGGAGGCGATGTACTGGTTAGCTTCCGCATATGCACAACTGGTCGGAGACGAGCGTCGCAAGAAGCTAGCGATGTTCTTCACGCCGCCGTCACTGACCAAGCGACTACTGGACGATTTGGCGGCTACTGGGGTTGACTTCGCCAACCAGAGCTTCTGCGATCCGGCGTGCGGCGGCGCGGCGTTCTTGGTGCCCATTGCCACGCGAATGCGAGAGGCGCTGCGCGCTAAGGGTGCGAATCCCGGGCAGGTACTTGAGCACGTACAGGCCCATCTGTTCGGCATCGACATGGACGAAACGCTGTGCAAGTTGTCGCGGCACTTCCTCCTTATGGCATTGTACGACGAAGTTGTGACCACCGGTGTGGTACCGCACTTCCAGGTGGTCCGGGGTGATTCGCTGCGGCAGGCGCCTTGCCTGGTATGTACAACGGACGTCGTCGTCTGCAATCCGCCGTATCGCAAGATGTTAGCGTCCGAGGTTGAGGCGCATTTCGACGAGTTCTCCTACATCATCGAAGCACAGCCGAATCTTTATGCGCTCTTCATCGCCCTATGCGTGAATCTGCTTGTGCCCGGTGGCACCTGTGCGTTGGTGACGCCCACGAGTTTCTTGTCGGGGCAGTATTTCTCCAAGCTGCGCACCTTCCTTATGACGCAAACCAAGGTGCTCAGTATCGGTATGGTGAGTGAGCGCCAGGGCATATTTATTGATGTCCAGCAGGAGACCGCACTGACCCTTGTGCGACGTGAAGAGAACGGGCATGCCCTCTCGACAGTCGCCGAGGTCTGTGTGGTCTCTAGAGACGGCAACTACGTGGACGTCGGTAAGTGCTTTTTGCCCAACTCCGGTGCGTCCTGGCCGATCCCCCGAAAGGAAGGCGACGTAGCGTTGCTGCGTCGCGCCGCGAAGGCGCTGGCCCACCTTGCGGATTACGGCTACGCCGTTCGAATTGGCTGCTTCGTGTGGAACCGTGACACTCGCCCCACCTACGCCTCGGCCAAGAGTGCTGCTAGAGCAAAGGGCGGCTCGGCCGTTCCGCTGCTGTGGTCCAGCGACATCGCAGCAGACGGAAGCCTACGATTCGACGGCTTTCCTAAGGTTAACAAGGAGCCCTGTTTCGTGAACTTGGGCTCCAAGTCGCACCAGTCAGTAGTACGGCGTCCAAGCGTGTTGCTACAGCGCGTGACGTCGAACGAACAGCCGAAGCGACTGGTCGCAGCAGTTGTGCCAGAAGACATCTTTGACAACTACGGCGGATTCGTTGGAGAGAACCACACAGTCATTCTTGAGCAAGTTGCACCAGAGCCGGCGCTGTCGCCAGTGCAACTGGCTCAGTTGCTGGGAACGCCAACTATTGATCGGTACTTTCGGTGCATCTCAGGAGCGATCAACGTCTCTTCTTTCGAGCTCAACCAACTTCGCCTTCCCAACCCTATCCGCCTGAAGAAATATCTGGCGCAGGGTTGCAACATCGCCGAAGCCGCAAAGCGAGCGTGGGACGGCTAGCGGAACTCGTTGTTTTTCTTAGTAGACTAGAGGGCAGAAACATCTGTGAAATTGAGACGGGCCATGAAATCTAGAAAACAGCTCAAGGACCTGCAGGAGGCAGAGCAAAAACGACGGGAAGCGGCGGCAAAGCTTGCAAACCGCAAGCCACTGCAGGTGCAACCCAAACCGGCGCCCACCCTTAAATTACCCAAGTCTGCACCAGAAAAGAAGGATCCGCCGCCACCGCCGGCTGTAGTCCCGCGAGTCCAGAGTTCGCTGATTGCCATGTTTCGTGATGACGAGGTGCAACCCAGCGCTCCATCCAGTGCGGTCGTCGGGTTGGCCGATTTGTACCTTCACGCGGCCGAACACCGCACACGTCACATCGCTCTCGTGTGGCCGGCTACCCTCAAGACACTGACGCTCGTGCATGCACTGGCCACATTGACACGGTGGCAAGAAGGTGACAAGCAGGGTATTCGAGGGCTGCTCTTTCCGGTCAAGACCAATGCGTTCCATCCGCTGAATCATATTCAGTTCGACCGAGCCGAAGTGTTGCGTATTGCGAGCGAGCTGGTCGAGGGACACCCAAACAGCCGGGTCAAGCGCTCGATGCATGCCAAGGACGCCTTCCTGTACTCCCTCAGCGATCGCAGCCTGCCCGCAGTCGAAGGCGAGCTGTTCAACCCAACTATCGGGGAGCTGCTGCCCCACTTCCTTGCTACGCCTGGATTCGACGAGTGGAAACCCTGCACGGAAAGACTGCTCGCACTTATCCGTGCCAAGCTGATTAAGCGAGCCCAGGCTAAATCTCTGAAAGACCTTAACTGCGCCGTCATCGGCGCCCCTCGAACGGCCCCAGATGCCTTGTTTGCGCTCGACGGCCGAATGACGAAAGATGAACTTCGTCAGGCGACGCGGGCATTTGCCAAGATCACACCACCCGAGGTGGTACTGGTCTCCGCCACCCGGGCGGTGCGGTTCGAGGCGAAGGGCTGGAGGGGGGAGATTTCGCGCTTTTGCATGATGCTCGAAGAGGTCTTTAATGCGAATCCCCCAGGTGTCGTCATCGTGACGGACGAGCCTCAGGCAGCGTACAAGCTGAAGAATGAGCTCTGGGAACGCAACGACAAGCGCGAACTTGCTCGACGCTGGCGATCTCCGCATGAGTTCAAGATCTGTGGCCTGCCGAGTACCGTGGCGTCAGTGGGGCTATTGCCGGCGGGAGCGCTCGAGACGTTGCACCCGATGCCCAGGGAGTTCGATGTAAACATCGTAGATGCCGACGTCGCCAAGGTCGCCAACAAGCTTATGCGGATTGCTAGAGCAGTCCCCGGGGGCAAAGAAGCCGAAACACCCTTGGGGGTCGCAGCGGCCTACCTGTCACGCATGGCTGCCCTACCATGCGGCGTGCGGCACCTATCCGAATACCTGGCGGGGCCTGATGTGACAGAACGCACACGGGTCGCTTTTGACTGGCCCACCCACATCGGCGCCATTCGCGAGTTTGATCGCAGCGTGGGTGTAGGTGAAGACCACCTTGCCTTGATGGAGTGCATCGAAAAGGGCTCTCAGTTCTTTACGAATTACCAGGAGGCAACACCCTTTGCCCACAAGCTGGCTGAGCTTGTGGCAAACGCCAGTACTGGTAGCAGACATAAGGTCACTGTGGTGTTTACCAACGCGCTCTATCGTCAGCTGGCCGAACGCTTCTTGGCCGAGTATGCCCAGTACCCAGCGAGTGCCGCATTTGAGACCTTCCGAGACCGCGTCAACCTTATTTCGGCTGCTCATCTTGAATCACACCTGAGCAGGCTCGAGGGCTCGACCCTTGTCTTTGCGGGCCTCAACGAAGACTGTCTGCGACTGCTTATCACCGATGACCGCGTACCTGCACACTCGGTAGTCCTGCTCACGCAGCGAGCGGGCCAGTTCCTGCGCGCATCTCTCAAGCCCATTGTTGAGAATTTCCCGGAGTTCAAGTCTTTCAAGCCACGGACAGAGTCCGTTCTTCGTCAGCTGAAGAACCTGTCCGACGATTCATCGGTATTGTCCGCCGGCGATTACGTCTTGCCCACATTTCGTATCGAGCTGTCCTCGGACGTATCCACGGATGGCAACGGCATCGACCCCGATTCGTGGGCCATACGCTTGGACAACGGCGTTACCCAGCACCGGAGCAATAGCTCCGATGTCTATGTCTACGACCCCGCATCGCAGTACTCGTCCGACCGGGGGTTCAGGATCTGCAAGGTCAAGTCGCTCGAAGTGGGTGACAAGCTCTTCATCATGTCAGCTGAACTGCGCGAAATGGTCGAACAGGCCCTGCGCGACGCTGGCGTGTCCATCCAATCGGACAAGACGTTCGAGGCGGCGCTGCGCAGCTACCACGAACAGGTCCAAAAGCACTTTGCCGAACGATTCCCGGGGGGAACGCTCTCCGATAAGGTCAAGGCGCTTCGTAGGGAAATACTCGCTGTTGTCCCCAAACTGGAGGCGGACCTACCCCAAGAGCAGGCGATGCGCCACTGGATTGACCTAGGTGAGTCGCCTAACACCCCCTTCGAAAAGCTGCGGCCACAGGCCCCACTACGCGAGGCGGCGTTCAAGGCCTTTGCTCAGGTTCTGGGCTTCTCGTCGCTGGAAGCTGCATACCAGTGGCAGCGCGTCATTATGGCCGTGCGCAACTCACGGCGCCTCGATGGACGCCACGTCTCAGACATCTACGCTTTCATGCTTTTGCAGCCGGAGTCGGCCATGGCCAATTCCAACATCAAGCGACAGACGCTGACGCTACTATTCGACAAGGCCCGTGAGAATGTGGCCACCGTCGAGTGGCTTGGTCCTGTCAGGGAGTCAAATACATGAGCCAACCTATTCTTCGCGCTGATCCCGCCGTCATCCCTTCGACGCTGAAAGAGGCCGTGGTCGATAGCATTCTGAACCTGACCTATGCGCAAGTGAGCGGCCAGGGCCCCACGGGACAGTATTTGTTCGGGGCCCGCCCGCGGGCGCTGCTGAATTCCGGGTTCCTCCTGCCTCAGCGCAGTCCGTCCGGCGACGACGAGGTGACATCGCCGATCTGGGTTTCGTCACACGGATTGCAGATGCAGCTCAATGCAACGTCGCCATCGGTGGTGACGATTCAGCCGCGGCTTTCACTGTATATGCGCGTCCTGCCCCGCGAAGAGGACCTCAAGCGTCCCAACTGTCGGCCAGTCTTCATGCTGCGACAAGCCGTGGTCGATGAACTCAAGGCCGAGCGGAACAAGCGCCTCGACGAAGAGTGGGAGAAGGTCAAGGGCTCGTACACTTCCAAGTGGAAGCATCCGGGGTGGGCAGAGATCCGCAAGAAAGTCGTCGACGAGGTATATGCCGCCAAGGGCATCCCAAGGCATCTCCTGACCTCCGACTTGCCGCAAGAAGCTACGGAAGCCGAAGCAGAATTCGAGGCCGAAAAGGATGCGACAGGCGAGACAGTGAAAGAAGCATCTCCCGCTCCCACAAATGGAACGCTCCCAATCAAGGACGAATATTTCGAACCCCTGGCCGTTCCCCACAAATGGATGCGACTGGAGGTTGAGCTTCCAGCGCTCGAACTGGACACCGTCAAGTCCAGTGACCAACTCCAGCGCGAGGTCGATGACCACGCCGCGCGCATGAACGAGGCCATCGCTAAACGGCTTGATGAGTGGACTCACAGCGATGAACCCGAGACAGGGGGCAAGACCTGGGGATATCGCCGCCAGCTAACCATTCCAGCAAGCCAGTACACGAAGTGGGCGGACTTCCTCGATAGAGTGCGCAAGTCCAACTTACTGGTCGCGATTCCTGACATTCAGCTCGGCTGGGACCTTCAGCTCAATACCGACTGGCTGGACAGCTCGAAGCACAACCTGTTCGTCGCGCTGGAGAACGTTAGCCAGATGCCCCGCCAGCATGTGGACGAAGCAGAAGAGGCTGTCTTCTTGGTGTCGTTGCGTGTGCAACTGCCAGCGGCTCTTCACCACCCACTGAAGCTCGAGCGCATCGAGCCTTCATATCGATACAACAAGTACCTGACCTATCCGGCGATGGGTCACAACTGCGGGGTTGTTCGCATCCAGTCGCTGCCTGAACTGCAGGTGCTAGAGACCACTTGGACGCCGCGCTACACGCAGCCGCGTATCGAGCCGACCAGTGCTAACGGTGTTCAACGGAAAGTGCGATTGCTCGCGCAGTCAGATAGCCTCGACGGCATAGCGCCACTCGTGCCCGCCATGCAGGAGTGGCTGGATGCGCTGCCTGGCCAGGTGAATCCAGCAGAGGGGATTGACCCCTCTGACAGCGAAGGCATTGCGCGCGAAGCCGAGGCCTTCCGCCTGGACCTTGCCAAGTGGACAGCGGAGATGAACTCAGTTGCGGCCGGGCTGGAGTGCCTGAGAGAGTCCAAAGCGGCCTGGCAGGAACGCGGTCCGCAGCCTAACTCAAAGGCTGTCATCTACGAAGCTTGGCTCGCCATGAACGAAGCGATGGCGGACTTCATGCAGTCGCGCTTCAAGCACGACAACAACGAGTGGCGACTATTCCAGTTGGCCTTCATCATCGCTAACATCCCGGCGCTGGCCTCCCGCACACCTGAGTTCAGCCACTTCTACGACGAGCGCCGCGACGACGCCGTCACCCTCCTGTACTTTGCCACCGGCGGCGGCAAGTCTGAGGCCTTTTTCGGCTTGCTCGTTTTCAACCTGATGCTCGACCGCCTGCGCGGCAAGCACCGCGGGGTGACGGCGCTGATTCGCTACCCGCTGCGCCTGCTTACAATTCAACAGGCGCAGCGCTGTGCTCGTGTGCTCGCGTGGGCAGAACGAGTACGCCGACGGCATGAGTATGCTGGTGATGCCTTATCCATCGGTTTTTGGGTAGGTAGTGGCGGCTCGCCGAACCGCCACAGCGCCAAGGGGGTTAAGAGTATCCCGCAAGTCTCGACGGCTCCGCCGCGGCCAGCGGATGAGAAAGCGCTGCGGGAGGACGACCCTAAGTACTCGGCCGCGCTGCGCGCTTGGCGCAAGCTGCCCAAGTGCCCGTTTTGCCAAGAAGAGACCGCGCTGCGCCTGTTCGTCGAACACGGCGACCAGACGCTTGGGCACGTCTGCACCGACATTAAGTGCGATTCTAATCAGGAGCAGTGGAAGCCGCTACCTTTCTACATCGTCGACGAAGACATCTATGATCTGGCGCCGTCTGTACTGCTCGGCACGGTTGACAAGCTGGCGCTCATCGGGCACTCCAGCGGAACCATTCGGCGCATCTACGGCATGTTCGGTGCTGCTCCATGGGTCAAGCCCGCGAGTGGACGGCTCTACATCCCCGACAACAAGGAGCTTGCTGCAGGTCCAACAAGCAAGGGCATGGAGGGTGTATATCCCGCCTATAAGTCGGCGCGACGAATCTTTCACGACCCCTTCCCCAGTCTCATCATTCAGGACGAGGCGCACCTGCTCGATGAGTCGCTGGGCACCTTCGCAGGGCTCTTCGAATCGACGCTGGATGCTGTTTTTGAGTACCTTGCCAAGCCACTGAACGAATTCATCTCAGTTGACCCGCAGGGACGACGCCGACGCGCCAAGATCATCGCCGCGTCGGCGACGGTTTCCGACCCCGAGCGACAACTTGAGCACTTGTACCAGCGACCCACTCCGGCGATACAGTTCCCCGAGCCGGGGCCTTCGCTGTACGAGTCTTTCTACGCCAAGCCCGCGAAGGCCGCAGCCGAAGAGTCTGATCGCCGAGCCAACCCCGACATTGAAGTGGCTAGCCGACAGGCGCGCGTTTACACGGCTTTCATGACAAACGGCAAGCCTCACACCTCGACCAGTATTGCGGTCCTCTCGGGGTTCCACTTGACAATTACACGGCTGTTCGACGGACTTGTGAGTGGCGACATTCAGCGGTTCGAAGCGGTGCGGCAGCAACTGGCCGACCATGTGTCCCCAGGGCAGCTACAGGCGCTGCACAGGCAGGCACTGCTCGCATCGAGCGCATCGGAGCTCGCCACACTCGTTGATTTGCACCGCATCGCGCTGACCTATGTGACGAACAAGAAGGGCGGAGATCAAATCATGGCCGCCGAGGCTGAGGAAACACGCAAGCGCCACCTCAACGAAGGAATCGACGACCTGGAAGGACTCGACACGCGGCTCATTACCGGCTCAGTAGAGCAAGGCGAGATTCAGCTAGTCGTGGACACTGCTCAACTGCGCGTTGACCCGGGACAGCCATTGCCGTCCATCCGCGAGCAATTGCGCTCCGTCATTGCCACGTCGGCCATCTCACACGGCGTAGACGTCGACGAGTTCAACTCGATGTTCTTCGCCGGTATGCCCTCAGACATCGCTGAGTACATCCAGGCCTCGTCGCGTGTCGGGCGCATGCATATCGGCTTCGTCGTTCTTCTGCCGACTCCGCAACGCCGCCGCGACCGCCATATTGTCCACATCTTCGACATCTTCCACCGATTTCTGGAGCGTATGGTTCAGCCCGCAGCCATTGATCGTTGGGCCGAACGCGCCATCGATCGCGTGTTCCCGAGTCTTTTCCAAGCGTACATGCTGGGCGTGATCCCCAGTCGCGAGTTGCTACGCCTGCCCGAGGATGAAAAGAACAAGACACCGGACTTCGCCTTCATCCCGAACGTGCGGCGTGAGTTCGCCACTAGAGGCGACGCGTTTATCGACGAAATCAACCGATTTGTCGAACTCGCGGTAGGTCTGCGCGGTGAGTATGCGCCTGAAGGAGAGGAGCATTACCGCCGTCGAATCGACCATAGAACGCGGAACCTCATCGTGGATACCTGGAGTAGCCCGCTCTGGGGCAGCGGCCGAATGGACGGCTATTTCAAGGGTCAGACAGACTTGTTGCTAAAGCCGATGACATCGCTACGAGACGTCGACCAAGGAGGGGTCATTCAGATGTCACCCCGCGACGCGGAAGGGCACAAGCAGTCGCCCGGCGAAGTGCAGTTGGTAATGGACCTAGTTCGCCACGGGGTGGCTGACAACGATGGTGTTGACAACGCACAGACGGGAGACTGACATGGCGACAAGGGGAAAGTTTCTCGCGTCGGATGAGAACGAGAAGACACTGAGCGCACCGACGATGGCGCGCTCGCGCGGCCAGTTGGGTTCTGCGTACGCGCCCGGGGCATTTTTCACTTTCGAGGGCGGCCTCGGCGCCTGCATATCGATTCCTGATCTGTCGGCAGCCGTCGACGATGCGCCGATCAGCCAGGTGACCAAAGCGCAAATTATCCTTCGCCTGCAGGAAATCTGGCAGAGCTGGTTTACTCGCGCCTACTCAACGGGCACCCCAGAGCGTCAAATCGACCCGCGCCAATGTCTCGATGAGGCGTTGCTCAGAGGCGCTTCCGTCGTCTCGTTGGGTGGCGACCGACTTTCATTCCTGAGTCCCCTTCGGATGGGCTATGCGCCCGCCCCGCTGACTTTCGTATGCAACAAGTGTCGCTTATTTAAGCGATTCGAGTCGGCTTCGGACATGTCAAGAAACATTGGCAATCTGCGCAATGCTAAATGTACAGCACCGGACACAAATGGCCCATGCCAATGGCGTCAGCTCGACGTGATTTTTGTGCACTGGTCAGGTGAATGGATGCCGGCCACACCTGGGCGGTGGGAGTGGAGCAATCGCAACGAAGCGTGGCGGCCTGGGGAGGAATGCAAATTATGTGGCGGTAAAGCTTTCAAGCTCAATACCGACTCACCACGCATCGGTCAGTGGCACTTCTACTGTGCCAATCTAAAATGCGGTCACAAGGGCAGCGACGAATGGCGCCAGAACGATCAGTTCACCACGGAAATTTTCCGCGACCGTGCCAGCGCGCGAACCGGCGAGCGCCGCATGGAGCCGATCTCGTACCGTGCGTCATCGGCATACTACGCACAAGCCGAGCAGTTCGTGCTTTTCCCGGAGACGGAGCATCAGCTCATCACTCTCATGGAGCCACAAAGGCATGCGGAATTGGCCGCGTTCGTTGCGACCAAGTTCCGTTTCGGCGGTGCGGAGCTCACGCCCCATGAGATGAAGGACGCGCTACTGGCGGCTGGCAAGGGTGATGAGTGGGAATCATACGAACGGTTCTCAATAATTCTTGATTCGGCACGCGACATGAAGGACACGGCTGTCCAGAACGTGATGGAAGCCGAGCTCCAGAAACTTGTCACCCGCTGGACCACGAGCGAGTCACCATTGGTGAGGCCCAGAGTCGATCTGCCCCCTGCCGTGATGGCCCAACTCGCGATTCGCAGCGAATACACCAGCCGGTTCGACCCGTTTGTTCTGTCTGTCGAACACGAGGCGCTCAACCGTGGTAAGCTCTCAGCCGCACCAGATGGAGGGCGCGCTCCGTTCGTGCGCTTCAACCACCTCGACATCGACCTGGCACCGAAGGACGCTGTGGCCAAAGTCGCCCAGGAGGTGGAAACGCAACGCCTGATGAATAAGCTCGGGGTGGTTGACCTCGGCTTGATCCGGGAGTTTGACCTGTGCCGCTTTACGCACGGCTACACCCGAATGTCGGCAACGCCTACGCTGGAAAAGCGTGGGCAGCACATGCCGGTTCGGCTACGGCTGTTCGAGCCCCTGCGCAACAGCAAGCGACCCATTTACGTCGTTACCCAGGCCAACGAGGCCCTGTACGTGCGACTGGACCCTCGTGCTGTGTACGCGTGGTTGCAGGTGGTTGGTGTGCGCGATCTACCTGCGTGGGACGCTGATGGGTTAGTCCTACTGGGAGGGCGGCTGTTAGAAGTCGCGCAGCCGTTCGGACGATACTTCTCATTACTCAGAGAGGGCGATGCATCGACCTATCGGTACGTCTACACGCTGCTGCACAGCTACGCGCACGTGCTCATGAAGAATGTCGCGGAACTGTCTGGCCTAGATCTGGGCTCCATGGGTGAGTACATCTTCCCACTGGACCTGGCGTTTGTCGTGTACCGAAACGGCACGACGATGGACCTTGGGAACTTGTCTTCCCTGTGGCGCAACGAGAACAACCGCTTCCTGTCGCGGCTGCTAGAGGCCTCTACCCACCGCTGCAACTCGGGGCGGCTTTGCGATAGTGCCGGCGGAGCATGCCCGGATTGCATCATGATTCCCGAGACTTCGTGCATTGCGCAGAACCAACTATTGTCGCGTGCCGTGCTCAAGGGTGGGTCGGCGCCACGAGAGGACGCGACTCACAAGGGGCAGCGCATCCGCGGCTTCCTTGAGGTAGCCAACGAAACACAATGAACCCACGTTACCCATTAGCGCCCCATTTCTAATGGGGGTCTGGGGGCCGGGGACATAGGTAACACAAAAGGGAGCCATGTTGGTTAGCGCGGGCCGGTGTGTTGGGCATGAGCCACGGTAATCTGTACGTTGGAAGCGTTGGTGCGGATACATACGGTCTCTACTTCAAGCGGAGTCGGCAATCATTTGCTCCAATTTTGCTCCACTTCGTGGAGTATTTAAGAGTATCAGGAGGTATCGATATGTATCGTAATAAGTTGTTTTACAATGAATTATAATCTAACGCGCTGATTACAGAAGACGTTTTATCCGGCTACGAACCAGGTGGTCGGGAGTTCGAATCTCTCCGGGCGCGCCATTTATC
>VFSW01011525.1_pt1 | contig 12416 bp, 11 predicted proteins | sample 5358111 | NCBI WGS metagenome assembly VFSW01 (sample SAMN11554181, study PRJNA540505) | mine drainage metagenome | isolation source: sediment from site ElyBrook_90M | place: USA: Ely Copper Mine, Vershire, VT | collected 2017
GTGTCCGCGGGAGTTCAATGAAGCGCTGATCAGGTTTCTGACGGACGGGGGAAGCGCGGCTTGAGACTTCTCTGGGCCTCCGCTTGGGCGCGCGCCAATTGAGAGCGATCCTTCGTGAGGTTGCTTGGGGCGAGCCTCATTGCGCTCGGCATGACAGCGTTGCGATGACATCTGCTAGAAATTAATCATGACCCACTCCATTCTCGATCTGTTGCGGAATGCGGTGGTGCACTACGGATATTGGGCCGTCGCCATCGCGTTGCTCCTCGAGAATGCCGGCGTTCCGGTGCCGGGCGAAACGGTTCTGCTGGTGGCAAGTTTTCTGGCCTACTCGCAACACAATCTGCAACTGCCCTGGATCATCGTAGTTGGCACCGCGGCGGCCACGCTGGGCGACAATCTCGGTTTTGCCCTGGGTCACTATGGCGGGCGTCCGCTGGTGGCGCGTTATCAGGCATTTTTTCGCATTCAGGATAAAACGCTGGCGCGCGGCGAAAGCCTGTTCGCCCGCTTCGGCGCGCTCACCGTTTTCTTTGCCCGCTTCGTTTTCGGTATGCGCATCATTGCCGGGCCCATGGCGGGAATGTTGCGTATGTCGTGGCCGAAGTTCCTGGTATCCAACTTTCTGGGGGCGGCGCTCTGGGTGACGGCGATCGCCGGCGCGGGCTACTTATTTGGTCAGCACTGGGGGCGGCTCATGCGCGATCTGAAGCGTTTTGACGTTGCGGTCGCCATTCTGGCGCTACTGGCGGTCGCGGCCTGGTGGTGGCGAAGCCGCCGCCAGCCCTGATCGGAGTCCTGACCGGATGCGCGACCGGACAATCGCCCGGAGCATCCGCGGAGTAACCCTTTGCACATCTTGCACGGCGGCAAGACGCCAACCTGCGGCTATACTGTGCGGGTGTCGCGGGCTTTTTGTCGGTGGTCGAGAAATGTCCGTGGCCGCCATATCTCTCACACCGGCTGCGTCCGGGCCGAATTCGGACGAGGAGGAACACATGAAAAAGATCTCGTTTTTAACTCTGCTCATCACGGCAACACTGCTGCTTACGCTCGCTTTCCCGGCCGCCGCCGCCGGACCGCCGGCCGCCGCGGCGCCGGCCGCGGCCGCCTCCGCACTCCCGGTGGCAGCGCCGACTCCGGCCGCGACGCCGGCCGCGACGCCAGCGCCGCATCCGCACATCGATGAAGCTCTGGAAGCGATGCGCAACGCCAAACGCCAAATGGAAATCGCCGAACGCGATTTCGGAGGACATCGGGTGAAGGCCATCGAGCACCTGAACGCGGCGATCCACGAAGCCGAGATATGCATCTCGATGCCGTAGGCGTTACAAAAGCTCAAAAGGCAGTGTCCGCGCGGACGCTGCCTTTTTTCCTTTCGACAGTATTCCTAACTCAATTTCTCGCCCCCGAATGTATCCCGCGCGCCGCCTAGTCGCGGTGAAAGGTGTAGCCCACGCTGGCGCCCACACGCAAAACGTTATCGGAATGGAATTGGTTGTTGTTGAAGATGTGGTAGAGGTTGGCTTCGGGCCGCACGAAAAACTGGTGCAGAAATCGATAGTTAATGCCGGCTCCAGCGTGCAGCAGAAAATGATTGCTGTTCAGGTGAGTGGTGCAACCGGACGAATAAGCGCACTCGCCGTTGGGAGCATAGAAAAGTAGGGTTTCTCCGCCGAAGCCCGCAGTGAACAGGGCCGAGGTCTTCTTCGCCAGGTTGGGGGCAAACCCTGCATTCACGTCGTAAAAAATGGGCCGGTATCCCTGGAAACCGTTATAAAGCTGCTGTTTGTAGGCGGTGGAAAGCTCCGCGCTGTAGCCAAAATGGTTCCCGAAAATGCGGTCGATGGTGACGCTGGGATAGATCCCGCCCTTCTCCGCAGGCGCAGGGTAGGCCTCCGAGGCGGTGAGATTCTTGGCGGAGAAAAGAATGCCGGCTCCGACGGCAAAATCAAATTGCTGGGCGTGAGCGAAACCAGCGGACAGCACAATGGCAAACCCAAACGTCAAAAGCGCGAACTTTCTCAATACAGCCCCCTTGTCATTCCTTCAGACTTCTGGGATGCTCTCGCCAGAATCGCGGCGCTGTGGCGACACGACGGCCAATGGTTGCCCGGGAGTAGCGTCCCGGCAATCGAAGTGGCTGCCCCTTGGCCACTCGACTGCCCGGTTGCTCAAACTCCTTGGTCTTGGTTGCACCAGAACTATTCTGGACCACCAATGGTATACCCGATCGAAGCGCCGACCCGGATCACATTGTTGTTAGTGAATACGTCGGAGTTATTCAGAATGTGGTAGAAGTGAACTTCGGGCCGCACAAAAAAGTTTCCGTAAGCGTAGTAGCGGAGGCCGACCCCGCCATCCACCAGGAAGTGGTTATTGCTGGTGTAGCACGAGCCGAAGTCCAGGCAGTTGGTAGTGTACTGGAAACCATAAAAGCGCGTGGTCTGCCAGCCGATACCGCCGAGCAGGTCCAGGCCGACCTTCTTGGTGATTCGAGGCTGGTAGTCGGCGTTGAAATCGAACAGGATGGGACGATAGAGCTGCTGGAATTGATCCAGCCCTTGCTTCGTCCTCCAGGAAGCTTCGAAGTTGAAGCCAATGCGCTTGTGGAAGATCACGTCGCCGCTCAGGGTCGTGAATAGCCCACCCTTTTCCGCTCCCACGCACGTGGGACTGAAGGTTGAACACGTCGAAGTGCTGGGCGCCATGACGGTGCCGAAGCCGATCATGGCATCGGCCTGTTGCGCCTGAGCGAAGCCGGCCAGAAAAAAGAATCCGCTAAATACTGCGAGCAGGGCTGTCTTTCTCAATGGAACCTCCTGAAATTAATTAATGGATGCAAGCCTTAGGATGCGCCCGCCAAAATGTTTGGATGCAAACCTCCCCATCATATCGCCAGCCGGGGGTCGATTCCAAATGGTGGAACCGAGTCGTTAACCCACCCTTCCCTGACCCGGGTTTCCCGTTCAGTCCGACAGGCACAACTCGGCACAACTCCACCACCGAGGTCAGAACCCTGTCTGGCTCAACAAGTTGCGGTTCGAAAGTTGCGGCCCAGAAGTTGCCGCCCAGGACGTGCCGGCCTCTGACGCAATCGCGCAGCCCCGGACGCATTTTCTCTGTCCGGTGCGCTGGACGACCTTCCCGGCAGGCGTTTCGTGCAGAATAGGCGCTTAGGTCAGGAACGCTTCGCGCCCCCGCTGCTCCCGCCACGGAGCACGTGATCCAAAGCTATCGGGCCTGCGCCATAGAAAATCAGAGCGAAGGCCAGGGTTGCGGCGGCGAGCGGGAACTCATATCCGGGACGATCCGGCGATCCGATCAGCCCATTGTGCAGATGGACCTTCCAGATGGCCACAGCCAGGTCCACACAGACGGCGAGGCCAGCCACGCGAGTGAAAAATCCCCCGAGAATGAGCAGTCCCCCGAGAAACTCAACGAAGGCGGACACATATCCGAGCCAGGCAGGCAAGCCCAGACCAGCTACCACCTGGGCGGGGTGGTGCAAGCCTCCAAAAACCTTGTGCCAGCCGTGCGCCACCATGATGGCGCCCAGCGTCAGGCGCATCAGCAGGAGAGCAAGCGGCTGCAGGCGATCGAGATAACGCACATGTCCTCCAAAATGCAATCGGGAACTTCAGAGGTTACATCAACGGGGCAGGAACTCAAAGGCTGTTAGCGGGAAATGTTTTCATATTTCACTGGCATTCCGTAATCGTCCGCTACTTCGCCAGGCGGTTATATTTCTTCAGCGCTTCGCGCAGACGATCATGGGGCAGGGCGATGACGGTGTGGTTGTTGATGCCGGTCATGGTCTCGGCGGCGACCATGGCGTTGACCACCGCTTCTTCGGTGGCCTGCACCGTCGCCAGAAAAATGGGGTCGAGCGAATCGTTGGGCAGCATGGTGAGCTGGTGCAATCCCTTGGTGCCGACGGCGCCGGGATTGGCCGTGGAAAAGGCGAGAAAAATGTCGCCCGATCCGTCGCCAGAGTAGCTGCCGTCGCGGCCGAGGCCGAGCGAGACCTTCTTGGCGATGCGCTTCAATTGCGTGGGAATCAGGGGAGCGTCGGTGGCGACGATAACGATGATGGAGCCGACGTCTTCCTGCCAAACCGTATGCTCGGGAATTTCGCGGCCCACGTTTACCCCGGCGATGCGGAGTTGATCGCGCGATCCGTAGTTGCATTGCACCAGCACTCCGACGGTGTAGCCCCCGGATTTCTGGTCAAGCACGCGCGACGATGTTCCGATGCCGCCCTTGAATTCGTTGCAGATCATGCCGGTGCCGCCGCCGACGTTGCCCTCTTCGACGGAGCCAGAATGCGCGGTGTCGAGGGCGTGCCAGGCGTCTTCGGGTTTCACGTGGAAGCCGTTGATGTCGTTCAGATAGCCGTCCCAGGTTTCGGCGACCACGGGGAGCGACCACCAGTAGCCTTCCATATCCGGCTCGCCGCGTTTAACTTTCCAGGCGATGACGGCGTCGCGCACCACTCCCACGCTGTGCGTATTGGTAATCATCACAGGGCCATTGAGGAATCCGGAATCGTCCACCCACGTCGTTCCTGTCATCTCGCCGTTGCCATTGAGGGTAAACCAGGCGGCGAAGACCGCGTCATTGCTGGCCTTGCCCCTGGGATGAATGGCGGTTACGCCCGTGCGCACCGGGCCCTTGCCGACCTCGAGTTTGCCTTCGCCGGAAATCAGCGTGGTATGGCCGACTTCGACGCCTTTTACATCCGTGATGGCATTGTTGGGTCCTGGCGTGCCATCGAAGGGAACTCCCAGATCGCGGGCCCGAGGTTTGGTTTGAGGCGAGACTTGCGCCGAAAGGGCCGCGGCCAGCGCGGCGCCGGCGACTATCAGTACGGACCATCGAATGACGGTGGACATTGGACCCTCCGGCAAAGCTGGCAGTATACAAGGACCGGGGGGCAGAAGTGAGATCGCGCAGCGGGCATGCTTTTGAAGATGCCGCACTGACGGTACAATCAAAGTCAGAAATGATTCCTGGGGGAAGTATGGAAGCCTGGAAAAAGGCATTGTTTTTGGGCGCGATGGGAGCCGCAGCACTGTTGTTGGTGAAGAAGCGATATCCTGCCGGAGTGCTGGCTGCGGGGGCGGGGCTGGCTCTGCTTGCCTCGGAGTATCCGGAGAAATTCGAGTGGGTGCGACGTGCACTGCCGGATTATTTCGATCGCGGCATGCGAGTGATGGAAATGGCCGGGCAAGCCGGCCGGCGGATTACCGAGGCTGCGGGCCGAAGCGCCGTCGAGGACTGGGACGAGATCGAAGGATAGCGTCCGTCTCGAAAGCTCTCGCCATACGGTAGACCTGGACGGGATGTGCTACTCGATGCCGAGTTGTTTTCGGGCGTCAGGGCTGAGTCGCTCGGGCGTCCAGGCCGGACTCCACACCACATTCACGGTGCATTGGCCTACCCCGGGCAACTGTTCCACGCGGGATTTCACCTGGGCGCTGATGTTGACGTGTTCGGGACAGCCCTGCGCGGTCAAGGTCATTTCCACGGTCACATCCTGCTTTGAATCGTCCGCCGCCGCGAAGGTCACTTTGTAGATCAGGCCGAGATCGACGATATTTACCGGAATCTCCGGGTCATAACAACTTCTCAGCGCGCTCAGGACGTCTTGCTCGGTGATGGCCATCGCGAAATCCCTCTGGCTTGAGTGTACAACGTGTGCGACAGAAGCGCGCAAACGCGGACCGCTTCCTGTCCCCGGTCGCCTCGGGCGCAGGCTGTAGTGAGCCGCGCGGTGTGGTCTGGTAAAGTTTTCCTATGATAAGTCCAGAGGCCAGGCAGAAAATCCAGCTGGCGTTAGTGGCCGCGATGGTGGTCGCCGGATTGCGCGCGGGCTACATCCTTTACCAACGGCACGAAGATTATCTGGCAGCCGAGAAGCAGAAGCAAGCGCGGAACGTCGGCTATTCCAATCCGGATTACTATGTCAATCCCAAGAAACTGTATCCCTACGACATAAAGAGCGCGAGACAGCTTACCCGGCAGCCGGTATGGGTGAAGGAAGGCTACCGCTATACATATTATCGCTACGATCCCGCGCGCAAACAGGTCGACTTCGCGCACGATGCGGGACTTCTGCTGCCCATCGAAAAGCTTGCCATCAAGGATGTGATAACTGCAACGCCCGCCGGCCAAGGACAGCGCAAACAGGTGTTGGCCGTGTTTGAAAAAGATGGGAAGAGTTACGCGGTGCCGATCGGCTTTGAAGCCGACGAGCAGTACAAAATTTATTCCGACGAGATGTTTTATGTCGAGGATCCGCGCGATCTGTACAAACACTGGCCCGCGGACGTATGGGAGGCCGTCGGGCACCACGAAGTCAAGCCGGGGATGAACGAGATGCAGGCCGACTTCGCGATCGGTATGGGCGTGCCGGATGCGGGCGACACTTCCTACGAGAAAACCGTGCGCTACCCGAACGGCGGCAAGCCGCTGGTGATCGTTTATCACGAGGGAAAGGCCGCGGAGATCAAGCCTGCGGCTCCCGGATCATAAACGATCATAAACAATCATGAACGATCATGAACGGGATGCGCAGCGGCCATAGCCCGCGATGACTCCCATTGCGGTACGCGGCGCTGAAGTGCCCACCGAAAGCTCCTGACAACTCCGTTATTCCCGTCGAAGCCATCGTCCGAGATCGCTTGCACGACCGATTCAGTCGGCCAGGTCGCGCAGCTTGCCGCGCAGTACTGTGACGGAGGCCCTGGGCAGTGTGAATGTGGTTTGGCCAACGGCGTTTATTGTTGTGCCGGCCGGGCCATGATCGGGATCGGCATGACTGTTGCTGCCGTCGTTGATCCATGCATACTGCTCGCTGCCGAAGGTCACTACGTCGACGGGTCCAGAGAAGGATTCGCGGCGCCGGTTGCCGGAATTTTCGAATACGACGCGGACCTCGTGCGAGTTGGATTGGTCGCGATTGACCAGCAGGATCGCCCAGTTTCCGTCCGGCCGGTGAACCGCGTAGGAGGTGACGAGCGAATTGCCGTCGCTGTCCTGAATGTTCACCGATGACGGAAACATCTGGTGCTCGCCGGAGCGATGCTGCACCCACTCCAGATTGATCATATGAGCGGCGTAGTAGAGCGAAGTGTATCCGGTGACGTCATATTCATGCGCCGCGACAAAGTTGGACCACGAGGCCCAGCCCAGGCAACTGTTCTGTAATCCCTGGGGCTGAATGGGCGAATGATAAAAGGCGTAGCCTCCGCCTTCCAAAAATGAACCGATGTTGTCGGCCAACCACAGCCCGGCGAACACGGTGCTCATCGGCCCGGTGAGCTCGGCGGCGAGATGGCTCTCGCTCACGATCAGCGGAACATCCTTCGGCACGCCATCGTCTCTCCATACCTGGAGAATGTGCTTCATCAGCTGCGGTTCGGTGTAAAGCGTCTTCCAGGTGATAGCGCAAGGCTCGAAGGGATAATGCTCGAACGAGACGAAGGCCAGATCCTTCAAGTGACCACGCAGTTTTAAGTAATCGACGAAGCGACCCATCCAGGAGGTGCGCCCCTGAGCGTCGGGCCACACTCGGATGTCTTCGTTCACTCCTTCAAAAATGGGTCCTCCGAGTTTGAGCTTGGGATCGATTTTGTGGATTGCGTCCGCCCACTGAATATAGAGAGCGCCGTAATCTTCGGGCATGGCATGTTTGCCGTCCGGCTCCTCACCCATTTCGACGCCGGAGATCGGGTAGCCGCGTTTTTCGATATACGCAATTTGCGCGGCCGCATCGTCGGGGGTGCCGTAGAGCATAGTGACCGGAATCAATGCGGGGAGATTGTTGGTAATCCCACTGGTAAAGAAAAGATCGAAGCCGGTGTGCTGGTAGCCTCCAGTCGCGTTCACATCGTCGGCGGAATGCCAGGGATCGATGGAGGAGGAACAATACTCGGGCGCGTTTTTTCCGGTAGCGTCTTTCGCGACGTCGCTGAAGGCGCCGCTGGGGCCGATGTTGCCGGCGTGAATCTCCTGAATCGCATATCCCACGCAGTTGCGAATGTCGTCCGCGCCGTGCAGGTCGCAACTGTTCGACGATTCGGTCATGAGCACGCGGACATACTGCGTGCTCACGGGCGCGTCGGACAGTTTTAGCGTCACAGCGCCGCCTTTGCTGTTTGTCAGAGAGCCGTTAGGGAACAGCTTCCAATTCCCTGCGGGACCGCGATCGAAGTCGAGAGCGTTCTTTCCCTCCCAATATTCGACTTGGTAGGTCACGGCGTGCGGTTCAGCCCATGCGATCTGCACCGCGCTCACCGATTGTGGAGCGCGCAGATCCACGACCACCCACTGCGGATGCAGGGAATCACGTTCGCCGGTGAACCTGCTGCTGAGGTAGGGATTGCTCTTCCAATAACTGAGATTTGGCCCGGACACGGGACGGTCGCCACTGGTGGAGAAGCCCCGATGAGGCAGCGCGTAGGCCAGAATGTAGCGCGTGGGTTCCTTCAGATCGGTGCTGCCGGTGAAGTATCCGCTTTTGTGCGCCGGATCGCTCCACGTGCCATTCTCCGTCCAGTGCCAGGCAGCCATGCGCAACTCGGTGTTGTTGCGATACGTAATCGGACCCCAGCCGGCGGAAAGAGACTCCTGCAGAATGTGCGGGGTATAGACCTGATCGATTCCCACGCGCGAGAGCACATCGATCGAACTGCCCAGGGAGCGATCGGGATCGAAGGAGTTCAATATGTGCTTCGGGTCCGCGTCCACATCTACGACCGCGGCCGGCGGGGCGGCGCTCTTTGCCGCGGACTGAGCCGACACCGACGGAATGATGCGGCTCGGCAACATTTCACAGAGCAGGACAAGAAGCAGCAGATGGCCGCGGAATTGGAGAATTACGGGAGTAGAACGCGTTAGGCCGCGCATTAGGATCTCCATGATCTATAGGATCTGATCTGAACTGAAAATAAGAATTGCCAGGGTTCGGGGCTTCAACTTTCCGCGAATGAATCCGTTCAGTAAAACGTTTCAGCTTTGCTTTTGGCAAGAGGGTTGTTGGCAATGTCCATCCGGGTGCGGGCGCATGATCGACTCGACGCGCATTAGTAAAACCGAGGAAGCAGTTCGGAATTGGGAAGTCGAATGGCGCAATTCTAAGAAATCATGTTTGGACCGCGATTCTATTTGGCATACTCGTGGCGAGTCGGCTCCGCGGCAAATATTTCTTTGCGCGACTTTGTGTTGCACGTGGTTTGCGCATCGAGCAGCGGGTTGGTAAGCAGCAATTTAAGACCGACCCTCGACAGATTTTTTCCGGCGTCATTGATCGAATCGTCAATCAGTCGAATCGCAAGTTGATTCAGTTGCTTACGGGGTTTTTGCTCTGTAAGTAAGTTGGCGAAGCTGCGGAAAGCGTGTCCCTACCGATGCATTCCCTACTCCTTGAAAGCCAGCCGGCAGAAATCCAACCGATTCATGCATCGCTGAATCTCTGCCCCGTTGCGGACGGCTCCGACGTCCTTCCCTGGTATGTGGCGTACGCCCGCCCGCGGCACGAGAAACACATTGCACGTCAACTGGCGGAGCGAGGAGTCGGTTCCTTCGTTCCCCTGTACTCCTCGGTGCGGCGCTGGAAAGATCGCCGCAAGCGCCTCGAGTTGCCGCTCTTCCCGGGCTACGTGTTCGTGCAAATTGCATTGCGGCGCCAACTCGATCTGCTGCGCCTGCCCGGTGTGGTCGATCTCGTCCGCTTTCAGGGACTGCCGGTTCCGGTCTTGAGCGCTGAGATCGAGAGCCTGCGCCAGGGCTTGCGCGGAGCTTCTTTCATCCATCCTCATCCCTACCTCCAGGCCGGACGCAGGGTAAGAATCCGGCGGGGCGCGCTGGATGGTGTGGAGGGAATCTTTGTCCGCAGAAGAGGCCAGACGCGGGTCGTGCTGTCGGTGTCGCTTATCCAGCGTTCGGTGGCGATCGAGATTGAGGAAGCCGACGTCGAACCGATTTCGTGAAGCCTGGCGTGCCGCCGTCACGACCAGCAGTAATCAATTGTAAAACCCGCAATCGGAGTCCTGCTATGGCTCATAAAAGCTTACAGAAGTGTGCCGCGATCTTGCGCTCGTCTGAACTGCGCCCGCATGAAACCTGGAGTCCGAATCGGCCCATGACGAACCGGTCGAAAAAGTTGTTCCGATACTGTGTCCTCTTAGCCGCGTGCATGGCTCACGGATATGCGGCGTATGGGCAGACACAAGCGCCGAGCGGTTCGCGGGACGGGCAGGCAGTCCGCGCCCCCGGGGCCTCCGATCTGGCCAAGGAGAACAATACCCGGGTCGCCGCATCGGCGGCCCAGATCAAGACGGTTCTGGGTGGGGATGCGGGTTTGCTGGTGGAACTCAAACGCTGGGTGGCGAAGGACGCCACCGATAACGGACAAGTGGTCGAAGACGCCGAACTGTCGGACGACGCCATCTTTGACCGTCTCGACCGCGATCTCGGCTTTCGTTCCGTCGCGACCGATCTGCTGCAGCGCTACGGCTATCTGATGCCGATGGCCAATCCGGATTCGAATCTGGCAAAAGAGCAGGAATTCGTTCTGAAGGAACGGGCCCGGCGGATCGTGGCGTTGGAGTTGCAGGATGATAACTCCTTGCGGCCCCAGGGGGCGGGCGGGGAACAGCCGCCCGAGCGCAATGCCAGTTGCGACTCGGCGCAGGAAGAGCGCTGCGAGCCGCCGGGCGGCCCTTCGCGGCCGCGGCCTGCGATGCAAGGGCCTCCGGCCCAAGAGCCGGAGCGGGTTCCCGACCTCGCTCCGCCGTCACCCCTCGACTCGCCTTCCGGGGCCGAACCCAGAACCCTGCGCGCCGACATAGGCGGCGAGGCCCAGCCCCAGCCCAGGGATCGTCTGCTGTCGCCGGAGTTCGAGCTTACGCCGAGCGCGCTGAAGATGTTTCCGGACACGACTCGGAGCCCTCAAACTTCCAATTCGCTGCGGCCAGAGTCGCGGCTTGCCGGCGGGGGCACGCCACCCACCAATGACTCGTTCCCGGCGCGGTCTGGAAGTCCGATGCGGTCGAGCAGAGAACATTTCGAGGAAGAGGATGTGACTCCGGTGCGAATGGTTCACCGGGCCAATCCCTATGCCGACGTGCCTTCGCTCTACGACATGTACGTACAAGCCTCCGTCTTTCAGCGTCCCCCAGAACGCTTCGGCCTCGAGATCTTTCGCCGGACTTCGACCCAGTCCGATGCCCTGCCCATGGATTTACCGGTGGGCCCGGAGTATGTGGTCGGGCCGGGAGACGGCCTGGCCATCGACCTTTGGGGAGGCGTGTCGCAGAGATTCGTTCGCGTGGTTGACCGGGAGGGACGCGTCACCCTGCCCGAGGCCGGACCGCTGCTGGTCAACGGCAAAAGTCTGGGCGAAGTGCAGCTCGCCCTACAGCGCGTGCTGCGCACCCAATTCCATGACGTTTCCGTGGATGTGTCGCTCGCCCGGCTGCGCACGGTGCGGGTTTACGTGGTGGGCGATGTCGCCGAACCGGGGGCCTACGACATCAGTTCGCTTTCCACCCCGCTCAACGCGTTGTGCGCGGCCGGAGGCGTGACCGGCCGCGGTTCCTTGCGTTCGCTCCGGCACTATCGCGGCCAGGAACTGGTGCAGGAGGTCGATGCTTATGCTCTGCTGCTGCGCGGCATCGGCTCCGAGTTGAAGCGTCTGGAGAACGGCGACACCGTCCTGGTTCCGCCCCTCGGTCCGGAGGTAACGGTGGAAGGGATGGTGCGGCGTCCGGCGATTTACGAGATGCTGCACCAGAGTTCTCTGGCCGATGTGCTCGAACTGGCGGGCGGGATTCTGCCCACGGCGGCGCTGCGCCATATCGAAGTGCAGCGGGTCGAGGCGCACGAAAAACGCACCATGCTGACTCTCGATCTGGGGCCGATGGGCGACGGACGGGACGGACAGAACACCAGGGAAGTGGCGCGGCAGCTGGCGGCATTTCAAATGCAAGGCGGCGATCAGGTGCACATTTTTCCCATCGCTCCCTATAACGAGAGTTCTGTTTTTCTGCAGGGGCACGTCTTGCGGCCGGGTCGCTACTCCTACCGGGCAGGCATGAAGCTCACCGACCTGATCGCCGCCTACGGCGATCTGCTGCCGGAGCCGGCAGCCCACTATGCCGAAATTATCCGTCTCAACCCACCCGACTTTCATCCCAGCGTGGAAAGCTTCGACTTGTCGGCGGCGCTGGCCCGTCCCGCCTCCGGGCCGGTTCTGCAGGCGCTGGATACGGTGCGCATTTTCAGCCGCTTCGACTTCGAGCCTCCGCCCGAGGTCTGGGTGGGCGGCGAGGTGCGCGCGCCCGGCAAGTATCGCACCTCGGGGCAGGCGCACTTGCGGGACGCGATTTACCTGTCCGGAGGAATTACGC
>VFSW01011526.1_pt1 | contig 12416 bp, 9 predicted proteins | sample 5358111 | NCBI WGS metagenome assembly VFSW01 (sample SAMN11554181, study PRJNA540505) | mine drainage metagenome | isolation source: sediment from site ElyBrook_90M | place: USA: Ely Copper Mine, Vershire, VT | collected 2017
TCGAAGAATAGCCGGACGCTGGCGGCGACCTCGGGGCCGATGCCGTCGATGCGCTGCAGCTCCTCTTCGGATGCCTCGGCAAGGGCTGAGATCGAGCCGAATTCCCGCGCGAGCAACGCCGCCGTCTGCTCGCCGACGAAACGGATGCCGAGACCGGTCAACACGCGCGCGAGCCCCTTGGTCTTCGAACCCTCGATCGCCGCAAGCAACTTCGCAATACTCTTCTCGCCCATGCGTGGGACCTTTGCGAGCGCTTTTTCGTCGAGCGCGTATATTTCCGAAATGTCGCGCACGAGACCCAACTGCGTCGTTTGCTCGGCGAGCACGTCTCCGAACCCCTCGATGTCCATCGCGCCGCGCGACGCGAAGTGGCGCACGCGCTCGTAAACTTGCGCGGGACAGGTCGCGTTGGTACAACGCGCCATCGCCTCGCCCGGAGGATGATCGACCGCACTGCCGCACACCGGACACGTATCCGGCATGACGAATCGGCGCTCGGAACCGGTCCTTTCTTCGATAATCGGGGCAACAACGCGAGGGATGACGTCGCCCGCGCGCGTGACCAACACCGTGTCGCCGATGCGAATGTCGTTGCTCGCAATATATTCGGCGTTGTGTAACGTCGCACTCTTGACGCTCACTCCGCCGATCTGCACCGGCGCGAGCACCGCATTCGGATTGAGCGTTCCCGTGCGCCCGCCCTAAAGCCTCAACCCGCCCAGCTGGGTCCGCGCCGCGCGGGGTTTCAATTTCACCGCCAGCGCCCCCCGGGGAGCGCGCGCGACCGCGCCCAAACGCTCCTGCGTTGCCAGATCGTCGACCTTGATAACGACGCCGTCGATTTCATAATCGAGTTCGTCGCGCCGGGATTCCCATTCCCGGCAGTATGCGATGACCGCGTCGATATCCGCAGCGGGTCGAATATGCTCGTTGACCGCGAAACCGAGGTCGCGCAACAGCGCGAGCGTCTCGCTCTGCGTCGCAACGCCGTCGTGCCCGGCCGTAGCGTACGCGAAAAACGACAGCCTCCGCGCCGCGGTCAGCTTGGGATCGAGCTGGCGCACGCCGCCGGATGCCGCATTGCGCGGGTTCGCAAAAATGGCGAGCCCGGCGCGCTCGCGCGCTGCGTTGAGATTCGCGAAATCGCTCTTACGCAGATAGACCTCGCCGCGCACCTCGATAAACGACGGAACGCCCTTGTCGTCCCGAGCGTGGCGAAGCGCAGTCGAAGGACGTAACACGAGCGGAATCGAGCGCACGGTTCGTAGATTGGGCGTGACGTCCTCGCCGACGCTGCCGTCTCCGCGGGTACCGCCGCGTTCGAAGACGCCGTCGCGATAATCGAGCGCGATCGCCAACCCGTCGATCTTTAATTCGCATACGTACCGTACGGGGCTCGCGGCGAGCTTGCGCACGCGTTCGTCGAACGCCCGCAGTTCGTCGTCGCCGAAGGCGTTCGCCAAGCTGAGCATCGGGCGCACGTGATGGTAGGGTAAGAAGCGCTCCGACGGCGCCGCTCCAACGCGTTGCGTCGGAGACTCCGGCGAACGCAGCTCGGGATGGTCGCGTTCGAGATCGATCAATTCGCGCAGCAGCGCATCGTATTCGCTATCCGTGATCGATGGATCGTCGAGCACGTAGTAGCGGTGATTGGCGTCGTCGAGTTTGGCGCGCAATTCTGCGGCGCGCGTCTTTGGGTTCTTCACGCGTTACTTTCGCGCGGCGCCGATCTGAATAGGATATCCGTCGGGATCGGAAATCACCGCCACGCGACCAAAAGTCTCGTCGTAGGGATATTGGAGCACGGGAACGCTCATCGCCGCGCAGTCGGCCACGAACTTATCGACGTTCTCGACGGCGAAGCCAAGTTGCAACGACCCCGGTCGCACCGCCAAGACTTCGCTACGGGGATGGAGCACGAGTCGCGCGCCCGGCGCGAGCTCGAACTCCACCCAATGGGGCGAGCGATCGTCGACCAAACGCAGACCGAGGACGTTGCGATAAAACTCCCGCGAGCGCTCGAGATCCGAGCACACGAGCATCGCGATCGAAAATATTGACATGAAGCTCGATCAAGCTTCGACGGCGGCTAAGCTTGTCCTGAGCTCCGTCGAAGGACGGTCACCCTTCGCGAGATCGTCGAGAACCCGCATGTTTTCCGATTCCAGGCGATCCAGCTCAGCTCCGTCCGGCATATGATGACCGACCGCTCGCTGATCCTTCAGCACCGGGACCAGGTACGATCCCGTAAACGAAGCGGCATTTTTCGCCAGTTCCTCGGGCGTCCCGGTTCCGACCATCGTGCCTCCGCGATCGCCCCCCTCGGGGCCGAGGTCGATCAAAAAGTCGGCCGTTTTGATGACGTCGAGGTTGTGTTCGATCACGAGCACCGTATTGCCGGTCGCAACGAGGCGTTGCAACACCTCGAGCAGTTTGTGGATGTCCGCAAAATGCAATCCGGTCGTCGGTTCGTCGAGCACGTAGAACGTGCGACCCGTAGAGCGGCGCGAGAGTTCGGTCGCAAGTTTCACGCGCTGCGCCTCGCCGCCGGAAAGCGTGGTAGCCGGTTGTCCCATCTTGATATAGCCGAGCCCAACTTCGCAAATCGTCTTGAGCTTATTGTGGATGCGCGGAATGTTCGCAAACAGTTCCGACGCCTCGTCGACGCGCATCTCCAAAATGTCCGCGACCGTCTTGCCCTTGTACTTCACCTCGAGCGTCTGCGCGTTGTACCGTTTGCCTTTACAGACCTCGCACGGTACGTAGACGTCCGGCAAAAAATGCATCTCGATCTTGATGATGCCGTCGCCTTGGCAACTCTCACAGCGGCCGCCTTTCACGTTGAACGAAAACCGGCCTTGCGTATAACCACGCATCTTCGCTTCCGGAACCAGCGAGAACAGTTCGCGAATCTGATCGAAGGCGCCGGTGTAAGTGGCGGGATTCGAGCGCGGCGTCCGGCCAATCGGCGATTGATCGATGACGACCATCTTGTCGAGTTGCTCGGCGCCTTTCACGCTCCCGTAGGTACCGCCGGGCTGTTGGCCGTGCAGATGCTGATTCAACGCCCGCACCAGTACCTGGTTGACGAGCGACGACTTGCCGCTGCCGCTGACGCCGGTGACCGCGGTAAAAACCCCGATTGGAAACTTTACATCGATACCACGTAAGTTGTTGGCGGTGGCCTTTTTCACTTCGAGCCAACCGCGCGGCGCGCGGCGTTTTTTGGGAATCGGAATGAACGTCCGCCCCGAAAGATAGGCCCCCGTCTGCGAGATGGGATTGGCGATCACTTCCTCGATCGTCCCGACGGTGAGGATCTCGCCGCCCTCGGCGCCCGCTCCCGGACCGATATCGACCATCACGTCGGCCGTGCGCATCGTGTCCTCGTCGTGTTCGATCACGATGAGCGTATTGCCCAGATCGCGCAACGTCTTGAGCGTCGCGAGGAGCCGGTCGTTATCGCGCTGATGCAGACCGATCGACGGTTCGTCCAGGATGTACAGAACGCCGACGAGCGCGCTGCCGATCTGGGTCGCCAAACGGATGCGCTGCGACTCTCCGCCCGAAAGCGTGGTGGCGGAGCGTGCGAGCGTGAGATACGTCAAGCCGACGTTGGTGAGAAATCCGAGGCGAGCCCGGACCTCCTTGACGATTTGGTGCGCGATCTTATCCTGACGTTCGGTCAGCTTGAGCGTGCGAAAAAACGCTTCCGCGTTCTCGATCGACATGCGGGTGATCGCGTCGATGTTGCGCTCGCCGACGGTGACCGCAAGCGCTTCCGGTTTGAGCCTGGCTCCCTTACAGGTCGGACAGGTCGATGCCGACATGTATTTTTCGATATCTTCTTTGACGTACTCGCTCGAGGTTTCGGTGTAGCGGCGTTGCAGATTGTTGACGACCCCTTCGAACGAGGATTTATACTCCCACGTTTTCCCCGACTTGGACGTAAACGCGAAGTCCTGTTCGCGATCCGTACCGTACATGATGACGTCCACGACGTCGTCGGACATCTTCTCGATCGGGGTCGACATCTTGACGCGATAGCGCTTGAGCACGCGCTCGAGTTGCTGTAGGTAGTATGGATTCATCGAAGGGAAGCGCCCGCTTCCCAAGCTCTTGCTCCATGGGACGATCGCGCCGTCGTCGATCGAGAGACCTCGATCCGGAATCACCTTCCACGGGTCGATCTCGATCTTGTCGCCAAGGCCGCTGCACGCGGGGCACGCACCGTAGGGCGAGTTGAAGGAAAACAGCCGTGGCGCGAGCTCCTCGAACGAGAGACCGCAATACACGCAGGCGAAGGCCTCGCTGAACGTCAACTCCCGGTCGTCCAAAAGCACCGTGACGATACCGGTCGAGAGTCTCAGCGTCGTCTCGACCGAATCGGTCAAACGTTTGCGAACGTCGGGTTTCATCACCAGGCGGTCGACCACGACCTCGATCGTATGCTTGCGTTTCTTGTCGAGGACGATTTTTTCTCGCAACTCCTTGGTTTCGCCGTCGACCCGAACGCGGGCAAACCCCTCTTTCGCAATTTCCTCAAAGAGCTTCGCGTATTCGCCCTTGCGGCCGCGCACGAGCGGCGCCAACAATTGCAGTTTGGTGCCTTCGGGGAGTTCCACGATCGCATCGACGATCTGCTCGCTCGACTGCGTGCTTATCTCGCGACCGCACTTGTAGCAATGCGGCGTCCCGATACGCGCGAAGAGCAGGCGCAGATAATCGTATACTTCGGTAACCGTGCCGACGGTCGAGCGCGGATTGCGCGAGGTCGATTTTTGATCGATCGAAATGGCGGGCGACAAGCCTTCGATATAGTCGACGTCCGGTTTCTCCATCTGACCGAGAAACTGACGCGCGTACGACGATAAAGACTCGACGTATCGGCGCTGGCCTTCGGCGTAAATCGTGTCGAAAGCAAGCGAAGATTTCCCCGATCCCGAGAGACCGGTGATGACGATGAGGCGATTGCGCGGCAACGTGACGTCGACGTTTTTGAGATTATGCTCGCGCGCGCCCTTGATAACGATCGAATCGAGACCGGCCATATGAAGTTCCTAAGACACGGGATCGTGCGAATCAGATGCGAGCTTGAGGTATTCGCCCGCGATCACGAGGGTCGCGTACGCTACGATGACCTGCTGCAAGAGTCCCGCCACGAGCCAGCCTCCGAACGGCCACCATCGGCCGAGCAGCCCCCCGAGGCCGCCGGCCAGGAGCGCGATAACGAAGATCATCCCGACGACGGCGACCGTGGGCCGCGCGTTCGCAAGGGCTAAGCGCGCGGATTCGATGATGGCCTGGATCGGCGGGTGACCGCCGATGACGACCGCGGCCATCGTATAGATGAAAAGCAGCGCATAGAGCACGATCGAGAGCACGAACGTCGCCGTTGCGAGCGCGGCCGCACAGAAGCCCAACACGAGCAGCAACGCCCCGGCGAGCGCCGCCGCGGGCAACCGATGGGCGAGCGCGCTCCAGCCGTCGCGTAGCGACGTGCTACCGTGCGCCCAGGCTCCGCCGGCCATGCCCGTGACGACCATCATCTGCACGAGCGAAACGGCCGCGGAAACGACGAAAATCGCGATCGAGGTAAACAGTTGCGTCGCGGCGATCGTGGCTGCGGTCCCGCCCGTCATCAAATCGGAGCGCGCGAGCAGGTTCGAACCGATCGCATCGATCAGCGATCCGACGATTGCGAGGACGACTCCGGGCAAGACGATGATCGGGTTGCGCGCGAGCAGCTTCCACGCGTCCGTGAAAATCATTGCAGCGCACCCGGAACGTCGGTGATCGACGTGCAGATTGCGTCCGGTGGGCGGGCGCCTGCGGGTAGCGCCTCGCCGCGCACATTTAACCATACCGCGTACAAGCCGGCATTTTGCGCGCCGCGGATATCGCGATCGTAGCGATCGCCGACCATCGCCGCGCGCCGCGGCGACGACCCCATTGCCGTGCACGCATGCGCGAAGAGCAAGGGATCCGGCTTGAGCATACCGACCTCATCGGCGATAAAAATCGCGTCGAAAAGTTCACCGAGCTGCAGCAACGCGATCTTCTCCCTATGCGTTTCGGAAAAACCGTTGGTCAGAATACCCAGTTTCAATCCACGAGCGCGCAACGTTCGTAACGCGTCGAGGGCGCCGGGAAACGGAGAGAAATACCGCTTTCGGTATTCGTTGTAATTGCCGGCGCTGCGCGCGGCGATCTCGCGATCCGTAATCCCGACCTCTCGAAGCGCAGCGCTCCATAGTTGCTCGCGTACGTTGCGCAGACGCGTTTGGAGCTGCTCCGCGGTGAGGCGATGCCAAAAGCCCGCCGCCTCCGCGACATACGCGTCCTTGAGGGCGAGCGCGTCGACCCCATGCTCGGCCGCGACTTCGCGAGCGACCTCTTCGGCCGCACCATGAAAGGCGCGCGTGTCGTCGTGTAGCGTATCGTCCAAATCGAAGAGCACGATCGCGAGGTCTCGCTTCATCGTCAAAATCGTACCCGAAACGAGCGCAATCCATAGGCTGGAACCGTCGTCACCAGCTCCTCACCCTCGATTCGCACGACTCCGTCAACCGGTCGCTCGAGCCCGTCGCAGGCGCTCGCCTCGCGCGCTCGCGCGGCGACGCGAATGCGCGCGCCGCGCGCCGTGCCGTCGCACTCTCGCACGCGTAGGATCACGCCGTCGCCATCATCGGCCGGCTTGCACGCGACCGCGGAGACTGCCGGATCGTCGCTGGAAAACAGCCGCACGCGCGGCTCCATCGCAAACCGCTCCCACGCTGCCTCGATCGTTCCCACCGACGCTCCGTCGTGCGGCATGAACGCCCACGTAAGGTCGGCGCGCGCGCCTTCGCTGCGCGGATCGGGCCACTGCGGCGAACGAAGCAAAGAATGCCCCAAATGCAGGCCGCCGTCGCGGAGCGTGCGCGCGCTCCATCCGTAGGTATCGAGCGCCAGGAGCGCGAGTCCGCTTTGCCCCTGCGCCGCGGTTGCAAAGCGCTGCCCAGGCACCTCGAAGCGCGCGCGCTGCGCCGGCGTCTCGCGGCGCGCGCGGCGCTGCACGCTGCCATGCGGCGCGCCGTAGGTGACGACGTCGCTGACGAGCGGCAGCCAATTCTCGACGCGCAAGATGCGGTGCTCCACGTTCCAATCCACCGCGAGCTCGACGCGTAAAAACGGCTCGCCCTCGCGCAGCGAAACGCGCATCGTCGCCGCGGATGTCTTACCGAGCGCATAGGGAATCTCAAATGCGTCTTCTAGGACGCGACCGATCGCTGGAACGATCCGTTCGCGCCGTCGCTCGTATCCGGCATCGAGGTTCCACGCGTCCCATTTTTTCGGTTTGTCGTGATAGGCCGCGAGCAAATTGGCCTGCGTCACCACGTTGCTTCCATTCTGCAAGCGCAACTCGACGAGCTTGCCGTCGGCCGTGACGCGCGCGCGGAGGATGCCGTTATCAAAAACTACGTCGTCGCCGTCATGGATTGGAGCGACGAGCGGGCGCTCGACGATTGGTGCGCTCGCGCGCGGAAGCATCGCCGTACTCGACGCGTGGATTTGCGCGAGCGCCGCACTCGCCCGCTCGTACTCATCCATCACCTCGACGAAGGCTTCGCGAACGCTCGTTCCCGGCAGCACGTCGTGAAACTGATTGCAGAGCACGATCGACCATACGTCGCGCAGCTGCGCTGCCAGTCGTTCCACGCCCTCGCGTGGAGCGCGAACGGCGACGCACCAGGCCAGTTGCTCCTCGACCATCGCAAGCGCGCGCTCCAGTCCGGCGTTTGCCGCCTTGACGTCGTGATGCGTCGTATACGTTCCGCGATGATATTCGAGATACAACTCGTCGTCGTGAACGGGTAATCGCGCGCGGTCGCCCTCTAAGCGTTCGAACCACCGCGCCGGGCGCTCCCAGAAACCGACGTCGCCCGCAGCACGCAGATCGGCGAGCGTAGGACCGCCACCGCCGTCTCCATAGCCGACGACCAAGGGGTCGTCCCGCAATTGCGCCGTCCGAACGCGCGGCGAGGAGAGCGGACCGTCGTACGATGCGAGCATCGCGGAAACGACTTCACTTCCATCAGGTCCGCGCCACACGAATTGCGCGTGCGGAAAACGCGTCGTGTCGTTCCACTGCAGTTTGGTCGTCGCGAATCGCACGATTCCGGCGTGGGCGAGCAGCGTCGGAAACGTGCGCGCGAAGCCGAACGTGTCGGGGAGCCACGCGATGTCGGGCTCGACGCGGAAACGATCGACGCAATAGCGGCGTGCGGCGAGCATCTGGCGTAGGATCGATTCGCCGCTCGGCAAGTTGCCGTCGGACTCCACCCACAGCGCCGCAACGGACGCATCGAAACGCCCTTCGCGAACGCGCTCGCGCACGCGCTCGAAGAGCGTCGGGTCGTCGACTTCGACAAACGCGTAGAGTTGCGGCTGGCTTTGAATGAAAACGAAGGCCGAATCGCGCTCCATGAGCGCGGTCGCGTTCGCGAACGTGCGCGCCGCCTTGCGCCGCGCCTGCGTATAGTTCCAGAGCCACGCGACGTCGAGGTGCGCGTGCCCCCAAAGCGGGAGCGCCGCGGATTCATTCGCCGGAGCGATCTCGACGAACGCGCTCGGCTCCTCGCGCGAACGTCGCACCAGCATCTTCCATCGCACCCCGTCACCCGCGGGCAAATGATGCGTCGGAAGGGCTTGGAGCTCGACCGTTAACTCGAGGGTGCGTTCGCGATCGCTCGCGACAACGCGCAACGCTTTGTGCTCGCGATCGAATGCCCCCACCGTCATTCCATCGAGACGTGCGAGCGCGCCGGTTCGCGTGGCATACGACAGCACGACGTCCCCATCAGAGGCCGGGAGCGTCGCCTCGAGCGAGACGAGCGCTTGCGTACGTGAGCGTTCGCGAAGGGCGAGCCGCATTTACTGCGGCGGAAGCGCGCGCAATCCGCCGATTTTCCCATCGGGATCGAAGGCGATCACAAATTGCAGTCGGTCGCCCGTCTTGAAGCTCAAGGTATACACAAAATACGTGTTACCGTCTTTGGTGCCCGTCTTCGCCTGCTCGAAACTCGTCGGGTCTCCGAGCGGCCCGATTTGCGCTTCGAAGCTCGAGAGAATCGCCGGCGTAAGCAGCGCCGTCATCTGCGCGTCCAACTGCGATGCGTCGAGGATCTTGCCGTGCTGGAGAGCGATAAACCAGGCCTTCGCCGTAGCGGCGACCTTTGCGTCCGGGGCGGGAGAAGCTTGCGCTACGAGAGCAATCGTCGTAAGAATCATAGCGCTTCCTTTGCGGTCATCGGCCGACCAATTCCTTGAGCGCGGAATTGAAAATCTTTGGCGCTTTCCCCTGGAAGAGCAGCGATTCGTTGCCGCCGATCGCGCGGCGCAGTTCGATCAACTCGTCGCGTAACGCGGCGGCCTTTTCGAACTCGAGATTGCCGGCATATTCGCGCATCTTGGCTTCGAGCTCCGCCGCCATCTTAACGGCGAGATCGCGCGGGAGTTTGTCGAGCTTGACCTTCTGCACCGTCTCGTCCGGATCGCCGAGCATGCTCAGAATGTCGCGCACCTCCTTGCGAATGCTGCGCGGTTCGATGCCGTGCTCGAGATTGAACGCGACCTGCCGCTCGCGACGTCGCTTGGTTTCTCCGAGCGCTCGCGCCATCGACTCGGTCACGACGTCGGCATACATAATCACCTTGCCCTCGACGTGACGCGCCGCTCGCCCGATCGTCTGCACGAGCGACGTCGTGCTGCGTAGGTAGCCTTCCTTATCCGCATCGAGAATGCCGACGAGCGAAACCTCGGGGAGATCGAGCCCTTCGCGCAAGAGATTGATGCCGACCAGAACGTCGAATACGCCAAGGCGCAGATCGCGCAAGATTGCGACGCGCTCGAGCGTGTCGACCTCGCTGTGAAGGTAGCGAACCTTCAGCCCGTTCTCCAACAAGAATTCGGTGAGGTCTTCGGCCATTTTCTTAGTCAGCGTCGTGACTAAAACGCGCTCCTGCTTTCCGACGCGTTGGCGAATCTCTTCCATCAGATCGTCGACTTGATTGCGCGTGGGTCGCACCTCGACTTCGGGGTCGACCAAACCGGTCGGGCGAATGATCATCTCGACCGTCTGCGTGCTGCGTCCCATCTCGTACGTCCCCGGCGTTGCCGAGACGTAGACGATCTGATTGACGTGCGCTTCCCATTCGTCGTACATCAACGGACGGTTATCGAGGGCGCTCGGGAGCCGGAAGCCGTGGTCGGCCAAAATCTGCTTGCGCGAACGATCGCCCGCGTACATTCCGTGCAATTGCGGTAGCGTCACGTGCGACTCGTCGATGAAATAGAGACTGTCTTTTGGAAAGAAGTCGAGCAAGCACCACGGCGTGGACCCGGCTTCGCGCCCCGTGAGGTGGCGCGAGTAATTCTCGACGCCGTTGCAATACCCGACCTCGCGCAGCATGTCGAGATCGTAGCGCGTGCGCATCTCCAGACGTTGCGCCTCGAGCAACTTTCCGTGTTCTTTAAAATAGCGCAGCCGGTCTTCGAGTTCGGCTTCGATCGACGTGATCGCGCGGCGCAACTTTTCGTCAGGCGTAATGAAGTGCTTGGCCGGAAAAATCAGCAATTCGTCTTTAGATTCGACGTACTCTCCCGTCATGAGATTAACGACGTTAATGGCCTCGATCGTGTCGCCGAAAAATTCGATGCGGTGCACCATTTCCTCGTCGACTGCCACGAACTCGAGGACGTCGCCGCGCACGCGGAACGTCCCGCGAACGAGGTTGAGATCGTTGCGCCGGTACTGCATATCGACGAGTTTCCGCAGGAAGACGTCGCGATCGATCTCTTCGCCGACGGCGATGCGCGCCGACATCTCCATATAATCGGAAGGCGAGCCTAAACCGTAAATGCACGAGACCGAGGCGACGATCAGCGTATCGGGGCGCGTGAGCAACGACTGCGTGGAGGAGTGGCGTAGGCGCTCGATCTCGTCGTTCACAGACGAGTCCTTTTCGATATACGTATCGGTCGACGCCACGTACGCTTCGGGCTGGTAGTAGTCGAAGTACGACACGAAATACTCGACCGCGTTCTCCGGAAAGAAATCCCGAAATTCCGCGCACAGCTGGGCGGCGAGCGTCTTGTTGTGGCAAAGCACGAGCGTCGGTTTCTGGGCGAGTTCGATCACGCGCGCCATGGCGAGCGTCTTACCGCTCCCGGTGACCCCGAGCAGCGTCTGCGCGCGGTCGCCGCGTCGCAGTCCCGCGCCCAAGGCCTCTGTCGCCGCGGGCTGGTCGCCGGCCAGCGCAAACGGGGCCACCAGCTTAAACCGCTTCTCTTCCATTGCAGTCTGTTACGACACGCGAAGGTCGAACTCAGGTTTCAGTCCCTACTGCCGGCACCCGTCCACGACTCCGGACAACGTTTGAGAAAGCGTATTCTCAGCTTGCGCGGTGCTTTGCTGGATCCGCACGACGCTCGTGTAGATTCGAGCCATCGGATTGTTGGCGAGCTCGGTCCCCGCTTGACTCACCGCCGGATCCTGGTCGACGGTCGGATTGACGGGGCTGCCGTTGCGACCGCGCTCGGGCCCGGAAACGACATCCTGAAAACTGACGTTCTGATCGTTGTGACTGACTTGCCCTTTGGATCCTCCGAAGTTGATCGTCCCTTGCGTCCCGTCACCCTTCGCTATGAGGTCTTGCAATGAGAACGTATCGTAAAGGCCATAGAGCACGTTGAGATTCTTGCGCTGCTGATCAGCAACCGCTTGCAGCTGCGCCTTCAGCTGTTGCGCCGTCTTGTCATCCTCGGTCTGGGCCAACTCCGGAAACCGCTTCGGATCGTTGAGGAACGTGTCGATGATCGCCAAGTTATGCACGATCGCGGTCGTTAGTTTGAGAAGGTGCTGGTTGTCGAGGAGGAGGCCCGGATTCGTATCGTGCGTTCCGCCCGGCACGGTGCCGTTGTAGAGCGACTGGGCGTCGAACGTCTTCCCCGCCGGGCTGCTCGGCTCAAATTCGCTCCCCATATGAAGCAGCAACGGTTTTGAAATCGCGACCAAGCGATCGTTGATACGCAAACCTTCGATCGTAGAGAATACGTTTCTTTGGACGACGGTGCACAGCGGCGACGATCTCACTCGAGTGATCGTCTTGAGCGTCGTCGGCAACGGCGACGGCGCGGGCGAAAGCGTCCCCGCCGCGAGATGCAGCATAGCCAGCATCACGCCCTCCTTTCGGCAACTCGGGGATGACGCTTCTTCGATATAAGCGCTTCCCCACGCTCCGACTGTGACGGCCGGCGCTCTCGGGCCCGCGCCGCGCGCCGGATCGCCCACGAGCCCTGCGCTGCCCTTCGGCATATCGGCCCAGCTGATCGCCGCGCACGGTTAAAGGGGCTCCTGCCGCGCAGCGTTGCCC
>VFSW01011527.1_pt1 | contig 12415 bp, 25 predicted proteins | sample 5358111 | NCBI WGS metagenome assembly VFSW01 (sample SAMN11554181, study PRJNA540505) | mine drainage metagenome | isolation source: sediment from site ElyBrook_90M | place: USA: Ely Copper Mine, Vershire, VT | collected 2017
AGTTCGCAAGCTTGTCCGCGGGCATTGTCGACCTTGCAGGAAACCCGCTCAACACGGGAGTCATTCCGTACCTGGCGTGCGTGCTCGAATACGGTTCGGGAAGCGCGCGACAACTAGCGTGGTTCGATTGGTATCAAGGCAGTTACAACCTGCCCCCGTGCGAGTTCGTGCGCGTGGCTGCGCTTCCATGGGGCCTGCGCTGGCTCGGGTTCCCGCTCAATACGTTCAATGCAGTGGCGTCGGTTGCAGATGGTCAAATCCAGGGCTGTCATGTTCCGACCGTTACGGCGGTCGGAAGGTTTGCGGCGGGAGTCGAGACTCAGATTGCGACGCCAGCCAACGCGCGCGCCGTGGAAGTGTTGACGCGAGACCCGTCTGTCAACACGACAATCACCCTCACAGGGGCCGCAGCGGGAACACGCAACTTGAACACGGGCCTGCTTGTGCCGGGATGGAGTCCGCTTGAGCTTGAGCTTGGAGCCGCATCGCTCGGAATCACCAGCAGCGCACTGGCGGACCTGAAAGTTCAGTTCTTCTTGCAGCTGTAAAGACTTGACTCGGGGGGATAGTCCCGCCCGTGCATGCACAGAAAGAGAGAATCGTCATGGCTGGACTTCTTCGATTGTACAAGTATTTCCTGAGCCTCACGGCCGCGGGCGCCGCGACCACCACGGTCAACAACCCGAACACGCGGTTGAAGGTCAACATGGCTGGCGCGACCGGTGTGCAGACCGTCGTCTTGCCGTCGAACAACTGCTATGCGGGCGAAGCTTGCGGCGTGCTCGTGACCGGAGCCGTGGCCGTGCAGACCGTGCTTGTGCAGTCTCCCGCGGGAACGACCATCGACACGTTCGCGGCCAGCACGAACGGCGCGCGCGTGTACGTCTTCAACGGCACGGCTTTCGAGCCCGCCGCAACCCCGGCTTGATATGACGCTACGCGCCGCGCTCCGAACGAAACTCGAGAGCGCGCGCGCGTGGCTGAAAGCTCGTTCTACAGGGAGGCCAGCGGTGCTTGTTTTTGGAAAAAATCAGACCCGCTATCAGCCTACGGACGAGGATGTCCTTTGGCTCTCGCGCGCAGTCGAAGCGGAAGGGCCACCGCGCGCGGACGTAGCGCGCGCGCTCGTGAACCTGTTCGCGTTTCAGCGCGCGCACGGCGGAACGCGCACGCTTACGGATGTGGTCCGCGCGTATGCGCAGCCCGTCAACCCGCGCTGGTTTCCCAATGGCGACTTGCTGCAAAAGAACGGACCGGTTTCGAGCGAGGAGCTACAGCGCGCGCTCAACCGACAGAACGTGCACAGCAAGCGCACCAGCTTTTCGCCCGAGACGCAGCTTGCGGTCAACGAAGCGTTGACCACGCCGTTTTCGAGCGACGTGACGGACTACGCCGTACCCACGATTGATGAGTCGCGCAAGGGATACGAAGAGCGCAGCGAACCGCAACGCGGACTCAACCGCCTGTGGACGCGTGCGCCGGGATGGGCGGGATACAGCGTCGACAAGGCCGCTTTGACGGGCGGACTGCTCGCGCTGCTGGCCATTGCTTTCATCGCAGTCGCGATTGGAAAACACCATGCGTAAGAACGTGTCGGTGCGGCTTGCGCGAACGAAGCAGCTCATTGCGAGCCTGCCCGCGCCGAGGCGCGAACTCTGGGCGCGCAAGCTCGCGCTTCTTGAGCACGACGCGCGCACAACCGTCGGAGCGACTGAGTACGTCGATTTTGAGCAACGCCGCGCGAGCGATGCGGAGAGCAGCAAGTCGACGATGCAGCGCATCGCGCGCGGAGAGCTCGAATGGGACCTGACGCTAGCGAACGAGCTGGACGCTATTTTTACGGCTGTGCAGGCGGAAGCCGCGGCCGTCAAAAGAGCCATTGACCAAGGCATCCAAGACACGGGCTGGGCGCTCACTTGGCCGCTTGGTCTGCTCGTGGTGGCCACGCTATACCTGTGGAAGAAGGGTTGACCATCATGACTGCGAACGAAAAAAGTCTGCTGGCCGTGCTCGGCGTTCTGACGGTGTTTTGGCTCGTGCAAGAGAGCCAGCGAAAAGACGCGCGCGCCATCGTGCGCGATGCACAAGAAGCGTTGAAGCCGCTCGCGCGGCCGGTGCACCTTCCGTCATGACGCGCGCGTGGCTCATCGTCTGTGCGCTATGCACGGTGGGCTGCGCTAGCACGCGCTACGCCGCGCCGTATGAGGTCGGCCGCTTCGCCTCGCGCCCCGTGATGGTGAGGCAGTCGGCAGAGCTTCCAAGCGCGTGTCAAAAGGCAGTGCTTGGAGCGGTGCAGTTTTTCCGCGCGCAAGGCGTGTCGATGACACTCGAGACGCTCGAAAGAGACGAGACCTGGCAACTCGACAACCCCGTCGCGGGTACCATTGCCGTGGTGCCGGGGCTGCTCTCGCGCGGAGTGCATGGGCAGACTGCATACGCGCACACCATCGGCGGAAACATCTACGCGGCAGAAGTAACACTCGCATCATGCGATGCGCTTGTGGTCGCGCACGAGCTCGGACACGGGCTAGGACTAGAGCACGCACGCGAGCCGGGGCGGCTGATGTTCGGCGAGAAAAACGGGATGAGTTGGCGGCTTGACGCAAGCGAAGTCGCCTGGATTCGCGACACCTACTAAGGGGAGTTCGGACGTGCAAACAGAGTCGCGTGGTGACGAGACCATGGAGCTAAATCTTGAAGACCTTCCGACCGAGCCCGGTTGGGCGCCGCGGACACGCATACCGAAGCCGCCAGCCTTGCCGCGAGAGTACAGGCCGGAAGTGCCGCCAGAGCGCGAGCCGCGCATGGGCGTGGCCGTGCTCGACGCGCGCGTGCTTCAGAGGCTCGTCGACATCGACGTGCGCCTGGCACGCATGGAAAAGCGCTTTTGGGTGTTGGTGGCTCTCACGGTGGCAGGGCAGCGCCTTGACCTGGCTCAGCTGCTTGCTTGGTTGAAGTAGGGAAGGGGAAAAGCGCATGTCTTGGACGTGGCCAGCAAACGCAGGCGCATCGGGCGGGAGCGGAGGCGCGCCAGCGAAGACGGCTGCGCTACTTCCCGCGGGCCAGTTCGGAGCGATTTGGCAAATCGCGGCGCAGCAAGCCGGGTTCGTTGTTTCGGGCGCAGACCGAAGCGGAAGCAATCTCTCGTGTGGAGATGTCAACCCGTTGGCGTTGCCGGACTTGGTTCCGGGCAAGCTTTCGCTGATGCCCTCGGGCTCGCTTCCGAGCCCACAACCGCTCTTGCGTGTCGCAACGCCAGCGCTCGCGCTCAAGGCGGACATGACGTTGATGTTCCGTTTTGCACTGCTTGGCTACAACATCGAGGGCGCCGCACAGTACGTAGTTTCGTACGCAAAGTTTTCGGACGGGACCGAGGCCGGAGCGTGTCTGTGGTCGGCGGTGTTTGAGGCGAGCGCAAACCAAAACGTGAGGCTTGCGTATTTCGCGCAATCGGGGCCCACAAAGGTCGCGCAGCTTGCGTTCTGCACGTCGCTTCCGGTCAAGGGAGACGGATGGCACTTCGGCTGCATTCGCCGCGATGCCACGGGAACGTCGGTGGATGTGCAGGTCGACACAACCTCGGTCAACACCTCGGGGTTGCTTGCGCCCACGGGCGGAACGACTTCGTTCCCGTGCCTGGGGTGGGATACAGCGGCGCCTCAGGCAGAAGGTCTGCACGGGCTGATTGCAGACATCAACCTATGGAGCGTGCGCCTGTCGGACGCGCAGGTTGAAGTCTGCCGAAAAATCATGATGGGACTGTGAAGGGAAGCGCCATGAACATTGCACTGCGACGAGACAAGACCAAAGCACCCACCGTACCCGGGGCGTATCGCGCGTGGGCTTATTGGGTCAACGTGTGCAACGGGGGCGGCTTTCAGGTTGTGCAGGTGAGGGCAGCGGACCTGCCGACCGAGCACAACCACCTGTGCCTGTGCGAGGTATACGCGCGCGCCACGTTTGAGACCGTGCTGGGCCTGCACTTCGACAGCATGGATTCGCACGCGGATGACCACGTGCTCAATCAGATTGCGGAGCTCTATTCGCACGAGCTCGCGTTGTCGGTGCGCGAAGCGGTTGCGGCACGCGGTCCCATCGTCGCAAGAAAGTAAGGTGTGCTCGTGCGCCTCTGGGACGATTGGCGCACGGGTGCAGCATGGGACGTTTGGCCCGCGGTGGGCCGAAGAATGGGAGTCAAACGCGTGCCACTCAAAGCATCCGAAGTCATCAACGATACAGCCGTTCCGGGGGCCATGGTCTCGGACGCGCTCGTGTTCCTCAACGGTCAAGTGAACTTCTTGGCAGCCGCTGCGCCTCAGCAAGTTGTCAACTTCGCAGACCAGTCGTTCAGCGTGACGGCGTTTGCATCCGTTGCAGACATGGCCTTTCAGCTCACGGCGGGGCAGCGCTACGGCGCGCGCTTTGTGCTGCCGTGGACTGCGCAACTCACCAACCAATCGCCGCGCTTCGCTCTGTTCTTCAACGGGTCTCCGGCCGTGTTTGAATACCAGGTGCAGCAGACGGGAAGCGCGACGACATCGGCGTTTTTTCGTGGTGCGAACGCGAATGATGTCTCGACGACGGGAACAACCTCGCCAGCCGCGGCGCCCGCACAGTTCTCGTCCATCATCGATTGCGTCATCGTGCCGGACGTAACGGAGATTCTCTACCTACGCGCGGCGAGCTCGCTCGCGGGCGGGGTAGTGACGCTCAAGCAAGGCGCATACGGCGTGCTCTGGAAGGCGCCGGTATAACTGCCGCGTCTGCAGACACTCAGATTTCACCAAGGGAGAACAGACCATGAAGACCGAGTTTCATCACATCTGGGACGGCGTGAAGCATGCGGCGCAAGCGGTTGGCCATGCCATCGCGGACGAGGCCAAGCACGTGTTCACCAACCACGAGGACGAAGCCGTAAAGGCCATCGTCACGGCGGCACTAGCGCATGGCTCGCCCACGCACGCGCTCGAGAGTGCAGCGATGCAGCTCGGGACCGAGGCGGTGCACGAGCTCGCTGCGCGCCTTGCGTGCCGCGCGCGTGGCGAAGACCCGGATGCGCCGTTGCACGACCAGACTGCAAAGCCTTGACCTCGGGAGCGCGCTGCGGGAACAATCGCGCGGCATGCTTAACCGAACGACTCAGGCACTGGCGCTCATGCTGGCACTCGCGTGCGGCTGGGCGCTTTTTTATTGGGCGCTGTGAGAGCGTGGGCACGGTCAAGCGCGCGCATGCCCTCGGCACGGTGCAGCTCCTCGGAGCAGACCCACACGCTGCTATCTAACCCGCTCTCGAGAGCCGACACGGCTTGCGCGTAGTCGATGGCAATCGAGCGCGGGATGCTCTCACCGAAGCGCATAATCACGCCGGTACGAAGATGCGCCGCAAGCGCGAGCGTACCGGTAATGCGGACAGTCATGGCGAGGCCCCGCGCATCGGCTTGTACCAGGGGCATGCGCACGGCCGATGTCGACACGCGTGCCCCGTATGCAATGCGGCGCGATGGCCGCACGCGCAGTCGGGTAGGTCTGTGATGCGCACACGCGCGCGTCGAAGAACGAGCGCTGTGTAGCAGCTGCGAAGACGTGCAAACGAGTGCGCGCCGAGCACATCGTACAGACCGCCGAGCTCGCCAGACTGCAGGCTTGCGCCGGGCAACACGTCGAGCGCGGCGTACGCAATGCCCCACAGAGGCGCGATGTGTGAATCGCGCTTGACGCGCGCGCACGAAAAGCAGCGCACGAACAGACCGTCCGAGTAGACGCTCTCAAAGCAACGCCGATAGAGGCAGAGCGAGCGCACCGGCTCTTCGGGCATCGACCAGTACAGCGTTCGACGCGCGCCAGGTGGAAGCGTGGTCAAGGGGCGCATGCGTCCACTCATCGTGTACCAAGCGCGAAAGAGTCGAAAGCGCCAATCCGCCTCGTCTTCGGACAGGGGTCGCAACAACGGCAAGAGAAACTCCTTCTGGGGGGGGCGGTCGGCAAGGCAGACCGGGGCCGAAATGCATTGATTCAGAGAAAAAGTGCGCGCGATGCGTACGGCAATACATGACATCACCAAGAGATTGTGGTCCGCGCAAAACCCTACCCACTAGCCGTGGGGCCACGAAAAAACACGACCTACGGACGGTGTTGACCGAAACAGACTGTGGCGATTGTGCGCCCAGCATGCGCGCAGTACTGGTAGCTTTGTTTCCACGATGAGCACACGCACTGAACAGACCGAGTCGCTAAGCAAGAGTGACGCACGCGCGGCTGCATACCGCATGCGCGCCACATACGCGCCGCGAGCCTCTCGAGTGAGGCACGAAAGCGCATCGACTTCGCAGAAGATAGATTACGAAAGCCGCGAAGGTAAGACCGCTCCCAAGTCGGCGCCAGTATCGCACGGCGCGCTGGTCTCGGAGAAGTCCCTTCCGCTGAACGCCACTACAGCGCACGCGGAAGCGGTGCGCAAGTACTTTGCGGAGCGCGGTGTGCGCCCGTCGCAAAGCCTGCCGTCGGCCGCGCACATCCGCTGGGGGCGCACATGACCCAAAGCGAGTGCAAGAAGCGTTGGCTGCGCCTGGCCTTCGAACTGCAAGGACTGGAATCGCACTGTGTGGGCTGTTTCGTTGCGTTGCAGCAGACAGACCGCATGCACAACGAACTACTCGCGTCGACTTCGCGCCCGCAAAACCTTCCTGGGCTTCTCCGTTCAGACGCGACGCGAGGGGAAGAAGTGAAGTTGAAGACTCAGGTCATCAACGCGCTTTCAAGGGGGCGGACGTGAGCAACACAAGCGACGCCCCCATGGCGAAGATGATTGGCCTAGCAGTAAGAGCGCGGCGCAGAGAACTCGACATGACGCAGTCGGAGCTGGCCGAACGAACGGGATGCAGCAAGCCGCAAATCTGCCGATTCGAGACGTACAGGCGCGGGAATCTGACTGTCAGCTTTCTCGAGCGGATGGCGCACGCGCTGGATACGACGGTTGCGGAGTTGGTGAGGCAAGCCGAGCGTCGGAGGTTCGTTGTACATGGCGAAGCACAAGAGCGCGAAGAAAACAGCTTCGAAGCCGAAGCCGAAGCCGAAGCCGAGTAGGGCGGTAGAGCCGCGCGTCTGCAGACACTGCAGACACACCATATCGAAAGACGGGCCGCTCCCATATGCGTGGGACGTGCACATCGACACGAGTTTTTACTACACGTGCTCGCTAGAGTGCCGGGCGTCGCTGTGCCTGAAAGAGAGGAAAACTGTTTATGGATGAGTGCACGTGCACCTATCGAATGATGACGCTCACGTTTCCAGCGCAGAAATGCGACGCGTGCAAGCGAGCCGAAGAAGAACGGGAAGAAGAAGAAGAAGGGAAGGGGAAATCAGATGAGTAACGCGGTATCGAAGCGTCAAGTGGCGTTGGCTCGCGAGGTGTTCGCCGCGGAGTTGGTTTTCCGCATGAGCAAGCAAGCGGAGTTGACCGAGAAAATCAACACGACAGTCGGAGAAGACTTGAAGGACAAGCTTCGGCGCGCGCGCTTCTGTATGGAGCGGGCGCGCATGGGGCAGGCAATCGCGGACCTGAAGCGCATGCTGCGAACGCTCGAATCTCTTGCCAACGCGCAAGCGGGAAAGCGCCGCGCGAGGGCTGCCATACGACGAGAGGCTCGTAAGAGCGAGCTCGTTCAAATCGAACTTCCATTCACTGGGCTCGGCAGCGGGGAAGTCAACTAGTGGAAGAGCGGGTAGAAAACACGCGCGTTGCGGCCGTCAAACGTCACCTCGCCAAACCGCCAACGGCGGCGCACTTCCTAGTTCTCTCTGCCGCAACAAGCGCGAACGAGCAGACCACCGTTCAGCTCGGACGATGGCCGCGGGAGGACGTAGCCCCGCACCTAGCGGAGGAGATTTGCACACTCGTGCAAGAGCACTCCGAGGCGACGCAATCGACAGTGATGTGCTCGCTCTACTACCTGGACAAATACAACGAACAAGTGGGAGGAAACAAGGTGCTGCGCTATTCGCCGCAGACACCCGCGAGCATCAACGATTCGCTTGCGTCGCTACCATCGCAGCTCACGGGCGACTCACAAAGCCAAGCCGCACAGGCGCAGCGGCACCTTGAAGCGGTCATGCGCTTCCAACTGCAATCGACGCACATGGTGCTTTCGCAAATGCGCCTGTTGTCCGATCACACCATGGACTTGTGCACGACCTTGGCAGACCGACTTGCAGAGAGCGAATCGCGCGAGCGAAAAGCCACAGAGAAGGCGGAAGAGCTACAGGCCACAGTGGAAGAGATTGTGAGCGCCGGAGGAGACGAGACTTCGGAAGCGCAAAACAAACTAATGAGGGTTTTGGAGCCGATGATTCCGGCTCTCATCCAAAAGTTCATGCTTGGTAGCGGAGGACAGACGCCTCCGCAGACGGGAGACGGTCAATGATTGTCTACTTCGGGATGTGGGTTGCAGCGGGTGTGATGATTTGCGGCTACTGGTCTGTGCTGCGCGGGTCGCACAAGTTGCGTTCAGCGGAGTGCGCGGACCGCGCGCAGGAAATACAGCATGAAATCGAGAAGCAACTCACGCACATGAAGCTGCTGCACCTCAGCGGGCTGTCAGGCAAGATAGGCGCCGACGAACTCTGGCTAGAAGAGCTAGAGAGGATTGAGCACTACGTCAAGAAGCTGTGCGAGCGTCGTGCGTACTGGATGAATCGAGCGGACGCATGGAGCTCGGGAGACATCTGACGGCGCTGATTCACGGGCTGCGCTTGGTAGTGCCCGGATGGAGTCTCATGGAACGGCTCGCGCGCGACCTGTTTCGAGCTGCGTCGACTTTGGAGGACGAGGCGGTATCGGAGCTCGATTCGCTGCGCGAGCATGGCTGGCAATACTCGCTGCTACGCGTAGCGGCGTGGCTAAAACGGACTGCAAAACAAGCGGAAAAGGCGGAAACCATGGAAGTTCAAGCAAAGGCGCGCGCGGTTGCTCTCGGCAAGTCAAAGGCGGGAAACGCGCAAGTCGCAATCGAGTTCTATGTCCAGAGCAAGGGAAAACTCGAGGGACAGACCTACGTCTGGTACGGCTCGCTCGTTCCGGGCAAGGCAACGGAAATCACGACCGCTGCGCTGCGAGAGTGCGGGTGGTCCGGCCGAATCGACGAACTCGAGACGTGCTCGCGCAACCCGGTACGCATCCGCGTTGAAGAAGACGATCGCGGGTACATGAAAGTGAAGTCGGTCATGCCTTTGAAGCGCGAGCTCTTCAGGGGGGACGTGGAGTTCACGCGAGCGGAGATGGACAACTTGCAGGCGCTTCTTGATGGCGGACCGCGCGAGCGCGAGCCGGGCGATGACGACGAGTTGCCGTTTGGCAAGTGGGATTCGAGCACGGACCCATGACGACGAGATTCGTCACGGTGTGCGACATCTGCGGGAAAGAAGCAGAGACGGGAAAATCTCTGTCGTTGCTTACGCAAGACCAGAACCGAAACCGCGTAAAGCGCCGAGACGTGTGCTGGTCATGCCTGATAGCAGTAAAAGGCGAGCTCGGCGCGGCGCTACGCAAAGACTTTGAAGAGTTCAATCAGATTCACGAGAAGGACGGAACGTGAACACGATTCAGCGGATTGAGGCAATGCGCGTAGCCGTGAGCATCCGCGGCGCGAGACTGCGCACCAACGTCGACAACTGGCACCGCGTCGTGCGCGAGCACGAACAACTGAGCCTAGCCAACCAAGGCAGGTTCGCGGAAGATGGAGAGTGGTCTGCGCGGCGCATGCGCGCACACGCGCTGCTGGACTTGAACGCAAACCACGACCTACTCGCCTCACTGAATAGCACGCTTCACACCATCGCACTGCGCGAGCAGTCGCACCTCGCGCGTTAGCGCGAACCAAGACACGTCCAAGCTACGAGCAGACAACCAACATAAGCAGAGTAAAAATCATGGCCAAACACAACATCAACCGCGACACGCCTGACCAGTCCACCACAGCAACGCTCGACATGCCCGAGAAGAGGCAGGAACCAATCCACGCGCGGGGAGACGGGACCGCGCTCTATTTGGAGAGCAATCCGAGTGCGGAAACAGCGGCGCCGGAGAAGAAGAAGCAGACCAAGGAAGAGCGCGCGCAAGCCAAGCTGGAAGCGGCCAAGCTGGGCATGAAGCTCGCGGAGTTGATGGTGCAGACCGCCGAAGCAGAGTTGCGCATGATTCAGGCGCGCAAAGGCTGAAAAGCCAGCGCTACACGAACAGGCAGAAAAAAAGGAAAGCGCACGGGAGAAGAAGCCCGAGGCGCCGCGTTGGCGTTTGCGACGGGAGCGAGGCAATGGTCGAAGAGCGCGACTGGATTAGGTCGTTTCAGTGGCGACCAATGGGGAAGGGGCAAGCGATGGAGAACTACAGCGTAACGGGCGCATTTTTCGGCTCGGGGCCGGTGCACATCGGAGCGAACTCGAGCGTGGTTGTGCGCATCATGCCGCGCGCTGACTTTCGGCCGAAGCGGATGGTGCTGCCGCTCTGCCCAGGCGCACAGCTCGTGAGCCTGCATCTTGGAAAAACAAGAATGCCCATCGAAAAGCTTCATTTGGATAGGCAATACGATGAAGAGTTGAACACGCCCATCGTGATTCATGCCTCATCGATGGAGATTCAATCGGTGTTTATCAACCTGACTAATCCGCCTCACGATATTGTCGTGGAAATCGGCTTTTGGGGCATAGCGAGAGTATGAGCATTCGCAAGAACACGTGCGAGTCTTGCTGCTTTGCAGACAAGAGACCGCTTGGAATCATCTGCAAGCGCTTCCCGCAAACGGTCGAAGTGTACCCATCAAACTGGTGTGGCGAGTTCAAGGCCAAACAGGCAAAGCTGGCGATGCTGCACAAGCATGAATGGGCAGGTCCGTGCTCACAGTTGTGGTGCGAGACGTGTGGAAGGTCGTACACGCTTGCGACAGGACACGCTCAGCTACCATCGGACCAAAAACGATGGATTCACAACGGAAAACTCTACGCGCGCGGAGAGTTCGTGCATGACGACGGTTGCGCGTATGCCGCACTGATACGCGACTACCAAACCTGACGTTTTTCGCCAGACAGAAAGCAGACCCATGACGCTGGTGCACCGCACGCTTCGCGACGCGGACGGAAACGTCACGTTTTCAGAGTGGGTAGAAGCACGCGAGGAGCCTGAAAAATGGCGCCCCGAACGCGTCGCGCTCAAACCAGCGCCGAAGTGGCAAGCCGCGCCGGGCATCGAGACGCTTCCGCGTTGTCGGTCCTGTGATGCTCCGATGCACTGGCGAGGAGTCTGGCGTTGCGAAGCGTGCGCGGACAAGGGCGTAGGGCGACGTTATTGGAGTGAGCGACTTCCAAAAGCCTTGCCGCGCGAGGCGCTGGCGGGAGTGCCGCTCTACCGTCGCCAGTCGGGCGAGACCCTCCCATCCGCCACCATCCCCTCCCAAGCCCGAGGCGAGCGAGCCGGGCCGCGCGAAGAAGCAGGCGCGAGCCCAACGGGGCAGGGTGCGTCTGCGGCTGGGGCGGCCGAAGGCGCGCCCGTCTTTAGTTCATTCATAGGGAACAACTCGACCGAAGCGAGCCTAGAGTCGCCACGCAAGACTTGGCTCGCGGAAGTCGAAGCCCTGACATCGTTCCATCGGCGGCGCGTAGCCGCGCGGTTCTTGCGTAAGGGACAAGGCTGGAAGCACTGGCACAGAGTGAGAGCCGAGGGGCAGGCCAAGCGCTTTCAGATGGTCGCTGCATGCGGACGTTATGAGTTCGCACTAGAGCACCATGGCAAGTCTGTACCTATACGTAGTCATTGTGATTGTTGGCGTGTATGTCCGCGCTGTACACATCGCCGTAAGACCAAACTACAAAAGGGAATGGAAGTACAAAGGGAAGTCATACAGAGGCTTCACAAGCGCGAGTGCGCGCAGACCTATCGCGGAAAGGAAGGCAAGTGGACAGAAAAAATGTTCACATTCACAGTGCCACACGGAGAGAGTCCAGCGGCCGATGCGCGCTGCATCGTGGACGCGTGGCAAAAGCTGCTCCGCAAGGTACGCGCACACCTGAAGCAGCGCGGGGCCGTGCGGCGCACGCGTAGCGGCAAGCTTGCACCGGTGTCGGTACCGTGGTGCCGAGCGCTGGAAGTCGCGCCGCGCGAGACGGGTGGACACGCGCATTTGCACGTGTGGTGGGTCGGGCCGTTTTTGGATGTCGTTTTGCTGCGTAAGTGGTGGGGCGACCTGATTACCGAGTCAGGTCGCGAGGTTCCAAAGCGACAGTGGGGCCACGTCAAGGCCGAAGGGCGTGACCGAAGACTGCACCAATGGCTTGGAAAGCCGCGGGAAGATGAAGAAATCCCGTGGCCAGTTGTCGACGTGCGCGCCGAGAAAAAAAATCACCTCGCAAGTTACACGCAAAAAGTGGG
>VFSW01011528.1_pt1 | contig 12414 bp, 18 predicted proteins | sample 5358111 | NCBI WGS metagenome assembly VFSW01 (sample SAMN11554181, study PRJNA540505) | mine drainage metagenome | isolation source: sediment from site ElyBrook_90M | place: USA: Ely Copper Mine, Vershire, VT | collected 2017
CTATAATATAGAAGTTCATTGAGAAGCGGAAAGGAGCGGCTATGCAAACCCTGATGGGTATTCTCGCTGTCGTAATCATGCTGGCGGCCTACGGCCTCCAGCTCTGGAAGACCTGGCAGGGAAAGTCCGAGCCGCACCCAATCGCGTGGTTCGGCTTCGGATTCCTGACGGGGGTTGGCTACCTAGTCCAACTCCAAAAAGGAGCCGGCGCCGGAAGCTGGGTCATGGGTCTCACAGCCATCTTTTGCTTTTTCGTCGGCGGCATGAGCGAGTGGAAAAAGCGCTGGCGAATGAGCGACTTTGGCGGGTGGGATTGGGCGGCACTGGCCGCAGGTTGCGGGCTCTTCGCCCTATACCTGGCCTCCAGAAATCTATCCTGGGGACCGTTTACTTCGGCGGTTCTCGCAACTTCCGCTGACCTCATCCTGTACGTCCCGATTTTCAAGCGTACATGGATGTTGCCGCATGCGGAATACGCGCCGGCATACGGGCTGAACTCTCTGAAGTTCATTCCTTCGCTGGCGGCGATGGGCAGCTACTCGGTGGAGACATGTCTCTATCCGAGCGCGATGGTGGTCGTGAACGCCATTGTCGTCGCCTACCTCATCTGGCGGCGGAAACAGCTGGTGTGAGTTGCAGTAACGATTTGATGCGCTTTGGGCAAAACCCGGAGCGCATCTTTTGTTTTTTAAACTTGTGCTTTGCGGACGATGGCAAACGGCGTCATTTCGTCGGATTGGCCCAAGGGATTGTCGCGGAACAACTTGCCGACGAAGGCCTCGGAAATCGCGCGGGTGGATTTGCCGAGGGAAAACGCGCCGCGGTAGTTGGCGTCCAGAATGACCGCTTCGTTCCCGATTGCTTTCTTGAAGCGCCGCGCCGCGCCGGCCGGGTCCAAGGGCGCGAGTTTGGCCGAATGCGCGTATTTAAGAATAAGGAAGGACATGGGGCAGTCAATGGACTTGGCCTGCTTGCCGCAAATCGCGTAAAAGAGCCCCTTGATGCCGAAGGGGCGGGTGATCGCCGAGACCGCGGCCGCGAAAAGTATGCGCGGATAACCTGCCTCTTCAACAAATAACTGCATGGCAAGCACGGTGCCGTGGCCGAAACCGTGGAAGTCCTCCGAACCGTAGTAATTGCTCACATGCCGCGCCAAAAACCGGGCAAGCGGCGAAGGTTTGATGTCGCTCATGCTGATTACCCGCCCCTGGGTGATGGATAAAGCTTTCTCGCTCACGAAAAGAATATCCTCCGGCCGCAGATACGGTTTGACATACTCTTCAATAATCGGCAGGAGGTCGGTGTCTTCTTCGGTAATGAGACGGGTGCGGACCGGCAGGCGCTCATAGGTTGCGCCGTCCACGTCGATGGTTATGCTTTTGCCCGGGTTGGGCGTAAATTCTCCGGATGGCTTTTTTGCCGCCGCCGGCGGCGGTTCGGGGAAGTCAACTTTTTCCCCGCGGAAAAGAGCGAATAGTTTTTCTTCCAGTCCGCGGATCTGGGCATGGTTTTCGCGCAGTTTGGCGCGGGAGCGCAAAAGCTCGGTGGACTCCATATAAAGGATATGCGCTTCGTCCACCCGCGCCGGGGAAAATTCCGCCGTGATGGGCGTTTCGTTTTCGGCCAAAGCCCGAACCGCCACCCGGCCGTCCGGCCGGGGATCGTAGGCGATGCTGAAGCCGGTTTCCCCCTGCATCTGCGCATAGAGCTGCGGTTTTTCCGCGGTTTCCGCCTGCATAATGCGGTGATTGTAGCACCGCCCCGCCCGTCCAGGCAACCTTGCTTTCCGCCGGAAACGGTGTCATTTTAAACCCGAAGCAGTACCTCAAAATTCATTGGAGGGAATATGGAACCGCAGATACAGAAGTTGCTTTTCGAGCTTGCAGTTCTCACAAAGCAGCTCGTGGACCAGGCGATGACAAACGAGTCCGCAAAAAACGAGGCAGTCAACCGACTGCTCTCAAAGCTGAACGAGGCGGGATACGACATAGACTTTCTGCTGGACCTGAAAATCGGCGTCCAAAAACGCGCGGAAGCGGAAAAGCCGGAAGACGCGGCGCCGCAGTTCATCACCCGCAACGATAAAGAATCCTTTCTGAAACTCGGAATCCAAATCTCCCCGCCGCCCAAATAGCCCGCCCGCGGAAAGTCCGCCCGGCGGGCTTTCTGCTTCTTCAGGCAATCTTCCCCAATTTTTATAAAATGTTGGGAAACCTGTCTTAACATATCTACCAGTCCGCGCTATGAGCCAATTTCCGCAGAATCCAGGAGTAAGGACGAAACTGTATAAGCGGGAGCGATACAGCGAGTCCGCAGCGACGCCGAGTCTGCGGAAATTGGCCATAGCCCAAGAGGTGGCGGCTGTTTTCGCGTCTGACGTCGTTCCTCCTCGGAGCTGTAATGCTAAAGCTATTACTACCTCCTCGTCGCGCCTAGTCAGCCGCGAAAACCTCTCGCCACGCGGGCGGGAAATATGTTAAGATAGGTTTCTATTGAATCTATGTCCAAATCCACCGTCTGGACGATTGTCGGTCTGGCCCTCATCGTAACCGTAGTAGGCATTATCGCCGCGGCCCGTTCCGGCGGCGCTTTAAGCACCAATCAGCCGGCGGTCAACGCCACCACCGCACCGGCCATAACCTCCGCCGACCACACGGCAGGCAATCCTGCGGCCAAAGTGACGGTTATTGAATACGGCGACTATCAGTGCCCGGCCTGCGGCGCCTGGTCGCCGATATACGCGGAACTTATAAAAGATTACGGCGACCGCGTGCTTTTTGCCTTCCGTAATTTCCCCCTCTACCAAATCCACCCGAACGCGCAGATTTCCTCGGAAGCGGCGGAGGCGGCGGGTCTGCAGGGCAAGTTCTGGGAAATGCACGACATGCTTTACGCCAAACAAACCGATTGGGCGGATACTCCGACCGGCAGCGTGGTCGCGAACTATTTTGACAAATACGCCGCGGCTCTGGGCCTCAATGTCAGTAAATTTAACGCGGACCTAAATTCCGCCGCGGTCCAAAACAAAATCCAGACGGATGTGTCGGGCGGGAACGCCGCGCAGATTGACCACACCCCGACCTTTTTCCTGAACCTGACCCAGATTGCAAACCCCGCCAACTACCTGGATTTCAAGTCGGTTTTGGATAAAGCCCTGTCCGCCTAAATGAGCTCCCGGACACCGCTCGTCTGGCTCATGGTTTTAAGCTTTCTCGGCTTCGCGGATTCCGTGTATCTCACGGCGGATCATTACCTTGCTCTGCCGCTCCCCTGTTCCCTGACCGGCGGCTGCGATACCGTCTTACATAGCGCTTACTCCACGCTTGGACCGGTGCCGCTCGCGTTTTTGGGTGTTCTTTATTACCTGGCGGTTCTTCTGCTCACCGTTTATCTCTACACTTCCGTTCCCAATCCCAAAATTGCGGATGTGATTTTCGGCCTCACTGTTCTCGGCGTCCTGGCTTCGGCTTATTTCTTCTATCTGCAGGTTGGCGTAATCCATGCGCTTTGCATGTATTGCCTCGGCTCCGCCCTCACCTCCATTTTGCTCTGCGGCTCGGCCTTTTGGCTGAGGCGGCGCCTGCGGGCTTAAAGAAATGCGCGGTTTCATCCGCCACATCTGGGGAAATATAATCCGGTGCTTTACCGGATATAATTTTCTTTTTCACCTCTTGGCCGCGGGACTCACCTGGCTCCTCGCGGTTTCGGGACTGGACTGGGCTTACTTTAATTTTTTTCAGCATACCCTTTGGTATAAACTGCTTTTCCCCGCCGCAATCCTGGGCGGCCTCCTGCCGATTCTGGCGCCGCTCGCTTTATATGCCGCGGGCCGGATAAAAAAGAACTCCGCTCTGCTTCTGGCCGCTTTCGCTTCCGGCCAGGCGGCGATAATCGGCTCTTTAATATCTTCTTTTTACAAAGCTCTGACCGGCCGGATGCCGCCGCAAATGTGGGAAGTTGCCGCGACGGGCGATGTGAGCCGCGTCTTCCGCTTCGGTTTTTTCCGCGGCGGGATATTCTGGGGCTGGCCGTCCTCCCACGCCACCATCGCCTTCGCCATGGCCGCGGCCCTGGGGGTTGTTTTCCGGAACAAATGGGTGCGCTACCCGGTCATACTTTACGCGATTTACGTGGCCTTCGGCGTTTCCGCCACTATTCATTGGCTCTCCGACGCCCTCTCCGGAGTGATTCTCGGAACGGTTATCGGCATCGCGGTCGGCCGCAGTTTCCGCCAGGCGCCGGAGTATACTTAAGGAAGAATGAATATATATCTACAAAGGTCGGAATCAATTTACGGCCATGCATTTGAATAAAAACCTGGCGGGGTTGGCGCTTGGCGCGCTCCTGGCTTTCATGCATCTGGTCTGGGCGCTCATGGTGCTTTTCGGCTGGGCGCAAGGATTCCTGGACTGGATTTTCTCCCTGCACATGATAACGCCGGTCTTCACCATTGCGCCGTTTGACTGGGGTTCGGCGATAGTTCTGCTTATCGTCACCTTCATCTGCGGATATATCGCCGGCTGGATATTCGCCTGGATCTGGAACCGCCTGCACCGGGCGTAAGGCCGGTTCCTGGTTTTCTTACGACAAAGCGGCGCAAGCGCCGCTTTGTCGTTTTGAGACATCGGCTGGCAGAAAATCTTAACCTCGTCAGCTTGTCAAACTATGCATTTATTGATATACCTTTCCCGAAGTCCGGCGGCGCGAAGCCGCTAGGACTATGTTCTCCAAAAACTGAATACGGAATAAGGAGGTCTCGTATGACCAAAATCCGAAACTGCCTGGAACTGCTCCGGGCCAACGGGTGCAGAAAGGAGACTGTTGCCTAAATGGAAAAAGACCATGCATTGCCGATTTTAGAGAAGCACGGAGTGATTTTGAACGGACATTTTCTGCTCCGCAGCGGCAGCCACGCGCCGGTTTACGTCAACAAGGACCGGCTCTACGTGCACACGAACGACACCGCCAAGCTCTGTGCCGCCATCGCCGAGCACTTCGCGGGACGCAATATCCAAGTGGTGGCCGGACCGGAAAAAGGCGGCATCATTCTGGCCCAGTGGGTTGCAAATCACCTGGACAAATTCACTCCGGAGAGCGTATGCGAGGAAGTGCTCGCGGTTTACGCGGAAAAGACGCCGGCGGGCGGATTCGCCTTCGGCCGCGGCCAGGCGGAATACCTGCCCGGGCGGCGGGTGCTCGTGGTGGAAGACGTGCTCACGACCGGCGGCAGCGTGCGGGAAGTGGTCCGGGCGGTCCGGGACGCAGGCGGCGAAGTCGCGGCGGTGGGCGCCCTGGTGAACCGGGGCTTCGTCACAGCGTATAGCCTGACCGCACCCGAGCTTTATTCCGTACTCAACCTGCTGTTGGAAAATTGGACGGAAGCGGAGTGCCCTCTTTGCCAGAGGGGCATGCCCTTGAACACCGATGTGGGCAGAGGCAAAGAGCTCGCCAAGGCCGGCTAAAAATCATCATCTGGACGGCGCGTTTTAGGACGCGCCGTTTCAAATTGCTAGAATTAACATATGCAGCTTCGTATCAATAACCTGGGATATAATTTACAAACTCTCGTCCGCCGCCTGGGCTATGTGCCGGACCATGCGACGGAAGCAGGCGAACTCTCCGCCGTGCGCCGCTTCGGGGGCGATTATCCCCGCTTCCATTTATATTTAAAATCCGGCAAGGAAACAGTGTCGCTGAATCTCCATCTGGACCAGAAAAAATCCGTTCTGGAACACGCCGCCGCGCACGGCGGCGAATACGCGGGCAAAACGGTGGAGAAAGAAATGGCGCGCATCCGGGAGGTTATTTACAATTCATGATTTTTTCAGAGCTTGTGATATAATGACCTAATTCATGCTTGGAACTCATTTCCAAATATATCCGGCTCGCGATATAAGCCAATTTCCGGAAGACCAAGGAGTCAGGGCGAAGCTGTATAAGCGAGAGCGATACAGCGAGCCCGCCGCGACGCAGGTATGCCGGAAATTGGCCATATCCCTCCGGGTTGCGGCAGTTTTGGCCGGCTTCAGCGTTGCTCCTCCTCGGCGTATCGCTGCGGATACGCCTTCGTCGTCGCGCCTTGCATCCGGGACAAAACTGCCAGCAACGCGAATTGGAGATATTCGGAAATGAGTTCTATTATAGAAGTCGAGGGGTTAAGTAAAAAATTTGGAGACCTAATCGCCGTAGACGACATTTCCTTCGCCGTGCAAGCCGGCGAAATTTTCGCTTTTTTGGGACCGAACGGCGCGGGCAAGTCCACCACTATCAAGATGCTGACCACTCTTTTGGACCCGACGAGCGGCAAAATCATCCTGAACGGCAAAAACCCGGCGGTGGACGCGGACGCGGTGCGGCATTCTTTCGGCATCGTTTTCCAGGACCCCAGCCTGGACGACGAGCTCACCGCCTACGAAAACATGGAAATCCACGGCGTGCTTTACGGCGTGCCGAAAGAGACGCGGCGGGCGCGCATCCCGGAACTTCTGAAATTCGTGGAGCTCTGGAGCCGCAAAGACGACCTGGTCAAAGAATTCTCCGGCGGCATGAAGCGTCGGCTGGAAATAGCCCGCGGCCTTTTGCATCACCCCAAAGTCCTTTTCCTGGATGAACCGACTATCGGCTTGGACCCGCAGACCCGGAACCACATGTGGAACTACATCCAAAACCTGAACAAGACCGAGGGCATCACCGTGTTTTTCACCACGCACTACATGGAAGAAGCCGACCGGGTGGCGGGCCGTATTGCCGTCATGGACCACGGGAAAATCGTCGCCTCCGGCACTTCCGCCGAGCTGAAGGCAAAGACCAACACCGATAATCTGGAGGACGCGTTTCTCGCTTTGACCGGCAAAACCATCCGGGACGAGGACGCGAGTCCCCTGGACCGGATGCGCATGCGGCGGCGGCACTGGGGCGGCGGGAGATAGATTCATTTTGAACGGCCATGAAAACAATCTACATTCTTTGGTTAAGACAGCTTAAGCGCTATATCCGCTCCAAATCCCGCATCGTCGGTTCCCTGGGCCAGCCGATTTTATTCCTTTTGGCCCTGGGCTACGGCTTCGGTTCGGTCTTCCAGCGCGCCGGGCAGGGCAACTACATCGAGTTCCTGGGTCCGGGCATCATCGGCATGAGCATAATTTTCACCGCTATTTTCTCCGGCATGGAAATAATCTGGGACCGCCAGTTCGGATTCCTGAAGGAAACCCTGGTCGCGCCGGTTTCCCGCCTGAACATTATGATCGGCCGGACGCTCGGCGGCGCAACGGTCGCCACCCTCCAGGGCCTCATCGTGTTTTTCATCGCCATGGTGCCGGGCTTCCGGCCGTATAACTGGGCGATGGTGCCTTGGGCCGTGGTAGTTATGGCTTTGATTGCGCTCCTTTTCACCGCCCTCGGCACCGCTATCGCCTCTCTTTTGGAAGACATGCAGGGCTTCCAGCTCATCATGAATTTCCTGGTGATGCCCCTGTTTTTCCTCTCCGGCGCGCTATTCCCGATTAACAACCTGCCGAGCGGCCTCGGCATAGCCGTAAAGATTGACCCGCTTTCTTACGGCATAGATGCCATCCGCGGATTTCTTATCAATTCGCACCACTTTGCTTTAAGCACGGACATGCTGGTCTTGGCTGCAGTGACTGCGTTTTTTCTGGCCTTGGGCAGCTGGTTTTTCTCCAAGATTCAGATTTAAATGCGGCCCAAATCCGTATTTGTTAAATACGGCGGATTTGTTTTCGGCTTAATTCTTTTTATTGCGGTTCTGAGCGTCATTGACCATCTGGACCAAAGCGAAAACCTGGCCGGAGCCCTGGCTTACGTGAATCCCGGCTGGCTGGCTCTGGCCCTGGTCCTCCAGCTCGGAACCTACGCCTGCAATACTTTCATGTGGTCGGCTACGCTCCGCCGCGCGCGGGCCGCCGTCTCTCTCGGGCAGCTGCTGGAGCTCAGCGTTGCCAAGCTTTTCGTAGACCAGGTGGCGCCGTCCGGCGGCCTGGGCGGCAGCCTGCTCGTGGTCGAAAGCTTGGTCGGACGGAATGTCCCCCGCCGCACGGCCATCCGGGCGCTTTTCATCGGCCTCACGGGCTACTACGTCGCCTACGGAGCATTTTTTATCGCCGCGCTGGCCTACATCCGCATCTTCGCCACGGTGAACCGCCTGGTTTTCTGGACGTCGGCCGTTTTCGGCGGACTGCTTCTCGTCTTCGCCGCTTTGATCTTGCTCCTCTGGTTCTACGACTTGGCGGACCGTCTGCCGGGAAAAATAAAAAACTGGCGTCCACTCGCGCCCTTTTTAGACGCCCTCCGGGAAGCGCCGAAACACCTCTCCCAGAATTGGACGGTGCTTTTGGAGGCCGCGCTCGCCGCGGCGGGCATTTTTCTTCTGGATGCGCTCTCGCTCGCGGCGGTGCTGAGGTCCATCCACGTCAGCCTGGCTTTCGGCCAGGTTTTCGCGAGCTTGCTCGTCTCCGCGGCGGCATCCACTTTGATTTTCGTGCCGGGCGGATTAGGCGTGTTTGAAGGCAGCGCGACCGCCATGCTGGTCCTTTTCCGGGTGCCCTTGGGCGCGGCTTTGACCGCCACGCTGATTTTTCGCGGTCTGGCTTTCTGGCTGCCGATGCTGCCCGGACTTATAATCACCCGCCGCGAGCTCCGGACCGACCCGGCCGCCGCCGATTTGCTGGAATTGAAATAAATGGATCCCTACCTCGCAGTCATCCTGGCCGTTTCCGCCGTGGGTATCGCCGGTACCGTTTATCTTTCCTACCACACCCTAAAACACACGCCGGCAGACTGCTGGTGGTTCCCGAAGGAATGGTGCCTGCGGGTGCAGTATTTGCCGCAAAGCCGCACTTTCGGCGTGCCGAACTCCTTTGCCGGATTAGTCATGTACGCCGCGATTTTCGTCCTCACCCTGCTCTACGCCAAAAATTGGTTCCCGTTCTGGCCGGCGGCGGCGCTTATCGGCTTCGGTTTTGCTTTTTCCGTGTATTTTCTTTACGTCCAGGCGAGGGTTTTGCGCGCCTTTTGCACCTGGTGCGTGGTCTCCCGCGATTAATTTCGCCGTGCTGGCCATCGCCGCGTTCCTCCGCGGCTAGCCGGATGGGTTCTAAACCGGCGTTTCTTCTTCCGCCGCAAACGGCCGCGGCGCATGAATGCGCGCCTGGCGCAGAAGCTCCTTCTGCACCGTCTCCGCGATCGCGTGCTCCAGGGCGGGCAGAACGACTTCCGCCGGCTGATTTTGAGAGCTGTTGTTCAGAACAATTATCAGGTGGCTCACGCCCACCATCCGGTCCATGACTCCGCGCCGAATGACCACTGTTTGAATCTGATGGTAGACCACGCCGATTTCCTGGCGGGTGATGTAGCCGCGGGTCAGGTGGAAGAACTCGCGGTCAAAGCGGTAAGCATAACCCTTGTATTCAAAGAATGCCCGGAGAATGCGGAGGAGAAAAAGCGCGCCGGCCAGAATCAATATCGCCTTCAGGACGTAATCCACCGGCGTGAAGTAAGGCGCCTGGAGTCCCAGATGCCAAAACCAGCCGGCGGCGGCGATGATAAGCGCGAGCGCCGCCCACTTGACGTGGCGGTAAAGAAACAGGAGAAAAGCGCGGGTCCCAAGCCGGTGCGTCGCCGTTAAGTCCATATCTGCTATAATTTTAGCATATGCGGCGAAACGATTATCGTTATTCCATCTCTCCGGCCGGGCATTCCCGCAAGAGTTTTATTCTGCGGGCGGGCCCGCAGATTATGGGAGAACTCAGTGTCCGGAAAATACACGGCGGCGAAGCGGTCATCGCCGTGGACGGCGCCGAACTGCGCGCCTTCCGGACTTCTATTTTGCGCAAAAGCCTGGCTTTGAGCCGCCGGACGGATTCGGAAGCTCTGTGCTTCACCGCCGATATGCTGTCCCGGGGAGAAATCGAGGCGGCGGGGAAAAAATACTGCTGGGAACCGGCGAATCTGAACTGGACAGCCTGGGCCTGGCGCGGGCCGCAGGGACGGGACCTCATGCTAATCAAACTGACGCACGGCCTCGGCGGCACCCGGGGAAAAGTTTACGCCTCGGAAAAGCTCGCGGCGGCCTGGCAAAAGGAGCTGGCCTTGCTCGGGTGGTACTTGCTGCTTTTGGACCTGAACGATTTCGGCGCGCATTTTCTCTCGGCTCTCCAGATCGCCGGCAGCCGCATATAAAAAAACCGCCGGCGGCGGTAGGTTTCCGGATTAATCCGCTATCCGCGCCGCCGGACGGGCCATTTCTACGAGCTCGGCGACAAGCAGGGCCGTGAGCCAGTAGATTATGAGTGCCAAGAGCGTTCCCCATTCCAGAATTCCGCGCCCGGCGGCGGAAACCGGCAGAATCATGCGGAACGGAATCAGAAAGAACGCGGACAGGTTGTAGATGAAAGCCACGAAAGGCGCGGCGGAGGAAGCCCCGAGAAGCCGCAATCCGAAGCGGAGCAGCAGCACTGCTTCAATGACGGCGAAAATCACCCAAACCATCTGCACAATGCGGCTGATAGCCAGATCTCGCGAATCTTCATAAACGGCCGGATGCATATGGCGATGAGAATAATAATGGACTGCCATGCGTCCACTCTAACCGAAAGGGATGGAGATTTTATGACGGAGTATCTTGTTATAATTAAATAAAGGTCTAAATCCTGATTTTGCAAATAAAATGATGGGTAATTGGAGCGGCTATTATGGCGGCATGATGGGCGGCTGGGGCTTTGGCTGGATAAGCTGGCTTTGCTCGCTCACGGTTCTGGTCTGGCTGGTAGTGGGCATACTTCCGGAACCCCTCTCCAAAGTATGCTTCCAGCCGCGTTTGCAGATATTTTCTCCGCTCCGCCAGGCGCAACGAGGAGATTAGCAGCTGAAGCTGCAGCTCCGAGGCGCAACGCCGCGGACGGAGAAAATAGCGCAAACCCTTTGGGCTACGGCTAATTTTGCCCGGCGCGGTGTCGCTGCGGACTCGGTGTATCTCGAGATACACCTTCGTCCTGGCTCCTTGCGCCAGACAAAATTGGCTCGTAGCGCGGCGGAAGATACTTTAGAGAGGGGTTCTGTCGTCTGGCTCTGGCGGCAGATCCGGAAGTAAACGGACCAAAAAACGCGGCTAGGCGTTTTTTGGTTATTGCGGGCCGGTAATCGTCGCGTAGAGCCGGAAGACGGGCGCGCCGGACTTGCCGGGTATGGTGAAGGTTGCATCGCCCGGCTTCAGAGCCTCAAAGGTCCGGACCCAGTAGCCCGGGGCGGGCGAAGCCCCGAATGTCTCGCCGAACATGCCGCCCGGATTAATGGTCAGGGACCGCGAATCGTATTCCGCCGCGGGCAATTCAAAGGTCAGACGGGAAGTCTCGCTGATGCGGACGGTCTCGCCGTTCATGTCCGCCCCCACGCAGCCGCCGCAGCCTGGCGGCGGAATCTGGATTGTAGTGGAAGCAGTGGAAGTGCTCTCTATGCCGGAGGCGGTGGAAGTGGAAGCGCCCGGAGAGACATAGGCGGAGCGACTCAAAAAATAATAGCTGGCGGCGGCAATAAGTATCAAAACCAGGATCAAAACAGCGGCCTGGGATTTGGACATGGAATTATATGGAATTATTTTAACCGGGCGCGGGTGAAATGCCTATTAATATCCGACGGCCGAAATCCGGATATATTACCTGAAACAAAACCACCGGGGTTTACGTAATACATCATGTAAGAGCTTCCACTGATAAAGGTCGCAAAGAATAACAAACTTATGAAAAAACTTCTGATTTTGACGAGTGGAATGGTTCTGCTGGCCAGTTTCGCCGCTACGGCGGCCATGGCCCAGACCACCACCACGGCGAGTTCCACTTCTTCCGCCGGCGGGCAGGCAGTGACCCTGAAGACCTGTGTCGCGACGGCCAACGGCACCCGCAAGGATGCTTTTGTGGCCGCCAACCAGGCCTATAAATCCGCCCATGACGCGGCTTTGACGGCCCGGAAAAGCGCAATGGATGCCGCCAAGTCCCTGACGGGCAAAGCCCGGCTGGACGCGGAGAAAGCCGCGGTCCAGGCGTATAACCAGGCCATGCGGACGGCGCTGCAGGCTCTGCGCGATGCCCGCAAAGCGGCGACGGACGCCTACGTAGCTGCGATCAAAACCTGCCGGGCGAATGCAACGGCTGCCTCTGCCGCCGTGCGCACCTGCATTTCCAATGCCAACGGCACCCGCAAGGATGCTTTTGTGGCCGCCAACCAGGCCTATAAATCCGCCCATGACGCGGCTTTGACGGCCCGGAAAAGCGCAATGGATGCCGCCAAGTCCCTGACGGGCAAAGCCCGGCTGGACGCGGAGAAAGCCGCGGTCCAGGCGTATAACCAGGCCATGCGGACGGCGCTGCAGGCTCTGCGCGATGCCCGCAAAGCGGCGACGGACGC
>VFSW01011529.1_pt1 | contig 12414 bp, 11 predicted proteins | sample 5358111 | NCBI WGS metagenome assembly VFSW01 (sample SAMN11554181, study PRJNA540505) | mine drainage metagenome | isolation source: sediment from site ElyBrook_90M | place: USA: Ely Copper Mine, Vershire, VT | collected 2017
CTCCACCAGCGCGATCATGCGGTCGAGGAAGGTCTCACCGGGGTTGGAAGTGATCCTGATCCTGATCTGATCCGACAGCACGCGCGTGCCGCCCGTAACCGCGCTGCGGTCGCCCCCCGACTCGCGAATCACCGGCGCGCTTTCGCCCGTAATCACCGACTCGTCCACCGTCGCCACGCCCTCGATCACCTCGCCGTCTCCGGGGATCAAGTCCGTGGCGTCGCACACCACAACGTCGCCCACGCGCAACAGCGAACCGGATACCTGCTCGATTTTTCCGCCGGCGGTGAAGCGCCTGGCGATGACGTCCGTTTTGGTCTTGCGCAGCGCATCCGCCTGCGCCTTGCCGCGCGCTTCCGCCATGGCTTCGGCGAAGTTCGCGAACAGCACCGTGAACCACAGCCACAGCGAGATCTGGATCTGGAATCCGATGCCGGCAGCCCCGGTGAATATGTCGCGAATCAGGAACACCGTCGTCATGGCGGCGCCAACTTCGACGACGAACATCACGGGGTTCTTCAACAGGGTCATCGGGTTCAGCTTCACGAAGGATGCCGCGGTTGCCCGCCGCACAATCTGCGGGTCGAAGAGCGGGCGCGCCCGCATCAGCCTTTTGGGCAGAAGCGACGTCGGGTCGTCCGGTGGAAGCTGCGGCGTTACGTTGGGTTCCGTGCTTATGGTAATGGACATGACTAACTCCAAATCCCCTGAAACGGCAAAAGAATCATGGAAAACAGCTTGCCGCCGTGCATCAGATAATGTTCGACAACCGGCCCCAGCGAAAGCGCCGGGAAGAAAGTAAGAGCGCCGACAATAATCACCGTGCCGACGAGCAGCCCCACAAACAGGGGTCCGTGGGTTGGAAACGTTCCCGCCGTGGATGGGATCTTTTTCTTGGCCGCCAGACTTCCGGCGGCCGCCAGCAGGGGGATCAGGAAAAGAAACCGGCCGATCCACATCGCGAGGCCGATCGTGAGATCGTACCAGGGCGTGTTCGCCGTGATCCCGGCGAAGGCGCTGCCATTGTTGCCCGTGCCGCTCACGTACGTATAGAGAATCTCGCTCAGGCCGTGCGGACCGCCGTTGTTCAGGTTCGCGATCGGCGCGCCCTGCGGATTCCAGTAGCCCTTCACCGGGAAAGTGATCACGGAACTGAGGGCGCTGAAAAACAGGATGCTGAACGCGGTGGCGACCACGGCCAGCATGGCCATCTTGACTTCCTTCTGTTCGATCTTCTTGCCGATGTACTCGGGCGTCCGGCCAACCATCAAACCCGCGATGAACACGGCCAGGATGCAGTAGAGCAGGATGCCGTACAAACCGGCGCCCACGCCCCCGAAAATCACTTCGCCCGTCATGATGTTGAACATCGGCACCAGACCGCCCAGCGGGGTGAAGCTGTCGTGCATCGCGTTCACCGCCCCGCAGCTGGCGTCCGTGGTCACCGTGGCGAACAGCGCGGAGTTGGCGATCCCGAAGCGGGTTTCCTTGCCCTCCATGTTGCCGCCCGATTGCCCCGAAGTGGCGCCGGTTTGAATCCCCATGCTGGACATGATGGGATTGCCGGCCTGCTCGAAGTGGTAGCAGACGAACACACCGGCCAGGAACATGACCGAGAAGGCCGCGAAGATCGCCCAGCCTTGCCGCGTGTCGCCCACCATCTTGCCGAAGGTGAACGTCAAAGCGCCGGGGATCAGGAAGATCAGAAACATCGCCAGCAGGTTGCTTGAAGGAGTCGGATTTTCGAACGGATGCGCGGAATTGGCATTGAAAAAACCGCCGCCGTTGGTGCCCAGCTGCTTGATGGCCTCCTGCGACGCCACGGGGCCTTGCGCGATCGTTTGCCGCGCGCCCTCCACCGTGGTGACTTCCGTATAAGGCTTGAGGTTCTGCACCGCTCCCTGCGAGACGTAGAGCAAAGTGACGACGATCGAAAGCGGCAACAGCACGTAGACCGTAGCCCGCGTGACATCCACCCAGAAATTGCCGATGGTTTTCTTCTCCTGACGGGCGAAGCCCCGGATGAGCGCGACCGCAATCGCCATGCCCGCGGCTGCCGAAGCGAAGTTCTGCACCGTGAGCGCGGCCATCTGCACGAAATAGCTCATGGTGGATTCGCCGGAATACGCCTGCCAGTTGGTGTTGGTGACAAAGCTGGTAGACGTGTTGAACGCCAGATCCGGAGGAACATTGCCCGCGTTGAAGTGCTGCGGATTGAACGGCAGGAAACCCTGCATCCGCTGCAGCAGGTAAGTCAGCAGGAAGCCGAAGATGCTGAAGCTCAGCAGCGCCGCCGTGTAAGTGGTCCAGCGCTGCTCCACTTCCTCATTGACGCCGATTACTTTGTAGGTGAGTACTTCGAGCCACCGGAGAACCGGATGCATGAAGGTGCGCTGACCTTCAAACACCTTCGCCATGAAAGCGCCCAGAGGCTTCGTGCAGACGAGAATCAGCGCGAAAAAGATCGCGATTTGTAAAACTCCAATACTGGTCATAAGTCTCTCTTCAGAATTTCTCGGGAAGCAGAAGCGCGTAGATCAGGTAAATGAACAACCCCAATGACGCGATTCCGGCAATGATATAGTCCATAACTTCGTTCTCCCTAAAGCTTGTCGCAGGCCTTCGTGAAGACCCAGCAGAGCGCCACAAATGCACAGCCGACAGCGACGTAAAACACATCGAGCATCTTGTTTACTCCATTTCCCTGAACAGAACTTCGTAACCCGCGCGCCGGAGCCGCCGGGCCAGGCGTTTCTCTCGCGTCGGCCACCGCCTCTTCCGTCCGCCGATGACCACGAGGGCGCCGGGCGTCAATACCGAGGTCAGCGTTTCGAAGCGATCGCGGCACAGGTAAATCTGCACGCTCGTCTCCACCGGGCTTTCGCTCGCCATCGCCCGAAAGCGATTCTCGTCGAACTCGGAAGAGACCGGCGGAGCGCCGAGCGGGAGCGGATACGGCACCGCCTGAGGTACCACAAGCTTGATCCGCGCGCTCAGGCTGTTCGCCAGATTTCCTGCTTCCTTCAGGGCGGCGAGCGTGGACTCAACCGATGTAAAGACGACGGCGATGTTCAGCCTCTCGTCTGCACCCATCCTTACCGGGCGCGCGGGGTGCGCGGCTGCCGGCGCCAGGATTTTCGCAATTGCGAGTGACATGTTATTCTGCCCTTCCACGTCCAGAGAATATCCGGTAAGGCCTGAAGAAGTCATCGAAAATCCATGAAAAAGTTATGAAGATGGTCTATCTGCGCCGCACCAAACTGAATTCAAAATCGCGCAAGCCGGCTTTCTGTCGATATCGGCGACACTTGGCGCGCGCGGCAGATTCAGTGGAGACGCCCCTCGCCTCCGCAGAGTCTAACCGTGCCGGGCGACATAAAGCAGAAGAGCGAACACAAATAGCGGAATCAAGGCCAGCCCGCCATACCGCAGCATTGCTGTGATCCAGTGCGTGCGACGGTGCTGCCAATCCCGCAGTTCCGGCCGGTCCGCGACTCCGACCTGATCCTGATGCTGAAGATCCCACGAAAACTCATGTGCCCTGGCGTAGCGATTCTTTGGATCCCGCTCCAATGCACGATACAGGACTTCCTGTAGTTCGGCCGAAATACCGGGGTCTCCCTCGCGGGGCGGAATGGGTGGATTGACCAGCCGGTTGTTCATGACGGTGAAGGGATTGTCTCCGGGAAACGGCGTTGTCCCTGTAAGCATTTCGTACGACATGACACCCGCTGCATAAATATCGCTGCGGGCATCGCCGCGTTTGCCCCTGACCTGCTCCGGCGAAATGTAATCCGGCGTGCCCATGACCTGGGACAGTTTGCCAAAGGTCAGCCTTCGCGCGCCAACCAGGCTGGCAATACCAAAATCGATCAGCTTGATGCGATCCTCTGCATCCACCATGATGTTCTCCGGTTTAAGATCCCGGTGCACCACGCCCTGGCCGTGAATATAATCGAGCGCCTCGCAGATACCCGCTGCAATGCGCAGAGCCCGCTCCCGTGGAAGCTTCCCCTGCTCGCTCAGGATCGCGCGGAGCGAGCGCCCCTCGACCCATTCCATCGCCAGATACACTCTGCTCCGCGTCTCATCGGCGATGAACTTCACAATCGAGGGATGATTCAGTTTTTGACCGATCTCCTGCTCGCGCTGAAAGCGCCCGTAGAAGAGCAGATCGCCCTCGACTTCGAGGTGCGGAATCTTAATCGCGACTTCCCGGCCCCTTCGCAAATCCGTGCCTCGATAGATCGAGGCGGTGTTGCTCGTCGCAATGAGGCTCTCAAGCTTGTAGTGATCGATCTGGTTACTGGAAAGGACGGATGGCATGGTAGATTCCACCAGTCCGAGGATATGGCCAGGCCCCTGAAGAAGTCATGGAAAAGGCATGAAAAAGTTATGAAAATCGGCCTCTTCCGCCCGCCATGCGGGCCGCTGAAGGGCTGTCTTGAAATAGCATGGACGCTCCGGAACCGCTCCGTCGCGGCCGGACGGTCATGATTACTGAGCATGGCGGCGCAGGTATCGTTGATAGAGAGAGATGGACGTCAACCAGACATTGTTGGCCGAAATTGTCGCGCGCATTCTCACTGTTGCGCGGCCCGACGGGATCATTCTGTTTGGCTCTGCCGCCACGGGTGACATGACGAAGGACAGCGATCTCGACCTGTTGATCGTCGAACCAGCTCCGGGTAACCGGCACGAGGAATCCGTTCGGGTTCGCGATGCCATTGGGAATATCGACTATCCGGTAGATGTGCTCATTATGACGACGGAGCGTTTTGAGGCCACAAGGAACGTCATCGGCGGAATCGCGTATCCCGCGAACAAGTACGGCAGAGTCCTCTATGCAGCCGCCTGAGGAGGCGGTTGATGCTTTGGTTGCGGAGTGGGTCAGGAAGGCCGACCTTGATTTCCAGACTTTCGCGATATCGTTGTCTTTCACGCCCAGCAGGCCGCGGAGAAATATTTCCGAAGACGCACGAAATCCGGCGCTTGCTCGAATTGTTGAACGCGTCCGATCATGAGGTGGCCGAGGCGCTGCCGGACGCGAAGTGGCTGGATCCTTTCGGCGTCGATATTCGTTATCCGGGCGACCGGCCCGAGACAATATCCGGCGATGAACGTCGCGCGTTGCAACTGGCCGAGAGGACACGGGCGGCTGTAACCAGGGCGCTGGCGCTGTAGACGAAGCGGTCGGCGGCATGCGCCGGGAAGAATCGCTCAAGGCTGCTCTGCCAGTTCGGAAGCCGGATCGCCAGATGTTGTCTGGGGAAAATTCGCGGTCTGCCGCTTCAAGCCGGAAGAGTATGGCAGGCAGTCCGCGTCGGCGGAATTCACTTCAGCGCGATGCGCGTTACACAAGCCAAGGGAAGAGCCCGTGTCCCAAAACGGGTGCTTTGCGCCCCGAAGCAGTGATCGCCCTGGGGAAGTGTATACTGTTTCGCAGGAGGGCTGCACATGGATCCGCTGGGATTTGGTGTTCGATGGGGGCTGTTCGCGAGCATACTTTTTGTGTGCGTATTTTTACCGATAATCTTCGCCTTTGTTCTGTCGGGAAAGCAATGGAGAGCAGCGCAGGACAGGGCGCGCGCCCGCCGTATCGCCGAGTATAGGATGAACGCAAGACTCCTGAGACTCAACATTTGATGCGTTCCTGAAGGCTCTCCTCAACGTCTCGCAAGGCAAATTGCGAGACGCCGACATAACTCCCACGCGACACGGCCCGGTGGGCCACGGCAGGCGTTTCCCCTAAGCAAGATTCACCTTGACAGTTCGCCGCGCATACGCGAAGTGACTTGGCTGCTACTCCCGAGATGCGTCTGGGACCTTGAAACCGTCTTTGGCCGAGTGACGCGCTACTCGGAAACTGCTGGGATTCGGCTGTCGTGGACCTGATGTCCGGTTGGGCGATATCACCAGATCGCCAAGCCGCTTCGCCAGTTCGGAAGCCGGATCGTCAGACGTTGTTCTTGCTGCTGGGTATCACGCCCCAATAGATGACCACTTCCTGGATTCCGGACTGAAAGCTGAGACCGAGATCGCCGGGCGCCACCAACTGCTGGTCATCGTTCGTATAGCGCCGCTGGACCGAAGTGTTCAGGTCGATCAGCCTGTTCTCGCAGTTGATTTTGATGTCCGCCGTTTCTCCGCCGACTGTAATCGTCGGTTGATCCATGCGGCCGGCCCATGCCGTGATCGGGCTCGCGATCGGCGCGCCTCCGGCGAACAGCCCAAGGTAGACCACGACCGGCAGGCCAGGTTGAAACTCATAGAGGACGGCCGTGAGAAAGCTGGAATCGAAGCCGCGCAGTCCGATGGTGATTCCCTTTGCCTCAGCGGTCGATCCTTCTTCGGCGACCGAGGAATTAAACGGATTATACCGGGCGCAGCCCCTAAACGGACTCCGGCGTCCCGTTGAACCGGTAGCCGACCCAGGGCTCCGTCGTGATGTATTGCGGATGCTCCGAGTCCGGTTCGACCTTCTTCCGAAGGCTCTTGATGAAGACCCGAAGATAATCCACCTGATCGCCGTAATCGGGTCCCCATACCGCCTGCAGCAGTTCCCGATGCGGCACCGCTTCATTGGCGTGCTGTATCAGATACCGGAGCAGTTCCAGCTCTTTCGGGGTCAGGTGGAAACTCGAAGCTCCGCGCGAGACCGTGCGCGCGGCGAAATCGATCCCGAGTTCACCCACGCGGAGGCGCCGCGGCCCCTGCTGCGAGACCTGCACGCGCCGCAGCGCAGATCGTATTCGGGCGAGAAGTTCCGGCGTGCTGAACGGCTTCGTGACGAAGTCGTCCGCGCCCGCGTCCAGCGCCTCAACCTTCGCCGCCTCCGTGTTGTGAACCGTCAGCATGATAATGGCGACGTTCGGGTCGGACCGGATGGACCGGCACGCCGCAAGGCCTCCCATGCCGGGCATGTCGATATCCAGCAGCACCAGGTCCGGGCGGAATTCGCGCAGCCGGGCGAGTCCCTCTTCGCCCGTTTTGGCGTCGTCCACTTCGTATCCGGCGCCGGTGAACGTCATGCGCATGATGCGCCGGATCTGCGGATCGTCGTCGATCACGAGAATGCGGCCCGCGCTCACTTCCGCCCTCCCTTCGGGCCGGCCGGCAAGGTCATCCGGAAGGTCGTCTCCCCCGGCCGGCTCGTCACGGTCAGTTCGCCATGATGCGCCTTGACAATGTTCTGCGCAATACTCAAACCCAGACCGGAGCCGGGTACTTTGTGCTGCGCGGAAGGGCTCCTGTACAAGCGTTCAAAAATGCGGCCCTGCTCCTGCACAGGTATCCCTTTGCCATGATCCGTCACCTCCACCGTGACGCCGTCGCCGTTGTGCACGCGCACGGCCACGGGTGTCTCCGGCGGTGAGTACTTCAGCGCGTTGTCCAGAAGCTGCTTGATCGCCAGCTTGACCAGCCGCCGGTCGATCGCGATGGCGGGCACGTGCTCATCGCAGCCGATGTTCACGGCGCGGTTGTCGATCCGCTTGCGCATCGACTCGAAGACCTCGCCAACGATCTCATTCACGTTCGACAGTTCCGTCTCAACCCGGATGTTCGTCGAATCCAGCCGCCCCATCTCCACCGCATCGTTGATGAGCTCATCCAGATGCTTCGCTTCCTCATCGGCGATCTCGATCAACTCCCTTCTGCTTTCGGCGGGTTGATCCGGATTCGCCAGCAGCGCCGTAGTCGCTGCCAGCACGGATGTCAGCGGCGTCTTGAACTCGTGCGCCATGGCGTCCAGCAGCGCAGTCCGGAGTTTTTCACTTTGCTGCGCGGCCTCCATCTGAGACGCGAGGTCCTGCGCCCGCGCCCGTTCGAGTCCGATGGCGACCAGGTTCGCGATTCCCTGGAGAACCGCATCCGGTATCTCAGCCCCGTCCGCAAGCTGGAGCGCGAGGCCCGCAATCGGCTCGGCGCCCAGACGCACCGCCGTAACCACGCGATTGCGCCCGGTGTCTTTAATTCCAATGCCCGTAATGCCAATGCCCGTGAACGATGTACCGCTCAAAGCCGCGTCGCGAAGCCGATCGTCCAGGCCGTCGAAATCGAGAGGGCCGGCGCGATGGAACTCCTCGGTGCGGCGCTCGTAAAGCACCACGGCGCTCATCTCGAAAATTCCCGCCAGCTTTTGGACCAGTTGCTTCGCGAACGGCTCGGAGTTGTCAATCAGGAGGATCGCGCGGCTGAAGGTGTACAGGCGCTCCAGGTCCCTCTGGCGGTCGATCGCTTCGAACGCCCGCCATTTGGCCTCCGCCGACAGACGGCTGGCGATCAGCGCCGTTGTCAGAAAGGTGAAGAGCGCGACCCAGTTTTGCGGGTCCGCGATGGTGAACCTTCCGACCGGCGGCAGGAAGTAGAAATTGAAGGTGAGCGTGGCCGCGATCGAGGCCATCGCGGCCTCGAAGAATCCCTGGAAACTGGCCACGACCAGCACCAGGAGCAGGTACGCAAACCCGATGGTCGTGGCATTGACCGGAACCAGACTATGTCCCGCGAACGTAACGACCGTTACGCCCGCCAGCGACAGCAGCAAACGCAGGAAGCGCCGAACCAACGTTACCGGACCCATGCGCGCTCAGGCTACCACGGCCCGGAGACCCGCCTTCCGGCGCCCCCGATTGGCCCTTGCGCTGCTAGGATAAAGCTGGTGGCGCACCGCTATGCCAGGAGCATTTTGGCCGGTTTCCTCCTCAGCTTCGGGCTCGCCATCCGAGTTCCCGCCCAGGACTTGCCCACGCAGGCCTTCGAAGGCCGGCGCATCGTCAGCGTGGCCTTCGATCCCGCGGAACAGCCGCTCGAAGTCAGTGAACTGAGCGAACTCATGCCCGTTAAACGTGACCGGCCCTACAGCGCCGCCAATATTCGCGCCGCCATCGAGCGCCTGTACGCCACCGGGCGCTATATGGATATCGAGGTCGACGCCAGCCCCTCCGCGGGCGGCGTAGCGGTCCGCTTCATCACGAAAAACAGCTGGTTCATCGGGAAGGTGAGCACCGATTCGGACTTCCCCGAGCCGCCCGCCGCCGGCCAGATCGTGAACGCCTCGCGGCTCCAGCTGGGCGACCCGTTCGACCCGAAGCAGGTCACCGCCGCGGTCGAAAGCATCCGGAAACTGCTGGTCGAGAACGGTTATTTCCATCCGGTCATCGACCCGCGGCTCACTTACGACAACACTTATCAGCAGGTGAATATCGCGTTCGCCATCAAGGCCGGCAAACGCGCCCGGTACAGCACCCCGAAAATCACCGGCGACACCTCCGTCATCGGCGCGGACGCCATCGTGAAGGCCACGCACTGGCGCCGGTTTCTGTTCCCGGGATACCGTGGAATCACGCTGAGCCGGACTCGCAACGGGATCGACAACATCCGTCTGAAATACGAAAATGCCAACCGGCTGCTGGCAACCGTGGTGCTTGACGGCATCGTCCAGGAAGACAACAAAGGGAGACCGGAGATCGCCGTCAATCCGGGCCAGGTGGTGACCGTCACCACGCCTGGAGCGAGCATCTCGAAGAAGCAGCTGCGTCAGAATGTGCCCATTTTCGAAGAACACACCGTCGATGCGGACCTGCTGGCGGAGGGCATCGCCAATCTTCGCGATTATTTTCAGGCGCGGGGCTATTTCAACGTCGAAGTGCAGTTCCGGCAGAGACAGTCGCGCAACGGCGCCACGGAAATCGTCTATGAGATCGAACTCGGCAAACGCCATCGTTTTGTCTACCTCGGAATCTCCGGCAACAAGTATTTCGACCTGGCAACGATCCGGGAGCGATTGTTCCTGGCGCCGCGATCGTTCGAGCTGCGGAACGGGCGCTTCAGCGAAGCTTACGTGCAGCGGGATATCGGGACGATCAGGGATCTTTACGACTCGAACGGCTTCCGCGACGTACAGGTCGCAGCCCGCACCGTCGACGATTACAAGGGGCGCACAGGCGATCTCGCCGAGTTTTTCACCATCGACGAAGGGCCCCAGTACCTGGTTTCATCGCTCACGATCAAGGGGCCGGAGAAACTCGACCTGGCGAAAACCATTCAGTCTCTCAGCTCGCAGGCGGGACAGGTTTTCAGCGAATTCAACGTGGCGGCGGACCGCGAGACGATCGTCCGGCAATACGGCCGGAACGGCTTTCCCAACGCCACGTTCGAATGGAATTCGCGGCCGGGCCCGCGCCCGCACACCGTCGCCCTTGAGTTTGTCATCGATGAAGGCCTGCAGCAATTCGTCCGGCAGGTGGTCGTCAGCGGCCTCCGGACGACGCAGCCGGAACTGGTCGACAAACAGCTCGACCTGAATCCGGGCGATCCGCTGTCCCCGGCGGCGATGACGGACATACAAAGGAAGCTCTACGATCTCGGGATCTTTTCCCAGGTCGACATGGCGATCCAGAATCCGGATGGCGACGAGAACAGCAAATATGTTCTCTACGACCTGAGTGAAGCCCGGCGATACTCCATCACGACCGGCGCAGGCCTGCAGTTCGCGCGGATCGGCGGCAGCAACGCGATCACGGATCTTTCCGATCCGGGGGGCGCTCCCGGCGTGAGCCCGCGGCTCTCGGTCAGCGTCAGCCGCCTGAATCTCTTCGGCCGCGGACAAACGTTGAGCCTGCAGGGAGTGATCTCCACGCTGCAAAGACGGGGAGTGCTGAACTATTTCGTGCCGAGGATCTTCAACACCCCGAAGTTCGACGCCACGTTCTCGGTCCTCTACGACGATACCTACGACGTGAGAACGTTCCAGTCGAAACGCGAGGAAGCGACGCTCAAGCTCACCCAGCACGTATCGAAGCCCATCACGATCTTTTACGACTTCTCGTACCGGCAGGTTGGCGTATCGAATCTGAAAATCGACCCGCTGCTGCTGCCTCTGCTGCAGCAATCCGTGCGGGTGGGTGTGGCGGAAATCAATCTCGTGCAGGATCGCCGGGACGATTCGCTCGATCCCCACACGGGAATCTACAACACGCTCGACGTAGGCCTCGCGACGAAGGTCTTCGGTTCCCAGACCAGCTTCGCGCGCATTCTCGGCAGGAATGCGACCTATTACCGGCTGGGCCCGAAAGTGGTTTTCGCGCGGGAAACCCAGGTGGGCCTGCAGCCCGCATTCAACCTTTCCGCGAGTACGATAGCCAACGATCAGGGCGACCCCATACCGCTGGCGGAGCGTTTCTTCGGCGGCGGCGGCAACACGCAGCGCGGCTTCCCGGAAAACCAGGCGGGGCCGCGCGACCTGCTGACCGGCTTTCCCCTGGGAGGCTCGGCGCTCTTCTTCAATAACACCGAATTGCGGTTTCCCCTGTACGGCCCCAACATCAACGGCGTATTATTCGAAGACGCGGGGAATATCTATTCGAGCATCGGCAACATGTCTTTCCGGGTGAGCCAGCGAAACGCGGCGGACTTTGACTACATGGTCCACGCGGCCGGTTTCGGCGTGCGCTACAAGACTCCCATCGGGCCGCTGCGGCTGGATCTGGCGTACAGCATCAATCCGCCGAAATATAACGGTTTCCCGGGCAATTATTCGCAGTTGCTGCAGTGTTCGGTGAACCAGAACTGCCAGGCGTCGCTGCAGCGGATCAGCCATTTTCAGTTCTTCTTCTCGATCGGGCAGGCCTTCTGATGCGATGTCTGCAAATGTGCGCGATTCTGTTTTCGCGCGCGGTTCCCGCCGGGGCCGCGATCGTCGACCGGCTGGCGATCGCGCTGGGAAACAAGGTCATCACCGCGAGCGAGATCGATCTGCGCATCCGTCTGACGGCGTTTCAGAACGGCGAAAAACCGGATTTCAGCCTGGAGTCGCGGCGCGCGGCGGCGCAGAGACTGCTCGACCAGAAACTGGTGGAGCGGGAGATGGAGGTTGGCCACTACCCTCAGCTGGATGAGAAGACAAGGAAAGACCTGGTGGCCGGATACGAAAAAACGAACTACCCGTCGAACCCGGCCGCCATGGCCGCGGCGCTGCGCGCCTATGACCTTGCGCCGCGGGATTTGGAGAACGATCTCGCGCACCAGGCGGCGCTCCTGACCTTTCTCAATCTGCGTTTCCGGCCGGCCGTGCAGGTGACCGATCAGGAGGTGCAGAAGTACTTCACGGAGCACTATCGCGATAAAGCCGGGGCGGGCTCCCTGCATGATATGCGCGCCGGAATCGAGCAGAAACTGACCGCCGACCGGGCCGGCCAGGAGCTGGACAGCTGGTTGCAGGCACAGCGCCACAGTACGGCGATCGACTACGTGGAAAAAGATCTGGCGCCGCCGGAAACCGGAGGAGACCGGAAATGAAACGCCCCGTTCGTATCGCGCTCATCTCCGCCGGCGCCGCCGTTTTCCTGGTGGTGGCCGCCGTCGTGGCGGGGATCATAATTGCCCGAAGCGACTGGCTGCGGGAAAAGGCACGGG
>VFSW01011530.1_pt1 | contig 12414 bp, 7 predicted proteins | sample 5358111 | NCBI WGS metagenome assembly VFSW01 (sample SAMN11554181, study PRJNA540505) | mine drainage metagenome | isolation source: sediment from site ElyBrook_90M | place: USA: Ely Copper Mine, Vershire, VT | collected 2017
GGGCGTCCCCCGGCGGGGGGGGGGGGGGCGGCGCCCCCCGCCGCTGGCGTTGGCGCCGCCGATGATGGCTGGCTGGTCGCGGCATGCAGGGCGCCCGGCCCGCTCACTGCGAAGCGCCCATGCTCTAATAGCTGCAACGCTTCCATCATCTGCGCGGCGAACTCGGTGACCGACTGGTAGCGATTGGCAGGCTTCAGCTCCAGGGCGCGCATGATCGCCGCATCGGTGATGGGAGTGATCGCAGGATTCAGCGCGCGTGGCCGTGGCATCGGCGCGAGGCCAGTGACGCGCTCCACCGCCGTCAGTGGCACCTGACCCGTCAGCAGTTGATACAGCGTCGCGCCCAGCCCGTAGACATCGGACCAGGGGCCAGTCAGGCCTGTCGCGGCGTATTGCTCTGGCGGCGCATACCCCTCCGTACCTGCCTTGCGCACAAATGTCACCGTCTGGTTCATGCCAGGCAGATGCGCCTTGGCGATGCCGAAATCTACCAGCACAGGGTGTTCTTCGGGGGTCACGATGATGTTGGCGGGCTTCACATCCCTGTGCAGTAGCGGCGGTGTGCGCGTATGCAGGTATTGCAGCGCATCGCAGATGGGCAGCATCCAGAGCAGCGCTCGCTCTTCTGGCAGCGGGCGGGCCATGCGGCGCAGATACTGCTCCAGATTCTCGCCATCCACATAATCCATGACGAGGTAGACGCGCTCATCCCACTCGAAGCTCTCGCGCACCCTGGGGACGTTGTTGTGGTCGAGTCCCTGGAGCCAGCGGCTCTCCCACTCGAACTGCTTGCGTGCGCCCGGCGATGGATCAGCCAGTTCTTTGAGGGCGTAGACATTATGCGAGCTATACAGGATATCTGCGACACGATAGACCACGCCCAAGCCGCCACGCCCAACGACTGCGAGGATCCGGTAGCGATTGTGTATGACGGATCCAACTGCACGTGGCTGTACGCCATCGGGCGGCATGTAGGCGCCATCCTCACTCATCCGCGCTCACCCGCTTCTTTTCTCTTCTGGGGAGTCGTCCAGTCTGGCGGAAAGATTCCATGCGCGTTGCCCGGCGCTGGGCGTTTCACAGGGAGCCAACGCTGCCTCTGTTGCGCCAGTATAGCGAAGCCGCTGCCTGCGCGTCAAACGAAGCATGACTGGGCGCACAGGCGACGGCGCCGTTCTTGCGCTGTTACACTCGCGATACCCGTGACAGGCTTGTGAAAGGGTCGCGCACGGGCTTGACCGATTCGTGATAGCCAGCGCTGAAAATAGGGGTAGCTGGAAGCGAACATCAAGCGGTGTTGTAGAACGAATCTCAGCCTTTCACTGGATGAAGGGCTTCACGAGGAGGCGAGGATATGAGCACCCAGATGGAACCGATGGATATGTTTACTCCACTACGAGAAGCTGTTTCACGCTTGTTCGATGAGGGCGCGCTGACCCCTGACCGGCTGCTGCAACTTGGGCGCACGATTCCTGTTGACGTTATTGACACCCCCGAGGAGTATATCGTCGAGGCGTCGTTGACTGGTGTGCGACCTGAGCATGTTCAGGTGACAGTCTCGGATAACACGCTCACCATCCGTGTCGGACGCAAAGCCTACACACGGCATGAGGAAGACACAGTGTATCTGCGCCACGAGCGTGTCGAGCGCGCGATGCCGGAAATGAGCCGCACGATCGCGCTGCCGACGAAGATTGACCCTGAGCAGGTGGTAGCGGACTATGAGCATGGTGTGCTGACACTCCATATCCACAAGAGCGAAGAGTCGAAGTCCCATACGATTCCGCTGCATGTCACGAAAGAGACGGCGAAGCGGTAACGCGCCATAAAGCGCCATAGAGCGCCAAAGCGCGCGATGGCGGGGCGGCGCTGCGCGAGTAGCGCCGCGAGCATGATGATCTCTGCGAGGGCGGGCGACAGGCGCCAGGGCAATCAGCGGTGGCTGGGCGCTCACTGACGACTGGTCGCCCGCCTACTTCTCGCAGCGGGTGATGAGAGGTGGCGTGATGCTACTGCCCGACACAATAGCGGCGCCAGAGCGCAAGATAGGCCGGGCGAATCGCTACCGCCAGATCGTGGAGATTCTTGTCCGGCACGGGTTTGGCTTTCTGATCGGCAGAGTCGGCTGGGATACCGAACGGATGGCGCGCGTCTTCAAACCCGGCGATACAAAGACCCATGCGCAACGGCAGCAGGCGCGCATGATCGAGACGCCCGAACGGCTGCGCATGCTCATCGAAGATCTCGGCCCGACCTTTATCAAACTTGGACAGATTCTCTCCACGCGCGGCGATCTTCTCCCCGCCGCCTATCGCAATGAGTTGGCCAAGCTACAGGATAGCGCGCCGCCTGTCTCTGGGGAACAGATTCGCGCCATCTTCGCTGAGGAGTTCAATCGCTCCGTAGATGATGTCTTCGCGACGTTCGAGATGCAGCCCGTCGCCGCCGCATCTATTGGCCAGGCGCATGCTGCGACGCTGATTGATGGCACGGAGGTCATCGTCAAGCTGCGGCGACCGCATGTCAGCGAAGATGTGGAGGAGGATCTGCACATCCTGCTGGATCTCGCCTATCGCGTCGCCCGTCGCTGGGAGATGGCGCGCTACTACGATGTGGTGGCCATCGTGGAGGAGTTCGCGCAAACCCTGCGCGCCGAGATGGACTATCTGCATGAAGGGCATAATCTGGAACGCATCGCAGAAAATTTTGCGGACGATATGAATGTCCACATTCCCAGCGTGATTTGGGAGTTCACGACGCCGCGTGTCCTCACTCTGGAGCGCATCCGTGGGGTCAAGATCACTGACATTGGAGGGCTGGAAGCGCTGGGCGTTGACCGCTCCGTGATCGCGCGCCGAGCTACGCGCATCCTGCTCCTGATGATTCTGCGGGATGGCTTCTTCCATGCGGATCCGCACGCGGGAAATGTGTTTGTGGAGGCGGACGGAACCATTGGCCTGATTGATTTTGGCATGGTTGGCGAGATTGATCGTGGGAGCCAGCAACGCCTGATGCAGTTAATGCTGGGCATCACCCAGCAGGACGCGGGGCGCCTCTCCGATACGCTGATTGACCTGAGCATGTCACGCGAGCATGTAGATCGCAACGCGCTGCGCCGAGATTTGCAGCGGATGTTCTCGCGCTACTGGAACCGTTCGATAGGTGATGTCCGCTTTGGGGCGTTTATCGGGGAGATGGTCGAGGTATTGCGCTGGCGTCATCTGCGCCTGCCGGCTGATCTGGCGCTGCTGCTCAAGACAATCGTGATGGGCGAAGGGCTAGGCGAAGAGATTGACCCTACCTTCAATCTGATGGAGGTCTACGTGCCTCTGGTTGATGAAGTGATGCGACAGCGCTTTTCCCTTGGTGGCTGGTCGAAGAGTTTCCTGCTCTCTGGCATTGATGCGCTCGAAAGCACGCTGGAGATTCCCCAGCGACTACGGCATATCCTGGGGGATATCGAGCGTGGTGGCTTCGAGATTACTATCCAGCCTTCCAGCTTCGATCCCTATTTTGTGCGGATGGAACGACTGGTAAACCATGTGCTGATCGCGCTCCTGGCCGTCTCCTGCACCATCTCCACAGCGCTTATACTCGCGTCCTATCATCCCGCTGGCCTCGATGTCGTCGCTGAGCTGCTCTTCGTGGTGACGCTGTTGCTCAGCGCAGGCTTCGGCGCATACATCCTGTTCCTGCTGCTCGCTTCACGCCGCGAGAAGCGCTGAGCGTGCAATCCGTATGCGTCTTCTTTAGCTGAACGCGCGCATTATGAGGCGCTGACATCCCAATTTCTCCTTGTTTTTGCTGAGACCTGCGTGCGAGGCGGGCAAGGTCGTGGCGCAAGTCGGCATTGTCGCCTTCGACCGAGTACGTCTGGCTTTTGTTGGGCAACGCCTCATGCTGACCAGAAGAGTAGACCAGGTTGGTGTAGGCGACCAGTTGATCCGCATAGTAAAGCGACTTGATTCGCGGTTCATAGGCCAGGTCATAGCTGATGATGCAGCGGGTGGCAGGGTCTGCCCGGATGATGACATAGACTCACTTTCCCTCTCAGAGACTGTCTTGAAAGTCGCCCTGATATGGTAGACTGGGGTATGAAAACACTACCAGCGCCAGCCCGCAAGGGCTATCCGAGCGATCTGCGTGATGAGGAATGGGCAGTGTTGGAGCCGCTGGTTCCAGCGGTCAAGTCCGGCGGACGCCCCGCGCGCCACACTCGGCGCGAGATCGTCAATGCGATTCTCTACGTGGTGCAGGGCGGCAACCAGTGGCGGGCGATGCCCCATGACCTGCCGCCGTGGCAGACCGCCTATTACTACTTTCGCATGTGGCGCAACGACGGGACGTGGGAGACGATCTACAGCGCGGTGCGGGATCAGGCGCGCAAACACCTGGGACGGGAAGCGGCGCCGCGCCTCCAACTTCCCACACCGGACCTTCAGTTGGTCCGCCTCGACCACGCGCCAGCCCTGCTTGCCTTCGAGCGGGAGAATCGGGCCTACTTCGCGGCGTCGGTACCGGATCGGGGGAATGAGTTCTTCGCCGAGTTCGACACGCGGCATGCGCAATTGCTCGAGCGGCAGGCCGCCGGGACGGATTACTTCTACGTGCTGGTGACCGAGGGCGGCGAGGTGGTGGGGCGGGTGAACCTGTTTGAAGTAGCAGATGGGTCGGCGGAACTGGGGTACCGGATCGCGCAGAAGGCCGCAGGGCAAGGGCTGGCCAAAGCGGCGGTGCGCCAGATGCGTGAGCTTGCCGCCACAGCGTATGGACTCACCAGGCTACGCGCAAGGGTCACGCTGGACAATCCGGCCTCGCGCAATGCGCTTGAACACAATGGCTTCGTCGCCGTCGGTGAACTCACTCTCAACGGCAAGCCAGACATATACTATATCTGCGAGCTTCGTTGACCCAACACATTCGTGTCACAGAAAACGCTCTTCTGGGAGCGACACCTGGGAGCGGTCTTCCCTTGTCGGGAGACTAGCGATCTGGCGGCTAAAGCCGTGTCAGCTCTCATGCCACCCAACCTCCGATTTTTGATAGACCCCCCAGGAGCGCCGCGCTTGACGATAGCCATGTCTGCGCGATACGCTGCATTGTGATGGATTGAGTGATTTGTACAACTGGAGCGCCGATGCAAGAGACGACCGATTCCCCACATGATTTTCCGCAGGCGACGGACGATGAGCCAGCCCTGTCGCCTGCTCTCCCCTCCACCGTGGAAGGATTGGTCGTGGCCCTCGCGCCAGACTACTTCGAGGTAGCCGTTGGCAGCGAAATCTATCTCTGTACGGCGCGCGGACGCCTGCGCAAGCCGCGTCAGGGAGCGGCGCTCTCTTTGGCGGCAAAGCGTGGCGTCATCCCATCTGCGCGCGATCGAAAGCAGCACGCCTCGCGCCAGCTGATTGCCCCCGAGCAAGCAGGCGCCAGCGCGCCAGAGCGCCCGACAAGCATCGCAACAGGCGACAAGGTGGTCATTTCCCTGCTGGGGCAAGGGCGCGGCGTTATCGAAGATATCGCGCCTCGCCGGAATGTTCTCAGTCGCGCGCGCGCCGAGATGGATACTGAGCACGTTATGATGGCGAATGTGGATCTGGCGGCGCTAGTATTCGCTGTACGTGAGCCAGCGCCTCGGTTCGGCTTGCTCGACCGCTATCTCGCGCTCTGTGAACGCGCGGGGATTCCTGCGCTCATCCTGTTCAATAAGGTAGATCTGGGCGCAGCGCCGGAAGTCGAGCAGGCTATGGCGCTCTATTCCGCCATCGGCTATCCCGTGACGCTGACCAGCGCCGCCACCGGTCAGGGAATCGCCGAGCTGCGTGAGTGGCTTGCGGGCCGTTCCGCGCTGCTCACCGGGCCATCGGGGGTGGGCAAGTCATCACTCATGAATGCCATACTGCCCGATGCGGGGCAGCGTATCGGCGGAATCAGCGAGGCGACTGGCAAGGGGCGGCATACGACTACAGGCGCGCGCCTCCTGCCACTGCCAGAAGGCGGTTGGCTGGCGGATACCGCAGGCATCCGGGAGCTGGCCTTGTGGAATGCTCCCGCCGAGGCGTTGCCATACTGCTTTGTCGAGCTACGACCTGTCGCGGATGACTGCGAATACGAGGGGTGTACACACGCCGAAGGAGAAGAAGGCTGTGCGCTGCGTGCGGCGCTGGCCGATGGGCGCATTGCTCCGCAGCGCTGGGAGAACTTTGAGCGCCTGCTCGATGAAGCGCGCGAAAAGGAGCGCCCACGAAAGCAGACAGCGAACCGCTGATGGGGCGGCGTGCTCTACGTCTGCTTGCTCTGTCCGCGCGCGTTCGATGGCGCCTTGCGTCCAACGGAGAGTACGCCATCAATCACGCGAATATCCTTCACCACCGCTACCAGTTGCTCTGGCCGGGTGATTTCCAGGATCACATTGATGGTCGCTTTGTGTGTGCGCTGATTCGTGCTGACATCCACTTTGACCATGTTGAGCTTATGATTGGCGATGACGCCAGTGACATCGCGCAACAGGCCTGTGCGGTCGCCACCCTCCACAATGATCGGCGCGCGAAATGCCTGGCTGCCATCGAGTTTTGGCCATGAGACGGCGATCCCGCGCTCTGGCGATTGCTGGAGCAGGCGACGCAGGTTGGGGCAATCCTCGCGGTGGATGACGACGCCCCGTCCGCGCGAGATGAACCCCCGCAACTCATCCCCCGGCAATGGATGGCAGCAATTGGCGATTTGCGTGAGGATGCCCGCCATGCCTTCCACGCTGATGTCAATCTGCATCTCGCGCGGCGGCGTGACGGATGCATGCTCAGCGCCAGACTCCACCGGCGCGAGCAGTTTCAATCGTTCGCGCGCCTTGTTGACCACCGCCACGACCCGCAGCTTGTCCGCGCCCAGCATCGCAAGCATGGTTTCGGCGTCGGGTAGCTTGAGGTCTTCGACGATCCATTTGATGTCGTCTTCTGTCAGATCCTCATAGCCCTTGCGCAGGCCAGCGGCGCGCAGCTCACGATCCAGCCGCTCGCGCCCTACCTGAATGTCAATGTCGCGCTCATGGGTCTTCAGGTAGTGCAGGATGCGGGTGCGCGCCAACTTGGTGCGGGCGAAGCGCAGCCAGTCGCGAGTCGGGTGCGCGTCGTTGCGCTTCATTAGCTCAACGATATCGCCGTTCTTCAGTTCGTAGTCCAGTGGCGCCAGCTTCTTGACTGGCCGACCAGACTGGCTGTTCTGCGTGATCCGCACACCAGCGACGTGATTCCCAAGATCGGTATGCACGCGGTAGGCGAAGTCGAGCGGTGTCGAGCCTGCGGGCAGTTCCTTTACGTCACCCTTAGGGGTAAAGACAAAGATTTGCTCCTGCAATTGCAGCGGTGGTGTGGCGATCTCGGCGTCGGCGCTGGGTTTGCTCGCGTCTTTCAACTCCTGGCGCCACTCCATCACCTGCTGCATCCACTGCTGGAGCGCGCGGGCATCGGCGCGCGCGCTATCGCCCACATCTTTGTAATACCAGTGCATCGCAACGCCATACTCAGCCGTCTCGTGCATTGCGCGTGTGCGAATCTGTATCTCGGCAAGGTGGTCATCCAGACAGAAGACCGTCGTATGCAGTGATTGATAGCCATTCGCCTTGGGATTTGCGATGAAATCCTTGATGCGGCCATCCACCGGACGCCACAAGTCGTGAACATGTCCCAGCGCAAGGTAGCAATCAGCGACGGTCTCGGTGATGATGCGGAACGCGAGAATATCGAAGAGTTGTGATAGATCGCGATTCCCGGAGCGCACCACCTTCTTGTAAATGCTGTAGAGGTGTTTGACGCGGCCTGAGATATCCGCCTCGATGCCAATCTTGCGCATCTCCTCGCGCAGCACATCGCAGACGCGGTCTACATAGGCTCGTCGTTCGCTGGTCTCTTCCGTGACAGCTTCGAGCAACCAGTGATACTCATCGGGTTGCAGGATGGCGAACGCAAGATCTTCCAGTTCGCTATCCACACGACCCATGCCCAGGCGAGCCGCTAATGGCGCATAGAGCGTATGAGTTTCCTCGGCGAGCAGGCGGATCTCATCCATCGTCATGGCGCCTGTCGCAAGGCGCGTTTCGGCAGACATCGCCAGCGTATCCTGGCGCTCGCGGAGGCGCTCCGCCTGTGCGGCTGCGTCGCGCATCAGACGCAGGTGATCGGCGACCTTCACCACGACAACACGCGGATCTTCCGCCAGGCTGAGAAACATCTTGCGCAGTGCGTCTTCATCCTGAGCGCGTTGGCGCTCACGGCCCCTACGGCGCTCGCGCTCTGGCGTTTCGGCCTCGCCGGATTCTGTCTGGGCCTTGCGCCGGAGGGTCGCGCCGGGTCGGTGGAGCGCGTCGAAGCGTTCGATGCTTCCGATGGTCTGCGCCACACGCTCGCCTGCGCGCGCTCCCATCTGTCGGATGACATCAGCCAGTGTCAGCAGTTGCGCATCCACCAGCGGTTCGAGCAGGACAGACGCCAGCGTGACGACATCAATGCGCAGGCTATCCGCCAGGATCGTGGCGGCGCCAAGCGCATCGCCCAGTTGCCGCTTGATTACCGAACCGCTCTCCTGAGGGGCCACGCTGAATGTATCGCTGGCCAGCGCCAGTGCGCGGTGAATCTCGCCTATTTCCGCTGCATCCAGATAGGTTGTCGCAGCGGCGAGGAACGCATCATGAGCGTGCGGATCAAATGCTGGCGGAAGCGCCTGTTGCGCAGCGGTTGCGCCTCCTGACGCCGCTGCTGGCTCCGCAGATCGTTCACTCGCCTGTGTCATGCGGCGCCTCCGTCACAACCCCGTCGCCGATCACGCTCGACCTCGGTTACGCCAGCCGCCGAGCGCAATCGTCGGATGACGGCATCGGCATAACGCGCATTGGGGACAAGCAACATCATGGCAATCGCCGCTTTCGCCCGATCCTGATGGGAGACCGCTGTGCTACGGAGAATACTGATATCCATCTCGGCCAGCCGGATGGATAACTGGTGCATCAATCCCTGAGAGTCCAGTCCATAGATATTGACGCACAAAACGAAGTCAGTTTGTGGTAACTGCGCCCAGTTCGCTGGAAGTGACAGCGCATAGGGCGCCTCGTGCTCGCGACGGCGCTCGACAGTCGTCTTGAGCATGCGGCAGCACGAGCGGTGGATCGTCACCAGACGCCCGCGCCCAGGCATCCCGACTATGGCAGCGCCGGGAATGGGGCAGCAGCAGCGTGCGCGCTGAATATGAGCGGTCTGGCCCGATGGATGTTTGAGCAGTTCAGGACTCTCTGGCTCGGTCTCGGCGCTAGGCTCTTCACTGACCTGGTCTAGCGCATACTCGCTGAGATCACCCGTGCGGCGCAGGCGCCCAAGTGAGCGCTTGATGCGATCCAGCGCATAACGGGTGCGCGCGATGGTGAGCCATTCTGGACGTGGCTGGCTCTTGGCCTCACGCAGAATGCGAACGACATCGCCATTGCGGAGCGTGTACGAGAGCGGCACGCGGATGCCGACAAGCTCATCGGCGCGATTGGTGGTGAGCACCCACGCGCCTGTCGCTGTGTCGCCTAGCCCGGTGTGGATGCGGTAGGCCAGGTCGAGCGCGGTCGCGCCGGCAGGTAGCTCGCGCACGGCGCCTTTGGGCGTGAATACGAATACCTGATCAGCAAACATCTCGCCGCGTACTGTCTCGACGAATTCGGATGCGGTGAGGTTCAACTCATTGTGCCAGTTTGCGATGCGTCCTACCCACGATGCTGTGCGCTTGAGCCATTGCGTCGGATCAACGGAGCCTGGCTCGTGGTTGAGCGCCGCCTCCAGCCATTGTGTCGCGACGCCATGTTGCACGGCGACATGCATCCGGTGCGTGCGGATATGGAGCTGGGCGAGATGGCCATCCAGACCAAAGACTGTTGTATGCAGTGATTGATAGCCATTGACCTTTGGCATAGCGATATAGTCGCGGAAGCTATCGTGATAGTGACGCCAGAGCTGATAGGCGGCGTTCAGACTCAGATAACATTCTTCAACACTATTGACGAGGATGCGAAATGCGATGACATCATCGAGCGCGCCGATATCGAGCTGGCTCTGCTGAGAATCGAGGAATGCGCTGTAGGGACGTTTCATACGCCAGTTGACAGCGGCGTTGATGCCTATGCTGTCGAGTCTTTTCTGAATGAGTGAACACATCTTTTCCGCCCAGTCGGCGCGGCTGGCCGCGAGTTCACGCAGTCTGCGGGTCACGCGCGCAAAGTCATCGGGATAGAGGTATTTGAATGCGAAATCTTCGAGTTCGACTTTGAAAAGATAGAGGCCAATGCGACCGGCGAGAGGAGCATAGATATCGAGTGTTTCGCGGGCTTTGATCTCACGTTTGTGGGGAAGCATGACCTCCATCGTACGCAAGTTGTGTAAACGGTCGGCCAGTTTGAGTAGAACTACACGCGGATCTTCGAGCATTGCGCCAAACAGTTTGCGCACTGTCTCGACCTGCTCATGCGCCTTGCGCTCGCGCGCTATTTGCGCCTCGATGGTCGCGGGCTGGTCGCCATTTGGAGCGGTTCCAGGCGGGCCAGCGGAGGTGTCTTGCATCTCGACGACATTGAACTTGGTGACGCCATCAACAATCGTGGCGATCAGTTCGCCAAACTGCTGTGCGACATCTTCTCGTGTGATAGTGGTATCTTCGACGACATCATGCAGCAGCGCCGCCGCAATGCCCTGGGCATCCAGCGCCAGCTCGGCGAGGATGATTGCTACCGCCAGCGGATGCTCGATGTAGGCCTCGCCGCTCTTGCGCTTCGTTCCCTGATGCGCTTCAGCCGCCACCAGATAGGCGCGATAGATGAGCTTGAGATCGTCGGGCGCCATGTACTGGGCGCAGAGTGTCAGCAGTCTGAGCAGCGAGACAGGGGCGTCTGGCTGGAGGATTGTGGAAAGTGGCGTAGTGATTCCATCAGTATGCGCTGGCTGTTCATCTGGCTGGTTAGTTCTCGCTGGCGCCCGCATAGTGACCCCTCCCGCGAGTGCGAACTGTTGTCGTAACTCGTACTCTTCGTCGCATACCATCTTGAACGAAACAACGTCTGCCAGTTGTGTGTCATAAACGAATGGGTGAACACGAAAATGGCGGAAAATGGCGCATCTACGACAAGCGCGCGGACGACTCTGGGCCGTCTGCGCGCCTGGGTTGTCGCCTTCGACAACAAAGGTAAGATGTATTATCGCGTCAGGCGTCTGCGCGCGTCAAGCGCAACGCTACGGGGGCCATCACAAACCGAGAGCTAGCGAGCTGGCGATTTTAGCCGATCCCTTCCTATTGATTATCGTGTTTGACTGGGGTACACGAGTGGGGTACACTGTCTTTGAGGTCGCGCTAGGCGGGGAGTTGGGGCTTCCCTGAACTTGAAATGCTCCGGATGCAAGGCTGAATTCCCGCCTGAGAGTTGTGTCGACCCAGTTCTGTCTGTGCTTGAAGATTATGAGGATTCAGTCCCCGCGCGGCACATACCTGCGAACCCCGTCAGGTCGGGAACGAAGCAGCGGTAAGTGGGTCACTGTGGGCGCCGCGGGCACGCTGGGTCTGAGTTGGATGGTAACGGGAGCTGGCAGATGCGAACCGAAGGCGGGTGCGCGATCGCATCATTCCCCATCACATCTTTTTGCAAGCTATGCGCATCCACTTGACTGCTCGGCTGGGAGTCAGGTTCCTGGCGCCGATATGCTCTCCACTTCGTTTCAATCACAGATGGGCTGAGCGTGGGAGCCAGCCGTTCGTCTCCATGTGTCACCACGGCGTAATCGCTCAACAATCCAGTATTTTCGAGGCGTGTTATGGCGTCGCAGTCGCTCTACCGTAAATGGCGCTCGCAGACCTTCGCCGACCTGGTCGGGCAGGAGGCGATTGTGCGCACCCTGCTGAACGCGGTGCGCGACGGTCGGCTGGCCCATGCGTATCTGTTCAGCGGGCCACGCGGCACAGGCAAGACGAGTGTCGCCCGCTTGCTGGCGAAGGCGGTCAACTGTGAGCAGCCACACGATGGTGAACCATGCAATGTGTGCTCTTCGTGTCAGGAGATCACAGCGGGCCGCTCGCCTGATGTGATCGAGATAGACGCCGCCTCGAACAATGGCGTGGATGATATTCGCAAGCTCCGCGAGACCGCTAGCCTGATGGGCAGCGGTGGACGCTATAAGGTCTATGTGGTGGATGAAGTCCACATGCTCTCGACATCAGCGTTCAACGCATTGTTGAAGACACTGGAAGAGCCGCCGCCACATGTAATCTTTGTGCTGGCGACGACCGAGTTCCATAAGGTGCTGCCCACAGGCGTGTCGCGCTGCCAGCCGTTTTACTTCCGTCGCTTTCGCATGACCGCCATCGTGGCGCGGCTGAAACATGTGGCTGCGGGCGAAGGGC
>VFSW01011531.1_pt1 | contig 12413 bp, 7 predicted proteins | sample 5358111 | NCBI WGS metagenome assembly VFSW01 (sample SAMN11554181, study PRJNA540505) | mine drainage metagenome | isolation source: sediment from site ElyBrook_90M | place: USA: Ely Copper Mine, Vershire, VT | collected 2017
CGAATAGAGCGCGACAGTGCTGTTTACAACGGCGTCAGGCGAATTGGACAGGGGTAGGGCGACGGGGTACCGGCACGATCGGCGGGCGTGGTGCCGGTGAGCGCGCGGTGAGAGAGGCTGCAGATAGTTCGAAATGTGCGTCCAATATTTCGAAGCGGTATCTCGGGAGTTCAGGTGCTTATGTGGCGATATCTGGCAGAAATATTGGACAACTGGCGCATGTAAAATGATTGAAAATCAACTTGTTAAGGCTAATCGAGCGGCAGCCTTCGAACCAGGTGGTCGGCGGTTCGAATCCGTCCGGGCGCGCCAAATCAATGAGTTACGTGCGAATTTCGGACGAAATGTTGTCCAATATCCTTGTTGGTATTCTGGATAGAACGAGAATTCCTGAATTTGCTACACCTACACAAGAAGTGCAGCGAGCAACAGAGCACACAATTTTCTCCGTACTTTGGCGCGAATTGTTCACAGGCGCGCATCCCCGACCGGACCTACGCTAGATGACGTCGCCGTCGTCACTCGCATGGTATACGCCGCACCAGTCTGCAATGAACAGGGCAATCGTTTTGGTCGTACGCCGTACCGACTCGACGTCGACCGATTCATCAATGCCATGCGCAGCGGTACACGTCGGCCCATACACCAAGCTCGGAATTCTGCCGAACACGCCGAGAATGCGGGCATCGGTCGAGGCCGACGAGAGCAGCTCAAGGAGAGGTGCGCCGGACGCAGTCTGATGGCTTCGCCGGAGTATGCGCTCCGGCTCCTCCGCCCCCTTTAGGACGTATCCGGGATTGTGAAATCCGTGATAGGTCACCACGGGTGCTGGGGTTCCCGGATTGAGGAGTGCGGCCTCGGCGATGCGCGCTTCGATCTGCTGTTTGGCATGGGCAATCGTCCAGTCAGGATAGACGCCAACGCGGATCTCCATCACGCATTCGGCCGGCACGCTGGAGACCCATTCGCCACCGCTGATCTTTCCGAGATTGAACCGGACCGGATGCGCGTGCGCGTCATAAGGTGGGTGGGACGACTTATCGGCGTTCCATTCCGCTTCCATCTCCTTCAACCGCACCCAGATCCGCCAGGCGCGCTCAATTGCGTTCACACCGCTTGTATAAGCGCCGGAGGCGTGGGCGGGATCGCCCGGTACAGTCATCTTGAACCAGAGAAGACCCATTTGGGCACGGACTAGCGACTCGTGCACAGGTTCGGGGATCAGTGCCGCATCCGCGGTGTAGCCGCGCTGCAGGCACGCGAGGGCGCCGTTGCCGGTGCACTCCTCCTCAACCACTGACTGGAAGAAGATCTGGCCGCCAGGTCTGAGGCCGGCCGCGCAAACCGCGTCGAACGCGAACAAGGACCCCGCCAAACCGGCCTTCATATCGCCCGCGCCTCGGCCGTAGAGCTGGCCGGCTTTGACGTAGGGCTCGAACGGCGGCCGCGACCAGCGCGCGGCGGGACCAGTTGGTACGACGTCGATATGTCCGTTGAGAATCAGCGAGCGACCAGAGTGCTTCACGGGCCGATAGCTTCCAACAACGTTGTATGCCTCGTCATACGCGACGGCGACGGGGGAAAACCCTGGGTGATCGCTGATCGATTCTATTTCGATCTTCCAGCGGTCCACCACCAGGCCGCGTTCGCTCATTGCCTCGGCCATGAACAACTGGGCCTCGGCCTCGTTGCCGCGTAGCGAAGCGAACCGCACCAACGTCTTGGTGAAGTCTATCTGCTGCTCGAACCTTTCATCGACTGCCGCAATTATGCGATCTGCCGTTTGCGCGTCGAGCATACTTTACTCTCTTGGTTGTCATTGTTCGGTCGAGCCCGAAAATCGCAGTTGAACGCGCGCCAGATCTCGACAGCACCGGCGGACGAGGGCGGTCAAGTATGCGGCGTTTTGAGCCGGTCCAGTGACATTGACGGCCAAACAGCTGCCAGCGTCGCCGCCGCGAGGCCCGCGCATGCGAGCGCGATCAGTCGTGGATAGTGCGTTTCTCGCAGAATGACGCCGCCCAGGGCCGGCCCGGATGCCAGGCCCAGCTTCGAGCAGAACCCGGCCAGCGCGGCGCTGCGCCCGCTGCGATCAAAGGCCGCGCACAAGCCAAGCAGATACGCGATCGTAAAGGACCAGGCGACGCCCGACACGACATTGGCCACGGCATAAGCCCACGGCGCGCCCCGCATCAGAAACATCGCCGTACCCGCCAGGATCATCACCATTCCGGCCGTGATCGGCACCGTACGGCCAAAGCGCACACCGAAGACGATGACGGCAACCGAACCGAGGGCGGCAGTCCAATTCGCGATGCCTAGGGTGCCGGTGATGGCATCCAAGCCAAGGCCAAACGTTCTGCCAAGTCCGATCACATAGGAGGAGACTGCCGAATTCGAGCCCTGGAAAAGGAAAACCGCGACCAGCGCAATAATCAGCGGAGCCCACAAGGTACGGCCCTTCGCATGGTCACGCATGTCGACCGGCCGGGCGTAGTCATCTAGGAACGGAACCATCGCCAGTGTGGTCAGGCTGAAGGCCGCCAAGGCCAAGAAGAGCACCGGCGTGCCCAACACCGGAACTAACCTCGGCAGTACCATCAGGCCGAGGCCGCCCAGGCTGAACTGGACCACCAATAACATGCCAAATATCCGGTCCGGCGCCTTGGTCCGCGCGAATACGGCATAGGAGGTTCCTACGAGGAATCCGCCGATTATCCCGTGCAAGAAACGAACGCACATTAAAACACCGGGGGTTTTGAGTCCCGTAGATACGAGGTCGATCGCGATCATGCCAATTAGCGTTGCCACGGCGACCTTGCGCCACGAGAGTATCCTGACCGTGAACACCGCAACCAGCGCGCCCGCCGCGGCACCGTAGACATTGGCGGCTGCAACGAAGCCGGCATCCCGTGCGGAAAACCCTAACCCTGTCGTCAAGCCATCGACTAGCGCCGGCATGATGTTGACGTAGAACAGACCTGCGGTCGCCAGAAATGACAATAACAACGCTGCGAGTAACCCATCCGGCGCGGCAGTGGGGAAGCTTCGCCTTTTCGCCACAAGGGGTTCATTACTCATGGCGCGCCCCGTTCACAGAAAGGCGCAATCTTGTTCGCTTCCGCCGCGGCTTTCGCCCACTTATAAGTGCCGCCGTCGCTGACGTAGTAATAGGTAATTCCATTCGGCATCATCGCCACGACGATTCCGCCGTACCCCGACATGAAGGGAATCCAGGCGGGTTTGGCACAGCCAAGTACGGTCTGTGCGTTCCACGCCCAGAAGCCGTTCTTGTAGCGGAAGTCCTTCGTGGAAGCCGTGAGGCCGGAATTTCTCGGATCGCGCTGTAGCGCCGCGGCTAACATCCTGGGGTCGAGAATCTCATTGCCGGCGATCTTGCCGTCATCCACATTCAGGAAGTCCGCGATCTTGGCAATGTCGTCGCGATGCAGCGTCAGACCCCAGCCCGCGAACGGTTCGGCCACGGCGTCGTAGCTTCGGCGGGTGACATCAATGGCTGGGTTCAGGTGCAGTCGATCGAAAATTGGATCGACGAGGACATCTTTGTAGAAGCGCGCGTCCGTGCCCGCCTTGCTCCGATAGAAGGCGCGAAGTGCGGAGCCAAGCAGATAGATATCGCTTGTGTGATAGACCCAGCGTGTCCCGGGCGTGGCCTTGCGCGGATAATGGTTGCAGGCGAAAGTAATACGTGCCTCATGGGTGTCCGCCAAGAAGAACGGCAAGAGATCGGGTGCGTCTTCGTCCGCTTGATCGGCCGCAGAATTGTAATGACCGGTCGCCATATCGAGTGCGTTCTGAAAGGTCACGCCGTCCCAAGTCCCCGTTGCTGCGCATGCCGGCACATAGCTGACGATCTTGTGTCCCATCACGCCGGGATAAAGGAGTTGGAGGCGCATACTCGCTTCGCCGGCGAAAATCGATTTCGCCAACGAATACGACGGCAGATCCATTTCCGCGCAATAGGGGTAGACCCCGAACCGAGTGTCGCAGCCTCCGACGTAGTTCACGCCCTTGACGACCAAGCCGTAAACCGTCATGTCGGTCGGGTCGATTTCGCTTGGCGATCCGAATTGTGACGGATCGATGCCCGGATAGTCTTTGGCAAAATCCGCGATGGACTTTGTGGGCAGGCGGTGCGCGATCTCCGACTTGTATTCCGCGCCGATCTGCGCAGCGTGAGGAATCTGACCCGGCACGTAACTTGCGGCGACGGCACCCCACAGATCGAATTTCGAGTAGAGGCAGGTCTCACTGCCGATTTCGTAGACGACGTTCGAGATGTAGCCGCCGTTTTTGAATAGAAAGGTCAGGACGCCATTGTGCATGCAATTGGCGTTACGCTCCTCCAGCGTGAAAGGTAGGCTGGCTCGCGAGTAACCCGCATCCGTCTTTTCATCCCACACACGTCCCGGCTCCAGGATAAATTCCCATTCTGAACTGGTGCCGGGGATTGCGCCGCGTCGCACCGGAATCAGGGCGTTGCCCGACTGCACGAACGGAAAGTCGAACGGCGGAAGGTGACGCGCAGCCGAATCCGGTGACTTGAAATCGCCGTAATCATCACGGATTACCTGCACGCGGGTCGGCGTGCGCTCGGCCCCGAGCACAAGGCGCCCCTCAAATAGATTGGCGGTCGGTTGCGCGGCGCTCGGGGGTGCGAATGCCGAGAGCCCGACCGGAAGCGCAACCGCGCGGGTTCCAGTCAGCTCGGCAAACGTAAGAAGCTTGCGCACGCCACCGGAGCCGAATGCCGGCGGTGGCGCAGTCCGGGTAATGCGTCGACCGGTGACGACGACGTTGTCGCCCCAACAGGTTCCGCCATGCGAGGCCGCGCGCATGCGCACGAGTGCGCGGGCGTTGTTGTCAATCGTCGACGCGGTCCCGCCGCCGCTCCGGAGCGTAACGCCGTCGTCCTGCCCGCGGACGATCTTGAACAAAGTCTGCCAGGTCCGGCCGCCGTCGGCTGAGACGTCGCCAAGGCATGCATCGCCGTCGGCGAGATCCGATGCGGCGAAGGCATAGAACACCGAAATATTCGCATAGCCCGCCGTTGACACTGCAGCAACCGCCGTGCTCGGGCCCGTGAGTCTGAGGGAGATGTTGCCTCGATATGTCGTAAGCCGGACGGCGCCGCGCCCGCTCGCAAGAAATCCGTCAGCCTTGCCGTCCTGAAAGTCCGCACGAAACAAATTGGTGGCCCGGGCCGCGTTTCCCGTAACTATCGATGCGACCAGTCCGACCACGGCCACGCGCAAAGAGTGTTTGCGCATCATGCCGGCTCCACGGCAATTCCGCCCGCGTGCAACATATCCCTAAGCGGCCTAAGTTCGCGCGCGTAGCGCTTCCACAGTCCGATTGAACTGCGATAAATCGGCTGGCGCGCCTGGGCCGCGCTTGCCGTCAGCGAGGGGCTGGTATTGCGCTCGAACACGAGGCAGGCATTCTCCCAGTCAAGCCCGCAATAGTCGACGATACGGCGACTCACCGATTCCTGGTTGCAGACGATATCCTCGTAATCAACGTCCAGGAATCGTCCGGGAAGCACGCGGCGCCAATGCAGCATCATTCGATCGTACGCAAGATAGTATCGGCCGAGATCCGACAGATCGTAGGAGAACGGATAGGCCATGCGGAACAGGGTCTTATAAATCGCGTAGCAGACGTCCATCGGGTCGCGACGTAGGTGGATGATGCGGGCCTGCGGCAAGGAGAGTGCGATCAAACCCAAATAGAGAAAATTCAAAGGTGTCTTGTCAACGAGCCACAAGCCTTCACCATGCCCCGCGCGAACTGCCCGACAGTAGGCCTCGCCCAGCGTTGCAAAGTCGAGTGCCGTGGATTTTCTGATCAGGTCCGCCTTGCCGCTGGCGGCCGCGAGCCGCAAGAGCGCAAGCGCAAAATCGTTGCGCTCACCAAGGCTTGCGACGGCGCTATGCGAACTCAGTATTCGGTCCACCAGAGTCGTGCCGCTACGTGGCAGCCCGAAGACGAAAATGGACCGCCCCTCGAGAGGAACGACCGGCGCCCGCGCGAATAGGGCCGCATCAAATGCTTCGGCCAACGCCCCCATCGTGACGATGTCGTCCTCCACACGGTACGCCAGCATGCTCCGACGCGCGTCAGCCCCGCGGCGCAACACACTGAAGCTTCGTTCGCTTTCACCCAGGTCCTCGTATTCCTTGGCCAACGCGTAGGCCAAGGGCACCATGGCGGCCGGGTTGCGAGCCGGCATCGCGAGCCTGCGTTCGAGCTCACCGACGTGATTGGCTTCTGGAGTTTGATGCCGCAAGGTCGCGCGATTGTAATAGGCGTCGTGGTCTTCCGGTGCAAGCGCAATGACCCGGTCGAGCAGAACCTCGGCATCGCGCAACGCTCCGAGCGCTATGCGGGATGTTGCAAGATTGTAGAGGTACTGCGAATTCGAGGGTTGGAGGTCGGCAGCGCGCGCAAACGCGCTCGCCGCGTCCAGATGGCGCCCAATCTGCGTATACAACTGACCGACATGCTGTAATAGAAGTCCATCCATCTGTGCCGATGCGTCCACCGCCTTCAGAGCCGCAAGCCCCTCGGCCATCCGGCCGGACTGCAGTAGGCCTTCCGCGAGAACGAGCCGGGCGCAGCCAGTGTCGGATTCTCGACAGCGCTCGCTCATGGGCGTGTCGGTCTTTACCACTCAAAACTCGTAATTCACTGTCAATCCGACTGTGCGAGGGAGGGCTATCAACGCCTTCGACCCATTTCCATAATAGTTCTGCTGCGGTGATGTACCCATGTAAGCGGGGGTGTACACGCCCGTGACGCCTGCGTTATTCCCGATGTTCTTGATCCAAAGAATCGCACTCCAAGGTTGGCGTGAATAGATCATCGATGCGTTCCAGATCCAGAATCCCGGCATGGGGTAGTAAAACTTCGGCTCCCCAATGTAAGGATTGGGCTGCGGGACCGCATTGAGAGAAACCTTGGATGAGAAGAGGGTGTCTTGGGTCGAAGACTGATAGTAACCATCGGCGTGCAATGTCAGCGAGGAGCCCACAAATGGGATGCGGTAGTCAGTCGACACATTAAATTGTTGTTGCGGTGCGCCCGGCAGAGTCGCGCCGTTCGTGTTTATGACATAGGTGCCGTCGGCAGACACCGCGTCGGCGCCGAGCCGCGCATCCGTGTATGTATAGCCGAACGAATAATGCAGTCGCCGCGTTAGATTGGCCGCGACCTGCAGTTCGACGCCTTTGGTCGTCGCCTTCCTGACGTTTTGGACGGCAAAGAAGCCCCAGTTCGAAGTCGCGGTGTTGATCTGCGGATTTTTCCAATCGACATAGAACACGTCAGCATTGTAGGTGAACCCTTCCGCCAGTCCTTTCACGCCTACTTCGTAATCAACATCGGTGTCCGGCGAATAGGACAGCCACGCGGGACTTTCCGCGAAATGTCCCGTCGTCGGAATGCCGTTCGATCCGCCGCGCCGATAGCCCTGGGAGATCGTGCCGTAGAGTTGATTGGTCGGGGAGAAGTGCCACGACGCATTGCCCTTGAAAATGCCGCGTTTTACACCGCTCGTGCCGCCGGAGTCTGATGTGTCGAAGAGAGAGGCATACAGAGCCGTGTTCTGATGAACGTTGACGCCATCCTTGTCGGAGAACAAACGCGCGCCCCCCGTGAACTGCAGCGTTTTCGTCGCGTGGAAAGTCAATTCTCCGTACAGCGCCGCCTCGCGGTAATGCTCGTGTTGACGGTAGAGGTAGTCCTGGTCGCTGATGACGGCCGATGCGAACGCCGGAAACGCCGCGTCCCACCACGCCTTGTAGCCGCGCAGGTAACTGTCTTGCGAAGAAAAGAGGCTCTGATTCTGATAGTAGGCGCCGACGACGTATTCGAAAGAAGTTCCCTTCTTGGAGACCAGTCGAAGCTCTTGAATGAACGCTTTGTCTCCATAGGCACGCACCGCCGAGGCCATCGGCCGCGGGTAGTTGTAATAGAAATTCGCCAGCCAGCCATTTTGCGCGTAGAAGCCCGTGTTCTCGCTCGTGATGTCGCCGTGCTGGTTATACTGCGACGTACTCGAGGTGAGCGTGGCGAAGCCAAGATCGACGGTCGCCTCCAGACTCGCTAGGTAGACGTTGCGTGAAGCCGGCTCAAGCTGAACGGACCCAACTTGATTGGCGCCGTATTGTTGACCAGCCCCGTTGGTGCCCAGCGTCGTCGCGCGGCGTGCGCCGAAGCGATCCTGCTGCCCGGTCACCGTGAACGTGACTTCGGCGCTTTCATCCGGCTTCCACAGTAGCGCTGCACGACCATAGCTCTGATGCGCGAAATCCGCATTGCGCTTCGACGTGTAGGCTGCCGTCGGGCTGAGGATCCCGTTGGGGGCGACGGGAATACCCTTGGCGTCGAGTTGATAAATGTTCACGTAGTCGGTTACGCCTGGATACGCGTTGTGGGTCGCGGTCAGACGGAGCGCCAGTGTGTCTCCCAGCGGCAAATTGAGAATGGCCGTTCCGGAGAGGCCGGCGCTTCCCGAGCCGTCTACTTCGGACACCGAGGCACTGACGCTCCCGCCCAACTTGCCAAGTTCAGGGGGATGCGTGATATAGCGCACCGTGCCGCCGAGCGCGCCCGAGCCGTAAAGTGTGCCCTGCGGACCCTTCAGCACCTCCACGCGCTCGATGTCGGAAAGCAAGAAGTTCGCGAATATAGGGGTGTCGTTCACGTAAGTCGAGACCGTTGCGGCCGCCGATACCGCATAGTCACCCAAGGCCGAACTGTCGACGTCGAGACCGCGGATCCGGATGCCATTGATCACGCTTGAATTGCGGTCGCCGCGATCGACGACCGATACACCGGGGATCGTGCGCATCAGTTCCGCCGCATCGAGCATGTGTTCGGCATCGACCGTTGCGCCGCTGACCGCGCTGATGTTGTAGGGAACGTCGAGGATGTTTTCTCGTCGACGCTGGGCGGTCACGATCACTGCCTTAAGTTCACCACCGCTGTCATACGTGGCCGCGTTGTCGCTTGCCGCCATGACCGTCGAGATATTGACCGCCGCAATCACGGTCCCGCCCAGTATCTGGGCGATTGCGCGCGCCAGTTTGGGGCTCTGTGCGTACTCGATCGGTCGCGTGTTCATGACTTGCCCTCTTGTTTAATTAAGGACTCAGGTTTGATTAGGGGGTCCAAATCATCCAATGACGGAGAGCGGGCTCCCTGTTGGTAAGCCGGAAACGTCAACGCCGCGTCTCGGAAGCTCTTCAGAGGCTGGCCCAGACCCTGCCATCCACGCCGCCGGACGCGGGCGACGTAGTCGAGGTCCAGTTCGCATGCGAACACCTCGTATCCCGATCCAGCCTCGTGGATTACTTCGCCGCCGGGACCGCAGACAATGGACCTTCCCATGCCGAGAGGAGCGCCGGCGTTCACATTGACGATGTAGCATTGATTGCTGGCGGCGCCGGCGCGCGCCATCGCGAGTTCAACGTCCCGATCGATCGTGCTGGTGAGACTTGGGCACAACAAGACTTCGGCGCCCAGCCATGCCAAGTTGCGCGTAATCTCTGGAAACCACAGGTCGTAGCAGATCGATACGCCGAAGAGACCTACGCTTCCGATCGAAACGACAGACAAGGCGTCGCCACTGGCGACGCCTTGCTCGTACGGACGAAAGGGAAACATCTTGCGATACCGTGCCACGACCTCGCCAGATGGGTCGATGACGGGAGAAATGTTGAATACCTGGCCGCGATCTACCTGAAATATCGAGCCGGGTAACAGCCATATCTGGTTGTCGTGGGCCATTCGGCGGAATGCCGTCTCCGCCGGTCCTTGCAGCGCTTCCGCGTCAGCAAGACTGGGTCCATAGGCCGAAAGCTCGGGCAGAACCATCATGTCCAGCCAGGGGAAACGGCGCTTGGTGGCGGCGACCTCAGCGCCGATGCGATCGAGGTTGTTTCCCGCACTCAAGTCCAGCTGCAACCCGGCCAAGGCGAACTTGCGCATAGATCCCCAAGTACTCGTCACACTCTGCGACGGTCTCTCTTTCCATGACTATGGGGTCAAGGCAGGGGCAGGGCTAGTGCCAGATTGATAAAACGATGGGTCCAGTTTCCCGCTCAGATCCTATCGTGAGGCCGGCGTGTACGTCAGTCCGTCCACCAATTGACGTTGCTCGTTAAACAGGAGAATACGGTCACCAACAATTTGAACGAAGTAACCCGCTGGTTCCCCGTAAGCCCAGGATTGCCATTGCCGGTACCAACGCTCGCTGGAAACCCACCATCGTCCTTCGTCGCGATCCTCATCCGAATAGCCGGCCGATCCGCGCATGCGTCCATCCGGTAATAGTTCGATCGAATACGGATGGCCATAGACGGTCTTGCTTGCGAGTTTCGCGCCGCTCATGGACGGCGTGATTTCCTCCTCCGTCAACCATGACGATGTCGGCGAGATCCGCCGCGGTTGTCTGCGTGACGCGATATCTCGCAGAATGTCCGCGAGGGCGGCGACGCCCGATCGAACGCGTTCCGCCGGCAAACCGGTGACGCCCATGCGAAACAAATTGCGCTGCGGATTGGCCTCTACAAAATAGTCGGCCACGGGTTCGATCAGGATTCCTCGCAACGCCGCCTCGCGTGCCAACTCGCCCGCATCTATCCCCTCCGGACCTCGAATCCAGTAGGTCGTGCCGCCGCGCGCCGGGGCAATGGCTATATAACTCTGCAAATAGTGATTTAGCGCCTCGCGAAGCGCGAATAGCCGCTCTTTGAATATCCGACCGAGCCGAAGCATGGCTACGTCATAGTGGCCGAGCGATAGCATCAGACCGACGGTGCGCTGATTGCTCAGCGGCGGAGGTCGAGTAAGCAGTCCCCGCAATTCTCGTGCGGCAGCAATGATAGGCGGCGCCGCTACGATGAACCCGAGACGAACTGCCGGTGCCAAAATGCTTGAGAAGTCCGCGACATAAATCACCCGCTCCGCCCCACCCGGAAGGGACCGTATGGCCGGTGGGGCGTCATCCAGATAGTTTGTTGCGCTATCTACATCATCCTCGATGATGAGCGAATCCTGCTCCATCGCCTTCTGCAACAGCGCTTGGCGCCGAGCCATGGACATGGTGACCGCCGTGGGCCGTTGATGGCTCGGCGTTACATACAGGAAGTCGATGTCATCGAGGCGGCGATCGACTGCAATGCCATCTTCATCGACTGGTTGCGGCACGATGCGCGCGTGACGACGCGCGATCAATTGCCTCATCGCGATATGGCCGGGCTCTTCAACGCCGACGACGCTCGAGGAAGTCACCAACAATTCCACCAGCAAATGCAGCGCGGGCTCAGTGCCCGCTGTTATCAGTATTTCATCCAGGCCGGCTGCGATGCCGCGGCGGGGCAATATCTTGCTGCGGATCTGTTCGAGCAATATCGGATCGTCGGAATCGCCTGAGTCCAAGCTCCACTGCTCGACTTGCTTGCGACCCAAAACAACTCTTGAGGTGTCGCGCCACTCGTCACGGGGAAACAACGATTGGTCAGCGCACCCCTCGATGAATGCATATGAGTAAGCCTGCCAGTCCCGTGGGTAGCGTTGGACGCTAGCCGTTCTGGTGACTTGCCCCAACCTCCTGGTCCAATCCATCGGCTCGGTCAGTCGCGCGATGCCGCCCGCCCCGATGAGGCTTGATTGGGCCTTATTCAGTGTCTCGTTCAAGAAAAGCCCGCTGCGCGCACGTGGCACGATGTGGCCTTCGGCGATCAGTTCCTGATATGCCAGGACCACGGTGTTTCGCGACACGCCCAACTGCCGCGCCAGAGTCCGTGAAGATGGCAGACGCTGCCCGGCCCGGAACCTACCGGCGAAGATTCCTTCGACCAACTTTTGGCGAATTTGCCGCTGGAGTCCAACCTGAGAGTTGAAGTCCACTTGAAGGTCATCTGCAATTGCAAAGCGCACTGGCATCGCTGGTAGCTCCCGTCTGTGCGTCTCGACCCAATTTCCCCACGTGTAGGGCGGATCGCCTCATGCCATCCGTGTCCGCAAATGTTGGGTACGCGCGGTTCAACGAACGCTTCCATTCGTGCGTATTCGTCCGAACGGAAAGGCCAAAATAACGTAACCGCGAGGCGGTAGAACCTGTAAATGCGTCCAATATTACAAGGTGGTATCTAGGAATATCAGGTGCTTATCTGGCCGTATATGGAAACTATATCGCACGGTCTGCGCCTAGATTATCTCCTGAAAACAATGTGTTACGGTTGATCGAGTTCCAGCCTTCGAACCAGGTGGTCGGCGGTTCGAATCCGTCCGGGCGCACCACCGAGCACTGGATCCATTCTGGGCACATGGGTAATGCCGTCGCGGACTCGATCGAGCAGGCGCCCTCAGGGGCGCTGCGCGGT
>VFSW01011532.1_pt1 | contig 12412 bp, 12 predicted proteins | sample 5358111 | NCBI WGS metagenome assembly VFSW01 (sample SAMN11554181, study PRJNA540505) | mine drainage metagenome | isolation source: sediment from site ElyBrook_90M | place: USA: Ely Copper Mine, Vershire, VT | collected 2017
CTGGTTCAAGCCGCCGAGCATCCACGTCGAGAGTGCGAACATGACGAGCCCAAAGCTCACCAAGATGCGGCTGTCGATGCGGCCGACCATGCGGCCCGCGATCAGCATCGAGAGGGCGGTCGCGATCGCGCCTGGGAAGAGCACCTCGCCGGTCTCGAACGCCGACATGCCCGCAACGCCTTGAAAGAAAAGCGGCATGATGAGCATCGTTCCAAAGAGGCCGAACCCCAGGATCGAGAGCAGGATGTTGCCGATCGCGAACTCGCGATAGCGAAAGACTCGTAAATCGACGAGCGGATGTCGGCCGCGGAGCATCTTGATGATGAACGCGGCGATTCCCGCGATCGCGATGACGGTGAGCGCGGAGATCAACGGCGAGCTGTACCAGTCGTCGTGCTGCCCGCGCTCGAGAACGTACTGCAACGATCCGAGCCCCGCCACGAGCAACCCCAATCCAATCACGTCGAGTCCGCCTTTGGGCTTGTTGTGGTACGTCGGGTTCGGGATGAACGACAGCGTCATGAGAAACGCTGCAATGCCGATCGGAATGTTGATGAAGAAGATCAGCGGCCACGTGGCGTTGTCGACGAGATACCCCCCGAGCAACGGCCCGATCGCGGGACCGAACAGTGCGCCGATGCCGAAGATCGCCATCGCGCCTCCGCGCTCTTTCGGGGGAAACGTCTCGAAGAGCAGCGCCTGCGCGGTCGGCTGCAGCGCGCCGCCGCCGATGCCTTGAATGACGCGATAGAACGTCAACTGCCAAATGCTCGTGGCGGTGCCGCAGAGGAACGAGGCGATCGTGAAGATGGCGATGCACGCGGCGTAGAAATTCCTCCGCCCGAAGTACGCCGTTAGCCAGCCGTTGAGCGGCATGATGATGACGGCGGAGAGAAGGTATCCGGTCGCAACCCACGCGGCGTCGTCGATCGACGCGCCGAGATTGCCCGCGATCGTCGGAAGCGCGACGTTCACGATCGTCGCGTCGATGATCGCCATGATCATCCCGAGCATGACGGTCAGCGATATCAGCCAGCGGTTCGCCGTCGGCCGCTCTCCCGCGCCGGCAGCTGCTACCGCCGCCATGTCACTATTTCAGACATATCACGATATATCATTATAGCTTGTCACCTTGCTGCGGATGCCCTTGTTCTCGCGCCTAAGACCCAGCCTTCTTTGGGGGAGTTTCAGATGCCGTTGTTTCACGTGGAACGCTCCCAGCAGAGCGGGCGGCGCTCGGCGACGCCTACGCGGCGCGGGAAGCGCGGCGGCGTAGGAGTCGTCTTTCGAAGCAACACGATCGAGCGTTCCCCGTTAGGGATGTTGACGAGGCCTTCGAGCTCACCGCCTAAGACAAGAGCGGCATCGGCGATCGCAGCACGCTCCGCCTCGCTCACCTTTCCTCGCTGAAGAACCGCGAGTCCGGACGGGCGAACGAACGGCAGGAGCAACTCGGCCGTCGAGGTGCCTGAGGCGACGGCTCTGCAAGTTCCGCTCGGATACGCGTCGCGCAGACGCTCGCTTCGCGCCGCCGTCTCAGCTCGCTCGGCCACCACTTCTCCTCGAAGATCGAGCCTCCGTAGGGCGAGCTCGAGGAATGCGGCCTTCTTCGCGGTCGCTTCGATCATGGTGATCTCGACCCCGAGTACCAGCGCGAGCGGAATGGCTGGGAGGCCCGCTCCAGAACCGACATCGACGAGCGGCCCGGCGATAAAAGGCACCAAGGTCAAGCTGTCGAGGAGATGCGCTACCAGCGCTTCGGGGGTCTTCGCGCCGGTGAGATTCGTCCGTCGATTCGCCTCGAGGAGCATCTCGCCGTATGCTGCGAGCCGGCTCGCTGCGCGGGCCTCGATCCGAGCCTCTTGCAAGAGGGTCTCAATCGCCGCGAACATCGCCTCACCGAATAGAGGCGCGGCGCTGGTGCACGAGGACTTCGAGGATCGCTACGTCCGAAGGCGTGATACCTGGGATCCGCCCGGCTGACCCAAGGGTCCTCGGCCGTCGCGCAGCAAGTTTCTCGCGCGCTTCGCGTGATAGTGCCGATACATTGGCATAGTCAAGAACCGTCGGCAGCTCCGCCGATTCGAGCCGAGCGCTGCGTTCGACGGCGATCGCCGCCCGCGCGGCATAGCCCTCGAGCTTCACTTCGATTGCCAAGCGTTCGCCGATCTCCGGTTCGAGCGGAGGCACAAAAGAAGAGGCCACGTCCTCGAAGCTCGTCTCCGGACGGCGCAACCTCTGCGCGATGCGCGTCGCGCGTGCGTTACGCAAGGCCACCTGGAGCGCCTCCCTCCGCTGCTCGAAAGCCTGCCACGTCTGGTCGTCGACGGTCCCCATTTCACGGCCGAGCGGCGTCAGACGCAGATCCGCATTGTCGTGCCGCAACAGCAATCGGTGCTCGGCGCGCGACGTCAGCATCCGATACGGCTCGTCGACGCCTTTCGTGACGAGATCGTCGATCATCACGCCGATATACCCGCGGCTGCGCTCGATCCGCAGCGGAATTTTGCCCGCCGCGCTGCGCGCCGCGTTGACGCCTGCAACGAGGCCCTGCGCGGCGGCCTCCTCGTAGCCCGAGGTACCGTTGATCTGCCCGCAGTGAAAGAGTCCCGCGACGCGGCGCGACTCGAGCGTGTCGTGCAGTTCCGTCGGCGGCACCATGTCGTATTCGACCGCATATCCGGCGCGCAACATCGTGCACGACTCGAGTCCCGGCAACGTGTGCAGCATCTCGATCTGCACCTCGGCCGGCAGCGACGTCGAGAAGCCGCCGACGTACAGGGTCGGCTCGTCCCACCCTTCGGGCTCGACGAAAATTTGGTGAGCCGGGTTGTGCGCGAACTTCACCACTTTGTCTTCGATCGACGGACAATATCGCGGACCGATGCCGCGAATGAGATCCAGGCCGTAGAGCGGCGAACGGTGCAAGTTGTCGCGCACGAGCCGATGCGTGCGATCGTTCGTGAGCGTGATGTAGCACGCCAGTTGCGGCCCTGGGAACGCCGCCGCACTGCGATACGAAAAACGCAGTCGCGCGGCGCTCGGCGGCTGCGCCTGCATCGCACGGATGTCGACGGAATCGCGCGCGATGCGCGGCGGCGTGCCGGTCTTCAGACGCTGCGTCGGAAAGCCGAGGCGCCGCAGTGCTTGGGAGAGACCGGCAGCCGGCGCCTCTCCGAATCGCCCCTCCTCCCTAACGATTTCGCCCCGAAAGGTTTTGCCGCCCAGAAACGTCCCTGTCGCGAGGACCACGCGCCGTGCCCGATAGATCGTACCGTCGGCGCAACGCACTGCCCGCACGGCACCGGCCTTGACGACCACGTCCTCGGCAAGTCCTCGCGCGATCGTCAGGTTCGGTTCCTCGCGCAACATCGCGATCGCGCCGCGCGCGTAGGAGGGTTTGTCCATGAGTGCCCGCAGCGCGCGCACTGCCGGCCCCTTGCTCTCGTTCAGGAAACGCGCGTGAAGGCTGCACGCGTCGGCGAGCATGCCCATGGCACCGCCGAGCGCGTCTATCTCGCGCACGATTTGGCCCTTCGCGCTTCCGCCGATCGACGGATTGCACGGCAGCGTGCAGATCTTCTCGGGATCGCTCGTGACGAGCAGCGTCGGCGCGCCGCTCCGAGCCGCCGCGAGCGCCGCCTCGACGCCCGCGTGCCCGCCCCCGACGACGATGACGGCCGCGTCGTCGCTCCGCATTGCGCTCACACGTCTGTATTCAGCAGAAGCGCTGTTCGTCTCTGCGGGATGCAAGGCCCGATGCGTCCCGGGCTGAGAGCCTCCGACTTTTCGAAAAAAGCCATGGACGGCGAACTTCCTTTGGCGTTTTCGAAAAGCGGCGGAGCAGGAGCGTTCCTGGATGAACGCGACAAGCGTCTCGAAGCCCGGGAGGCATCGGGCCCTGCATCCCCGCAGAGAGCGCTGACGAGGACGAGCGCGAGCCTACGCGCTGTGCGCGCGCACCCGCAACGCGAACGCGATCATCACTACGCCGAAGAGCACGGCGTAGAAGCCGATGATCCAAATGACGGTCGCCGCGCCGACGGCCGGAAACACGATCATCAGGATGCCGAAGAGCACGGACGCAACTCCGCCGACGAGCAGCATCAGCTCGTCCGCGATCGTCTTGCGGACGCGAATCGCGGCGACGATCTCGACGATTCCGGTCGCAATCGCCCATACGGCGATGACGAAGTAGAGCGCCAGCGCCGTCATCCCGGGCCGGAAGAAGGTCAATGCGCCGATCCCAAGCCCGACGATGCCCTCCACGACGAACGGCCACCATCGCTCGTGCGCCTGCTCGGCGAGCACGGCTGACAGGATGGCAAAGACGCCGTCGACCGCCGCATAGGCTCCGAAAAGGAGCACGAGCACGACGACCGCTTCGCGCGGAAAGACGAAGACGAGCAATCCGAAGATCAGTGCGACCACGCCTCGCAGCGCGATCGCCCACCAGTTTCGCCGAAGAACCCCAATCATGTCATTTTCCGATACAGAAGCGGGCGAATATCCCGTCGACGACCTCTTCGGCGACGTCCTCACCGTTTACATGCCCGAGCGCAGCGACCGCTTGTTGAAGGTCGCCCGCGCAGAGATCCACCGGCTCGCCGGCTGCAAGCGTCGCTCTGGCATCGGCAAGCGCGGCGAGCGCTTGGGTCGCGGCCATCATCTCGGCCGCCGTCGCCAGATGCGGTCGGGCCAGATCGATCGTCTCGTCGTTCCATCCGACGCGCGCAATCGCAGCGCGTAGCGCCGCTTGCGTCAAGGGATCGAATACGCTTCCGACGATCGGCTCGCACTCCGCGAGCGCGCGCGCTCCTACGGTGCCGAGATCGGCCTTGTTGCAGAAGACGACGCGCTCGCGTTCCCGCGTGCGCTCCAGCACGTCCCGTTCGGCAGGCCCGAGCGGCCGCGATCCGTCCAGCGTCACGAGCGCGATGCGCGCACGCGCGAGCGCGTCGATCGTCCGCTCGATGCCGGTGGATTCGAGTAGGTCCGCGTGCGCGCGAATTCCCGCCGTGTCGATCAAGCGCACCGGCACGCCGTCGACCACGATCGCCTCCTCGATGGTATCGCGCGTCGTGCCGGGCATTTCGGATACGATTGCGCGCTCTTCGCGCAGAAGCGCGTTGAGCAGGGAGGATTTTCCGGCATTGGGGGGGCCGACGATCGCAACGCTCACGCCCTCGCGCACGACGCGTCCGATCTCGCCCGTCCGGCGCAGCGCGTGGAGGTCCGCTTCGACCGACGCCACCGTCGCATCGAGAGCGCGACGCTCGGGCTCGGGCACCTCGTCGGGAAAATCGATCGCTCCCGCGAGCTCTTCGAGCACGCCACGTATAATGCGACGCAGTCGCTCGATCTCCGCAGCCAGGCCGCCGGCAAGATTCGCCGCAGCGGCGCGAGCTGCGGCGCGGGTTTCCGCAGCGATGAGATCCGCGACCGCTGCAGCCGCGCTCAACTTCATCTTCCCGTTGCAATACGCTCGCCGCGTGAACTCGCCGGGCGCCGCGGGAGCCGCTCCCGCGTCGACGGCCGCCTCCAGCACGCACCGCGCGACGACGGGACTCCCATGCACGTGCAGCTCGAGCACGTCCTCGCCGGTGTAGCTTTTCGGAGCTGCGAAGAAGAGCGCGACGCCGCGATCGAGCAACGCACCGCGGGCGTCGTGGAGATTGACGGCGTACGCATGACGCGGACGCAACGGCGCGGGCATTCGCGTGAGGCGCATCGCGATTGCACCTGCCTGCGGGCCGCTTATGCGTACGATCGCGATTGCGCCGCGACCGGGAGGAGTCGCGATCGCGGCGATCGTCATAGCGTCAAGCGACGCCCGCCCAACGCGCACGGGCGATCGCATCGAGCAGCTCCTGCGGACGATTCGTTCCGAGCAGGACGGATCCCGATCCGGCGGTGCGCAGGCGCACCGCGTTGAGCGCGCGCACGTTCCACAACCAGCCCGCGATCGTTAAGTAGATTCCCCAACCTTGCCAAAGCGTACCGCGCGTTGCAGACGCGTCGACGAGCCCGTCGAGAAGCACGCGGCCGCGAGGCCACCCAAAACCGAACCACCATTCGACCTCGCCCTCTTTCACGAGGATCGTCATCGAGGACAGCGTTGTTGTCACGAGCAGCAGCGCGAGGGTCGCGCCCCCCGCGATGCGCAAGGGAAGCATCCAGCCGCCGGCGCTCGCGAGCGCGTCCCACAGCGCCCAACTCCACAACGCGATCAGCGCAAGCATGAGACTCGCCGTGCCCCACGGCGAGCGCTGCTTATACCGATAGATTATCCGCTGCGGCCGCTGCGTGGGTGTGGCTCCCTTCCTTAACAGGTTAACGCGGGAAGACCACGACCCTGCGCTCCGGCTCCTCCCCCTCGGACTCCGTTCGGACGGCGTCGCTATTTGCAAGTGCGAGATGAACGATCTTCCGTTCGGAGGGCAACATCGGATCGAGATACTGCGGTTTCTTCTCGCGCACGCAACGCTCGAGCATCGAGAGCGCGAGATCCTTGAGCTGACCTGCACGGCGCGCGCGATACCCTTCCGCATCGATCGTGTAGTACCGCCGGTTGTTGCGAACGCCCGCATTGATGATGTTGTTGAAAACGTGATTGAGCGCCTCGAGCGTGTTGCCTCGCCGTCCGATGAGCGCCGCCAGATCCGGCCCCGTCACTTCGAAGTACTCGCCTTCTTCGCGTGGAATGAACGCGATATCGATCGGCGCCACCCCCATGCGCTCGAGTATGTCGCGCAGGAGGTCGCGCGCGGCCTCGGCTTCTTTGGGCACTTCGCGCGCTTGCGCGCTGGGCGATCTCTCGGTGCGCGCGCGACGGCGCACGCCGTGCGAACGCGCGTCGCCCTTTCCGGGGATCTGCCGGTCGCGGACGTGCGGCGGCTGCTCTTCGAACTCGTAGTCGTCTTCGTAAATCATCGCGGATACCGTCTATGCGCCTTTCTTTTTCTTCCGCCTACGGCGACGCCGGCGTACCGCCGCAGACGCTTCGCCCGCCGCCTCTGCATTGCCCGCCGTTGCATCGTTCGCAGCCGTAGCCTGTTTCGCGGCCCCGTCGCCGACGACCGCCCGCTTCTTCTCCACGTCCTGCGTGACCACGTGCTCCGAGTCGAGCACCGAGAGCGGCTGATGGTAGCGCCGCAACATGTAGATCTGTTGGGCCATCGTGAACGCATTGTACGAGAACCAGTAGAGAATCATCGCGGACGGCCACTTGGCGCGCCATCCGAAATACGCCAGGAGCAACGGCGAGAAGATCGCCATGACGCGCTGCATCTGCGCCTGCTGCTCGTCCGTGGAGGGCACGCTCCCGTAGCGCATGCTGAAGTACATCGACCCGGCGTAGAGCGCCAGCAGAAGCACGTCGGGCGCGGCGAGGCTCGCGCCGAAGATCAGCGGATAGTGCTTGGACAGCGCCGTGCCGACCCACAAGAAGTGCTGGGAATCGAAGCACATCGCGTGCAACTGCCCGTGCAGCGGAAACGACGCGAACCATGCGGGCGGCGTCGTGCCGGCACACATCTTTTCTTTGATCGTGTCGTTCAGCGCGATCACCCAGTACACGCTGTAGAGAATCGGCAGCTGCACGATCATCGGCAGGCAGCCCGCGAGCGGGTTGACGCCGGCCTCCCGATAGAGCGCCATCGTCTCCTGCTGAATGCGCTGTTGGTCGCCTTTGTAGCGCTCCTGCAGCGCCTTGATTCGCGGCGCGATGCGTTGCATGGAGAGCATCGCCTTGAACTGCTTGACGTTCAATCCCCAAAAGACGGCCCTGATGAGCGCGGCGAGGAGGATGAGACTCCAACCCAAGTTGCGGACAACGAGGTTGATCTCTTGAAGAATCCACCACAGGAAGGCAACGAACGGATCGAGCCACGATGCGACGAGAACGTGCAAGATCAACCCTTGCTCTCGCTTCGCCGCGCGCGTTGGGCCGGCACGAGATCGACGCCGCCAGGATGCCAGGGGTGGCAGCGTGCGAGCCTGCCCACGGCAAGCCACGAGCCGGCCAGCACGCCGTGGGTTTCGATCGCGCCGGCGGCATACTGCGAGCAGCTCGGGTAGAAGCGGCAGCTAGGAGGCAAGAACGGCGAAACCAGACGCTGATACAGACGAATAAGCCGGACGGCAACGGTGCTGACGGTCATGAATCTCACCCTGCTTCGAGTGCGGAGCGCAAATCGCTGCGAAGCGCCTGAAAATCGGCCTGCGCCGCCGAGGGTCGCGCAACCACGAGCAATCGTTCGGCCCGGCCAACCAGCAAGAGCTCGTGCAATGCCGAGGCGATGCGCCGCCGCACGCGGTTGCGGACGACGGCGTTCCCGACGCGCGTGTCCACGGTGATTCCGGCATGGACGCGCGGCTCGAGCGGCGACGGGGTGCGGTAGACGAGCAGCGTCTGGCGCGAAACGAGCCTGCCGCGGCGCCGCAGCGAGGCAAACTCCGCTCGCCGGCGGAGGCCGTCGTAGCTGCGCATCACGCGAGAGCCCGCTGCGCCGTCAGCAGCGACATCAAACGCTGAGGCGGTGGCGGCCCTTCTTGCGCCGGCGCGCAAGGACCCGGCGGCCGTTCTTCGTCCGCATCCGCTCGAGGAAGCCGTGCACGCGCTTGCGCCGGCGGTTATGCGGCTGATACGTCCGCTTCATGATCCAATCGAACTCCTGGTCGAACACTGCACCGGCCACGCGGATTCGTCCGCGGGCGGTAGGCTGCGCAAGTATACCGGTCGCAGCAGCAGACCGTCAAGTCTTTCGATGGTGTCCTCGTTTGGACGGAAAGAGGCTGAATGGCTACGCTTTTTCAAGGGAATTCTCGCGTTGGCAAGACGGGCGGCGCTACGCGCGCGTGTAGTGCCGCATCGGCATTCTCACGCTCAGCTTTGGAGCGTTCTAGGAGCCTGTCGGGTTATGGCCGTTTTCGGATTTCGGCCGAATTTTGTTCGAAGACGAGGCGCGATGAGGGAGCGAAGCCGTAGCTTCGCGACCATCGCCGGGCCAGCCGCTTTGAGGGTGCGCGGCTAGACACGAGTACGGGCGTCGCGGTTGCCTGTTAAGAGCCGCGGTTTCCTCTCCAGCGAGCCGCTGCCGCAGCACGGGCAATCTCTGTCCGCTTCTCAGGACTCAGAGCCTTGGCTCTCGCCTTGCCCCCTATTTTCCCGCCTTTGCGGCCAAGGGCGACCGCGTGGGGATTCTTCTTGGGCACCGGCTTCTCGCTGGGCTGCTCGCCGGTCGTGAGGGGCACGATCCGCTCGGCTACGCTGTTCGGAGCGGGAATTCTGCTTGAGCGTTTTAGCATTGTAGCCCAAGCGTAGCACGGGATTCCGCTTCGCGCTAGGCACCAATTTAAACGAGGATGGCGCCGGCCTTTCCACACCTGTGTACAAGCCTGTGGAAAACCCCCGTGCAAGCACCCCCTCGTGTGCGGCGCAAACCCTTATGGAATCTCGCCTCAAGGGCAATTGTGACCGGTGCTACGATGTGTTTTTAGAAGCCTTAAAAAGGCCGGAAAATCGTCGTTATTCACCCTGTGGATAAGTGCATAAGGTCGTGGATGTTTTCCGCAGGAGCAAGGGGTCATTGCGCCAACTCGATGCGCCCTCGTACCCGAGCCGCGACCGTGGTTGTGGCAGGGGCGCTCAGCGAGTTTGCGTGGGAGAGTGAGCAGACACATGGCGGTGGCGATTGGAAGTGCAGGGATCTCCAGCGAGCTCTGGCAGACCGTCCTGGACGCCCTCGACCGCAAGTTCACGAAGCCGGTTTTCAACATGTGGCTCAAGCCCATGCATCCGGTCGCGCTCGACGGAATGGAGCTGACGCTCTCCGTTCAAAACGCCTTCGCTCGGGACTGGTGCGAGAACCGGCTCAAGACCGACATCACCGATGCCATCCGTGACGTCTTGCAGATTCCCGTCGATTTGCAATTCGTGATCGCCGACGCGTCGGTGCCGCACGCACTAGGTTCGGTGCGCGCAAGTGAAGAGTTTCGCCCAGGCAATCTCAACGGTCGCTATACGTTTGAAGAGTTCGTCGTCGGCGCGTCCAATCGGTTCGCCCACGCTGCGGCGCAAGCCGTAGCCTGCACGCCGGGGAAAGCCTACAATCCGCTCTTCCTGTACGGCGGCGTCGGGCTGGGTAAGACGCACTTGATGCACGCGATCGGCCATCGCGTGCTCGTGGACAATCCGAATGCAAACGTGCTCTACGTCTCGTGCGAAAAGTTTACGAACGAGTTCATCATCGCGCTCCAGAACAACCGCACGCCGGAGTTCCGCAAGAGCTACCGGCAAGTCGATGTGTTGCTCATCGACGACGTGCAGTTCCTGGCCGGCAAGGAGACGACGCAAGAGGAGTTCTTCCACACGTTCAACGATCTCCACAGTTCCGGCCGCCAGCTCGTGCTCTCATCGGATCGGCCGCCCAAAGACATTCAAACGCTCGAAGCGCGGCTGCGCTCGCGATTCGAATGGGGTCTCCAAACGGACATTCAGGCGCCGGACGTCGAGACGCGCGAGGCGATTCTCCGAAAGAAAGCCGAGAGCGAAAACATTCCGGTACCTCACGAGGTGACGTCGTTCATTGCGAAGGTGATCCCCTCAAACATCCGCGAACTCGAAGGCGCGCTCATTCGCGTCGTCGCGTACGCCTCGCTGACCAAGGCGCCGATCACGATCGATCTCGCCGCAGAAGTCCTCAAGAGCGCCGTCGCCCAGGCCCCCCTTCAGCGCGTCACGATCGCCAAGATCAAGGAAACCGTCGCCGGCGCGTACGGCCTCACCGTCAAGGAGATGGACAACGGTCGCCGCGATCAGCGCCTCGCCGGCCCGCGGCAGATCGCCATGTACATCGCAACGACGCTGACGGATTACTCCCTGCCGCAGATCGCGCGCGATTTCGGCAAGAAGGATCATACGACGATCATGTACGCGCGCGACAAAATCAAAGAGCATATGGAGCGCGACGAAGCGTATCGTAACAAAATCGTACACCTTATGGCGCTGTGTCAAAACGCGTAACTCACCGCGCCACCACAAGGGTTGCCTCCCCGTGGTGCATAAAAACGTTCGCTAATACAAACGGTGGAGAACCGGCATACGTGTGTACAACCGTGCACATACTATTCCAACCGCAATCGTATGTGTGACGGCACCTTTCGCGCTTTCCCACAGATTACACCGCACTACTACTGCTACTACTGTCTTATAATTACTCACGACGGCACGGCGCGCGCCTTAACGATCGGTGGAAGATGAAGTTTACGTGTAATACCAAAGACATTGCGACGGCTCTCGCCGCGGCGAGCAAAATCGTCAACGTGCATACGACGGTCCCGATCTTGTCGAACGTCCTGTTGCAATCCGAAGATAACCGCGTCGTCGCCCGTGCAACGGATCTCGAGCTTACGCTCGAGTTCGGGTTTCGCGCCGACGTCGCGGAATCCGGAGCGGTGACGATCCCCGCAAAATTATTTTCGAGCTATCTCGGAAACTTGCCGGCGGCCCAACTCGAGCTGAGCGGAACGCCGACGCGCGCGAGCGTAAAATGCGAGCGTAGTAATTACGATTTTCACGCGTTGCCCGCGGAGGAGTATCCGCCGCTTCCGGCAACGGCACGAGGCTCGCAGTTTACGATGTCCGCGAAGCGCTTTCGGGACGCGGTGGATTCTACGATCTTTTCCGCCTCGAGTGAGGAGGCTCGAGGAGCGGTGTTGATGGGAACGCTCCTGGAGGTGAGCGGCGATGCCGTAACGATGATCGCGACGGACGGCTATCGGTTGGCGAAGCATCGTACGATTTTGGATGACGGTATTTCGGGCGAAGAGCGCTACATCGTACCATCGCGGGCTCTCTCCGAGGCGGCACGTAACTTCGGCGGTGCGGAGAGCATCGCGATCGGAGCCCTCGGAGCCGCGGGAAACCAACTACAGCTTTCCGCTGCAGACGTGTCGGTTACCGTACGGCTCGTCGACGGGCAGTATCCCAACTACCAACAGGTCATCCCGGCGAAGTTCGACCGGCAAGTCACGGTGAACACTGCCAGCCTGATTGCCGGTTTGCGCAGAGCCGAGCTCGTTGCCGGCGATCGCGCCTCGATGGTGAAGCTTGCCATCGCAAACCAGACGCTCGTGGTTACGGCCAGCTCCGACATCTCCGGAAACGCCTATGAGGAGATCGAAGTCGAGCAGCAAGGTGAGGATCTTACGATCGCATTCAACGCACGCTATCTGATTGACATCCTGAATCACGTCAAGGGACCGCGCACGGTTATGGAATTTTTGGGGCCGCTCTCCCCGGCGGCGATCCGACCCGTAGAAGGCGATACGGGCGTCGAGCAGCTCTACGTTCTGATGCCGCTTCGGCAGTGAGATTGGAGCGGATCGCGCTCTCGAACTTTCGCAACTA
>VFSW01011533.1_pt1 | contig 12412 bp, 11 predicted proteins | sample 5358111 | NCBI WGS metagenome assembly VFSW01 (sample SAMN11554181, study PRJNA540505) | mine drainage metagenome | isolation source: sediment from site ElyBrook_90M | place: USA: Ely Copper Mine, Vershire, VT | collected 2017
GAAGCCGGCTTCGAGGAGCACCTCGGCGAACTTGGCGGCGATCGTAGGGGTATCGCTGGAGGGTTTGATGACGGCCGTGTTTCCGGCAACCAGCGCGGCCGTGGTCATACCCGCCAGAATCGCCAGCGGGAAGTTCCAGGGTGCGATCACAGCCCCGACTCCCAAAGGCAGGTACACCAGTTCGTCCACTTCCCCCGGCAGGTGCAGCATGGGATGGGCGCCTGCCAGGTGCAGCATTTGTCTGGCGTAGTACTCGCAGAAGTCGATGGCTTCGGAGACGTCCGCCTCGGCCTCGGGCCAGGTTTTGCCCGCTTCGAAAACCAGCCAGGCGTCGAACTCCAACTTCCGCCGGCGGATCAGTTCCGCGGCCCGCACGAGGGTCCGGCAGCGCTCCCCGGCGGGAACCCTGCTCCATTCCGGAAAGAAGCGGAATGCGGATTCGACGGCTTCGGCAGCCTGGGCGGCTGTTGCTGCCTGGTGTACTCCGACGATCTCGGAAGGCCGTGAAGGGTTGCGGGAGTCGAAGGCGCCACCGCCCTTGACAGCCTTCCCGCCGATCCACAGGTCGTATTCCCGCCCAAACTGGCCGCGAACGGAGCGCAGGGCCGCTTCCATGGCCTGCCGGTTAGCCGGCACGGAGAAATCCGTGTAAGGCTCATTGCGAAAGGCGGTCAGGGAGTCCGCTTCCCGGTTTTCCTGCAAACTCATGGGTCGACCTCCCCGCTCCCTCACGGTCGCGGCTCTGTTACTGAGCTGTTACACACTAGAGAGCCAACTTCTTCCGGCCGCGCTCGAACAACTCGCCGGCCTCCTCGGCGATTTTGCGGCCTTTTTCGTAATACTCGCGGCCTCGATCGATGACATCTTTGCCGATCTCGGCGAGCGCCTCCTGGCCGTCCTCCGTCCGCCTCCGGATGAACTTTCTGGATTGACGGCCGGACTGCGGAGCGTACAGCAGGGCGATGGCCGCGCCGGCGGCGGCGCCGGTCAGGAACCAGACCAGGCTGCTAGCGTTGTTGTTGGTTGCCATGATTGGGACACTCCTTTCGTTTGAGTCCGATTCCGCGCATGGGTCATTACCGGCCGAAGTACGCGGCATTCCGGGCTGTATACTCGGCCCACTTCTCGGGAAGGTCGTCCAGTGGGAAGATCGCCGACACTGGGCACACGGGCACGCAGGCCCCGCAATCGATGCACTCGACCGGGTCGATGTAGAGCATCACCTCGTTCGGAAACTTCTCATCGTCCTTCTTGGGGTGGATGCAATCGACCGGGCAGGCATCCACGCACGCGGTATCTTTGGTTCCGATGCAGGGCTCAGCGATAATGTACGCCATCGGTCACCTCTGCCTTTTATGGTACGCCCAAAGCGAGGAGGCGGCATCTGACGCCGTTGTCCGCACAGAGCTGCGCGGGCGTTGCCGGGGTCGCGGGAAGCGGAATTCTGGGTTTGAGTGTACTGTCCCCGGTTGGTATCAGGGCTCCAGTGGAGGGGTTGTGGCAGGATGCTTGACGCCGGTCAGGCCTTGCGCGAGGATGAGTTCGCGCGCCAGCCGGCGGAAGGCGGGAAGGCGCACCTCGTAGACCACGGCGGCCCCCACGCAACTCAGGGCGCCGATGGCGACCGTGGCGGGGGCGCCGATCTTCTCAGCCAGCGCGCCGGCCAGGAACGCACCGAAGGGGGCCATCCCCATGAACATCACCGAATAAAGCGCCATGACGCGGCCCCGGAGGTGATCTGGGACCATGGTCTGGATGAGCGTGTTGGTGCAGGCCATCTGCGTCATCAGCGCGAATCCCGCCGGAATCAACATAAGCAGAGAAAACCAGAACCAGTGCGACAGCGCGAACAAAGCAAGGCAGGCGCCGAAACCCGCGGAGGCCCGCCCGTTCATCGCCGCCAGCCCCTTAACGCTAGTTCGGGCGGCGACGGTCAGGGCGCCCAGCACCGCCCCGATACCCGTGGCTCCCATCAACATCCCCAGCCCGCGCGGCCCAGAGTGGAAAATCCCGTCCGCGAAAATGGGCATCAACACCGAGTACGGCGTGCCGAGCAGGCTGACCACTCCGAGCATTATCAACAAGTCTCGTACGGGTGCGGCGCTCCGCACGAAGCGCACGCCTTCCAGCAGTTCCGTCAGTGCCGAGCTCCGCGCCCGGAAGCGCCTGGACGGTTCCAGCCGCATGATGAGAAGTCCGGCGATCACCGCCAGATAGCTGATGCCATTCACGAGAAAGCACCAGCCTTCGCCGATGGACGCGACCAGGATCCCGGCCACGGCCGGCCCGGCCACCCGAGCCGCGTTGAACATCGAGGAGTTCAATGCTATGGCGTTCAGCAGGTCCTCTTTGCCGACTATCTCGACGAAGAACGACTGACGGGCCGGTATGTCGAAGGCATTGACCGTGCCGAGCAGCGCCGCCAGGACGACAACGTGCCATACTTGCACGCGGCCGCCCAGGGTCAACGCAGCCAGAACGAATGCCAATAGCATGGCGGCGGTCTGCGTCGCGACCACGATGTGGTGCCGGTTGTGACGGTCGGCGACGGCCCCGCCGATCGGCGCCAGCAAGAATACCGGAATGTTGCTGGCAAACCCCACCGTTCCCAGCATCAGAGACGAGCCGGTCATTTTGTAGACCAGCCAGGCCTGGGCGACGTTTTGCATCCAGGTGCCGGTCAGCGACAACAACTGGCCTCCGAAGAAGAGCTGGAAGTTACGGTGCGTCAGGGCGCGCAGGACAGTGGGGAGCCGGGTTGTCGCCAAAAAACCTCCAGAAGGACCGCCGCCCGTCGAGGGCCAAGGATCATTTTCTCTCCACCAACGTTCCGAAAAGCAAACGCGCCCGCATACAATGGAGTTCATGGCTTTCACCGTGCGTAAGGCCGTCTTCCCGGCGGCGGGGTTGGGCACCCGCTTCCTCCCTGCAACCAAAGCCCAACCCAAGGAGATGCTGCCGCTTGTCGATAAGCCGTTAATCCAGTACGGCGTCGAGGAGGCGATCCGCTCCGGCGTGCAGAACATCATCATCGTCACGGGCCGGGGCAAGAGCGCGATCGAGGACCACTTCGACGTGAGCTTCGAACTGGAGCACCTGCTCGAAGCGCGTGGCCGGCTCGATCTGTTGGCTGAGGTGCGGAGCATCTCGGACATGATCGACATCGCCTACGTCCGTCAGAAGGAAGCCCTGGGTTTGGGGCATGCCGTGCTGCGCGCTCGGGAACTGGTGGGAGGGGAGCCTTTCGCCGTGGTGCTCTCGGACGACGTGATTGACTCCAAGGTGCCGTGCCTGCGCCAGCTCCTGGACATCCATGCAGCCTACGGCGCCTCCGTGCTGGCGCTGATGGAGGTACCCCCGGACCAGGTTTCCATGTACGGCGTGGTGGAGGCGGAAGCGGTCCACCACAACGGCGCCGACGACCGCCTGTATCGAATTCGAAGCCTGGTGGAGAAGCCCGTGGCCGCCGACGCACCCTCCAACCTCGCCATCATTGGCCGTTACGTGCTGATGCCCGAGATCTTCGCCTCGATCGAGGCGATCGAGCCCGGGAAGGGCGGCGAGATCCAGCTCACCGACGCGCTCAAGCATTTCCTCGAGGAACGGCCCGTCTACGGTTACCGTTTCGAAGGAACGCGCTACGACGCGGGCGACAAGCTGGGGTTTCTGAAGGCCACCGTCGAATTTGCCCTGCAGCGCCCGGATCTGGGGAAGCCGTTGCGGGATTACCTGGTGGAATTGACCAGGCCGGATCGCCCGGGCGAAAGGTAGGGGTCTATGGAACTGTCCGTCAAACCAAGCGATGCGGCCGCGCTGGCCGAACTGGTTTATCAATCCGCCAGTCCGGATTCAGACCGGCGTCTGCGCGACGAGTCGCGGGCTCCCGAAGAGGCGTTGGTGTTGTCGAGCCTCAGGCCCTTGTTCGAGTCTCTGACGCGACACCCAACCCAGCCCGCGACCTTCTACCTTGCGGCCGACGTCATCCAGGGCGATCGAACGCAGCCCGTGCTGCTCTCGTTTGCCCCCGCTTCGTCTTCCCCGGAGGGGCTGTTTCAGAACGCGATGGAAGTAGTCAGAACCAGAGCGGCAGGGGGCAGGGAGGTGGCGGTCGACGCCATACCGTTCCGCTCGACGGACACCCGAACCTTCCCGCCTTGGCCCAGACCAATGACCGCGCCATTATGCCGGAGACCGCAAAGAGAGAAGCCGGCGATCGCCGCCGGCAACCGGCACCCCGAGATCAGCCTGCCGGCGGTCTTTGAAGCTTACCGCGCCATCCTCGAGAGCACCGGCGCGAACTGGGCGTCCACGGTGCAGCTCTCGGCGACACGGGAGATGACGCTGGATTCCGTAGTCGAAGCCAGAGACGGCGAGAACCCCACGGCGATGGGCCACACCAGGGTCTCGATCCAGCACCTGTATCACGCCGGACTCTGGGCCGCGGTGCGCGCCGGTTGGAGGGAGGGTTATAGCGCCGAGGCGGACCACGTCATCGTCACGGGCCACGGTCCGCACGAGATCGCCCGTTCGATCGAGGACGCCAAGGAAGCCATCCGGCAGGCTGCCGGGTATAGCAAGTTCACAACGGACACATCGCGTCTGTTCGAGCTGCGTGCCGATCCCAGACATCCGCAAGCCTGGAGCGATGCGGTGGTGGCCGAAAAGTTCGAGGCGGTCTTCACTTCGGAGGAACGCCGCTGGATTCTCGACGAGTTCACCAAGCCCTTCCAAATCGAGGAGCGTGCCTACCGGCTGAGCCGCGAACAGGTGCTGCGGCTCGCCGTGAAGTTCGGCCAGAGCCTCAAGCTGAACGAGGAACTCTACGACTGGATCGGGCACGTCAAGAGCAGCGCGGGGGCGGAGGCCGCGTTTGACTTCGAGCCCTCCCTCGACGAGGCGGATACGCTGACCACTCCCGAAGAGCTGCTCTTCTCGATGCACTGGCTCAAAGTGCGCGGCAGACCGGCGCAACTTGTCCCGCCCAACCTCGGCTTCAAGAAACGCCAGGCCTATCCGGCCGCCATCGCCAGTGGGCCGGAAACGGGCGTCGGCCTAGAGGAATACGTCCAACATAAGATGTGGCCCGAGCTGATGCCCCGGGTGGCGGGCGAGTTCGGCGGCCAGCCCCTGTTGGAGCTGGGCGCCCGCGTGCGCGAATTGTCGGCCGTGGCCAGGTTCTTCAATGGAACGCTCAGTATCCATTCCGGCAGCGGCAAGCAGGCCGAGGTTCTGGAGGAGATCGGCAAAGCCACCGCGGGCCGGGTGAACTACAAGATCTCCGGCGAACTGCAGTTGCAGTTGTTCGACGTGCTCCGCGAGCAGGCGCCGGGGACATACTGGCGGGACCTCTACGAGCGCATGGCGGCGCGCGCGAACCGTTTCGCCGCGGACGGCGCCTTCGGGGAGGAGAGCGAACTGGCGGCCCGCTATCTGGAGATGGGGAAGGCCTCTTCCCTGGGAGATGCTTCGCGGGGGCGGGTGGACGGCAACCTCTTCCTGGTCTTCTGGGTGGGGAATCTTGTGGGAACCCGAGACCTCGATTCGCCGGACGGCGACCGGCGCTTCTTCAAGGAGAAGCTCGACGAACTTCCAGCCGGCCTTCTCGCGGAGACGCGGCGGCGGAACTCGGAGTACATCGTCTGGCTGGCGCGCTGCCTGCGGGGATAGGCGGGTGAGGTAGATGTAGAACTCGCCGGCAACCGCTCCCTCACGGTCGCGGCTCTGTTCCGAGCCGCGCGCGTCAGCAAGCGGTCTTTCGTTGGTATGATGGATAGGCTTCGATCACTATGACGCTAGATGTAATCCACAACGCAGTCTGCGCTCACAGCCCGGACTCTGACGACGCTTTCATGTTCTACGCGCTCGCCACGCAGAAGATCCGGTCGAGCGTGGTTACGTTCCGGCACGTCCTCGATGACATCGAGAGCCTGAACCGCAAGGCGCTGCAGAGCGCTTACGAGTTGACGGCCATCTCCTACCACGCCTACCCGTACGTGGCCGACCGGTACGTCCTGATGGCCAGCGGCTCGAGCGTGGGCGACGGCTACGGCCCCCTGCTGGTCTCCACGCGGCCCTTGGCCCCGGCGGAGCTGAAGGGAAAGCGGATTGCCGTACCGGGGAAGATGACCACGGCCTACCTGGTGCTCAAATTGTTCGAGCCCGACATCCAGGCCGTGGTGGCGCCTTTCGACAAGATCCTGGATGCCGTCAAGGAGCACTCGGTGGACGCCGGTCTGGTGATTCACGAGGCACAGCTCACCTACAACCGGGGCGGGCTGCACAGCGTGCTGGACCTGGGGCGCTGGTGGAAGGATCAGTACTCGCTTCCGCTTCCGCTCGGAGCCAATGCCTTACTGCGCTCGCTGCCCTACAACGTCCAGAGCGAATGTTGCCGCCTGATGCGCGAAAGCATTCAATATGCGCTCGACCACCAGAGCGAGGCGCTGCAGTATGCGCTGCAGTTCGCCGGCGACATGGACAGCGCTCTGGCCGAGAAGTTCGTCGGTCTTTACGTAAATCACTATACCGTCGATTGCGGAGATCTGGTGCCGATAGCGGCCCAGAAACTGCTCGACCTGGGTTTCGAGGCCGGCTTGATCGCCCACAAGACCAAAGTGGAATTCGTCCGCTAATCGATGCGGCAGACCTCAACGCCGCCGGCTTCGAACACGCGCCTGAGGCGGGGGTTGGCGCGGAACATGCGGTAGGCGGCGAGGCGCTCTTGGTCCGTGAACTCCGCGTGCAGGTCCTCGGGGGCAAGCACGGCGTAGGACAGCTTCTGCCGGTGGGCGAAGTCGGCGACGCCGGCTAAAACGGCCTCCACCGCCCGGCGGTCGTCTGCGCGTCTAAGCCCCGGAGAGATCACCAGGCGGCAGGCTTGGCGCCCGGTGTAGAGGTAGAGGATCGGATCCATGTAGGCGAGCAAGGCGGCGTCCGGCGGCGTGTTCGCGGCGATCCAGCGGTAGGCCGTTCGATAATCGGCAACCGTGGCCCGCTGCTGGGCCAGGAACGCCGGCAACGCCGAGAACAGGCCGGAATAGGCTCGGGCGCCCGCCAGCGAGAGCAGCGCCGTCAACACGAGAGAGATCGCCCCGGCAGCCAGGCGCTCGCCCATTGCCCGACCCAGGAAAGCCGCTCGCAGCTTGCCCGCGAGCCGCAGCAGTTCGGCCGAGAAACCGGCCAATAGCACGGGGAAAACCGGCACGATGAAGCGCTGATCCGGAGGGTAGTTCCAGAGGAGCAGCGCAAGCAGGCAGCCCGCCGTGAACAGCACGTACGCGGTGGCGCCGGAGCGCCGCCAGAGTCGCGCCGTGCCCACGATGGCCGCCACCGCCAGGACGCGCGCCAGGCTCTTGCCGGCGAAGGAATCTCCGAGGCCGAACACGAACATCCCGCCGATTGCCGAAAACAGGTTGTCCAGGTTCCTCCACAGCAGCACGGCGAGGTTTCCGGCGGTTCCGTCGTGAACCCAGTAGCCCAGGTAATCGGTGTAGTAGAGGGCCACCGCGTCAGGTCGCGCCAGGCGGTGCGCATGCGTCCACAGCAGCCAGGCGGCGGTTCCCGGCAGCATGGCCAGAGCGAAGGCTGCCGCCCGGCGGTACTGCTTGCCGATCATGAAGTCCAGCGGACCGGCGGCGAGGAGGGCCAGACCGACGGTGCGCGTCAGGCAGGCGGCCGAGGCCACCAGCCCCGCGACAACTGCCAGGCCGACGCCGCGTGAAGGGCCTCGGGCGCGCTCGATCAGCGCCAGCGCCGCCAGCGAGAGGCACGTGAAGGGCAGTTCGGAAAGCAGGCTGATCCCGCACAGCGCGTAGTAGGGGCTGAGCGCCAGCACCCCGCAGAGGACCCAGGCGCCGTTCGGTCCGGCCCCCAGGTCTCGAAACGCAACGCGGGCCACCAGAAGGCAAGCCACCAGCGTCAGCCAGGACGAAAGCACCGCCAGTGGGAGGTTGTCCGGAAATGCGGGGTTGAGCTTCCAGATCGCGGCCAGCAACAGCGGGTAAAGCGGAGGGTACTTTGTCTGGTAAGGTTCGCCGGGCAGGCTTTGAATACGGTAGCCGCCGCCCCCGGCAAGCGACCGAGCGCATACCCAGAACAAGCTGTCGTCGTGAAAAAAGCCGAGGTGGGGCGCATCGCGGGAGCGCCAGGCCAGCCACGCCGAAGGGACCAGCATCATGCAAAAGAGAGCAGGGACCAGCACGCGGCGCATACAAGGTCCCCATCGGCCCCTCTATGCGAGGACTGTAGGGGGAGCTTCGGTGAGCGGCGATCTCAGCGCCCCTCTTGAAGCTCGAGGACGGTCAGGTCCGTCTGTTTCCGCTCGCCTTCTTTCACCGTCAGCTTGACGGACTTGCTCTCGAGAGGCGTATAGAATTCGAGATTGACAAGCGAACCGGGCTGGGGCTGTTCAAAGGCGTAGAGCCTGTACTCCCCCGGCGCCACTCCCGTGAGGAAGAACCTGCCATCGGCCCCCGAAGTTGCGGACTTCAGCTTGGACGCCAACTCCGGGCGAGCCGGGTCGGGGATCAAAGCCACCCAGGCCCTTGGCGCCGGCTTGTCGCCGTTCCGATTCACGGTCCCCTGGACGGTTGCCCCGTCCCGACCGATCCGGATCTCCAGAGGCGGCGCGGCCTGCATGTCCGCCAGATCCAGACCTGTGTCAATCGTCTCCTGGCTTCCCAGCCGAATGGACTTTACATAGGCGTTCGCAGGAAGTCCCGAGACGAAAACTGCATACTTGGCTGGCGATACATTCGACAGGGTGAAGGTGTTTTCGGCCCCCATCGTGGCCCTGATGACGTTCCCCAGCAGGCCGTCGAGGAGCCTGAGCTGGATTCGGACCCCGCTGAGGTCAGGCTTGTCCTGCCCTTCCATCCTGATCGTGGCGTGGATTTGCAGTGGATCCCCAATCCTCAAGACTACGCCGGTCACGTCGCCGTCAATGACATCCACCCAGGCACGGCCCAGAATGCCCGGGCCGGACACCTCAGGGTTGGAGAGGTCCCCCCGGATGATCCATACCACCGTATCGCTTGACCGCCTGGCTGCCAGATAGTATGATCCCGGCCTCACGCCTCCAAGGTCAAAGGACCCGTCCGGCGCCGGAGTGCCGCCGGATGAGCTCGCGGGGCCCACGGCCGTGCCTGGTGTGCGGGGCATCAACCAGAGCCTTACGTTCTCGGGAGATGGGTCCGCCGACGAGGTCACGACCTTTCCCCGGACGTGGTGGAGAGGTACTTTCCGAACGGTGATCGTGATTCCCTGCAATTCCTGACCGGGTGCGACCTCGAGTGGGATCGCCGCCACCGCATCGGCCGCCGAGGGGTAGTAGGTGGCTACCAAGCGCTCTTCGGGTTGATCGGGTTCTCCAGCAGGAGTCCGCGCAGCCGGTGTTGGCGGCGTACCCGAGGGATTCGCCCTAAGAGTGTAGCTGCACGGGGCCAGGCTTGAGAAGCGAAACTCGCCCGCATCGTTGGTAGGCACTGAGTGGTAGGCCTGGAGCGTGCTGCAGCTCGCGGTTACAGGTACTTCCGGCATCGGCTTCCCCCGGTCATCGACGACCGTGCCGCTGATGGTTCCCAGGGGGGTAAGTCTGAATTCGATATTCGTGAGAACCTGGCCGGCCGAAAGCGTCAGGGGTGTTCCACCCGAGCCTTGCGAACGAGCTCCGTAGACCTCCATTTGAAATCCGGGCCGGCTCGCGGAAAGGATATAGGAGCCGGGTTCCATCTCTTCGAAGGAGAAGCGGCCGTCGGCGTCTGAGACGACCTTCACCGCGTCCGTGCCGGGGGGCAACGCACGCAAGGCGAGGTCTACGCGGGAAACAGGTTCACCGGTCATGGAGATGACCGCCCGCCCCTGGAGCGTTGCCAAGTGCTTGCTCATGTCGGCCGGCGTCTCCTGTGAGAAGACGCAATGAGTGCCAGCCAGCATCAGTGCGAGCAGCACGTTACGCATCGGGGCTCTTCGGCAGGATCTTTGTGATATCCGCTTTCGGATCCTGGCCGACCCCAATTCTACTCCCAACGGTCTTTGTTGATGCGAGCTACCCTAGGGAACAATGGTGAAGCAAGGTGGCTCGCAGCACCTCATGCCCCTGGAGCGCATCGAGAGCAAGATTCTACTACTGCGCGGCGAGAAGGTGCTCCTAAGTACCCATCTAGCCGAATTGTATGAGGTGGAGCCCCGCGCCTTGGTGCAAGCCGTGAAGCGAAACCTGGATAGGTTCCCAGCCGACTTCATGTTCCAATTGAGCGCGGATGAATTCCGAGACTTGAAATCACAAATTGTGACTTCAAGTTGGGGCGGCCTGAGGCGGTCGGCGCCCTACGCCTTCACAGAGCAGGGCGTTGCCATGCTATCCAGCGTCCTCAAGAGCAAGCGGGCCATCCAGGTGAATGTGGCCATCATGCGCGCCTTCGTGCGCTTACGGCAAATTCTGGCCACGCACAAAGACCTGGCGGCCAAGTTCCAGGACTTGGAACGGCGAGTGGACAAGCACACTGCCGACATCAAGTTGATTTCCCAGATCATCCGGCAGTTCCTAGAACCCGCTCCGGAGTCCCGGAAGCGCCCCATTGGCTTTCGGGTATCCGGAGACTGAAGTGCACGTTTGGCTCACTACCCCCCGCTTGCGGCAGACGGGCATAGGTCGATACTGTGGGAGTATATGATCCGACGTTGCTCTGCTCTTCTGCTGCCGCTTTTGCTCATCTGCCTCTCGATCGCGGCGCAGGACCCGGCCGCTCAGAATACAGGCGAGCGGCGGCGTGCCGCGCGGGCGCTGGCGCGTCAGGGCGCCGACGCCATTCCGAAACTGGCCCCGCTGCTCGCCGACGCGGACCTGGAGGTGCGGATCGAAGCCGTCAAGGCACTCGTCGAAATCGGCACGCAGGACAGCCTCGATCCACTGATAGCCGCCACTCGCGATAACGACCCGGAGATCCAGATCCGCGCCACCGACGGCCTGGTCAACTTCTATGTTCCCGGCTACGTTCGTACTGGCCTCAGCTCGACCTTGCGCCGTGCCGGCAACACCATCAAGGCTCGATTCACCGACACCAACGATCAAGTGATCGACCTCTACGTGGAAGTCCGGCCCGAGGTCATCCAGGCGCTGGCCAGGCTGATCCGAGGGGGTGTGTCGATGGAATCCCGCGCCAACGCCGCGCGCGCTGTTGGGGTTTTGCGAGGAGCGGCTGCGATTCCCGAGCTGCTGACGGCGGTCCGGTCCAAGGACTCGCAACTGATGTACGAAAGTCTGGTCGCTTTGCGGAAGATCAACGTGAGGAGCGCCGCTACGGAGATCACCTCCACCGTGCGAGACCCGGACAGGAAGGTGCAGGTCGCCGCCATCGAAACCGCGGGGCTGCTGTTCAACAAGGACGCGCTCCCCGATCTGCGGGAGGTGCTGAAGACGACCCGTGACAAAGAGGTTCGGCGGGCGGCGCTGACGGCCATCGCCATGCTGCCGGAGGCCGCCAACCGCGGAGTGTTGGCCGCTTATCTTTCCGACAGGGACCCCCAACTGCGCGGGGCGGCTGCCGAAGGGCTGGGCCGGCTCAACGATCCGGCGGACCTCCCGGCGATCCAGAAGGCGTTCGACGAGGAGAAGGACGGCTCGGCCAGGCTCTCGCTGGCCTTCGCCCTGGTCATGCTCGGCAAGTTGGAAGTCTCCGAGTTCAGCCCGTTGCAGTACCTGGTCAATACGCTGAACTCATCCTCCCACTCGGGCGAGGCCCAGCCTCTCCTGATTGAAGCTGCCAGGGAGCCTGCCGTACTGGCTGCGCTGCGTCCAGCGCTCCGCTCCGGCACCCGGGACGAGAGAATCGGCCTGTCGTGGGTCATGGCACAGAGCGGTGGCCCCGAGGAGGTTCCCCTTCTGGAGGCGCTGACGCACGATGCGGATGTCGCCGTGGCGAGCGAGGCGCTGCGGTCGCTGCGGACGCTGAGACTGCGAGTAGAGCGGTAAAGGCTACTTTGCCTTCTTCTGCTTCTGCTGGCCGACGCGGATCTTGAAGTGCAGTTGCTTGGAATCCTGGAACGCCTTGTGGTCGTGCCGGGCAATCGCATCTGCAACGTAGGCGCTCGGGTCGACCTCTTTCGGCAGGACGGCCATCAAAGTGAAATTATCTTTGCACTCCGGGCAAAATGGCCGGAATCGCTTGACGTTTGGAATCCCCATAAGCCCCTAATTTAGCACGGCGGGAAGGGCGAACACCACCGCGGCAGCCGTTCAAGCTAGCAGGTTGCGCAGCGCCGCGCCCAGATCGGGGTAACGGAACCGGAAGCCTGCCGAGAGGGCGGCCTGGGGGATGGCGCGCTGGCTTGCCAGCACGATCTCCGCCATCTCCCCGTAGACGCCGCGCAGAGCCGCGGCGGGAATATTCAGGAACGCTGGACGGTGAAGGGC
>VFSW01011534.1_pt1 | contig 12411 bp, 14 predicted proteins | sample 5358111 | NCBI WGS metagenome assembly VFSW01 (sample SAMN11554181, study PRJNA540505) | mine drainage metagenome | isolation source: sediment from site ElyBrook_90M | place: USA: Ely Copper Mine, Vershire, VT | collected 2017
CCCTTCCACCTGTTGTTCCGACCAGATGCCCGGGGTGTCGGGATAACCCACCCCTTGTGGCGAGATGCTAGTGGCTTCGCTCACAATCAAGCCGGCGCTGGCGCGTTGAGCGTAGTACTCCGCCATCAGGGCGTTGGGGATACGGCCCGTGCTGGCGCGACAGCGCGTTAGCGGGGCCATGACGATGCGATTGGAAAGGTGCAGGGCACCGATTTTTATGGGGTCAAAAAGTGTACTCAAGATTGGCTCCTGTTCAAATGTCGTTCATTGGGGCTTTAACGTGTAAGTCTTGGAAAAACCGGATTTGGAAATAATGTGTTCAAAAGCCTTGAAATTCAGTGTTGCGAAAAACCTTTTATCCCATCAGAGATCCTCGCGCAGGCGTTTGAGGAATTTTTCAATCAGGGGTTCGTTGCGTGAATAAAAAATCCATTGCCCCACCTTGCGTGTATTGACCAGACCGGCCCGCTGCAACGTGGCCAGGTGGGTGGACATGGTGGACTGTGACAAGTGCGCTTTTTCAAAGATTTTTCCGGCGCACACGCCCAGATCGTAGGAATGCTGCTGCAAGGGAAAGGATTGCTCGGGCGTTTTCAACCAGAGCAGGATTTCCCGCCGCAGGGGATGGGCCAGGGCTTTGACGATCTCATCCATTTCCAGAGCATCGGACTGTGTCATAGGGTAAGTATATTTAGCGTTTACGAATTATGTTTCTATTAAACACGAAATATGATTCGTTTGCAATAGAAATTGCAATGCAGCAATCCGGAACATCCCGATCCCAGTGGTGTCAGGATCAGGGAGTAGTTCATAATGCCCAAAAGCGCCGGAGGTCTCCATGTATCAAATCGAACTGAAAATTGCCATCGTTGCCGGGCTGGTGGTGTCGCTCTTTTTCATTGTGGCGGAAATCGTGGCCTTCAGCTCCCGGGTCGCCGGGCTGCGTCGCCGCTGGAAGGGCTTTCGCCTGCAGGGGCGCCGCGGTAAACTGGCGTTTGAATGGACGCTCCTGGCGCTGTTTATCCTGATCCAGCCTTTCCTGACGGCCTTTGCGCTGGTGAGCGCCGTGGACGGTTTTGATCCTTTCTTTTCCACCCGGGTAGTGAGCCAGCTCAAGGACCAGTTGCCCCAGCAGGCCACTGAGCAGCCGCCACACGCCCCCTAACCGATCACGAGACATTCGCCCATGTTTGCTTCCTTTACCGCCCATACCATCACACGGGATGACATCGAAATTGCCGCCTGGATCGGCGGCCGGGGCCCGGCCCTGCTGCTGCTGCATGGCCATCCGCAAACCCATGTGATCTGGCATAAACTGGCCGATCGTCTGGCGCAACACTACACGGTGGTCATGACCGACCTGCGCGGTTACGGGGCCTCCTCCAAACCCCAGGGCCTGCCGGACCATGCCAATTACAGCAAGCGCGCCATGGCGGCCGATCAGCTGGCCGTCATGCGCCATTTTGGCTTTGAACGTTTTCTGATTTGCGCCCATGACCGCGGGGCCCGGGTCACCCATCGCCTCTGCATGGACGCCCCCCACGCCGTGCACAAGGCCCTGCTGCTGGACATCGCCCCCACCCTGCACATGTATGAGCATACGGGGCGCGACTTTGCCCCGGCCTTCTTTCACTGGTTTTTTCTGATCCAGCCGGCCCCTTTTCCCGAACAGCTCATCGGGGCCGATCCCGACGCCTACATCGATGCCGTCATGGGAAACCGCTTTGCCGGATTATCCCCCTTTACCCCGGAGGCCCAGCACGCCTATCGCAGCGCCCTGCGCAGTCCGGGTGCGGTCCATGCTCTGTGCGAGGATTACCGCGCGGCCGCCAGCATCGATCTGGCGCATGATCGCGAGGATCGGCAACAGCAGCGCCGTGTGGCCGCTCCCCTGCGCATCCTGTGGGGGGAGCGTGGCATCATCGGGCGCCTGTTCGACCCGCTGGCCGCCTGGCAGGCCGTGGCGGAGGAGGTGAGCGGACGTTCCCTGCCCTGTGGCCACTATGTGCCGGAGGAGCAGCCAGAAGCCCTGCTAGAGGAAATTCTGCAGTTTCTGAACTAGGGGCTAGGGGGGGCAGACGCGTCTCAGGACAAGGCCAGAAAATTCTGCAGCAGGGCGTGCCCATGCTCGGTCAGGATGGACTCGGGATGGAATTGCACCCCTTCCACCGTCAGGGTTTTGTGACGCAGGCCCATGATTTCGCCGTCCTGGGTCCAGGCAGTGACTTCCAGGCACTCCGGAAGGGTGTCGCGGCGCACCGCCAGGGAGTGGTAGCGGGTGGCCTGAAACGGGCTGGGCAACCCCCGAAACACGCCCTGCTGGGCATGGTGCACCGACGAGACCTTGCCGTGCATCAGTTGCCGGGCGTGGACGACCTCGCCGCCAAAGGCCTCGCCAATGGCCTGATGGCCCAGACAGACGCCCAGAATCGGGGCCCGTCCCGCCCAGGCCCGGATCAGGGCCACCGAAATGCCCGCTTCCCGGGGGCTGCAGGGGCCCGGAGAAATCACAATGCGCTGCGGCGCCAGCGTATCCACCTCGTCCAGTGTGATCTGGTCATTGCGCCGGACTTCCACCGTTTCCCCCAACTCGCCAAAATACTGCACCAGGTTGTAGGTGAATGAGTCGTAATTGTCGATCATCAGCAGCATAGTTAATCTATCCTCTTGATTCTTCTATGCGATACCGACAGCTACCAGGAAATTCATCCGGTTCCTTGTCCTGTTTTTCGTCGCTTGAAGAGTGTGCAAACTACGGGCACGGGGAAAACCCACATTATCGCCCGTGGGAGAGGAGTGCTCAAGCGAGATATGTTCTGACCCCCTATGCTCCCTTAACAACTGTGGATTGATCGCCGCAGTGATTCTTTCTGTGGGAGCATGGGCGTCGACTATAGACATTACCCTCTTTATTACACTCTTTCACGCTAATTACCTCTTTTGCCAGAGCGCGCCGGGGCCGCGGCCGATGCAGTCGACCATCTGCCCCTTCTGTGTAGTCAGGACTCGCCGAATCATGTCGCGACTCACACCCGGGCAGGCACGTTCGAGATCAGCCAGTGAAAATGTGCCGGACATCTTGCCGATGACTTCTAGCACCAGTTGGGTCTTCGACCCACGCGGTTCCGCGGTTTCGCCAACGCGCTCGATGAATTCCCGATAGGCAGCCTTCAGGATGGACAGCACGTAATTGATGTATGGCCAAGGATCATGTTTGCCTTCATGCCAGCCGTGCGAGCTTTGCTCCAGGGTTTCGTAATAGCGGTCTTTGCTTTGTTCGACGAGGCGTTCCAGACTGATGTAGCGGCCAACCTCCAATCCCAGCTGGTAGCACTGCAACAGCCAGAGCAACCGGGAGACCCGGCCGTTGCCGTCACGGAATGGATGGATGCACAGAAAATCGAGATTGAAGGCTGCCAGGGCAATCAGCGGTGGAACCCAGCGCTCTTCCAGGCAGGTCTGCCAGTCGGTAATCAACTGATCCATAGCCGCCGGAGTCTGTTTCGCTGATACGGTACGGAAACGCACGCGTTCGCTGCCATCGGGATAGCGCTCGATGATGTCGCCATCCTTCTCCTTGTACAGGCCGGCGTCCCAGATTTGACCACGCGTCATGGCATGCAGACGTTGGATCGTCTCGTTGGAGATCGCGATACGCTGCGCATCCTGGTGAATCCAAGTGAGGGCATCGCGGTAGCCGCGTACCTCTTCCTCGTCACGATCACGGAACAGAGGCTTGGGAGAAACCAGCACATCGCGCACCCGAGAAGGTTCCACGGTAACGCCCTCGATGCGGTTCTATGAAACTGCGCTTTCGATCAGCGCGTGCTCGCGCAATGCCTTGAGGCGTTGGGGGGACTGCCGCGTGTAGAGTTCCTGCTTGCCGCGGAACTCGCCGAGATCGGAAAGGTACCAGGCTGTTGCGGCTGGAATTGATGCATTGCCAGCGGCAAGCAGCTTCAAGGTGGACAGTGGTTTTTTCATGGGGAGCGACTATTTCTCAAAAACGTGTGTGCGGTGCCAAGCCATGTAGGGTTGATGTGTTAACGGGCTTGGTCCGGATGAATGACCACCGTGCAGGTCATCCCCGCCACCAGCGGCTGGTGCTCGGGCCAGGCATCCAGGCGGATGCGCACCGGAATGCGCTGCGCCAGACGCACCCAGTTGAAACTGGGGTTTACGTTGGCCAGCAGACGCGACTCCACCGGATTGTCCCGGTCGGTAATGCCGTGAGCGATACTGTCCACATGCCAGTGCAACCGTTCGTTGCTGCCCAGCAGGCGCATCTCGGCCGGGTCTCCCACATGGATCATGGCCAGTTTATGCTCCTCGAAGTACCCATACACCCAGAAGGAATGCTGGTCCACCAGGGCCAGACGCGCCTCCCCCAGATGCGCATAGTCACCGGGACGGATGAGGAGGTTGCTCACCCAGCCATCGGAAGGCGCACGCACCACCGTGCGCTCCAGATTCAACCGGGCCTGATCCCGTTGCACCAGCGCCGCCTCATAGTCGGCCCGGGCGCTGGCCGCCTGCAGATCTGCATCCGCGGGGTTTCCCCGGTACCCCCCCTCATCACCCCGCCCGGCGCGCCGGGCCGCCTGGTCCCGCTTCATCTGCCATTGCACCCGACGCTGGTCCACCTGGGCCTGCGCCAGCTGCAGTGCCTGCCGGTAATGGGCCTCATCGATGCGGAACAGGACGTCGCCTCGATGCACCAGCTGATTGTCCTGAACCAGCACCGCGGTGACGAGGCCCGTCACATCAGGGGCAATGGCCACCACATCAGCCCGCACCCGACCATCCCGGGTCCAGGGTTTGTCCATATAACCCACCCAGAGCCGGTTTCCCAGAAACAGGGCGGCCCCCAGCAGCACAAGCGTGAGGGAAACCCGGATCAGCGGTTTGGGGGAAATTTTCATGACACCATCCTCGAATTCAAGCATTCAACCATTCATCCACCCTTTCCTTCCGCCCGTCAGTAAATCAGCAGTCCGCACAGGGAAAACAGGCACACGAACAGGGACAGGCGAAACAGCGCCGGATACCACACATGGCGGTACAGCCGATAGCGCACCATGACCCAGTCCACCCCCAGCACCAGCAGGGCCGCCAGCACAAAGGCAAACAGCAGGGTAGGTACCAGGGCCTCAAACAGGTCGATTTCCCGTGGAATCATTGTGCCCCTCCTGCCGCAGCCGCGGGAGCGGCAGGCTCCTCGAGCGGGGCCAGGGTCGCCAGCACCGAGACCTCGTCCAGCACCACCCCACGCAGAAAGTGCACGGTGGTGCGCAGGGCACGGGCCTGGGTCAGGGTCAGCCGGGCACGCAGTGCCGGTTGGTACAACGCCTCCAGGGCCACATCCAGCGCCTTCAGCGCCTCGGCGCGCCGCAGGCCCACGGGGGACTCGTACAGGTCCGCCATGCGCAGCAGGCACAGGTGCAACAGGGGCTCCTCCCCGGCAAGTGCCGCCATCTGCTGGCGCAGGGCAATCACCGCATGACCGGTCTCCAGCGTGGAGAGCAGCCACTGCGCCACTTCCCGGTCCCCCTCATCCGCCAGACGCTGGGCGCTGCCCATGCGCTGCACCAGGTCACGCGCCGCATTTTCCAGGGTGGACCGATGCGGCACCAGCGGATTGCGGCAGGCATCCACCACCAGGGAGCGCAGGGCCGTGGCGGTGCGCCGGCGCATCCAGCCGCTATTGGACAGGTCGATCAGACTATACATGACGCCCGAGGTCAGAATGGCCAGAACATCCGCAATGGATTCGTTGATGTAGGTCTCGGGGTTGGCCGCATAACTGGGGCCAAAGCCCACGTGGGAAAAAAACACGATCAGGGTACTCCCGCCCAGCACGGCAATGCGCGCAAAAGTGCTCAACCAGGAAAAAAACAGGATGAGGGGGGTGAGTATCAGGACCAGGGTAACCCAGTTTTGCGCCCGTTCCAGCCAGATGAAGTTGACCACATAGAGCATCACGCCGGCGATCAGGGCCCCGCTCACAAACTGCCTGATGGTATGGGTAGGCGACGGTGCCGTGGCAAACAGGGTGCTGGTCACCACCCCCAGCACGATGGCTTCGATGCCCGAGGGCCAGTCCGTGAGAATCCACAGGGTGGCCAGGAGCGCCAGGGTCAGGGTCCCGCGCAAACCGGCCAGCACCACGGCCAGGCGGTCGAAGCGCAGGGTGAGATCCAGCGGGGTGTCCAGCGTCAGGGCTTCGCGCAGGGGGTGATGGCCCGACCCCATGGCCACGTAGGTGTTGGCATAGGCCTGGAGTTCGTCGGCAAAGCGTTCGATCAAATCCACGCCGGTTTCAAAGTCCAGTTCTTCCTCGCGCGACAGCGTTCCCGTCAGGCCCGTGGCGGCCTGGGTGGCCAGGCGCTGGAAGCGCTCCCGATACTGGCGCACTCCCTGGGCCACCGCCTGCGCCTCCACCTCGGTGGCCGCACTGCGGCCCTGCACCGTGAAGACCTCCCCCAGGGGCTGATACAGGGTGAACAGCCGCTCCCTGACCCGTTCATGCCCCGCGCGCCGCTGCCGCTCCATCAACTGGTGCAGGGCATGGAAGGTGGTGGACACGGTCATGAATTCCCCGTTGAGCAGACTCAGCCGCAAGCGCTGGGTGCGCGACTGGTCGTTTTCCAGCACGGCGGCAGAGCGGAAGGATTCCAGCGTAAAGATGTCGCTGGCAAAACGCGACAGGCCCGGCAGCAGGTCCACGGCGTCGTCGGCCGGACGCGCCACAAGACGCAACAGATCGGAAAAGTCCCTGAAACGCCGGCGCACCGATTCCTGGATCACCACCCACAGGCGCTGGGAAAACACCAGATCGCTCACCAGGGTGGCGCAGGACAACCCGATCAGGATTTCCGAGATGCGGGTCATGGCAATGGTAAAGGTGAGTTCCGGGGACTGGGTGGCCGGCAACCCCACGATGCAGAGGGTATAGCCCGCCAGCACAAAGCCATAGGACTGATGGTTGCGAAACACCATGGACCCCGCCGTGCAGAAACCGATCCACAGCGCCGTAAAAAACAGGAACAGCAGCCGATCCTGGGCAAAGAGCGCCACCAGCACCAGGGACATCAGAATACCCACCAGGGTGCCCACGAAACGGTAAAAGCTCTTGGCAAACACCATGCCCGAGCGCGCAGACTGCATCACGATCACCACCGTCATCATGGCCGTGCGCGGTTGCGCCAGATCGAAGCGCAGGGAAATCCACAGGGCCAGCACGGCGGCCAGCCAGACCTTGAACACATACCCCACCACGGGAGCGTCCTTCTCCCGCCAGTCACGCCAGGCCGCCTGGAACGGAATGACATAGCGGAACCTATTGACACCGGAAGAGGAAATCATGCTCAAAGTTCTGCCGTCTCATCCAGCACTGACTGCATCTGGCCGTGGTTTCGTGAACGCGAGATAATCATGTTCAATGTTCTGCCGTCTCATCCAGGAGTCCTCCCCCCAGAGCGCGCATCAACCCGGCGTAGCTTTCCTGACGTGCCGCCTGGATTTGCACCAGAGCCTCCACCTGCTGCAAACGCTGCAAACGTGCTTCGATCACTTGCGGATAATTGCCCAACCCTGCCCGAAACCGGCGTTCTGCCATCTGTGTGGTGGCCGTGGCCTGTTGCAACGCCACCTCCTGCAGGTCCTGCTGACGCGCCCCTGACTGGAACAAGACCAGTTGATCGGACACCTCCTGCAAGGCAGACAGTACCGCCTGATTCCAGGCCTCTACCTGTAAATCATATTCATACTTACGCGCAGAGTACTGGGACTGACGCTGCCCGCCGTCAAACAGGGGCAAATCGATGGCGGGTCCCAGTCCAGCCATGGATCCGGCGTTACTAAACCACTGTCCAAACCCAATTGCCTGATAGCCGGCAAAGGCCATGAGGTTGATATCCGGGTAAAATGCGGCGCGCGCGCTTGCAATGCGGGCGCGGGAGGCCTCCACGGCCCAGCGCTGTGCCACCAGATCCGGGCGTCGTCCCACCAAATGGGCCGGCAGGCGCGAGGGCAAACCCGGTGCGGCCTCCAGCGCCAACTGCGGTGTAGCCAAAGACTCCCCATCTCCCGGCGCCGCACCGGTGAGAACGGCAATTTGATGTTGCAGGACGAGTTTGCGCGTCTGCAATTCCTCCAGATGGGCTTTTGCGGGGGGCAAGGCGGTTTCCAGTTCGTTGGCAGTTTGTCCTGCCTCGATACCGGCAGCATAACCACGGCGCGCCACCTGGGCACGTTGTTCCAGTTGCGCCAGACGATCCTGCGCATACACCTGCAAGCGCGCCACCAGGGCCAGTTGAACATAACTGCGCACCACCGCAGTAACCAGTTCCAGGCGCGCTTGCTGCGCCCGCGCCATGGCCGCACGGGTGTCATCCAGCGCGCCCTGCCAGATCTTTTCCTGACGCCCCCACAAGTCCAGATCGTAGGACAGAGACACCTGCGCCGTATTATTCCAATAGGTGCTCCCCCCCCAAGGCGGAGGAATAAACTGCAGGGCCGTAAACCGATCGCGTTGCACCGATGCATCCAGGGCGCTGTTAGGCAACAGGGACGCATGGGCCATGTCCGCCTGACGCTGCGCCAGCAACGCCCGGTCCTGGGCTGCACGCAAGGTGGGACTGGAACTGAGGGTACGGGTAATGAGCGCATTCAACTGGGGGTCATGGTAGCTTTCCCACCATTGGTCTGTGGGCCAGGGGGTAAGCGGGGCCTGGGCGACCTGCGCCCCAACCGCCAGGGCTTGCACCGCCAGGGCATGGGAGGACGGTGATCCGGTGGGAGTACCAGCACAACCAGACAAGGCAAACAAAGCCACAAGCATGCCTACCCGGCGTGGAGAAGCAAAGCAACAGCGGTTATGGACCATCATTCAAGAACACGATGACATATGAAAACAGGTTTAGTGATACGAAAGAAAACAGAACCGGGCACTTCAGCCCCACAGACACCCACAAAGACCCAAAGCAGATGGTGCAGCGCGGGGAAGAAGGACGGTATTGGATTCCCCGTCCCGCAGGTACCCCCAAAGGCCCAAAGCAAACAGTCCTGACCGGGAGCGCAATCAACTCTCCCCCAGATAGGCCTCTCGCACTTGAGGATGATGCAGACAGTGCCGTGCCTGATCGGTCAGCACCACACGCCCGGATTCCAGCACATAGGCCCGATCGCACAATTCCAGCGCAAGCCTTGCGTTTTGTTCCACCAGCAGCAGACTGACACCCGAGGCGACGATATGCCTGATCACCTCGAAAATCTTGTCCACCATGAGCGGCGCCAGCCCCATACTGGGCTCATCCAGCATGAGCAAGCGCGGTTTAGACAGAAGAGCCCGACCCATGGCCAGCATTTGCTGTTCACCACCCGACAGGGTGCCTGCAGCCTGGGTACGACGTTCATACAAGCGGGGAAACCACTGATAAATCGGTTCCAGTTCCTGCGCAATTTTAGCAGAAGTCAGGTGCCGATGGTAGGCCCCCATGAGCAGGTTCTCCTCGATCCCCAGGCGCGGAAAGACTCCACGCCCCTCGGGGACCAGACAAAGCCCAAGACTGGGGCGCTGCCAGGCCGGCACCGTGGCCAGGGTTTGCCCCCGAAACCGGATGACCCCCCGTGCCGGCACCACCAATCCGGCCAGGGCCTTGAGCGTACTACTTTTCCCGGCACCGTTGGCCCCAATCAGCGTGACCCGCTCGCCCTGATGCACCACCAGATCCAGCGCCTGGAGCGCCTGAATTCCTCCATAGCGCACCTCCAATCCGGTCACCTGAAGCAAGACCTCACTGCGCTCCCACCCCGCCTGACCGGAAGGCAACGCCTGACTTCTGAGCGCGAAATCCATCTCCACATTCCCCGGCCTCGCCTGACCGGAAGGCAACGCCTGGTCCGGGGCCGGGGCCTCGCCATGGAGCGCCTGCCCTGTCCTGGCCTGCGCCCGCACATCTGACGGCGGAGTCGTATTCCGATTCATGCCGCACTCGTTCCCAGATAAGCCTCGATGACCCGCGGATCCTTTTGCACTTGCGCCGGGGTACCTACCGCAATACATTCGCCATAATCCAGCACCGTAATCTGATCGCACAACTGCATGACCCACTTCACATCATGCTCGATCAGCAACACCGCCGTCCCATCGGCGCGAATGCGCTGGATCAACCCTGCCAGAGCACGGCGCTCACTGGTGTTCATCCCGGCAGCGGGTTCATCCAGCGCCAGCAGATTCGGCTCGGTCGCCAAGGCGCGGGCAATTTCCAGACGTCGTTGATCGCCGTAGGACAAGGTGCTGGCGATGCGCCCGGCATGGGGCGCAATACCCACATAAGTCAGCAATTCATAGGCGTGGCGGGTGATTTCGCGCTCTTCCCGGCGCGCGGCTGCTGTTTGAAATACTGCGCCCAGCACCCCCGCCCGGGTGCGCACATGGCGTCCTACCATCACGTTTTCCAGCGCCGTCATGCTGGAAAACAAGCGGATATTCTGAAACGTGCGCGCAATCCCCCGTGCCGCCACGGCATGGGGCGACCCCGCCGGCAAGGGCTCACCACGAAACCGCAGTAACCCGGCGTCGGGCCGGTAGATCCCCGTCAGCACATTGAAGAAGGTGGTCTTTCCCGCACCGTTGGGGCCGATCAAGCCGGTAATCGAGCCCTCCTCCAGGGCCAGGGACACTGCCTTGAGTGCATGCAGCCCTCCAAAGTGTTTGTGGATTCCCTCGGCCCGCAACAACTCACTCACCATGCAACTCCCGCTGGCGCGCCCGCGCTGGCAGCAACCCCTCCGGGCGCAACAACATCATCAGCACCAGCGCCACCCCAAACAGCAGCAGGCGCAGGTTGGAAGGATCCAGCCACACGCGGCCCAGCCAGGCCTGTTGCAGCCCTCCGGCGGCGCGCAAGGCCTCGGGCAACACCGACAGCAGAACGGCCCCCAAAATGACCCCGGCGATGTTACCCATTCCTCCCAGCACCACCATGCATAGCACCATGACCGATTCCTGCAGGGTAAAACTTTCCGGACTCACAAACCCCTTAAAACCGGCAAACAGGCCACCCGACACGCCGCCAAAGCTGGCCCCCATGGCACAGGCCAGCAGCTTGAGATTACGGGTATTAAGTCCCATGCTGGCCGCCGCAATCTCGTCCTCGCGAATGGCCGCCCAGGCCCGGCCGATACGCGAACGCTCCAGGCGACGCGAAAGCAAGATCGCCAGAATCACCCCCGCCAGAAACAGAAAATACACGTTGAGCACAGCGGGTAACTGGATCCCGGCAATATGATGCATCTGCCCCAAAGACCAGGGCCCCACCCGCAGGGGGTCGATGGCACTGATCCCCTGCGGGCCATTGGTGAGATTGAAAGGCGCATTGAGGTTGTTGAGAAAGATACGAATGATCTAGCCAAAACCCAAGGTCACAATGGCCAGATAGTCGCCGCGCAAGCCCAGGGTGGGAGTACCCAGCACCACCCCAAAACAGGCCGCCAGCAATGCCCCCAAGGGGAGCAGAACCCCCAAGGGCCAGTGCAATTCAAAGTGGGGCGAAGCCAGCAGGGCATAGGCGTAGGCCCCCACTGCAAAAAAAGCCACATAGCCCAGGTCCAGCAATCCCGCATACCCCACCACGATGTTGAGCCCCAGGGCCAGCAGCACGTACAGCAGGGCAAAGTCGAGAATGCGCACCCAGCCATGACCTAGCCAGGCGTCCGTGACAAAGGGCAGGATCAACAGCAGCAGCAGGGCCAACCCCAGTCTCACGGGCCCACTCAAGCGCCCCGAGTTCATTCGCAGCCTCGTTTTGGCGTGCAGCGTTGCACGCAGCCCCTCAAACCCCATGAGACACCTCTTGACACGCGCGCCATTGAGGAAGGACTGCACTTGCACGCAAGCCTCTCAAACCCCATGAGACACCTCTGCAAAAACGGCCTCAGTGCACCGGTGCAAGGTTTGCAATTGCACCAGTTCACACCTTTTCCCGGGTGCGTGTGCCCAGCAGGCCATTAGGGTGAAATACCAGCACCCCGATCAGCACCAGAAAGGCAAACACATCCTTGTAGTTACTGCCTAACAGATCGCCTGTCAGATCCCCGATATAGCCTGCGCCCAGAGCCTCCACCACCCCCAGCAATACTCCGCCCAGCATGGCCCCGCGCAGATTGCCAATTCCTCCCAGAACTGCCGCAGTAAAGGCCTTGAGCCCCAACATGAAGCCCATGGTGTAATTCCCCAGATTGTAGTAGGCCGCCACCATCAAACCCGCCAGTGCCGCCAGCGCCGAACCCAGGGCAAACGTCAGGGCAATGACCCGGTCGGTATTCACTCCCATCAACTGGGCCACCGCAGGATTTTGCGAGGTAGCACGCATGGCACGTCCCAGGGCCGTGCGTTGCACCAGCACG
>VFSW01011535.1_pt1 | contig 12409 bp, 7 predicted proteins | sample 5358111 | NCBI WGS metagenome assembly VFSW01 (sample SAMN11554181, study PRJNA540505) | mine drainage metagenome | isolation source: sediment from site ElyBrook_90M | place: USA: Ely Copper Mine, Vershire, VT | collected 2017
CAACTGCGCCGCGCTGCCGGAGAATCTGGTCGAAAGCGAATTTTTTGGGTACGAAAAGGGCGCATTCAGCGGAGCCGACTCCTCCAAACCCGGCCTGTTTGAGCTGGCGGAAAAGGGGACGCTTTTTCTTGACGAAATCGGCGAGTTGCAACTGCAGACGCAAGTGAAACTGCTGCGCGTGCTCGATGGGCAGCCCTTCTATCGGCTGGGCGGTCATCGCAAAATAAAGGTAGATGTCCGCATCGTCGCCGCCACGAATCAGGATCTGGAAGCCGCGGTCCGAGACGGGCGCTTTCGTCAAGATCTTTTTCACCGGCTCGGGCAGTTTCAGCTGCGCGTGCCGCCCCTGCGCGAACGACCCGAAGACATTGGCGCCCTGGCCGAACATTTTCTGGGGCTAAAGGCTCACGGCAAGAGTTTTTCTTCCCAGGCGATCTCCGCTTTGCTCTCTCACGCGTGGCCCGGCAATATTCGCGAACTACGGAATCTGGTGGCGAAACTGGCGATGGAGTCTTCCGGCTCTGAAATCGATTTTGCCCGGCTGAGCGCCACGCTCACCGGAGAGGTGGCTGCTCAGCGCCAAACCGCATCCTTGCCCGTCGGCAACCTGGAGAGCATGGAAGAACAAATGATCATCAAGGCGCTGGAGCGCACGGGTGGCCATCGCACACTTGCGGCCGATCAGCTCGGCATTTCCCGCCGCACTCTCAGCCGCAAGCTTAAGGAGTACAACATCAACTTCGCCGCCAGCGACGGGAACGGAACATCTCTCGGCTTCATCAGTACCGAACAACAGAAATTCTTTCGCGCCCGCGTGGAAATTCCGGTGACCGTCAAGAACTCTCAAGGGGAGGAGATCTTGGTGCAGGGCGTGAATCTGAGCACCGGGGGCATGGGCCTCGACGGCATCAAGGAACCGCTGCGCTTCTCCGGCCTGCTGGACGTGAGTTTCGTACTGCCGGAAAGCGAGATTCCATTTCAGGCGAAAGCCCGCCTGATGTGGATTGGCGACGAGGGACGCGTTGGGATTCGCTTTGCAGTGATAGAACCAGCGATCTTCGAACATCTGCAGCACTGGTCGAACAAGAAAATGAAAGAAGAAGGCTGGGAATTTCCAGCGTAAGAACATCCGAGGGCTGTACTGGCGATCTTTGTCATGCTAATCCCTCGGTCAGTTCACATTCTGCAGTCATTTGCTCTGACCGGAAAAGTCCGCGGTCCCCACATTGCCGATTGTCCCGCGCGGCCCCGGCTTGGCTTCTTTTTCTTCCTTCGCTTCGTTTCCCTCTTCCGTCTTTTTTGTCTCCGGAGCCGGCGCAGGTTTCTCCATCCAGATTCCGTAAACCCGTCCGCCGTACGCCGCGAGACCGGTGTAATCGCCGAAGAAAACGTCGCTGGCCTCAAAAGGCTCGCTGGTCCAGGCGTAGTTCGTAAAGCTATGGCTGCCGTCGGTGGAGCGCGCCAGGGCCACGATCTGTTTCCGGTTCTGCGGATCACCGCGGCGGTCGTAGAACAGGACGTTGACCGAGCGGTCCACCGGGTCCACCGCGAGCCACTGGAAAAATTGTTCGGCTCCGTTGTGAACTGGATCGTCGTTCACCCGCAGCGGTACGGACCAGCGCTTGCCCTTGTCGTCGGAAGTGGAGACGAAAATATCAAGATCGCCGTTACGGTAATCGCTCCAGGTGATATAGAGACGCCTGCTCTTGGGATCGATCGCGATCTGCGGAAATCCGTTGGCCCGTTCCAGGGTCTGCACGGCAAACATAATCGGAGCCGTGTGAAGGATGGCCCGCGCGTGGGAGAAAGTCTGGCCGCCGTCGCGCGAGGACGTCAGCATGATTTCGTTATCCTGGCTCCAGATTCCATACAGCGTGCCATCGGGCGCAACCACGCCGTCGAATCCCTCGGCAGCGCCGTTGTCGTCGCGGGGTAATCCCGGATGTTTATCGATCTCAATCGGCTTCGACCACGTCTTGCCGTCGTCGGTGGACCGGGAAAGCACCATCTGCGAATCGGCCAGCCTCCAGCGCGTCCAACCGATGTAAAGATTGCCGGCGTATTTGCTCTTCGTATTGTCTGCGATAAGGTACGGCTTGTCCTCAAACGGAATTCCGGGCTGGGAGGGCTGCTCCGCGACCGGAATGTGATCCGCCTCCCAGGTTTTTCCACCGTCGAGTGAGCGCCGTACGAAGATGCCATTGCGCGTGGCGCCGTGGGCCCAGTAGTTGAAAGTTCCGAGATGGTCGAAGGCGATGTAGCAGACGAAAGCATGGCCCTGATTATCGAACGCGACGGAAACGTCGCCCGAGATCCGATAGTTTTTCGGAGCGACATTCTCCGCCAGTTGCCAGGTGTGGCCGAAGTCCTGCGAGAAGGCCGCATGCACGTTGTCCTGAAACACTCCGACCACGTCCTGGGGATTCGCGGGGTTCACGGCGATTGCTGGTTCGGTGAAAAACCCCGGCGCCGGAGTGAGAGTGAAGACCTGGGCTTGCGGAGCTTTGGGCAGAGTTTGTGCGTGCAATCGAACTGGGATCGCTAACGCCAGTAGAACTGCAAGGCCAGATAAGAAACCGCCAGCGCGCGCAATGAAATGCATGTCGAGTCCTCGGGTCGTTGTTATAGATCGCTAAGCGGGATGCCCGCAGATTAGGGCCGCGCCCCCGGCGATTCCCGCGTCGGCCGCGTAATGAGCCATCACCAGCGGGATCTCGGAGGCCCGGGGGTTGACGCACCATTTCGGCAGTTGCGCTTTTATGTCGTCGAAGAACGGTTGCAGCATCGCCGCCACGCCGCCGCCCATCACCAGCACGTCGGGATCGAGCAGGTCGACCGTGTTGCCCAGCCATACCGTCAGGAGTTCGACCGTTTCCCGAAGAATCTCGCGCGCCAGCGGATCGCCCGCTGCGAAAGCCTTTCCCACCATTTCACTCGTGACCGCGGCGACGTTTCCCTGCGCCAGGTCGAGAATTGCGGAGTGGACTGGCTGCGCCCCCAGCTTGGCCCGAGCCCGTGCGCCAATCGCCGGACCCGCCGCCAGAATCTCGATGCAGCCGGGTTTGCCGCATCCGCACACCGGGCCGCGGTAGTCAATGCTCACATGCCCGCCTTCTCCGGCCGAGCCGGTGTTGCCGTGATAAATGCGGCCATCGAATACAATCCCGGTTCCGATCCCAGTTCCTATGGTCGCATAGAAGACGTAGCGATAGCCGCGCGCCGCACCCCAGCGAACCTCGGCCAGGGCCGCGGCATTGGCATCATTGTCGAGCTTCACCGGCAGGTGGTACACGGCGGCGACTCTCTCGGCCAGCGGGTAATTTCGCCAGCAGGGAAGATTGGGAGGATTCAGAACGATGCCCGTTTTAGGATCCAACGGCCCGGGCGCGCAAATCCCAATGCTCGGAACCTTCCCGGACGGGATAATGGAATCAATCGCGCGGAGGACCACTTGCAAGGCGTCCTCCGCCGTGCCGCTCGCCACCATGGGCCGGCGGCCCTGAGCGACTATTTTGCCCTCGGGGTCGACCAGCCCGACCGCGACTTTCGTTCCGCCGATGTCCACTCCGAGAGTGAGGGCGCCAGCTTCCAGGCTTAGCGTCATGGTTGTTCCGCCGCGGTTGTGCGCGAGGTGCCTGCATACTGTGCCTTGACTGTTTTTATCTCATACGGCTTGGTATGGATGGTGATGTTTCCAGCCTGCATCGCAACTTTCCCGGTCGGTCTTTCCATCAGGTCGGTCTCCGATGCCGATTCCACGCCCGGCGGCAACCGCAATTCGACTTCGCTGTCTTTGCCGGCCCACTCGTAGAAGCGCACAACCAGCGCATTGTCGTCCTCGGCTTTTTTCAGCGCGGTTACGATGACGTTGTCGGGTTGGGCGCGCAGAAAAGAATATTCGGGCGCCAGCTTGCCCTCGTGCTTATCGCTAGGCAATGAGATCAATTTGTAGTTTAGTTCGTACCCCCGGCGAATCGTAAGCGCCTCCTTCCAGCCTCCGCCGTGTGGATACAGAGAATAGGTGAACTCGTGACGGCCCTCATCGGCATGCGGATCGGGCCACTCCGGAGAACGCAACAGCGACAGGCGAAGCACGTTGCCTTTGGCGTCATAGCCGTACTTGCAGTCGTTGAGCAGGCTCAGTCCGTGGGTGTCGTCGGAAATGTCGGCCAAGCGCTGGGCCGGAACCTCAAACTGCGCCCGCTCGGCTGGAGTATTGCGCGTAGTGGGGCGCTGCACCGAACCAAAGGGGATTTCGTAGGTTGCCTTGTCACTGTGCGCGCTTACCGGGAACGCAACCTTGAGCAGAATATGCTTCTCATGCCAATCGGCCCGCATCTTCACGTCGACCCGCGGAACTCCAGCATAGAGGATGATGTCGCGCATGAAGGTCGAATTCTGAAAATGATTCTTCACTTGGATGACGGCTCGCAACGGTCCGCTCTCAAGCAATTTCACGGAATCGGCGTGCTCCAGGTCCCAGTGCTGCTTCTCGAAATCGGCGTCAATGTTCCACGCATCCCAGCGTTGCGGCTTATCGACGAATGCCTGCAGCAGATTTCCGCAGGTCGATGTCCTGGGGCCTCCGGTATCCGTTTCCGCCGGCGCCAGCGCTTCGGTTCCGCTCCGCTTGTCGAACAGGCTGGTCATGCATCCGGTTTGCGGGTCGATCTTCACGCGGATGAATTCATTTTCGAGTGTGTCGGTGGAAGCCCTTAAAAGCGAATGCAAAGTGGGCCCACTCGCCGCGGCCCGTACGAAATAAGTGTGCTTGCCCAGCGACGGTGTCTTCGCCAGCAGCAGAAATCGTGCGCGATGAGTATCCGCGTCCAACCATAGCAATTGGGACTCCGCCGGCTTGCCCGCCGCGTCTACAACTGCGATTTGTCGGGCGGGGCCCGGTAGTTGGACTTCGACCTCAGCCACTTCCGTGCGCGGCCAGGACAACGAATTGAACATCATCACCGGTACTCCGTCGCCCTGCGTGTTCACGTGAGCCGCGATCTCTCCCAGGGATCCCATGGTGACGTTATTCGCAGCCCGGTCTACATCCTCGAGATTGCGTTTCGCGTCCAGATAGTTCACCGCGATGCCCGACCCCGGCATAATGTCGTGAAAGTGATCGAACAGCAGGTTCTTCCAGGTCAGTTCCATCCCGTCTTGCGGATACGGGCGTCCGTAGAGCGAGGCCAGAGAGGCAAACTTCTCGGCGTTCAGCACATTCTCTTCGGCGCGTCGAATTCTTCGCTTGGTCTCGGCCTGCGTCGTAAATACGCCGCGGTGGTATTGGAAGTAAAGTTCACCGTCCCAGGTGGGAACCTGCATGCTGGGAAGTTTCTTTTCCAGATCGCCGAAGAAGTCGCTGGCGAAACTGAACTGCAGTTTCGGATACACCGCATCCGGAGCCCGCAGTTGATCGGCATGATCCAGCATTACACGTGTCGGTCCGCCGCCGTGGTCACCCACGCCGTAAAGATGCATCATTTCGGGATGATCCGTAATGGTCTGGCCGTAGATCGACGGCATCCAGACAGAAAGATCGGTAGCCAGCGGCTCGGCGTCGATGCCGCCGGCGTAGTCGTGCGGAAAATAGGTGAGCAGCCGGCTACCGTCCGGCGCTTGCCACCAGAAGAGTTTGTAAGGAAACGTGGTGAATTCGTGGGCCCAGAGCAGTTTCTGGGTGACAAAATAATCCATGCCTGACTTTTTATAGATCTGCGGCAGCTGGTAGTTATAGCCGAACGAATCGGGATTCCATCCAATCTTTACGTCCACGCCGAAATTCTTCTGAAAATACCGCTTGCCTACCAGAATCTGACGCACCAGCGATTCGCCGTCCGGCATATTCAGGTCAGGCTCAACCCACATGCCACCGACAATCTCCCAGCGCCCTTCTTTTACGCGCTGCTCGATCTGACGAAAAAGATCGGGATACTTCTCCTGCATCCACTCATAAGCGCGGGCCGACGACATGGTGAACTTGAAGTCGGGATACTCGCGCATCAAATCGAGCACGCTTTGAAACGTATTGCGCACCACCTCGACGGTTTCGGTCCACGGCCATAGCCATGCCATGTCGATGTGCGAATTGCCGATGAGCCGGATATCGAACTGCCGCAGCCAGGGTTTGAGCGCTTCCAACTTGGCGCGAGCCGCTTGCAGCGATGCGGCAAAGCCAGCCTGGTCGCCGCGGTCGAGCGGCGAAAAATCAATCGCCTTGACGGCTGCATCGAGCTGTTGTTGGTGTTCGGCTTTGCCTTCTTCGTACGCCGCAATAATGGGGCGCGCGGAAAGGATTTCCATTCTCAACAGCGCCGGATCGGGGCGCGTGGGCGGCGCATCGATGGCAAGTTCACTGTGAAGGAATTCGCATTGCACGGAATCGTCAGCGACCACCCGTGCCGCCACTAAAAACTTCTGGCCCGGCTGCGCGTTTTCAGTGAGCAGCCCCGGCAGAATATCATCGGCGCTGCCGCGATAGAGAACCGCGCCGTTCGAAAACATCGTGATAACGAGATCTCCCGGGCTGCCGAATCGCAGGTCGAGCCGCACCCGCGAGCCTTGCGTTGCGTAGCCGTTGATCTTCTCCGGAATCTCTACCCAGCGCCGGAAGACACGCGTGCCCGTCCAATGTTGGTCCGAACTCCCTCCGCCCGCTGCATTCTTAATCTGGATCACACCCCAGTCCGAGTCTTTCAGGGCCGGATCTTCCGGATGAGGAAGGTCCGCATGGAACCGCCAATCGGTCTCGCTTTGGCTGGTCAGTGACTGGAGGCGGTCGAGCGTGGTTTTGTAAGGATCGGTGACGCCGAGGTTCTGGGCGGCGGTGGAAACAGTGAGCGACACAAAGAAGATGAGGATCAACCGGAAGAGGAAGCTACGCTTCATCGATAAACGCACCTTTAGAGGTCGAGGATTTGCGATGCCAGGTTCAGGAAAACAACAAGAATAGCACTCGCAACAAAGAATCTAAGTTGCTGATTTTACAGCCCGCTGGTGTCATCGATTGCGCTAACCGCAAAAATTCTGATTCTTCCCATCGGAAATATGAATCGAAGCAGTTACGCAAGTTTGTTGACGGCGCAAGCCGTTGACCTTAGAATTCAGACTCGAATGTCAGAGAACCGCAGCCTTCGCGCCATGTGCATGTGTACCTGTTGTTGTTGTGCATGCGTGCGCGCTGGCGCGGGAGGACTGCTGACCTAAGAATTCTTTCTTAACTCAAGCAATCATCAACCCATCGCCAGACCAACTGGCGGTGGGTTTTTTATTTTCCGGAACGCATTGTTCGAACAAACGAGGCCAATGGCACATACAGCAAAAGAAACGACAGCGCAGCGGGTCGAGCGCTTGAAGCGAGCCCAGAATCCTTGGGAAGGCCTGGAAGAAATTAGGCGCTTCGCTCGCGAGGGCTTTGAATCAATCCCTCCTGAATGGATCGGTACGTACTTTCGCTGGTGGGGCGTTTATACCCAGGGCGATGGCGCGGGTGTAACCGGAGGCCAGGGCGGCATGGGCAAGGCTCTGCAGCGCTTCATGGTGCGCATTCGCATTCCTAACGGCATGATGACTTCGCATCAACTGCGCGCGATCGCCAACCTCACCCGCCGCCACGCCAACGGAATTGCCGATCTTACCGTACGTCAGAACATTCAATTGCACTGGGTGACAATTGAGTCCCTGCCCGCGGTGCTCGACGGCCTCTGGCAGGTTGGCCTGAATACAACTGCGGCGTGCGGGGACGTAGTGCGCAACGTGACCGGATGCCCGGTCGCCGGAGTCGACGCCGACGAAATCGCCGATGCATCGCCGTTGGTTCACGAAGCGTCGCAACTGCTGGCGGGAAATCCGGAGTTCTATAACCTGCCGCGTAAATTCAAGATCTCGATTACCGGATGCCGGGTGTGGTGCCCCTATCCCGAAATCAATGATGTGGGCCTGACCGCAGTCACGCGCACGCTGGGCGGCAAGCCGGAAACCGGATTCTCTCTGCGAGTTGCGGGAGGACTTTCGACCGAACCTTATCTTGGATCCCGGTTGAACGCGTTCGTCCGCTGGAATCAAGTCGTGCCTGTCATCAAGGGCATCGCCGAGCTTTTCCGCGATTCCGCCGTGCTGCGCGAACATCGCGAGCGCGCCCGACTGAAGTTTCTATTCCTGCGCCATGGCTGGACGGCCGAGCGCTTTCTCGGAGAACTGCAAGACCGCATCGGATTCCAGCTTGATCCCGCGGTGGAAGAGCTTCCGCCCGACGACGTCTACCGCGACCACGTCGGCATTCACGCGCAGAAGCAGCCCGGTCTTTTTTATGTTGGGGCCGTGGTGTTGCGCGGACGTATCACGGCTGATCAGATGCAATCCGCCGCCGACCTCGCCGAACGTTACGCCGATGGCGAAGTGCGCGCCACCAACATGCAGAACCTGCTGGTGGTGAACGTACCTGCGATCAACGCCGGCAGGCTGGCCGGGGAACTGAACGCGATTGGTTTCCAGGTCAACGGCTCCGCTTTTGCCCGCGGCACGATCGCTTGCAGCGGCAGCGAATTCTGCAAGCTCGCCATCACCGAGACCAAGAGTTTTTCCCGCTGGCTGGTCGAGGAGTTGGAAGAACGCCTGCCCGGCTTTGATCAGCACCTGAAGCTGCACGTTACCGGCTGCCCCAATAGTTGCGGCCAGCACTGGATTGCCGACATCGGCATTGAGGGCAAGAAGATCAAAGTAAACGACCGGATGGTCGATGCCTACTACTTCTGTGTAGGCGGAGCGCTCGGCTTGCATCAGGCCACGGCGCGTCCTGTCGGCTATCGCTGCGCTGCGACCGACGTTCCGGACGCGCTCGAACGTTTATTCGGCCAATATCTGGCCCGGCGCGAGCCGGACGAAAATCTGCGCCGCTTTTTTGTCCGCCACAGCGATACCGAACTGCGCGAATTTCTGGCGGGAGAATCCGTGGACCCGGTCGTGCGCGATTTGCCCGACTCAGCTCGCATGCTGGCGCAATCCGCAGGAGGAATCGGTGACTAGCTTATTTCCCATGTTCGTGAAGTTGGAAGGCAGGGAGTGCCTGGTAGTGGGCGCAGGAAAAGTCGGCGAACCAAAAATCGCCGGCCTGCTCGAAACCGGGGCACGCATCCGGGTCGTGGCCTTGCAGGCCAGCCCGCTGGTTCGCGAATGGGCGCGCGAGGGAAAAATCGAACTGAATGTGCGCGCCTTCTCGGTCGATGATCTCACCGGTGCATTTCTGGCCATCGTCGCGACCAATTCGCACACCTTGAATGAACGGATTTACCGCGAAGCGCAGCGACTGGGCGTCCTCTGCAATGTGGTCGATGTTCCCGACCTTTGCGATTTCTACTACCCCGCTGTGGTGCGACGCGGCGATCTGCAGATCGCAGTCTCAACCGCCGGGCAAAGTCCTTCGCTGGCGCAGAAAATTCGGCAGCAGTTGGAGAAACAATTCGGTCCGGCCTACGCCGCTTGGGTGGTGGAACTGGGCGAGACCCGAAAGCTGATCCTGGCCAGCGATCTGGATCAGGACCGCAAGCTCGATCTGCTGCACTCGCTCGCCAGCCGGGAAGCGCTGGAAACGGCTCTCGCCGAATTGCCCGAACTCGCGGCCAAAGGAGAAGGCGCATGAAAGGCAGAGTTTATCTGGTGGGGGCGGGCCCGGGCGACCCGGAGTTGCTCACACTAAAGGCGCTGCGCGTGCTGCAAACGGCCCAAGCCGTGCTCCACGATGATCTGGTCGCGCCAGAAATCTTGAAACTCATTCCAGCCTCCGCCCAGGTGCACAACGTTGGCAAGCGCTGCGGTAAGAAGAAAATCCTGCAGGAGGAAATTCAGTTCCTCATGATCGCGCTCGCCGGTTCCGGGTTGCGGGTGGTCCGCTTGAAGAGCGGCGATCCGCTCATCTTTGGCCGCGCCGGAGAAGAAATTGAAGCCCTGCGGCGGGCCAATGTTCGCTACGAAATTGTGCCTGGCGTCACTTCGGCGCTGGGCGCGGCCGCTGTGGCGCAGATTCCCTTAACTCATCGCCACGCATCCTCGGCTCTCGTGCTTCTCACCGCGCACCAGGCCGCCGGAAGCGAGGCGGCCAACTGGAGCAGGCTGGCCGGCAGCGGCGCAACCCTCGTGATTTACATGCCAGGAAAGAATTATTCCGAGATCTCCGGAAAGCTTCAGGCTGCCGGAGTCGCGCCCCAAACTCCGTGCGCCGTTCTCTCTCGCGTCACCACGCCGGAGCAGCGAACTCATCTCACGACCGTTGGCGCGCTGCGCGCTGCCCAAGAACTTTCGGCTCCCACCCTCTTGATTGTGGGCGAGGTTGTCCGCTTCGCCGATCCGGCATCTCTCGCGCAGGAATCCATTGTTGCCAACCTTTCTTCGGGCCGCGTCGCCGCACTTCCTTCCGTCCGGTTTGCGGATTTCCCATTTCAGACCGCCGCCTTCGAAAAAGATGAGGCGCCGGTCTCGTGAAACATAATCCTGGAGACAAATTCATGATTGAATTGCAAGACCAAGTGCAAAACCAATCCGAAATCGGACTGCCGGTCGGGATTCGCCAGGCCCGCATTGACCAGATCCAGCTCGAACAGGGCAAAATCCACGAGGGTCAGATCCACGAAGGTCAGATCCATGAGGCTCAGGTCCACGGGGATCGTATAACGGACCGGATCGCCGCTGTGCAAGTCGCCGCCGAGAGTTGGAGCCCGCAGCGCGTTCTAAGCTTTGCTTTCGATACCTTCGGCGACCGGGTGGCCATTTCCTCGGCCTTCGGCGCCGAAGGCATGGCGCTGATCGATATGGCTTCGCACGTGCACCAAGACTTCCGGCTCTTCACCATCGACACCGAATTTCTCTTCCCCGAAACCTACAACCTGATGGAGCGGATTGAAGAGAAATATGGCATCACCATCGAAAGAGTGTATTCGGCAGTCTCACCCGAAGAACAAGCGCGCACCCAGGGCGAAGCGCTGTGGACCCGCGATCCCGACCTCTGCTGCAGCTTGCGTAAAGTCGAGCCTCTGCGCCGCAAGCTCAATGAGTTGAGCGCGTGGATTACCAGCATCCGTCGCGACCAGACTTCCGCGCGTTCCAGCGCACATAAAATCGAATGGGATGCAAAATTCGGCCTGCTGAAGATCAATCCCATCGTCGACTGGACGTCGAAACAAGTGTGGCGCTACATCCACGACCACGACGTGCCTTACAACGCGCTGCACAATCAGGACTATCCCAGCATCGGCTGCACGCATTGCACGCGGGCTGTCAGGCCCGGAGAGGATCCGCGCGCCGGGCGCTGGCCGGGATTCGCCAAAACCGAGTGCGGCCTGCATCTCATTCAGCCGGCGGGGCCTTCGCCCGCCGACGGCGCGTCGAAGGCGGCCAAAGTCGGCGGCTAAGCCGGCAGGGACTTGTCCGTCGATTCATTTCTCCGCTTGCCCGGCAACTCGCCCCGCGGACTGAAGCCGGCCTGACAGAACGCGACCAGGACATCTCCCCAATCGGCAGGGGCTGCTGGGTCTTCCAACAACAGCGCATGCAACCGCTGCACCACTTTCTCGACCATCGATTCTTCCACTAGAAATGAAAGTGGATGACCCGAATTCATCTGGGCTAAAACTCGCACGTCCATGTCGGCGATGGCCTCGAATGCTCGGCTGCCGAGTTCCGGCTCGCGTCGAATCGCTTTTCCCATCAGAGAAACCAGCGCTTTGGAATTCTCCCATCGCAGGTCCGCGACGCCGCGAAGATTTTCTGCAATCGCGGGCAAGGCAGCCGCCGTCGCCGCCAGCAACGAGATGCGCCCGAACGACGTTGCTATAACTTCAACCGGGCAGGAATGCTGGTCGAAGATCTCATACACCGCGCGTAACAGTTCCGGGTCGATGGCCCGGCCGGCTTCGATCTCAACCGCGGCGATATTTCTCTTCGCGGTAATCGCAGTTGCGCCATCGCCGGTTCCCGGCCGGGCCGAGATTTCGGTGCCTTCATTTTCGGGGCGCCTGGAATTCAGGACCCACACCGGAATATTCTCGCGCCGCGCGGGCGCCAACGTCGCCGGATGCAGCACCTTCGCGCCGCCGAGCGCTAACTCCTCCGCATCCTCAAAACTCATTCGGCGGATCACCCGCGCCGCCGGGCACAGCTTAGGATCGGCGGTCATGATGCCATCAACGTCGGTCCACATTTCAATGCGGGAAGCGCTCAGCGCCGCGCCCACAATGGCTGCGGTGAAGTCGGACCCGCCACGCCCCAGAGTCGTTGGCACTCTCTCGAGAGTGGACGCAATGAAGCCGCCCAGCACCGGCACCCGCCCCGAGGCCAGCAACGGAATTAGCCCGTCCTGAATCCGCTGTTCGCCCTCCTCCCCGAGCGGAGTCGCGCGCCCATGGCGTGCGTCGGTGAC
>VFSW01011536.1_pt1 | contig 12407 bp, 10 predicted proteins | sample 5358111 | NCBI WGS metagenome assembly VFSW01 (sample SAMN11554181, study PRJNA540505) | mine drainage metagenome | isolation source: sediment from site ElyBrook_90M | place: USA: Ely Copper Mine, Vershire, VT | collected 2017
TGGCTGGTGCAGGGCACGCTCTATCCCGACGTGATCGAGTCCAGCAGCGTGAAAGGGCCAAGCCAGACCATCAAGAGCCACCACAACGTCGGCGGACTTCCCGAACGCATGAAGCTGAAACTCATCGAGCCCCTGCGCGACCTGTTCAAGGATGAGGTGCGCCGCATTGGCCGCGACCTGGGCATGCCGGAAGACATTCTCGGCCGCCAGCCCTTTCCAGGACCGGGCCTCGCGGTGCGCATCCTGGGTGAAGTGACGCCGGAGCGCGTCGCGCTATTGCAGGAAGCCGATGAGATCGTCGTCAGCGAAATTAAGGCCGCCGGTCTCTATGCCAAGGTCTGGCAGAGTTTCGCCGTGCTGCTACCGGTGATGAGCGTTGGTGTGATGGGCGACCAGCGGACCTATGCCTACACATGCGCAGTGCGCGCCGTTCACTCAGAAGATGGAATGACCGCCGACTGGGCGCCCTTGCCGCATGAGGTTCTCAAGCGCATCTCCAGCCGCATTGTGAATGAAGTGCGCGGCATCAACCGGGTCGTCTACGACATCACTTCCAAGCCGCCGGGCACGATCGAGTGGGAATAAGGGACGAACGCGCAACCAGCGTCTTTCTATTCGCGAAGCAGAGCGAAGATGGCTATTGCCCCTCTGGCTTCAGCACCGGCGCGCGCAGCGGAGTGGTGTCGATTTCGATGCGAGTGTCTTTGGGAAAAGCAACGTCGCGGCCCGAGTGCAGAAAGTTGTCGTAGACCGAGAGGCCGGCTGCATAAAAGCCAATGCCTGCGGCAAGATTGCGGCTGCCGGCGGCCACGCCGACAATGCGTCCAATCAACCCGAATCCGTTAGATGCGACGCCGGTCTGCAAGGTCATATTGCCGTCCGTGTCGAGCGCGCGCCCTGCGAGCATCGTCAACAAGAGTGGGGCGATGGCGCTGGCCTGGTTGCGCGGACTGATGGTGCCTTCCGCATCCAGGGAAAGATCCTGTGACTTTTCGGTTGCGGCGCCGGCGAGCGAACCCTGGACTTCCCGATGGATGCCTTCAGGAAAATGGACTTCCTGAAAGGTGAAACGCAGCTTTCCATTTCGTCCGAAGGAGCGCGCGGGCCGGGCAGCCGATACCTTGCCGATTAGGGTCGCGCCTTCCGGCACTACGAGTTGCTTCTCTTTGTCATAGACCGGCTCCACAACCACCGCCTGAACCGGATCGCCGGCCTTCGCATTGGCGGATGTAAGGTCGCGAAGCAGCAAGGCATGCACGCTCCAGGTCTCGGGATTACCGGATCGCGGCGCGGGAGCAGGCGGATCGACTATGGCTTGCTCAACGGTTGGCAGCGTGAGCGGCGAGGTCAGCTCAAACGACCACGCGGTGTGTGCCGGAATACGCTCGGCATGGTAGGGCAATTGGCTATAAAGGAGCTGCCGGGCACGATCGCCGAAGCCGGGCGCCGTGAAGAAAGAAAGCTGATCGCGCACACGCGCCCTTGCCTGCGCCCATTCTTTTGCGATAAAAGACTGTTTCGGCTTGACGCCCGGCGCAGTCAAATGCAGCACGGGCGCGCCGTTCGTCACCTTGGCAGCGGACAAAGGCAACGAGCCTTCATGTAAAACTAGGTCCGTGAACTGCACTTGCGGGACATGGAATGGCGTGAAGTCTCCGCGCAAGCGGCCGGTCCATCGCATCTTCCGGTCCGGCTGCAATGCCACAACCTTGCCATGAAGTAGCGTGCCTTCGGGCACGACCAGCCTTCCACCGGAGTAGATCGGGTGCAGCAGCCTGGCCTCAATTGTCTCACCGGCCTTCATGGGATAGTGCTGCATGGCCTCTACCTGCAAACTGGTTCCCGCGGGCAGGATAGGCGCCACCGGCTTCACATCCTGAGTCTGTTGCGCGGGTGCCGTGGTAACGTGCGGTGCGGCCGGTGGCCGCTGCTGCAATGTCTGACTCTGCAAGCACGCACCAAAGACGGTTGTCCCAAGCACTGGGAGCAGTGCGCACATACGTACTTGCATTCGAATCATCTGGGTGACTCCGGCCGGCGGACTTCTACAGGGTAGACGAGTCCGGCGTACAAATGAAAGCGGCTACTGGCCAGACGGCTGAGCGCGCAGGGACTGCACCTCACGGCTCAGGGATTCCAGCTTAGTCAGCAACTCGGCATGTTTCAGATCAGCCGCAGACGGCTCAAAGCCTTCGATGAAAAACGTACCATTCGGTTCCAGTTCGCAGCGGCGTACCTGGTGGAAGCCTTCAAATCCTTGCCGATGGACCACCGCAAGGAGCTCTTCTCGTGTGAGCATTTCGCGCTCCATGGACCGTTGTTCTAGCTGGCCGTTGTGAATCAGGAGGGCGGCCCTGCCTTCCAGCGCGCGCGTCAGGCGCCGCGAGCGATAAAGGACGCGGACGAGGAGCCAGTTGATCGCGAGCAGGCTCAGTGCGCCGATGACGCCGCCTGATACGGAATTATCGTCGCCGATGATCGCATTCTGCACAGTGTTGGACAGAGAGAGCAGAACGACAAGATCAAAGGGATTCAGCTGTGCCAGTTCCCTTTTGCCGAAGATGCGGAGCAGAACTACGAGTGCGCAATACACCAGCACGGGGCGCAGTATCTTTTCAGCCAACGGCAGAGGGAGATGGAACATGTCATGGAAGATGGTTGGAAGCATCATGGCAACGAGAATAAGCGCTGCCGCGCATCGTTGCCACAATGTTTCACACACGCGCCCGTCCGTACATCCAGACCAGCGGGCTTTTGGCTACTTTCCGGATGTGACCTGGTAGCCCTTGTACTCCGACGTGAAGAGAGTGCAGCGCGTGCTGTAGGTGCCTGCCTGCGAGTCGCCGTTCGGTACAACCACCGTATTGAGCACAGTCTTGACGGGCACGATGAGCGTCGACGCGCCGACCTGAACAGGACCGTAATCGACGCGCGTATCCAATTGGTGCACCACGTCGGAGGGCTTGAGTTCCGGCTCCACAATCATTCGCACCACAATGCCGCTTTTGGGCTCGATAAAGAGCCGCCCGTGAAACGGGGCAGTCGTGCGGAAGTTGTGCCAGTCGGTGTTGGTCTGCATATTTCCGACGACTCCCCCGCCGCCCCCGCTGCCACCCATAATGGCGCTGGATGTGGCTGTGTAGAACCTTGCAACTCCGGCTTGCGTGACGTCCGGGAAGCAGCAGACGTTGATCGCAAGTTGCGCACCTTTCTTGGGCACGGAGAAGGAGAATACCCCAACCTGCTTTCCGTTCACCATCTCCCACCGCAGCCACTGCAACGTCCCTGCAGACTGTGCCTGATGGAAGACCGTGGAGAGGCTTGGGTCCGGCTCCTGAACGGCAATCATACGATTCGCGCCCCAGGGTGTTTTGTCCTTTGCCGTGGGCAGCTTTTCGACTCCGCCGTCGATTACGATCGGCCCTTCGCTGGAATTGATGTAGTGGATGAAGGATGCAGGATTGACGAAGCCTGAGTTGGTCACGACGTCGGTGACGCTGCCCTTGACGCCAGAGCTCGCCGCGACAGCCTCGACATTATCCTGAAAGCGAATCGTGGTCTTTGTTGCGGTCAGATCCGGCAACTTCTTGTAGACGCCATCGACATAAGCCTGTGCCTTTTCCAGCATGGCCTTTTGCGCGGCGGTGTCGGGAGCAGCCGTCGTCGGCAAATCCGTTGCAGGAGGGGCCAGGTCTGCGCTGCGCGCCTCCAGCACATAGATCTGCTCAGTGGTGAGCCTTCCGGGGACATACTCAATCAGACCGTTCATTGCGCTTACGGTCAGCTCCTCGCTCAGCTGAACCTGCTTGAGCGCTTCGGCAATCTCCGAGTCCGATTTCTTGTCCTGTTGCATGGTGCGCAGCATATCTTCGAGCTGCCCGACGGTGATGGTCTTTGCGGACCACCCCGGCAGGGCAGCAGACAGGACGATCAAAAGTGCGAAATAACGTTTCATCGAAATCATCTCTCCCAGTGTTCAACCCGTTGCGCAGTCTGGGCAACCCGCTCTGGCAGAACGGGAATTGCCGCAGCTCAATCCGTATTGTCCGGAGCGATACCCGTCTTGCAGAACCCTGCGCCGCGCGGATCCAGGATTCCAGAGAATCATAAGCCGCGAGGTGCAGGCGAGCGACAATGCCAACAGACCAGGTCGTTCCGTTGCGGTTTGGGAAAAACTCTACCTTCATCTATTCGACGCATCTTCTCCCCGGAAAGTTCATCCTTTGAGATCAGGCCCGCTTTCAAGGCGATGTCATGGGATAAAGTGTTGAAAAATATGTAGATGAGTCTGAATCGGCGACTCGCGCATTGAGATTATTTAGAAACGCGCCGCTTTTGCTACAGTGAATGCTTGAGTTCGGTTATTCATGCACAAACGGGCCCTAAGGCTGGTGAGATGCGCAAGAGCCGGATTTTCCGATTGTTTCGGCGAGGAGCGACTCCTTTGGACGCAGCTTCACACACTCTTTTTGCACCGATCGCGCCGTTTCGCATCGCGCCCCGCTTTGTTCCTCGCGTTTGGGGCGTCACGAACCTTGAGCCGTGGTTTCCCCTGCATTCGGAGACTGAGCCAATTGGTGAGGTGTGGCTGACGGGCGATGCCTGCGCGATTGCAACGGGGCCGCACGCCGGCAAGCAACTGGGGGACCTGTTCAGGGAAGCGCCTGAAGCCATACTCGGCCACGGGGTCAAGGCCGCCCATTCCCCTCTTCTGATCAAGATCATCTTTGCCAAAGAAAAGCTCAGTGTGCAGGTGCATCCAGACGATGCGCTGGCGCAAAAATATGGATTTGACCGTGGGAAGACTGAGTGCTGGTATGCACTTGTCGCAGAGCCGGGAGCTCAGGTCGCAGTCGGATTGAAGCCGGGGACCTGCAAGGAGAAGATTCGGGACGCCATTCAGGACGGAACGATGGAGGACCATCTCAAGGTTATGTCGATCGGCACGGGGGATATGGTCTTTGTCGACGCGGGGACCGTTCATGCAATATGGCCCGGTTCGATCCTTCTTGAAACGCAGCAGAACTGCGATCTGACCTACCGGCTTTTCGATTATGGGCGCCCGCGCGAACTGCAAATCGAGAAGTCACTTGAAGCAATGCGGCTGGTGACGCGCGCGGGCAAGGTGGCGCCGCGTATTCTCCCAGATCGCACCGTGTTGATTGAAGACGAATACTTCTGTGTGGAACGAATCCCGGTCAACGTGAGCCGTTCGAGCGGGTCTTTGCCCAGCCAACAGGAGCAAACGCGGGGTCTCGCATATCTCTTTGCCGCCTCAGGGTCCGCCAGGCTGACGAGCCTTGGATTCGAGGCATTGGAACTGCCGGAACGGGGTATTGTGGCTGTGCCTGCGGCGTCGCCGGCTTTCTCAATTCAGGACACGGGCGGGCTGGATCTGATTCGCATCTCGCCACGCTGGCCCGGAGGCGTATCTCGCTGAAGATGGATGCGCGGCAAGTGACTCGACGATCCACTCGAGTCCGGCGAGGCGGGAGATCAGCGCATGAGCCATTGCCCAATTTTCGCGTCTAACTTGAAAACGAGCATGGAGGGTTCTTGTTCGCATCAAAGGAGCGTCTGCTCCATTGAATTGGTGGCCGCAGGAGACCTGTTATGTTTGCCTGACAGAGCATGATGTCTGTTTGGCAACAGATAGCGGCCCAAGATGTATCGATTCGAATTACCGTAGTTTTCCCTGCCTTGCGATTCGTTCTCACCGCCCGAGATGTTCCGCTAGGATAATCCGGAGGTTCAGCACGTTCTGCAATCGTTGAGGAGTAGAAAATATTCCGTATGGCGATCATCGTTGCGTTCAGTGTCCAGTTGCTTTCAGCCGGATTGCAGTCTGCAGCGCAAGTATCCCCTTCCGCCAGACAGGATGTGTTGCCTTTTGAGATTGGCGGCGGGGTCTCGGTTTTCAATCCAGATCTTGGTTCGGGACAGATGCTGGGTTCACCGTCTGGGGCGACTACAGTCCTGCGTTACGAACTAAAGGGTTGCAGGGCTGGCCATCGAGGGGCAATTCAAGGACATCGGCCTTCACCGTTCTTCCAGTCAGACCAACTTGACAGAAGAGTCCTTTCTTGGCGGGGCTAATTACGCGTGGCACCACTTCCGGAATTTCTATCCGCTGGGTTCTGCGAAAGTGGGCAATGGGACGATCGATTTCCTGATCAATATAGATTATTCCTATACTCACGAAAGCCGCACGATTTTCTCTTTCAGTGGCGGAGGGCAGTACAGGCTCTGGGAAAATTTCTGGGCGCATCCGGATTATGAGTACCAGGTATGGCCGATGCAGCTCAGCGCCAACCTGCATCCCAGAGGCTTTACTTTCGGCCTGGCATACGACTTTCGACTGCCACAACGGCGCTTTTAGCTATCTCCCTTCCGGATACGACTGGATCAAAAATCGGTCAGCGTGCGGAGGATGGGAAGGTTCCTCCAACTCTCACCTCGTGGCCTCACTCATGAGGCCAAAACTGCATCTGGCGCGGCTTTCTCCTGTTGGGATCCTTCAAGAGAAGAATCAAAATCCAAATGGACTTCCGGTTCGCAACGGCACGCACGCTGATTGAAGTAGCAGATCCCGCCACTTCCAAAGGACCCGCTCATGAGAAGGTGGACCGATTCTGGAAGAGGAATCCAACTCTCTGGACGTACGAAGGCGAAGAGAAATGGCGTAGCTGAACCGATGTCGCAGGGCGCCAGCAAGCAGTTGCAGCATCGTTTGCCGCTCCGGCCGCGGATGTGGATCAACAGGATTCAAGTCTGGTTTGCTGCAGGGAATGGGAGTCATGACCGCGCGGGCAGCAGGATATTTGCCCGGTTTTGAGGGGCGCGGCCGGCGCACTGCGGGTCCACCTCTGGGCGCTGAGATCGCGGCTGGGCTGAAGGCTCTGTGCGCCGCAATCGAGACTGCATAGCAGGGTGGAGGTCCAGAGCACACTTTCCTCTGCCTGTCGGGTGGATGCTGGACCGGCCTTCTACTACCCTTGCCTGGCTATCGCATCTCCGTCCTCTGGAGATTTGGCGACCTTGCGGCTGCATTTCGGCCTGGAGCCAGGCGCGCACAATGATCCTGTGTCTCAGTTGGAGCGGCATAGGATCGCGTTACATGCAGGCGGTCCATGACGATGTATCGAGTGCGAATCCCGCTCACCGTCACGGGCAGCACAGCCGGAAGATGCCGCCGCTCCACGTAGATGATCAGCGCAGCTTCGCGCGGGTTATCGAGGCTCTGCCCCACTCCCAAACCAAAGAACTCGTGATGTTCGCGCATCAGGGCAGCGGCCTCCTCATGTTTCACAGTGAGCGCATGACTCAAAGCCGGTGCGCTGAGAGGCGGCTCATTCTCCAGAGCGACCGACATTGGCGCTGCTCCCAGAGCCACCGCGCGCGGGGTGGTGGGGATGACGACTGTTCGCACGCCACCAACCACAGGAGCGATGGCGGGTTTTGAGTCGGGCTCCACGTACACAAGCACGGCGCCTTCTCCGGGCCGGTCGTTGCTCTTTCCCATCGCTACACCCAGCACGCCCGTGGAAGGATTCACCCACTGGCGAGCGATTGCGAGTGCCTGCTGCACACGTGCAATCTCTCCATCGCTCAGTGAGCGCGCCTGCGCGCCGGCAATTGTGTGGTCGCCATAGCTGAGGCAGCTTACGGGATGATCCGGACCACCCGCGAAACTCAATGGGGGATTGACCGGCGGCACGCTCAGTTCTGAGAGAACTTCGTTCGCCGGGTTCGCCACACCCTGAACGACGCCGTTTGCATCGGTTCCGCCGGCAAAGTAGAGACCAACGGGCTCTGCGTCTTCTGCATCGACGACCAGCGCGCCGGAGTCACCTGCATCGCTGAATCGGCTTCCGCTGATGCCTATCTGGTTCGTGAACAGTTTGGTCAGATACGGCTTTGTCTCCGCGCAGTCGCTGAAGTAGTCCACTGCAACGTCTAATGCGACCACAGAAACGCTGCCGCAGGTCAAACCAGTGGTGCGGCCGCTCTTGGCCACTCGCATCTGTAAACTCGGGGTCTCACCCCTGCCGCCGCTGGAGGAGATGCCTGGCGGCGCGGCAGCAAGCGAGCCATCCGGCAGCTTCGCACCGAGCTCGAGAATGCTGCCGGTTGGATTCACGGTTTGGGATGCCACCTGAGCGATGGCCGCGTCCACGTTGGTGGACGCGGCGCGCAGAGGTGGCCAGGCGGTGAGAGATGCAACCGGGATCGTGCCCGGCCCGTCACCATTTGGAGTGCAATTGTTGTCGATGAGGCCCGGCTGTACGATAGTGTCGCCGGGACTGGCGTGATCGCTGAGAGCGAGGATGTGGTTGTTGCTCAGAAGGAATTGGCGACCGGACTTGTCTTGCAGCAGCGAACCCAGGGTGCCGCTGCAACAGTCCACGACGGCATTGCCTCGCCGGTCGAAGTCGTTGTTGTTGCCGCCGGAACTGCCCAGAGCGATAGGAGCGGCAAGCTGGCCCTGGTGGCTGAAGGGATTGCTTGTGACGCCCTCGGCGTTCAGAAGGATTGCCATCTCCGCCCGCGCGCCATCCGCGCCGGCAGTCGCGATGATATAGGTGACACCCGTCGCCGTGATTGCTGCTGGCGCGCTGTAGGTGACTGAACATGTGGTGAATGTCTTGGTAGCACGCTGGCAGAGTGGCGTGCTGAGCGACCCGGCGCCTCCGGATGTTCCGGATGGAGTACTCGCAAGGGAAAAGTGGATGACGGCGCCACCACCTGCTTCAGCAAGCGTTCCAGTTACCGTCACGCTTCCTCCCGGTCCCAGCGCAATCCCTTCCGGAGTCAACGGCTGCTGGAAGCCCGGTGTGACAGTCAGAACAGAGGATGCCTGAATATTGGGATGCTCTTTGAGCGCGGCAGTCGCTACAACCTGCACTCGATCCGCGGTGAGGTATCCGGGCGGGGAGTATGTTCCGGCCGCAGTGATAGTGCCGGCGCCGGCCACAGGGTCGCCGCCAGAGAGACTCCAGACGACATCGGCTGGAGTGCCGTCCGGCAGGTGCGCCGAGAATTGAAGGAATGCCGCGCCGTGCGATTTGGTCGCATTGCATCCAGTGCAGTTGGTGTCGATCGTGGCGGTCCCGGGGACAAGGGTAAAAAATGCATTGGCAGACTGGGGAACACTCGATGCTCCGTTGCCGCATCCGGAGGCCAGAAAACTGATGGCAGCCACTGGAGCCAGGAGGCGCACGATCCTTCCACGGTGACCGCCTGCAAGACCCTTCCGGGAGGACGCCTCGGAGTGACGCAGCTGGTTGTGGGCCGGTATGAGCAAGCGCCGTTCCTCCCGTTGCAGTTGACCCCAATTCTTAAGACGCGACTCACGCTTAAGGGTAGCGCAACTGGTCGTGCGCGGGGGCAAAGCGCCAGCCGGGTTGTCCTTGCCGCGCCAAATAGGTATGCAGGCTGCTTCCACAAGGCTGTCGCGGCATCTCAAGCACGATTGATTGCGCAGATTCGAACGCTTCCTGGATTCAAGCGGCAGCTGCCTGCTGCACGAAAGATGCATGACACTTTTTCGCCATGGTCCTACGTCTACAGCAGGATTCCGCTGCATTGGCAACCCAACTATAGTCAGTCATGTTGAATCGCAGAGAAGTGCTCCTTCTGGAGATGCAATCTTACTTCTCCGAGTCGGCCAGGATGCTCAAACAGGGATCTACTGCATGTTTGAGCGGTTCTTGAGGGCCAGAATTCCATGCAAATGACGGAGGAATGTATGGGCACGATTTCAGGATTTGCCGACATGGCAACCAATCCGCTGGATCTTTGCGCTGCGAAGCCGGGCAGGAAAGTCATCCGGTCGTTCTTCGGTGCGAAGTCCGCCATTTCGCTGGACGGCTACCTGATGCCCTGCAAAGAGCAGGGCTATATGATGTTCAGCCAGTCTTGCGCGACCCCGATGTGGATCCAGATTCCTGTGTCTCGGATTCGCGAATTGGAGTGGCTCGGACACAGCACGAACTCGGGTTTGGATGTTGAGCGCGTGCGCTTGACGCTCTGACGGCCCACCGGCCCATGCGAGGAGCTTCGCCGGGAGTATCCTCGCATGGACCGCTACGGCAAGACGAGACGCTCAGCGGAAGGCGAATCGGGATTCCCCATTTGCTGACTCGATTCGCCTCCGCGATTGCAGCGCCGAAGAACTCAATCCTCCAGGCTCATCACCAATTTGCCGAAATGCGATCCACCTTCCATCCGGTGGAGCCATGTGGGAGCTTGCGTCCATGGATGCGCCTCGAGAACCGGGTGCAGCCGTGCATACCGGATAGCATGATTTATCTGCTCAAAATCGAATCTCGATCCCACATAAATGCCCCTGATATGCACCTGCTTATGGAGAATGAGCGGCAGCGGCACAGGATTGGAAGGGCCGGATAGTACGCCAATCTGAGCGATGTGACCGCCCATCCGAACCACGCGGAGAGACATGGACAGCGTTCCCGCTCCACCCACCTCCACCACGAGATCCACGCCATCGCCGTCCGTCTGGTCCAGCACCCATTTGTCCCACTCAGGAGCTTTCCGGTAGTTCAGTCCTGCATCGAGCCCGAGCTGCCGCGCGCGGTCCAGTTTGTCATCGCTGCTGGAGATCCCGAGCACCCGGTGACCCGCGAGCCGCGCAAACTGGAGTGCAAAGATGGAGACGCCGCCGGTCCCCTGAATCAGAACCGTTGCACCCGGCATGAGTCGCGCCGCAGCCAGCGCGTTCCATGCCGTGACCGCGGCGCAGGGCAGCGTCGATGCCTCTGCAAAGCTCAAGTGATCGGGAATCCGAACGAGTCCGTCTTCGTGGAGAACGGCCATCTCCGTGAGCATCCCATCCACATCACCGCCCAGTGCTCCCTTTGTCTTGGCGGGCGTAGGCGGACCGTCCAGCCAGTTCTGCATGAAAATGCCGGCCACCCGGTCGCCAGGCTTCCATCGGGAGACTCGTTCGCCCACATGTGTCACGATGCCGGCGCCGTCGGAGCAAGGGATGCGAGGCAGGGCCATCTTCGGGTTGTAGAGGCCTTTAACAACCAGCAGATCCCTGTAATTGAAGGAAACCGCGTGCATCTTCACCACCACATCCTGCGGACCCGGCTCGGGTGTGGGTCGTTCTACAAGCTCCATAGAATCAATGCCAAATTGCGAGATCTGCCAGGCGTGCATCTTCCCTCCATCAGACATGGCAGATTCCATGCGCCACTGTACGAGACAGCCTGCGCCCTAGAATCCGTACAATGAAGAAGATATGGCTCGTGGTTGGGAAAGTAAATCCGTGGAGGAGCAAATGGCAGGTGCCTCACAGGAGTCCGGCGTTAAGCCCTCGAACGAGTTTCAGACCGAAGAGCAGCGTCGAGAGGCAGAGCAGAGGCGTGCTGCAGTCTCGCGTCAGCGCCAGTCCCTGCTTCTGCAGCAGGAGCACATTCTTTCACAGCGCACTTCCAATCCTGGCCGACGCGCCGCCCTGGAAGCCGCGCTGAGCCAGATCGAGGCTCAACTGTCTGCGCTCGAAAGGGCGTAACGCAGCCTCACTGCTTCCGGCTCCCGAATGCGCTCCATGCGCATGGGCCGTGTGCGCCCGGACGGGCATCGTCCGCTACGCTTCGTTCCGAGCGAACAGCAGGGAGTTAGCCTGCTGGACGGGAGTCATCAGCACGCGCGCAATATTGACGTGTGCAGGGCGGCCTGCCGCCCATACAATGACCTCCGCCACATCGTCCGCGGTGAGCGGTTTGACGCCTTTGTAAACCTTGGCAGCCCGCTCCGTGTCGCCGCGGAAGCGAACGAGGCTGAAGTCCGTTTCCACCATGCCAGGATCAACGCTGGTGACCCGAACGGGAGTGCCGAGCAGGTCCTGGCGCAGGCCATCATTGATAGATCGTTCGGCCGCCTTGGTGGCGCAATAGACAGCGCCATTCGGATAGGTCAGCTCTCCTGCCGTGGAGCCAAGGTTGATTACGTGTCCGCGCCCGCGCACCACCATGCCCGGCACAACGGCTCGGGTTACATAGAGGAGGCCCTTCACGTTGGTGTCGATCATCTCTTCCCAGTCCTGAATCTTCCCCACGTAGAGCTTTTCCAGTCCCCGGCTCAGACCTGCGTTGTTCACCAGAATGTCGATCTCACCCCATTCCGGCGGCAATTCATCGATCGCAGTCTGTACCGCAAAGTGGTTGCGAACATCCAGGTCAATGCAATGGACCGCCCTGGCTCCGCGCTCACGCGCCCGAAGGCTTACCTCGGACAGCTTGCCTGCCCGTCGTGCAGCGAGGATGAGGCGGCAGCCCTCCGCTGCAAACGCCATGGCGCATGCGGCGCCGATGCCGCTGCTCGCACCTGTGATCAAAACGATTTTGTCCCGTACACTCATGGCACCATGCTAAAGGACT
>VFSW01011537.1_pt1 | contig 12407 bp, 10 predicted proteins | sample 5358111 | NCBI WGS metagenome assembly VFSW01 (sample SAMN11554181, study PRJNA540505) | mine drainage metagenome | isolation source: sediment from site ElyBrook_90M | place: USA: Ely Copper Mine, Vershire, VT | collected 2017
GACGTTGGCGCCCCGTCTGGCGGAGGCCCACTACATTACTGACCTGGCGCAGTTCATGATCGGGTGCCTGTCTCCGCAGCGGCCGATTGCAGTCGAATTCACGCATCCGCGAGTGGGCGACAAGGAGGCGGAGTTGCTCTGGGGGTCAAGGGAAACAGCAGAGGCGACGCATGGAGGATTGCCGGGCGGCGGCTCGCCGCTTCTGGAGGAAGAGACGTTGAGGGCGCCCCTGGCAGGGATGCTCCGTTGCGTGGAAGCGCGGAAAGTGGCCCCTGCGCTGCATCATTTGATGGCGCTGGTTCCCGATTACAGGCCCAGCGCGGCGCTGGAGGCGCTCATGCAACGGAGCCGTGCGCAGGTTTCATGATGACCGAGCCGAACCGGGCAAAACGGAGGATCGGCGTGGTCACCACCTCGCGCGCCGACTACAGCCATCTGTACTGGCCGCTGCGGGAGCTGAACGCGCACGCCGATGTGGAACTGGGCGTGTTTGTGGTGGGTCCTCACCTGTCGCCGGAGTTTGGGCTTACGGTAAGGGAGATTGAGCGCGATGGATTCCCCATCAAGGCGAGGATAGAGTGCCTGCTCAGTTCTGACAGCGACACGGGGATGGCGAAGACCATCGGGATCGCGATCATCGGGCTCGCGGATGCCTTTGCGGCGTGGCGGCCGGACCTGCTGCTGCTGATCGCGGATCGCTATGAGATGCTGGCTCCGGCCTCGGCGGCGCTGGCCATGCGCATTCCGATTGCGCATATCGAAGGCGGGGAGATAAGCCAGGGAGCGATCGACGACCACGTGCGCAACGCGCTCACGAAGCTGGCGCATGTCCACTTCACCTCGACAGATATGGCCCGCCGGCGCGTGATCGCCATGGGGGAGGAGCCCTGGCGCGTACACCGCGCGGGAGCGCCGTCGCTTGACCATCTGCGCCGCTCGCAGTTGCTCGATCGCGCGCAACTGGAGAAGCGCCTGGGGATGGAGTTTGCGCAGCCGACGATCCTTGCGGCGTGGCATCCGGTAACGATTCTGCATGATACGAATGCAGAGGCCGATGCGTTTTACGCGGCGATGGAGAGGGCGCAGGGACAACTAATCTTTGTCTATCCGAATACGGATGCGGGAAGTTATTCACTTATTGAAAGGACAAAGGCGCTGGCGGCGAGGCGACCGGCCACTTATGTGTTTGTAAATCTAGACGCTGTAACATACTGGAGCCTGCTGGGCCAGGTTGATGTTATGGTTGGAAATTCATCGAGCGGCATCATGGAGGCGGCCTCGTTTGGATTGCCTGTGGTCAATGTCGGAATGCGCCAGCAGGGACGCGAGCGCGCCGCCAATGTTATCGACGCAGCGGCGGATACATCGCGGATTTCAGATGCCATAAGTACGGCAATGGACACTAACTTTCGTACGCCGCTCTGGGGGATGGAAAACCCTTATGGACGCGGAACGGCGAGCGAGACGATAGCGCGCGTGCTGGCGAGCGTGACCCTTGACACGCTCCTGATCAAACAGCCTGCGCTTCTTCCGATGAGCTAAAGGATTTACCTGTCGCATGAGGTGCAAGGTCACTAATAAGCCGGAATATTTGCGGCTTCCGATGGTGAATTTATGATCAATTCTGCTCACAGGTAACCAAGAAAAGTGTATAAAAGATATAGCGAGTCACAACCAGTCAAGAGCCGGTTCCCGCAGAGAACATTTCATGAGCTCTTAACTTTGGCCATCAACTTTCTTTTGCTCTCCTGACCTGGAATGAAGTTCGAAAGTTCGGGGCAACATCCTTGATGCTCACCGCATCGAGAGCAGAGTAAGTTAGCAAAACGCACTAAACTCGGGTTGTAACAGGGCCACGAAGCAGCGAAAGTATTCTCAAAAGCGACTTTCCGGTCGATGAGTGTCAATTGAGGAATCTGCACGACAGATTCCGTCATCGACAGGCGGCTTCCCCGCTACCTGACTCCCTAGACTGAAACACATCCCCCGGAAGGGCAGGTGCAATATGGTCGTCAAAGCGCAAAGCAAGGGTCGGGGACTCTCGGGGTTACTTGTCGGCACAGACAATGTGCGGCGGTACTTCCCTAAAGATGTCTCGACGATTGAACTGGAGTTGGATCACCTTACGATCCAATGTGGACTGGCTCCTGATTTTTGGCAGGGCCAGCCCGAGATCTACGATCCGCGCCTGTGTGCGTGGTTGGAAACCAAGCACATGCACGCGAGCCGGGACCGGCATCCGGTTCCCCTGGCTATGGTTCCCGCAGGCAAGAATGCGTTCCGGCTTCAGCCGGTAGCGGTCGGAGTTCAAGCACGGCCGCGCGTTCATGCAACTTCAGCTGCGTAGCTGTGCTAGCGATGCCGGGAGCGCACCAGTAAGTGCGCTTCCGGATTAGCGATTAGTCGTACCGGATAAAAACATTCCCTATAATGCCCAAGAGTTTTTACTTTATTTTTTGTAAGCGTATTCAGATATCCCCCACTCAAAATCGAACCCCATTAAAGATGGCTTGGAATGGAAGGCTCATGTCCTGGGCGGCGGTCAGCAGACTGCGCCTTGCCGGGGATTGGGAAACGCGTCGTAGTTGTCGCCGTCGGCCTTATCGAGACAAGCAAAGTCTTTTTCGACCGCGACCTCGAGCTGGGCGTCGCCGGCGGGGATGGATCCATAGATGCCTACCTGATCGCTGCCTGCCCAGGCTTGCGCGTCCTGCGATGGGACGACCACAGTGACTCGCTGCGGCTGGTATCGCGTGACCATCTCGGGCGCCCTGTCGCTGAGTTCAAGGGCATAGGTAAGCTCGGCGCCCTGTGCCGGCGCGAAATGAATCGTCTCTTCGATGTGGCCGGTGTTGAGCAGGCTCTTCAGTTCAGAAGGCGATACGCGAAGACGGAGCGAGTTTCCTTTGATACGCAGTTTCATCTTGCTTCCTGGTTTCAAGTTTAGCGGCCGCCGGAATGGACGACAACGCCCTGTGGGTTTAGATGCGGGGGAGGCAGCGAAGCTTCTGTCAACGGCTCGCATCTTAGTGCGAGAGGAGCCGGTGGCTTGACAGAGTCTGTGCTCATGCCCCAAGGGCGAGCGCGCGGGGACCTGGAGGGGGAACGGGGATGGAAACGAAAATGCGTACTCCGGAGCGAAGCCTTCAATTCACGCAGGTGACGGAGTGGGAAAGCGGAACGGCTCGCACCGTGCAGGATACGCTGGCGGCTGAGGAGCCGCTCGAGATCAGGCTTGGCGCAATGCCTTTAACGGTGACAATGCGTACCCCCGGGCATGACCTGGAGCTGGCTGCGGGTTTTCTGCTGACCGAAGGCATTATCGGATCGGGCGAACAGCTCGCGTCGGTACGGGAGATTGTTGGCCCAGGCGGCGCAAAAGGCAACGTGGTTGAAGTCGAGTTGAAGGCCAGTGCATTCAAATCCGGCGATCTGCAACGGAATTTTTTTGCGGCTTCAAGTTGCGGTATCTGCGGCAAGGCGTCGATCGACGCGGTGCGAACGAAAGGACTGAAAGCCCCCAATCGGGAGTTCCGCATCGACCCGGAGATATTGTGCAGGATGCCGGAGAGGCTGCGGGCCGAGCAGGCAGTATTCAGCCGCACTGGCGGGCTGCACGCGGCGGCGCTATTCGACAGGCAGGGGGAACTGCTGGCATTGCGCGAAGATATTGGCCGTCACAATGCGGTGGACAAGATCGTGGGATGGGCGCTGATGGAAGGCAGGCTGCCGCTCGGCAATGAGGTGATGGTGGTGAGCGGGCGCGGAGGCTTTGAAATCGTCCAGAAGGCCCTGGCGGGCGGCATCCCCGTGCTGGCGTCGGTCTCTTCGCCATCGAGCCTGGCGGTGAAGCGGGCGCGGGAGTTGGGGATGACCCTGATCGGTTTCCTCAGGGGCCGGCGATTTGTGATTTATTCGGGTGAATTTCGCTGTCTTCCGGGGGGATGATCAGGATCGTCCGCCGGACTTTGCGATTTTCTCCCGATTCCACGCTGCGATTCACGTCGCACGTTATGCAGCCATGTTAATTCTTTGTTGTTTAATAGCTGCCGTTGGGGTCGGGGTGCTATCAATATGGGCTGCGCGATTGGTGGCCCAGCACCCAACGATGGGTTGAGCCAGGGGCACTTGCGACACTGCGCGCCGTCGTGAGCGCGCGAAGGAAATCCGGAGGAAGCATGGCAGTCAAGAGTCGCTGGGGAATTGCGGCAGCAGGTTTTCTTATGCAGGTAGCGCTGGGCGCTGTGTATGCGTGGAGCGTGTTTCGCAATCCTCTTTCTACCCGGTTTCACTGGTCGATTGCGGAAGTTACGCTGACTTTCACGATATGCATTTGCGTGCTGGGGGTTGCGGCATTCTTTGGCGGACTGTGGCTGAACAGGAGAGGCCCGCGCGTGGTGGCGTTGACGGGTGGATTTCTTTATGGGCTGGGCGTGTTTCTCGCCAGCTTTTCGGCGGACAGGCTGTGGTGGCTCTACCTCAGCTACGGCGTAATTGGCGGCATCGGGCTGGGTTTCGGATACATTGTTCCGGTGGCGGTACTGGTGAAGTGGTTCCCTGACCGGCGCGGGTTAATTACGGGCATTGCGGTGGGCGGGTTTGGCGCAGGCGCGCGGGTGACGGCGCCGGTCGCGACGAGGCTGATTCAGAGCGTGGGTGTGCTGCAGACATTCGCTTACCTCGGAATCGCCTATTTGATCGTGACGATGGCGGCGGGTTGGTTCATGGAGAATCCGCCGGCTGGCTGGAAACCGGATGGGTGGACTCCCAGCGCAACGCAGTCGGCACAGCGCGCGGCCAAGGACTACACGCTGGGCGAGGCGCTGGGGACGTGGCAGTGGTGGGCGCTGTGGATGCTGCTGTTTCTGAACACATGTGCGGGCATTTCGCTGATCTCGCAGGAATCGCCGATGTTTCAGAAGATTGCCGTGGTGAATGCGGTGGTGGCCGCGGGCATGGTGGGCATTGTGAGTGTCGGCAATGCGGCGGGGCGCGTGTTTTGGGCGTGGGTGTCGGATGCGATCACGAGGCGATGGACGTTAGCAGTGATGTTTCTGCTGCAGTTCGGGCTGTTCTGGGTTTTGCCGTCGATGGGCGCGGTGAGCATTTTGACGACTGTGTCGTTCGTGATCCTGATGTGCTACGGAGGCGGTTTCGGAACAATGCCGGCGTTTGCTGCCGATTACTGAGGATCGAGGAATGTGGGGCCGATCTATGGGCTGATGCTGACGGCGTGGGGCGCTGCCAGCGCGTTTGGGCCGCTGCTGATTGCGCACACGTTGAAGGCCACCGGAAATTATGCAAGCGGGTTGCACATCATCGCAATCATCATGGCGGTGTCGACGCTGCTGCCGGTGCTGGTGAGGCCGCCGCGCGCGCAGGCTTAAGGTAGCGACCGGGGTATGATGGCTTCAATGCCGTCACGTTTTTCGACCCTTCGATTGATTACAACCGGAATGTTGTTGCTGATGATGGCCCGCGCTGGCGGGGCACAGGGGGAAGATGTCCAGAGAGCGCCGGTGCATGCATTTCAACAGAAGTTTGAAAATGCACTCAAGAGCCACGGGGTTGTGGGCGGCGGTTTCGCGCTGATGCATGGGACAGGACCGGCGACGGAGGACTACTTCGGCGAGGCGCACGAAGAGACGCACCAGCGGGTTAACGCGGAGACGGCCTACAACTGGGCTTCGATCACGAAGACGATGACCGCGATTGCGATTTTGCAGTTGCGCGATCGCGGCAAGTTGTCGCTGGACGATGCGGCGGTGCGATATGTGCCCGAATTGCGGCAGGTGCATGATGCGTTTGGTTCGGTGGATGAGATTACGATTCGCGAGTTGCTGACGCACAGCGCGGGCTTTCGCAATCCGACCTGGCCGTGGGATTGCGATGATGCAAAGGACTGCGACTGGCAGCCGTTTGAGCCGACGAAGTGGGCGCAGGTGGCGGCCATGCTGCCGTATACGCATGTGGCGTTCACGCCGGGGAGCCGGTGGAGTTATTCGAACCTCGGGTATGGGTTCCTGGGGCAGATCATCGAACGGCTGAGCGGCGATGACTTTGAAGTCTACATCGACAAGAACATATTGAAGCCACTGGGCATGACGGAGAGCTACTTCGATGTGGCCCCTTATTTTCTGGAGGGGCATGTGTCGGCGAGCTATCTGCGCGCGGGCGCGAAGCTGACACCGCAGCCACTGAACTTCGATACGGGAATCACGACGTCAAACAGCGGATTGAAAGCAACGATTCCTGACATGGTCAAGTATCTGCGCTTTCTGATTGGCGAGGCGGGGAATGCGCGCTACGAGATGGTGTTGAAGCGCAGTTCGCTGATGGAGGCGTGGACCGGCGTGCTGCCGACCGAGGAACCCGGCGCGGCGGCGACGCCGTATACCGCGGGACCGGGCGGCGGTGTGCCGAAGATGGGGCTGGGGTTCTTTGTGCTGGAAGCGAAAGGGCATACGTACATCTTTCACGATGGGGACCAGGGCGGCTTTTCTTCTGACCTGATGGTTGATCCGGCCGGAAAGAGCGGGAGCCTGGTGATGGTGAATACCACGGATACGGGGGCTCCGGCGGCGGATGCGACGCATGCGGAGTCGAATACGGAGCCCGATCCGAAGACTGATTTGAGGCAGACGCTGCGTGGGGTGCTGATCGAGAGCGTGTTTCCGGCGTGGGCGGGGAAGAAGTGAGTTGTGTGGTCGTAACCCAGGTCTCAGAAGCGAGAACTGGGGCACCCGAACCCCAGAGAATCCCAGGTCTCAGAGGCGAGACCTGGGGCACCCGAACCCCAGAGAATCCCAGATCTCAGAAGCGAGATCTGGGGCACCCGGCACCCCAGAGAATCCCAGGTCTCAGAAGCGAGACCTGGGGCACCCATACACGCTATGCGGAGTCGCCGCTGTTGCCGATGTCCATGGACGGGGCGATGGGATTGCTCTCGTCGATCATGGTTTCGATGCAATCGTTGAGCACGCCTTTGGCGTCGAGGATGAAGTCGATGACGTCGCGTCCTGCGCCTTGGCCACCGGAGTGGGGCGTGATGTAGTGGGCGGCGGCTTTGACCTGTTCGCGGGCGTTGGCCACGGCGACGGCGAAGCCGCATTGGCGCAGTACAGGGAGGTCGATGACGTCGTCGCCGACATACGCGATTTCGTCGAGGGTGACATTTTCCTTCTGCATGATTTCGTGCACGGCCCGCATTTTGAAAGCCTGGCCCATGTAGACGTATTCGAGCTTGAGGTCGCGGGCGCGCGTGGCCACGGTTTCACTGATGCGCTTGGTGATGACGCCGCACTTGAGGCCGGCGATGCGCGCCAGTGAAATGCCGGCGCCGTCGTGGGCGCTGTAGCCTTTGGCTTCCATCATGGTGGCGGACTGGATGCCGAAGCCGACGCCTCCATCATTGCCGGGGAATTTTTGATTGCTGTCGGATGGGGGCTTCTGATTTGGAGAGGGGACAAGCCAGATGGTTCCGTCGGTGAGGACGCCGTCGACGTCGAAAAGGACGACTTTGATGCGGCGGGCGCGTTCGTGCGCGGTCAGTGTCATGGTGCAATTTTAGATGCCGGAGCGCGAGGAAGAATAATCCGCGACAATAGAGAAATGGATGAGGAGACCGCCAAGGCTGCGCCCGCGATCGAAGCGGGGGACTACTACTTCGAGGGCGAATACATGGTGTTCACGGAGCAGTACCATCTGAAGCGCGGGACCTGCTGCGGGTCGCGGTGCAGGCACTGCCCCTACGGGCTGGCGCCGCACCCGGATGAGGATTCCGTTCAGCGGCCGGAGCCGGGCGTGGCAGGCTGAGGCGCAGGCGAGGGCGCGGTTGCGGGTTCGCGCACGAGCACCGCAAAGCGCGGAAAGGCAAAGCTGCCGCCAGCATCGTCGATCACGTTCAACTGGCAGAGATAGGCTCCGGGCTTGAGTCCGGCGAGGGGCACGTCGAGTTCGACGGAGACGGCGTCGCGGCCCTGCACGTTGAGGGCTTTGGCCTGTACGAGCGGGGTTTCGTAGACCTTGGTGGAACCCTGGATGAGTTCGAGACTGCTAATCAGGTTGATGCCGGGCCTGGTGCCCTTGGGCTGGTTTTCGGCGGGCTTTTCGCGGGTGGGCGCATAGACCTCGTAGAGCAGGAAGAGGTGCTGGTCCTGGCGAAAGACGTGGCTGATGTTGGGCACGTATTCCTGGCCTCCGCGAATCAGCGGATTTTCTTCCTTGCCGGGCTTGGGGCTCGGCTGGCGCGTGGACGCGAGCACGATGGAGCTCATCTTGAGCGGCATCTTCTTCATTTCCGGAAGCACGATGTCAGTTTCGAAGGAGCCCATGAGGCCGGTCTGATTTTCGCGAACCACGAACTTGAGGTGGTACTTGCCGGGGGGCAGGTTGAAGCTGGTGGTGTACTGAATGTTTTTCTGGCGCGCATTCAGGGTCGGGTCGAGGTTGAGCTTGACGGTTTCGCGGGCGCGGCCGATGGGGCGCTTCACTTCGTCGATGACAGTACCGATGATGTCGAGGGTCGCCTTATCCTTGTCTCCCCCTTTGACGAAGGGGATCTGCGAGCCGGGAACGATGAGCGAAACGGGCACGTAGAAGCGGTTTTCGTCGAGGCGGAAGTAAAGCGCGTCGAGGTAGATGGCGAGGTCGGTAGCGGGAAGGTCGCTGGTTAGCTGTTCTTCAAGGTCGCGCTCGCGGTCTTCTTTGCCGGAGTGCTGGAAGTCGGCAGGGGCGTAGTAGCCGGGGCGGTATTCGAGCTTGATGCCGGGGCGGTTGATTTTGATGGAAAGCTTGCGGTATTTGCCATCGCGCGCCGGGTTGGTGGAGTGGAAACCGATGGCGTAGTAGGCAGAAGTATCGCGCTGTACCTGGGCGAAGGCCGGGGCGAAATCGTTGGAATCGAAGAAGGCCTTGCCGCCGGTGTCGGAGCTGAGCGTAGCCATTACTTCCTGGGTGTCGAAGTTGGAGTTCATGTTGTTCTGGAGCGCGCCGCCGTTGTAGGCCCCGGTGCCACGCAGGCTTCCCGTAGAGGCATCGCCGAGCGGGGAGACGGCCTGGAGGCCGCGCGTGTCGACGCTGTAAACGGCGAGGTTGGCGCGCACTGCGGCGTTGGTGGCGGCGCGCAGAGATGCCTGGTTTTCTATGCCGTCGCGGGAGATGCCTCCCGAGAAGTAGAGCAGGGACTTTTTCTCGTTGATTTTTTCGAGCGATTTGGAGATGGCGCGCAGAGCGAAGAGTTCGCGATCGGTGTTCATGTCGTTGAATTCGCTCTCGTCGGGAGTGTAGGCGGAGGCGTCTTCAACCTGGTTGCTGTTGGCGTTGGCGCCCTGCGCGAAGCCCTGGCCCTCGGTTCCGTTGTAGATGCCGACTTCACGATCAAGGGCGGACTTGTCGGCGGTGAAGTCCTGATCGACCTTGAGCGTATCGCCAAGGGAAACCAGGGCGACCAGATCGGCGGGTTGCATCTTGTTTTTCACGAAGTCGCGGGCCGCTTCGACGCAGCGGTCGATGTCTTCGGGCTGCATCGAGGTGAGGTCGAAGAACATGACGATGAGGCGGTGATTTCGCAGGTCTTCAGGCCGGGCCACCACGGCTGCCCTGGTCCCGCTTCCGGTAGCGCCGGCGGCGAGGCCGCTCACGGTGGCTTCGTGGAGAGGCGTGGCCATTTCGACGCTCTCAAAGTCGAACGTGGCGATGGGCTGCTGCTTGCCGTTTTCATAGACACTGAAGTCGCTCTGCTTGAGGCCGCGCACGACCTCGCCGGTTTTGGCATCGCGGGCGTCAAGATTGGTGAGGACCAGTTCGGCGTTCACTTTCATGGTGAAGCTGCCCTGGCCGGCGGATGCACCGGTGGATTGAGAGGGGTCCTGGGCGCGCAGTTGAACTGCATCCGGCAGGCAAAGGATGAGTGCGGTCAGTATGGATAACGCCCGTTGCAGCCGACCCCTCATGAATTCCCTTCTCTTAAACTTTGGACCTGCGCGTTGAGTGAGTCACTTAGAACCGGAAGCGAGCCGTGAATTGAAAAGAACGCATGGCGCCCGCCGACGTTACCTGGCCAAAGGGCTGCGCGGTGTTCGCACTGCCTCCTGAAAACAGCGTGGTATCGACGCCGGAGTATTGCACGGTGTTGAAGACATTGTTGGCGGTGGCGCGGACTTCAAAGCTGCGGGTGTCGCCCAGTTGCATGGTTTTCGACAAGGACATGTTGTTCTGGATGGTTCCGGGCCCGGTGATGGAGTTGCGGCTGGCGGTGCCATAAAGCCCGGACGGGGAGGCGAAGGCGGCGGTATTAAACCAGTGTTTGAGCGAGCCTCCGCCAGCGGTCAGCGAGACGCCGGGGACGCGATCGGGGCGCTGGGTGCCGGCAGTGCCGCGGGCTACATCGGAGATCGTCGCCTGATAACTGGGCGTGAGCGGCAGGCCCGTGGCGAATGCAAAGGTGCCGGACACGGAGAAGCCCTCAAGAATATGAGAGGGCTTGCCTGTCGTGAACCAGAACTTGTCTTTGCCGAAGGGCAGTTCGTACAGGTAGCTGCCCGACGCTTTGTGGCGCTGGTCGAAGCTCGAGTTGCCTTCCTCGGCGAGGATGTCCTGCCAGTTCTGGGCGACGACGGTGGAGGTTCCACCCACGGAACCGGCATCGTCGATGGAGTGCGCGTACTGATAGTTGACGCCTACGGCAATTCCCTCGGAGAGGCGCTTGTTGACGCGCACGGTGCCGGCGTTGAAGCGGGAGAAAGCCTTGGCTTCCTCGTAGTTGAAGAGAACGTTGCCGGGATTGGTTGCAGGGCTGGCGGGAGTCGCACGGGGGGCGATGGTGACATCGAGATAGTCGCCGCGGGAGCCGTTATAGCCGATGTTGGCAACGATGCCCCACGGCAGGGTCTTCTGGACGTCGACGTTCCAGGTTTGCACTTCCGGCAGGCGGTAGTGAGGATCGAGCGCATAGCTACCGTATGCATCAGGCGCGGGAAAAGCATTCACGATCGAACGGCAGCCGATCCGTGAGACGGCGCAGGCGGGAGCGGCTTCGTTGGTCTGAAGATTGGCAAAGGGGGGCTGGTGGGCCATGATGCCGGCGAAGCTGGCGTACTCGCTGGTGGTGTAGTTGACGCCATAACCGGCACGGATCACGGACTGCTTTGGCAAACGCCAGGCAAGGCCCAGGAGAGGCGCAAAGGCGAGGCGGAAGGGATACACGAGAGAGTTTGGCAAGCCACTCGCGGCCGCACTGGCGGACTCAACCTGGGTGACGCTCGTGAAGCCCGCGGCGGGATTGGTGCTGATAAGGGCGAGATGGTTGTTCTTTTCGCTGTAGGGAGCGAAGAATTCGTAGCGGATTCCGTAGAGGAGAGTGAGACTGGAGCCTACACGCCAGTCGTCCTGCGCGTATAGGTCGTAGACGTTGTCGCGCAGGTAGGTTTTGGCTTCGGCGGTGTCGATCGAGGATTCCTGAGGAATGCCGAGAAAGAAGTCGCCAAGCGAAGAACCGGTATAGAAGCCGGTGAAGTAGAAGCTTCCGGTGGAGTTGGATCCGCCAAGGAAGTCCTGGGGGATGCGGCGGTAGTCGCCGCCGAAACGGAAGTTATGTTTGCCGTGAATCCAGGCGAGAGTTTCTGAAAGCGAGATGGTCTGCGTGATGGAAAAGTTGGGCTGCTGCTGGGTGAGGCCGGTGAAACTGCTGAGCGTGATGTTGGGCAGGCCATAGTTGAGCGGACTGGGATTGAGCGGAGTTCCAGAAGGACCTAGAATGCCGGACTGCGTCGCGACGTCAGTGGTGTTGGTAAAGAAGTTCGTGGCGTGACTGTCATTGCGGTTCCAGTTGGCGTTAAAGATGCTGGTGAACTTGTGATAGCCAACGGTATAGCCGGCCTGAAGCGAGTCGGAGTCGGAAGCGGTCTTGCCGCCGAGTTGGGGAAAGATATTTACGTTGTCGGTGGCGGTATGGGCCCAGTTGTAATTGAAGTTGATGCTCTGCCTCAGTCCCTGCGTGGTCTGCGATTGACGGCCCCGGCCGCCGCCTCCGAATGCGCCAAAGGGACTCGCGCCAGCGCCGAGGGTGCGCATATATCGCACGCCGGCTTGCGTTGTGTTGGACTGCTCGGTGGTGAGCAGGTGGTAGTTTTGCGTATCGCCGGGCAGGTTTGTAGTGGGGATGTAATCCAGAAGCGCCTGGGCTTGCGGGGTCGGCGTGATGGGGGCGGCCAGCCCGGGAATGTTGCCGGTGCGCTCCTCGGCAGTGGGAACCGTTGCGTATTCGTCGAGGGGGCTCGAGTTGCGGATGCCGGACAGGGTGAGGAAGACCGTGTCTTTGCCGCTCGGCTTGACGAGGCCGGGAATGAAGGGGGCGCCAATCAGGGACAATCCGAAGCGAGTGGTGCAGGAGGCGGGCTGGCACTGGG
>VFSW01011538.1_pt1 | contig 12406 bp, 7 predicted proteins | sample 5358111 | NCBI WGS metagenome assembly VFSW01 (sample SAMN11554181, study PRJNA540505) | mine drainage metagenome | isolation source: sediment from site ElyBrook_90M | place: USA: Ely Copper Mine, Vershire, VT | collected 2017
TCTCCTCGCTTCAGTTCCGCGAAGTGGCCAATGACTTCCGGAATCCCATGGTCCAAAAATGGAACCTCGCGATCCAGCGCGAGCTACCCGGACAGATGGCTCTCGAAGTCGGCTATCAAGGGAACCACTCCTCGCACCAGCTCCTGCAGCCTGACTTCAACGCCTGCCCGAATCTCGGCACCCTCAACACGTCGATCAATTGCAACGCCCTGCGTCCGTATCCCGATATCGGTAGCATTTCCGGTACCGCTACCTTCGGCTTCGGTAACTACGACGCACTGACTGTGGAGTTGCAGAAGCGGATGTCCTCCGGCCTGCAGTTCATCGCCTCCTATACATACGGCCACGCCCTCGCCAATAGCGGCACCACGCTCAGCGGATCGAGTGGCTTCGGTTATCGGGACAACACCAATATCAGCAGTTCTTACTCCAATGCCGCCTGGGACATTGAGCAGAACTTCACTACAGGGTTCAACTACGACGTCCCGTTCGGCCGCGGAAAAACGTTCGGCGCCAATATGAACAAGGCGGTCAATGCCCTGATCGGCAACTGGCAGGTCAACGGCATTCTGACGCTCCACACCGGCCAGCCGTTCACGATTCGCGCCAACGGATGTCAGGGCGTCTGGGCCAGTTGCTTTCCCGACCTCGTGCCCGGCGCGAATCCGAACGCGGCACCGGCCAACGGCAGCAATCCCGGCGAGTGGTTCAATACAGCCAACTTCCTGCATCCCGCTCCGCTCACGGAGGGCAACCTCGGTTTGCAGACCAACTTCGGACCTCCCACGCGGACGCTCGATTTGTCCATCTTCAAGGATTTCGCCCTTACCGAGCGATTTAACGTCGAGTTCCGTGCCGAGAGCTTTAACCTCGCCAACACCCCGCAATTCGGCCTGCCCGACAATACGCTGGGCGACGCCAGATTCGGCCAGATTTCCAGCACCGCGACCGGCAGCGAACGCCACATTCAGTTCTCGTTGCGGCTCCAGTTTTAACGCCGCCTCCGAATCGAAGGCACGGAGTTTACCGCTCCGGGCCTTCCTCTGTCTGCCGGCTCACAACAGCAGCCGCCAACTCAAAATAGCTGAATCAGGGCTCGAATGCGGTGCCGGTTCGCTCTAAGATAGATCCATGGTCTCCATTGGCGCTGACCTGCGCCACGCGGTCCGTTCGCTGACCAAGACCCCAGGTTTCACGGCGGCCGTGCTGTTGACGCTGGTGGTGGCCGTCGCCGCCAACACGGTCATCTTTTCGGTGGTCAACGCCATCCTGCTTCGGCCGTTGCCGTACCCGCAGGCCGATCGCCTCGTCAGCTTCGACGCCACTTTCGGGAAAATTTCAGTCACCGCGCTGTCCTCCGGCGGCTTTCTCGCGCTGCGAGACGGAGCGCAGCAGTTCGACCTCGTGTCGGCCTTTGACGTCGCCGGTCCCGGCGTGAACCTCTCCTCCGGCGACACGCCTGAACAGGTCCACGCCATTCATGTGTCCAGCGATTACTTCCGGCTCTTCGGCGCCACCACGGTGGCCGGCCGCACTTTCACCGCGGAAGAAGATCGTCCCGGCAGTCCGGCGGTCGTTGTGCTCGGCCACGGCCTGTGGCGGCGCCGGTTCGGTGCGGACCCGCGGGTTGTGGGCTCCAACATTGAGTTGAACGGCGAACCGTATCTCGTCGTGGGAGTCCTCGCCGCCGTTTACCTGCCCGACCCGCAAGCCGATCTGTGGCTGCCGCTGCGCGCCGACCCGGCGTCGAAGGTGAGCGCACACTTCCTGCGCGTCTGCGCCCGCCTGAGAGGCGACGCGACAGTGGCCGGCGCCAACGCCGAAGCGGTTGCCATCTTCAAACACTTCCAGCACGCACAGCCGGATTTGATGACCGATCAGGAAAGCGTGAGGGTGCGCGAACTTCGAGACGAGGAAACAGGCAGCGCGCGCGGGCCGCTCCTGGTGCTGCTGGGGGCCGTCGGCTTCGTGCTGCTGATCGCCTGTGTGAACGTGGCGAACCTGATGCTCACCCGCACGATCGCCCGGGCCAAGGAGATCGCCGTTCGTTCGGCGCTCGGCGCCACCCGCGGCCGCATCGTCCGCCACACGATGATCGAGAGCTTCCTTCTGGGGCTCGCCGGCGGCATCGTCGGACTCGCCGTTGGCCGTGCCGCCATCAAAGCCACCGAGGTGCTTTACTCCGACAGGCTGCCCCGCGCCAGCGAGTTCACATCCGGCATTCCGATGGACTGGCAGGTGGCGTTCTTTACTCTCGCGGTTTCCCTCGGCACGGGACTCCTGTTCGGCCTCGGCCCGGCGGTTCAGGCGATGCGCGTGGATGTGAACTCGGTGCTAAAGGAAGCGGCCAGCCGCTCGTCCACGGGAATGCACCAGAGCCGGGCGCGGTCGCTGCTCATCGCTGTGGAAATGGCGATGGCGGTGCTGCTGTTGAGCGGCGCTACTCTGCTGATCCGAAGCTTCGCGGCGCTGCAGAACGCCGCCACGGGAATCGATGCGCGCAATGTCCTCACCATGGAAACCTCGCTGGTCGGCTCGCGCTTCGACACCACCGGCAAGGTGACGCGCCTGCGCCGCGATGTGGAGACGCGGGTGAGCGCCCTGCCCGGCGTGCGGGCCGTCGCCTTGTCCATCACTATTCCGATCGCCAGCCCCGGCATCGACCTGCCCTTCGACATCGAAGGCCGCGTCCCTTCCGGTTCGCTGCCCTCCGACGGTGACGAACAATTTCGCTTTGTCAGCCCCGATTATTTCAAGACCTTCGGCATCCCCGTGCTGCAAGGCCGCGTGTTCGCCGAATCCGATTCGGAGACCTCCGAACAGGTGATCGTCATTAACGAGGCGATGGCGCGCAAATACTGGCCCAAGCGCGGCGCTCTCGGGTCGAGCCTTGTGCTGGGCCGGATGATGGGTCCGATCTTCGTAAACCCGCCGCGGCGCATCGTGGGCATTGTCGGCAACGTCCACGAGCGGGGCGTGCGGCGCGGGGTGCTGCCGATCATGTACATCCCGGCCGGGCAGGTGCCCGATGGTCTGATGGCATTCACCAACAGCGTCATGCCGCTCCACTGGTCCATCCGCGTCGACGGTGATCCTCTGGCCCTGGCGCCCGCGGTTCGAAGCGCGTTTCTCGCCGCCGACCGGGGACTGCCGGTGGCCAAAGTAGAGACCATGCGGGACGTGATGTCGTCGGCTTCGAGTGACGACCGCTTCAACACCGCACTGCTCGGCTCATTCGCCTTCATCGCGCTGATCCTGGCGGCGATCGGCACCTACGGAGTGATTTCCTACGGCGTCGAGCAGCGGCGGCAGGAACTGGGCATCCGGGCGGCGCTGGGACAAACGCCCTGGCATGCCTGGCGCCTGGTGGCCGGAGGCGGCATGCGGAGCGCGTTGGCCGGCTTGATCGCCGGTACGATGGGCGCCCTCGGCTTGTCTCGCCTGTTGCGCGGCATGCTTTACGGCGTCACCGAGCACGATCCGCTCACCTACCTGCTCATGTCGGCGATCCTCATCGCCACCGCCCTGGCGGCGTGCAGCGTCCCGGCATGGCGAGCCACGCGTTCCGACCCCATGACGGCGCTTCGGCATGAATGAACCGCGGACCGCGGTGCTGGCCGGCGCCTCCGGCCTCACCGGGTCGCACTGCCTCGAACTGTTGCTGAAAAGCGATCGCTACCATCGCGTGATCGCCTTGTCGCGGAACCCACTGTCGCGCCGCCATCTGAAACTGGAAACCAGAATTGTGGACTTCGCGGCGCTGCCGAAGCTGGGCCTCGAACCGGGCGCTTATTTCTTCTGCGCCCTGGGGACGACCATCGGCAAGGCCGGCTCGCGTCCCGCGTTCCGGAAAGTGGATGTCGAGTACCCCACGGCCTTGGCGCATTGCGCCCGCCAGGAAGCGGCCGCGGTCTTCTGCCTGGTTTCATCAGCCGGCGCCGACCCAGCCTCGTCGAATTTTTATCTGAAGACCAAAGGCGAAGCGGAGGAAGCCGTCAGCGCCGCCGGTCTCCGCGCGACACACATTTTCCGGCCGGGCATTCTGGCCGGAGACAGGAAGGAATTCCGTCTCGGGGAACGGATCGGCCTCGCCGCGGCGTGGATAGCGCAATGGGCGATGGTCGGCGGGCTGAGGCGCTACCGGCCGGTGCGCGCGAGCGACGTGGCAACAGCGATGGCCGCCTCGGCCTGGGCCGACGTGGACGGAACCTGGATTCACGAATACGACGACATCGTCCAGTTGGCTGCCGCCTGGGGCGGCTGAACGCGGACCTAGCCCGGACTGCCGGCGCCGAGGCAGCGATGGAACAGGCCGAGCGCGAGGCTATAACACTGCAGCGCCAGCTCGGGATCGTATCGCGGTCCCTCGTCTCGCAGAAACGCGTGCGCCCCGTTCACCTCAACCCACTGGAACTTGACGCCCACCTCCTCCAGACGCGCGTGAATGCGCAGGCGGCCCTCGAGCGGAACGTGCGGATCCTGGCGCCCCCAGATGTGCAATAGCTCACCGCGAATCTCACCGGACCGTTCGAGAGAGTTGTCCTGCATGCCCGCGGCCAGGCTGTGCTTGTGGATATCGGTGGCGTAGAAACACACCGCCGCCAGCACCGGGGGATTCATGGCCGCGCGAAACGCAAGATGGCCGCCGATGCAGATGCCGATCACTCCCAGCCGTCCCGTGCAGTGCTCCGAGGTGGCAAGATAATCGAGCGCGGCGCGGGCGTCGCTGTCGTAAGACTCCAACTCTTTGGCACCCTTGTGGGCGTTGCCGAGCTCCGCTCCGGCCTGGTCATAGGCGAGCACCGTACCCGCCGGTTCCAGCTCATGGTAGATCTCCGGCACCGCGACGACGTAACCGTGGCCGGCCAGCAGCGCGGCCGTGCGGCGGATCGGTCCGGTGATCTGAAAAATCTCCGAAAACAGCACCAGTCCCGGATAGCGGCCCGGCGCCGATGGCCGGAAGATCGCGGTTCGCATCGGCCCTTTCACAGTGGCCAGCGACACGGTTTCGTTGTCGAGGATGGTCATGGCAACCTCCGGTCAGCGTATCACTTCGATGACCGCTCCGCGTTCTCATACCACTTCAGATTCGCGGTCCCCGAGCCGATGCAGGCGATGTCCGGCCGCGAGTCGCCGTTCAGATCGGCAACGGCGCAGGCCGCGGCCCCCATCCCTCCGTCGTCCAACACCTCCCGCGTCCAGTTCTCGCCGCGCGAATCGGCGGCGCGGTACAGATAAACGCTGCGTGCGCCGCCGCGGAATCCCGCGACGATCGTATCGTTGCCGCTGGCGTCGAAGTCGCCGGTGACGATCGTGTGCCCATCGACCAGTGTCGAGTCGATCACCTGCCGCCGCCAGTGTTTGTTCCCCGTATAGACGGCCACCTGCTCGCCGTGCCAGGGTTCGATCGCGCACAGGAAGCGGCGATTGCCAAGATGACCTGCGGCCACGTCGCTCGATCCGCCGTGCGGCCACCCGGCGGGGTTTCCGGCCGCGATGGCGTGGCGCGACCACGTTCCGTTGGCCTCGCGATGATATCGATGAATGCCGTTGAACCCGGCGATCAGAATGTCGTTCTCGCCGCCGCGCTCCCAATCGGTGACAAAAACTCCGTGAACCACACCTTCCTCGTCGAGGCTCATGATTTTGCTCGCCCATGTGGCGGGATCGAATAGAGTGATCGGGACGTGGCCGAAGAAGTTCGGCGGCCGCGCTTCGGCGGCGGTGAGAGGAACGGCAATCAGCACCGGCTTCTTGGCGATCGGCGTCCAGCGCAGGCGGTGCGAAGCCGGAAGACGCGTCAGCAGCGTCGCCTTCCAGGGACCGCTCGGGTCGCCCTGGTGTTCGAGCAGCGTCAGGACACCCGAGTTTCCTTCCTCGGGCGGCACGCCCGGGCCGCGGAAGCCGCTCGCCAGAACGATCTCCGGAATCCCATCGCCGTCCAGGTCGTAGGCGGCGCAGTTGATCATGCCCGTAAACCCACTCGCGATCACGTGCCTGGTCCAGCTCGGATTCTCGTACCACACCAGGTCGGTCATGCCGCTGGCGAGCGCGATCAGATCGGGCTTGCCGTCGTGATTGATGTCGGCGGCCACCACCTGATAGCCTCCCTTGAGACCGGTGGCGACGGTGTGCGGTACGAAATGAAGCGGCGCGGCGGCGGCGAGTCCGGCCAGGGCGAAAAGAGTCCACATGATGAGCGATTCCTCTGCTCACGGTAGCAGTTTGGCGCTCCTCCGCGCCTCGCTGTGGTAGCATCGTCGATCATCGCCATGAGACGCCTCCTGCCCTCTCGGAAATGGATTCGCGGGCTTCGCCTCGCGCTGCTGGCGGAGCTGCTGATCGGGCTCGCCTGGGCTCAAGTCGATTTTCAAACGCTGAAGGAGCTGAAGTACCGCAATATCGGGCCGTTCCGCGGAGGCCGAGTCGTTGCCGTGGCCGGCGTCACCTCGCAGCCGGGCGTCTATTATTTTGGAGCCACCGGCGGCGGCATCTGGAAGACAACCGACGGCGGCGCCGCATGGCATCCGGTCGCCGACGATCAGTTGAAGACCGGCGATGTCGGGGCGCTGGCGGTCTCCGAATCCGATCCTAACGTCATCTACGCCGGCATGGGCGAAGCCTGCGTTCGCGGCAACGTCTCCAACGGCGACGGCGTATACAAGTCCGGCGACGCCGGGAAAACCTGGAAGAATGTCGGCCTCGCCAACACGTATCAGATCGGCCGCGTGGTCGTCCATCCGCGGAATCCGGATATCGTTTTCGTGGCCGCGCTCGGACACATTTTCGGGCCCAACGAAGAACGGGGCGTCTATCGCAGCCGCGACGGCGGCAAGACCTGGCAGAAGGTGCTCTACCGCGATGCCGACACCGGCGCCGTGGACCTGGCAATGGACCCCGGCAATCCGAACCTCATCTACGCCACGCTCTGGCAGGTGCGGCGGAAGCCGTGGACGTTCGACAGCGGCGGCAAGGGAAGCGGCATCTTCCGCTCCACCGACGGCGGCGATACGTGGACGGAGTTGACGCACAACGACGGCTTCCCGAAGGGCATCCTCGGCAGAATCGGCGTGACTGTGTCGCCGGCGAACCCGGAGCGGGTGTGGGCCCTCGTCGAAGCCGCCGACGGCGGCGTATTCCGCAGTGACGACGGCGGCAAGACCTGGGCGCGCACCAACCAGGAGAACACGCTCCGCCAGCGCGCCTGGTATTACTCCCACATCTTCGCCGACCCCAAAAGCGAGGACACGGTCTACGCTCTGAACACCTCCATGTGGAAGTCCATCGACGGCGGCAAGACGTTCTCTTTGATCCGCGCCCCGCACGGAGACCGGCACGCTCTCTGGATATCGCCCACCGACCCCCTCCGTATGATCGAAGGCGACGACGGCGGCGCAACCATTTCCATCGACGGCGGGAAGAACTGGTCGACCCAGGACAACCAGCCCACGGCCCAGTTCTACCGCGTCTCGCTCGACAGCGACTTCCCCTATCACGTCTATGGAGCCCAGCAGGACAACTCCACTGTGCGCATCGCCAGCCGCAGCGACGACGGCGCCATCACCGAGCGCGACTGGTATCCGGTGGGCGGGGGCGAGAGCGGCTGGCTGGCGCCCGATCCGCTGAATTCACAGATCGTCTACGCCGGATCCTACGACGGCCTTCTCACCCGCTACGACCATTCCACCGGCGTCACGCGCGATGTCACCGTTTGGCCCGACAATCCCATGGGCTACGGCGCCGAGGGAATGAAGTACCGTTTTCAATGGAATTATCCGCTGCTGTTCTCCCTGCATGACAACAAGCGTCTCTACGCCGGAGGAAATGAGCTGTTCGTCACCACCGACGAGGGCCATAGCTGGACGGCCATCAGCGGCGACCTGACGCGCGACGACAAATCGAAGCAGGGCCCCGCCGGCGGGCCCATCACGAAAGACAACAGCGGCGTTGAGTATTACGACACTATCTTCACCGTCGCCGAATCGCCTCTCGCCAAAGGCCTCATCTGGAGCGGCTCGGACGACGGCCTTGTTTTCGTTACTCGCGACGATGGCAAGCACTGGACCAATGTCACTCCGAAGGGCATGCCGGAGTGGATCCAGATCAACTCCATCGAAGCCTCGCCGAACGACGCCGGCACCGCGTACGTCGCGGCCACGATGTACAAGTCGGACGACTTCCGGCCCTATCTTTATGTCACGCACGATTTCGGAAATACCTGGACGTCCATCGTTCACGGAATACCGGACCATAGCTTCACCCGCGTCGTTCGCGAGGATCCGAATCGCAAGGATCTGCTCGTCGCCGGCACCGAGTATGGCATGTACATCAGCTTCGACGGCGGCGCCAACTGGCGGCCCTTCGGGTTGAATCTCCCCATCGTGCCCATCGCCGACCTGGCGTTTCACAAGCGCGACAAGGAGCTGGTCGTGGCCACGCAAGGCCGCGCATTCTGGATCCTCGACGATGTCCCACTGCTCTACCAATTGACTCCGGAGAGCCTCAAGGAGCCGGCGCACCTCTATCGCCCGAAGGACGTTTACCGCGCTCCGGGCGGGTTCGGCTTCGGCGCCGGCGGCGCGGTGGGACAGAATCCCCCTTCCGGCGCGGTGATCTACTATTCGTTCGCCGAAAAGCCGGCCGGCGATGTGACGATCGAGATCCTCGACAGCGCGGGCAAGCTGGTGAAGAAATTCAGCAGCGCCGAGAAAAAGCCCGAGCAGCCGGCCGACCCCGAGGAGGAGTCCTTCCGCCGCCGCGGCCCCGCGCCGCTGCCCGCCAAAGCCGGGCTGAACCGCTTCGTCTGGAACCTGCGCTACGAGGACGCGACGAAATTTCCCGGTATGATCCTTTGGGCCGGCAGCGTCTCCGGTCCGGTCGCTGCTCCCGGCAACTACACCGTCAAGCTGACTGCCGGCGGCAAGAGCCAGTCGGAGACCTTCAGCGTCGTCGCCGATCCTCGCCTGAAGACTACGCCCGCCGACTACGCCGCGCAGCTCGAGCTCGCCCTGCGCATCCGCGACAAGCTGAGCGAAGTGAACGACGCCGTTGTCCGGATTCGCGAGGCGAAGAAGCAACTGGCGCGCTACGAGAAGGAGCCGAAGGTAGCCGACGCCGCCAAGGCGCTCGAGAAAGAGCTCACCACAGTCGAAGAAGCGCTCTATCAGACCAAGAACCACGCCGGCGAAGATCCGCTGAACTTCCCCGTGAAGCTGAACAACAAGCTGGCCGCACTCAAGGGCACGGTCGAGGATAGCGACACCGCGCCCACGCGCCAGTCCGAGCAGGTTTACGAAGGCTTGGCCACGCAATCGAACCAGGAGTTGACCCACGCCAAGCGGCTGCTCGGCGACGAGCTGGCAGCGTTCAACAAAAAGGTCAAGGACGCCAACATTCCGGCGGTCGAGCTGAAACCGGCGGCCGAGTAGTCTCGACAGGGCTCAGTGGCCGGCGATCTCGCGGTCCATCGGCCCTCTCCGCCCGCCTGAGAATCGTGCCAGCAGAAAGAGAAAGACGAACAAACCCGCGGCGATGAGCAGCAGCGTCCCAATGTGTCCTTTGAGATAGGGAACCGTCTGGTCGCCCAGTTGCGTACCCAGCCAGGCGAGGCCGAAATACCGCACCGAGCGCGCTACCAGCATCACCAGCCCGAACGTAAACGGATGCACGCCCAGCGCTCCCGCCGACATCACGAAAATCTTCAAGGGCATCGGAATCGGCAGCAAGGCCGGAATAAAAACCGTCAGCAGGCCATAGCGGATGAACCAGCTCCTCAGCGTCGCCCCACGTCCCGACATGGTGTATTTGTCCAGATAGCGCTCACCGCCTTTCCGCGCCAGCCCGAATAGAAAGAAGCATCCGATCAGAGACCCGAGCACGGCCATCGCGGCTCCGAGGAATCCGGCCGCGGGGTTCTTGTACGCCAGATACGCGACCAGCGCATCGACGCCGGCGACCATCGGGATGCCCGCCGAGTCGAGCGTGGCCAGCACGAAAACACCCAGCGGTCCCCAGGCAATGAGAATTTCAATGAAATGACGCAGGCAGGACTCCGGCTTCCTATTTCAACATATCGAGCAGGCCGGCCTCGTCGAGCACCGGTATGCCCAGCTTCTCCGCCTTGGCCAGCTTCGATCCCGCCTCCGCTCCGGCCACGACGTAGCTCGTCTTCTTGCTCACCGATCCGGTCACCTTCCCACCCGCCGCTTCGATCTTCTCCTCCGCTTCCTCACGCGTCATCGCCGGCAGCGTTCCGGTGAGCACAAACGTCAGTCCCTTCAGCTTGCCTCCCGTCTTGGGTTTGATGTCGTGCTGGAACACCAGGCCGGCCGCGCGCAGCCTCTCAACCAGCTCCCGGTTGTGCTGCTCGTGAAAGAAATGGAGAATCGAATCGGCAACCTTCGGCCCCACTTCCTCGGCCTCCTGCAGCCGCTCGGCGTCCGCGCCGGCAATCTCGTCGAGGCTGCCGAACGTCTCGGCCAGAATCTGCGCCGTCCGCTCGCCTACGAAGGGAATGCCAAGCCCATTCAGCACCCTCGGCAGCGGCCGCTGGCGCGAGCTCTGGATGTTCGTCCACACTTTCTTGGCCGACTTCTCTCCCATCCGCTCCAGCCCTTCCAGATCCTCCACCTTCAGCTCGTAGACATCGGCCACGTTCTTCACCAGCCCGCGGTCCACCAGTTGATCCACCAGCACGTCGCCCATGCCGTCGATATCCATCACCCCGCGCGAGGCGAAATGGCGGACGCTCTCCTTCAGGCGCGCCGGGCAGTTGGTGTTGATGCAGCGCCAGGCCACTTCGCCCGGCTCGCGAACCACATCCCCGCCGCACACCGGGCAGCGCGACGGCATCTGAAACGCCCGCCGGTGTTCGCCTTCCTTCACCACCCGGACCACTTTCGGAATCACGTCGCCGCTCCGCTCCACCAGCACGCGGTCGCCGATATGCAATCCCAGCCTCTTGATCTCGTCCTCGTTGTGAAGCGTCGCCCGCGTCACCGTCACTCCGCCGATGTTCACCGGCGACAGATGCGCCACCGGCGTCAACGCCCCGGTGCGGCCCACTTGCACTTCGATGTTCTCGACCTCGGTCTCTTCCTGCCGCGCCGGGAACTTGAACGCAATCGCCCATCGCGGAGCCTTCGCCGTCCATCCCAGCCGCGCCTGCTGCTCCACCGAGTCGACCTTCACCACCACGCCGTCAATCTCGTACGCCAGCGCATCGCGCCGCGCCTCCCACTCCCGGCAGAACTCGAGCACCTCGTCGATGCCGCCGCACAGCTTGCGGTTCCTGTTCACGTGGAAGCCCATCTTCTGCAGCGTGTCCAGCGACTCCCACTGGCTGTCCAGCCGCATCTTGCCGTCCACCAGGAGAAAATACGGCTGGTAGTCCAGCTTTCGCGACGCCGTCACCCAGGGCTCCAGCGCGCGCAGCGCTCCCGCCGCCGCATTGCGCGGATTGGCGAACCGGCTCAGCTCCTGCGCCTCCCGCTCCTCGTTCAGCCGCGCGAACGCCCGCCTGTTCATCAGCGCCTCGCCCCTCACTTCGAATCGCGGCAGCCCATCCTCCACCCGCAGCGGCAGCGAGTGGATCGTCCGCGCGTTCTCGGTCACCTCCTCGCCCACTTCGCCGTCCCCGCGCGTTATTGCCTGCTCCAGCACTCCGTCGCGGTAATGCACGGCCAGCGAAAGGCCGTCCAGCTTCAGCTCGGCCACGTAGCGGTACGGCTCGTTGCCCAGCAGCGCCGCCACCCTTCGGTCGAAATCGCGCAGCTCGCCCTCGTTCAGGGCATTGTCCAGGCTCAGCATCGGCGAGCTGTGCTTCACCTTCACGAAGCCCTCGCGCGGCTTGCCCCCCACCCGTTGGGTCGGCGAGTCCGGCGTCGCCAGCTCCGGATGCTCCGCTTCCAACGTCTTCAGCTCCCTCATCAGCGCGTCGAACTCGGCGTCGCTGATTTCGGGCTCGTCGAGCACGTAATACAAATGCTCGTGCCGGCGAATCTCCTCGCGAAGCCGCTCGACGTGTGCCTTGACGCGATCTTCTGTTTTCACGTTTCTCCCGTCCGGCCCGGAACCGCCGTCTATAATATTGAGCGTAACCGAGAGGGCCGATCCTATCGCAATTTACCGCCGCGCAGTTCTCATCTATAATCCCAACGCCGGGCAGCTCCGCGGCGGCGGCCGCCGGCTGCTCCTCCGGACGCTCGATATTCTGGGCTCCGCCGGGCACTCCGTCGAGACCATCCCCACCACCGGACCCAACACCGCCGCGGCCATCGCGGCCGAGTCCATTGCCCGGGGCGCGGATCTCATTCTCGCCGCTGGCGGCGCCGGAACCCTACACGAAATCGCGAACGGCAGGATCGGCTCCCCGGTCCCGCTGCTCATTCTCCCCGGCGGACGCGCC
>VFSW01011539.1_pt1 | contig 12406 bp, 11 predicted proteins | sample 5358111 | NCBI WGS metagenome assembly VFSW01 (sample SAMN11554181, study PRJNA540505) | mine drainage metagenome | isolation source: sediment from site ElyBrook_90M | place: USA: Ely Copper Mine, Vershire, VT | collected 2017
AGGCGGTGGAGGTGATGAAGGCTGGCGCCTTCGACTTTCTGCAGAAGCCGGTGGACCTACGCCGGCTGCGGCTCGCGCTGGACCGGGCGGTGGAGCGCCAGCGGGCCCGCCGCGAGCTCTTGCTCCTGCGCCGCGAGGTGGAGTCCAGCGAGGGCGACCGCACGCTGCTCGGGAGCTCCGCGCCGATGCGGGCCCTGCGTGAGCTGGTGGCCCGGGTGGGGGCGGCGGACGCCTCGGCGGTGATCGTCGGCGAGAGCGGCACGGGCAAGGAGCTCGTGGCGCGCGGCCTGGCCCAGGCGAGCCGGCGGGCGCAGCGGCCGTTCGTGGCCATCAACTGCGCGGCGGTGCCGGGGTCGCTGCTCGAGAGCGAGTTCTTCGGCCATGAGAAGGGGGCCTTCACCGGCGCGGACGCGCGGCGCCTCGGGGCGTTCGACCTCGCGGACGGGGGCACGCTCTTCCTGGACGAGATCGGCGACCTGCCGATCGACCTGCAGGCGAAGTTGCTGCGCGTGCTCGAGGAGCGGCGCTTCCGGCGGCTCGGCGGCCAGGTCGAGGTCCAGGTGGACGTGCGGGTGCTCGCCGCGAGCAACCGGGATCTCCAGGCGGAGGTGAAGGCGGGCCGCTTCCGGCTCGCTCTCCTGTACCGGCTGACCGTGATCACCGTGAAGGTGCCGGCGCTGCGCGAGCGCGGCGAGGACGTGTGGCTGCTCGCGCAGCACTTCCTGGATCTCAGCCGGCGCCGGCTGGGAAAGGGGGCGGCGACGATCCTGCCCGAGGCCCGCGCGGCGCTGGCGGCCTACGCCTGGCCGGGGAACGTGCGCGAGCTGCGCAACGTGATGGAGCGGGCGGCGATCCTCACCGACGGGGACGTGCTCCGTCGCCGCGACCTCCCGGAGGAGATCGCCGGGCGCGCGGGGGACGGCGCGGTCGAGCTGGGGCCGGACCTGACGCTGGACGAGCTCGAGCGCCGCTACATCCTCGAGACCCTGCGCCGCTCGGGGGGCAACCAGACCAAGGCGGCGCAGAAGCTGGGGATCACCGCGCGGACGCTCTACAACAAGCTCAAGGCATGGGGCTTGGATCCCAAAGCCCACCCCAGGTAAGAAGGCGACATGACTGCTTTTCAGAAGAACACCCTCACGGGGCTCGGCCTCGGCGCGCTGGTGCTGGTGCTCGACCAGCTGTCGAAGGCGTGGATCCTCGCCACCTTCGCCGCCAACCCGCGGCCGATCGAGGTGATCCCCAGCTGCTTTCACCTGATCTACGCGGAGAACCGCAGCGCGGCGTTCGGGATCCTGAGCTTCCTGCCCTACGCGGTGCGCACGGTGATCCTCACCGGCTTCGCGGTGGCGGTGGGGATCGGGCTGGTCGTCGCGCTTTGGCGGGGGCGAATCCAGCGGAGGTGGACGGTGGTGGCCACCGGGCTGATCCTCGGCGGGGCGCTCGGCAACGGCCTGGATCGCGTGCGGCACGGGTTCGTGGTGGACTTCATCGACTGGCACATCGCGGAAAAGTTTCACTGGAACGTGTTCAACGTCGCCGACAGCGGGGTGGTGGTCGGGGTGGCGCTGCTGCTGATCTTCCCAGAGAAGAAGGACGACAAGAAGGGCGGCAAGGCGGGAGAGCCGGCGCTGGCGCGGTCGTAGGGCACGGCCTACGGTGCGGCGCCGCCCGGGGAGCGAAGTCAGCGGGGGGCACGGTCCGCGTGCGTCCGCGCATCTCGCGTTGAAACTGTCATCCCGGGGGAGTAAAAGTCCCCTCCGCCGATGTCGCCGCTCCTCTCGCTCGCCGCCTTCCTCGCCGTGGCCACCGTCATCGTTGGCTCGATGCTGGTCGGCGCGATGCTGCTGCGCGTCAAGTCGCGCAAGCCCTCGCCGTTGCAGCGGCTCACCTACGAGTGCGGCGAATCGCCGGCGGGCATGGCCTGGGTGCGGTTTCACGCCCGCTACTACGTGGTGGCGCTCTTCTTCGTGCTCTTCGACCTCGAAGCGGCCTTCCTCTTCCCGTGGGCGACAGTGGCCCGGGGGATGGGCCCCGCGGGCTTCGGCGCCGCGCTGAGCTTCGTGGGGATCCTCATGGTGGGCTGGGTGTGGGCCCTGCGGAAGGGGGCCCTCAAGTGGCAGTGAAGCTCCCGACGCTCCCGGCGGCGCCCAGGCTCCGGACGATGGACGACGCGGCGGCCTTTCACCACCCGCTCTACGATCTGCTCATCGACGACCTGGGCGTGACCGTGGGCCTGGGCCGGGTCGACGACCTCCTCACCTGGGGGCTCACCAACGCGCTGTGGATCTTCCCGATGGCCACGAGCTGCTGCGGGATCGAGTTCATGGCCGCGGCTGCGAGCCGGGTGGACATCGACCGCATGGGGTCCATCCCCCGCGGCACGCCGCGGCAAGCGGACGTGATGGTCATCGCCGGGACGATCACCACCAAGATGGCCCCGCGGGTGAAGCTGCTCTGGGACCAGATGCCCGAGCCCAAGTGGGCCATCGCCATGGGCTCCTGCGCGATCTCCGGCGACTTCTACCGCAACCTCTACTCCGTGGTCCCGGGCGTGGACACCTTCATGCCCGTTGACGTCTACGTCCCGGGCTGCCCGCCGAACCCCGAGTGGCTCATGGCCGGGATGCTGCGGCTGAAGGAGCTGGTCTACGCCCGGCGCCGGGGCGCGGCGGCGCGGGCGGTCGATCCGGCGCTGATGGCCATTACCAACCCGTCGATCCCGCGCGTGAATGACCCGGCGCGGCCGCCGGAGCAGGACGCGCTGCAGATCGCGGCCACCCAGAGCGCCACCGCGGATCAGATGCTGCCGCGGTTGGTGGTGGCGCCGCTCGCGGAGGCCCCGAACGTCGCGCCGCTCGTGGGCAGCGACCTCGAGGCCCTGCTGAAGGAGCTCGGGGTGACCGAGCTGCCCAAGGAGGGGCCGCCGCTCGTGCCCGCGAATCGCCACCTGGAGCTCGCGCGGCGCCTGAAGGCCCTGGGCTATCGCCAGTACGTCTCGGTGATCGCCGCCCACTTCCTCGCCGGCACGGGTCGCAAGGGCAAGGACCCGGCCGAGCCGGAGCACTTCGAGGTGACGACCCTGGTGCGCACGGTGGGGTCCGGGACCAAGCTCGCGACCTGGACCGTGCGGCTCGCCGTGACGTCGGAGGGCGCCGAGCACCTCCCGTCGCTCGCCGGCGTCTACGCGGGCGCCGACTGGCAGGAGCGCGAGCAGTACGATCTCGTGGGGGTGAAGTTCGCGGGCCACCCCGATTTGCGCCGGCTGATGATGGCCGAGAACTACCCCAACCATCCGCTGCGCAAGGACTTCGCGGTGGATTCTCCTTCGGCCCCCTGGAGATAGCGCGCGGATGAGCCTCCAGCTGACCACCGTCACCCACCGGGTGAACCCGTACGTGCAGCTCGACGGCTACGATCCGGAAGGGGAGCTGATGCTGCTCCACTTCGGACCGCAGCACCCGTCCACGCACGGCGTGTTCCGGATGGACCTGTACCTGGACGGCGAGATCATCGTGAAGGCCGTGCCCTACTGCGGCTACCTGCACCGCGCGGTGGAGAAGCTCTGCGAGACGCTGGCCTACGTGCAGATCACGCCGATCGTGGACAAGAACGACTACGTGTCGCCGATGACCAACGAGCAGGCGATCAACATGGCCTTCGAGGCGATGCTCAAGATCGAGGTCCCGCGGCGGGCGCGCTGGATGCGCACCCTGTTCGCCGAGATGCAGCGCATCGCCTCGCACCTGATCGCCGTGGGCACCTTCATGCTCGACCTCGGTGGCGCGCTGGGCGGCGGCGCCTCCGCCTTCCTGCACTGCTTCCGGGAGCGCGAGCTGATCCTCGACCTCTTCGAGGACGTGACCGGGGCGCGGTTTCACTACAACACCCACACCATCGGCGGGAACCGGCACGACATCCCCGCGGGCTGGGCGCCCAAGGTGAAGGCGGCGATGGACATCATCGAGGCTCGGTTGCCCGAGTACGAGACGCTGGCCCTCGACAACCAGATCTTCAAGGATCGCACGATCGGGGTGGGGGTGCTCGACGGCGCGCTGGCGCTGGAGCTGGGGGTGACCGGGCCTTCCCTGCGCGCGAGCGGGGTGGATCACGACCTGCGTCGCGACGCCCCCTTTCACGCCTACGACGAGATCGAGGTCAACGTGAAGACCAACGCTGGCGGCGACTGCTACGCGCGCACCGCGATGCGCTTCGCGGAGATGCACGAGTCGATCCGGCTGGTGCGCGAGATCGTCGACAGCCTGCCCGCGGGGCCCATCAACGGCGGCAAGGCCGTGAAGCTGCCGGTGCAGACCAAGATCCCCTTCGGCCAGGCGTACGTGGGGATCGAGACCCCGCGCGGCGAGCTCGGGACCTACGTGATCGCCGACGGCACCCAGCACCCGTACCGCTGCAAGATCCGGCCGCCGAGCCTGCACAACGTGTCGGCGCTCCCCTACATCCTCCCGGGCCAGACGGTGAGCGACGCGGTGGCGATCCTGGGCTCGCTGGATCCGATCATGGGCGAGGTGGATCGATGACTCCCGCGCTGAGCTTCGAGGCCGGCCAGGCGCTGCTGCACGGCGCGGTCTACGGGGTCGTGATCCTCTCGGTGATCCTGACCACCACCGCGTTCGCGCTGTGGTTCGAGCGCAAGATCGCCGCGCGCATGCAGTCGCGGGTGGGGCCGAACCGGGTGGGCTACGCGGGCCTGCTCCAGCCCATCGCCGACGTGCTGAAGCTCCTGCAGAAAGAGGACATCCTCCCCGCGGACGCCGACCGGGCGCTGTTCAACCTCGCGCCGGTCCTCGCGGCGGTGGCGGCCCTGGGCTCGGCGGCGCTGATCCCCTTCGGGCCGAAGGTGATCGCCGCCGACCTGGACGTGGGCGTGCTCTACGTGCTGGCCATCGGGGCGATCGCGGTCCTGGGCGTGTTCATCGCCGGCTGGGCGAGCAACAACAAGTTCGCGCTCCTCGGCGGGATGCGGGCGGTGGCGCAGTCGATCTCCTATGAGGTGCCGCTGGTGCTCGCGGCGATGGTGCCGGTGATCCTCTCTGGTTCGATGAGCGTGGCGAAGATCGTCCAGTTTCAGAGCGACCGCCACTGGCTCGTGGTCTGGCCGTTCTTCCTGGGGATCCCGGCGTTCGCGCTGTTCTTCGTCGCGACGCTGGCCGAGGCGAACCGCATCCCCTTCGACATCCCCGAGGCGGAGAGCGAGCTCGTCGCGGGCGTGACCACCGAGTACACCGGGATGAAGTTCGCGCTCTTCTACATGGGCGAGTACATCCACACCCTGGTGGCCTCGCTCGTGGCGGCCACGCTGTTCCTCGGCGGCTGGGACGGCGGCCCCCTCGGCATGGGGTTGCAGTGGCTGGTGCTGAAGACGCTGATCCTCTTCACGCTCGTGTACTGGATCCGCTGGAGCTGGCTGCGCTTTCGGTCGGACCAGCTGCTCCGGATGTGCTGGAGCTACCTCGTGCCGGGCGCGGTGGTGCTGGTGCTCGGGGCGGGCGCCTTCGTCGCCTGGGGAGGGTAAGGGACAACCATGGGTTACGTCGCCGACAGCCTCCGCTCGATGGGCATCACCCTGCGGACCTTCCTGCAGAAGCCGGTCACCGTGGAATTCCCCGAGGTACGCCGGCCGCGGGCCGAGCGCTACCGCGCGAGCTTCGCGCTCCTGCACGAGGCCGACGGGGACGAGGCCTGCATCGGGTGCCTGCAGTGCGAGCGCATCTGCCCCTCGCAGGTCATCGCCATCAAGGCCGCGGGCAAGAAGGAGTCGCCCGTCACCGGCAAGAAGCGCGGCTACGCCGACGACTTCACGCTCGACCTCTCGGCGTGCATCTTCTGCGAGCTCTGCGTGCAGGTGTGCCCGACGGACGCGATCGTGATGACCCGCGAGCAGGAGACCCCCACGTTCTCGCGCGAGGAGCTGGTCCTCACCATGCCGATGCTCTACGCCAACGAGAAGAGCAAGCACCGCGCCTGGGCGGACGGGACGAAGCTCATGGACATGCAGGCCCTGCCGAAGCCGCCGCCCGCCGCGGCTCTGGCGGCGCCGGCCGCTCCGACGACTCCGGTGGCCCCGCCCTCGGGGGGGGGCACGCCATGATCGGCGATCTCGCCTTCGGCGCGGTGGGCCTGGCAACGCTCGGGGCCGCGATCTTCGTGGTGCACAGCCGCAACCTGATCCACGCGGTGCTCTGGCTCGCGGTGACGCTCTTCGGGACCGCGGTCCTCTTCGGCATGCTCGGCGCCCCGTTCCTCGCGGGCGTGCAGGTGCTCACCTACATCGGTGGCGTGGTCACGCTGATCGTCTTCGGGGTGATGGTGACCCGGCGCCACGAGGGCGGGGTGGTCGTGGCCGACCACGTCGAGCCCGTGCGCGGGCTGCTCGTCGCGGGCGGGCTCACCGCGGTGCTCGTCGCCGCGCTGTGGAAGACGCCGCTCGAGACCCAGGTCTCGCCGATGGCCTCGGCGGCCGACATCGGGCAGGCCCTCCTGGGCCCGCACCTGATCGCCTTCGAGGCCGCGTCGGTCCTGCTGCTCGCGGCGATCGTCGGCGCGGTGGCCCTCGCCCGGCGGCGCGACCCCGATCCAGAGACGGGCGAGGAGCCGAGCTCTCGCCCGGCCCGTGCGACCGGCGCCTCCGCGGGGGGGCTGCCATGACCCTCGCGCGCGTGCTGGCCCTGGCGATGGGGCTCTTCGGAGTCGGGATCTACGGGCTGCTCACCCGCCGCAACGCGGTGGCGATGCTCCTCTCGATCGAGGTGCTCGTGAACGCGGCCAACCTCGCGTTCGTGGCCTTCGGCCGGTTCCACGGCGGCCTCGGACAGACCTTCGTGCTCTTCACCCTGGCGATCACCGTGGCCGAGGTCGCGGTGGGGCTGGCGCTGATCCTGCTCCTCTACCGGCGGTACGGAGACACGCTCCTCGATCTCGCGAGCGAGGCCAAGGAATGAACCCGGTCCTCCTGGCGGCGGCGGCGGTCTTCGCGCCGGCCGTGGCGGCGCTGATCCTCGCCCCGCCGCTCTTGCGGCGGCTGGGCGGCGTCGCGGCCGGCGGGCCCCGCCCCGGCGCGGGGGGGGGCCGGGGGGCGGGGGGGGGGGGGGGCGCGCGCCCCCGCGGCGGCGCGGGGGGGGGGGACGTGACCGTGCCCTGGCTGATCGCTCGCCACCGCACGGTGGCCGACGTGGGCTTCCTCGTGGACGGCCTCTCGGCGGCGATGCTGGTGGTGGTGACGGTGGTGGCGCTGTGCGTGCAGGTGTTCTCGATCGCCTACATGCACGACGAGTCGCGGCCGGCCTACGGCCGGTACTTCGCGTACCACGCGCTCTTCCTCTTCGCGATGAACCTCCTGGTGATCGCCCCGAACCTCCTGCAGCTCTTCGCGGGCTGGGAGCTGGTGGGCGTGTCGAGCTACCTGCTGATCGGCTACTACTTCGCGAAGCCCAGCGCAGCCCGAGCAGCGGTCAAGGCCTTCTGGATGACGAAGCTCGGGGACATGGGCTTCTTCTTCGCTTTGCTGTGGTTGTTCGTGGCCACCGGGAGCTTCGCCTGGACCAACGCGCTCGCCCCGGCGGCGGCCCTGGGGATCACGTTGCTCCTGTTCTCGGCGGTGATGGGGAAGTCGGCGCAGTTCCCGCTCCACATCTGGCTCCCGGACGCGATGGAGGGGCCCACCCCGGTCTCGGCGCTGCTGCACGCGGCCACCATGGTCGCCGCGGGCGTGTTCATGGTCGTGCGTGTGGACCCGCTCTTCGCGCAGGCGCCGCTCACCCGGGACGTCATGCTCTGGGTCGGGTCGGTGACCGCCGTGTTCGCGGCGCTCCTCGCGCTGGTGCAGAAGGACATCAAGAAGGTGCTGGCCTACTCGACCTGCTCGCAGCTCGGCTACATGGTGGCCGCGCTCGGGGCGGGGTCGGCGTTCGCGGCGTTCTTTCACCTCGGCACCCACGCGTTCTTCAAGGCGCTCCTCTTCCTCGCGGCGGGCAGCGTGATCCACGCGGTGCATTCCAACGACCTCGCCGATATGGGCGGGCTGCGGAGGAAGCTGCCGGTGACCACGAGCGTCTTCGCCATCGGCGCGCTCTCGCTGGCCGGGGTGCCGGGGTTCGCGGGCTTCTTCAGCAAGGATCTGGTGCTGGGGGCGGTGGAGGGCAAGTTCGCCAACGTGCCGCTCGCGATGCTGCTCGCCTCCGCGTTCCTGACCGCGTTCTACATGGGGCGGGTGCTCCTGAAGGCCTTCTTCGGCGAGGCCGGCCCGAAGGCCGAGCACGCGCACGAGGGCGGCCTCACGATGCTGGGCCCCCTGGTGGTCCTGGCGGTGCCGGCGCTCCTCGCGGGCTTCCTCGGCGACGGGCTCGCCCACGCGGTGGGCGGCGCGTACGAGTTTCACTTCGGACTCGTCCCGGCGATCGCCTCGGCCTGCGCGGTGCTCGGGCTGGGCGCGGCCTTCGCGGTGTACGGGAAGGGCGGCGAGGCGCGGCTCGGGATCCTCGAGAAGCTCGACGAGGCGAGCGCGGTCGATCGCACCTGGGAGCTCGGCTACCGGGTGGGGTTGCTCGGGCTCGCCCGGCTCCTGGGCTGGGTGGATCGCTACGTGGTCGATGGGCTGGTGAATCTGGTCGGCTTCGCGACGATCGAGGGCGGCGCGCGGGTGCGCAAGCTCCAGACCGGCCAGCTGCGCGACTATGCGCTGGCGCTGGTGCTGGGCGTGATGGCGCTGGCGCTGTGGGGCGGGGCGCGATGACCTTCGTGACCGGTCACCTCCTGTCGCTCATCGTCGCCGCCCCCGCGCTCGCCGCTGCGATCCTCATCGCCGTCCCGCGGGGGCAGCGGGCGGCGACGCGCTGGGTCTCGCTGCTCGGCGCCGCGGTCTCGCTCGCCGGCGCGGTCGCCGTGGCGGCCAGGTACAACCGGGCCGCCGGCAGCTTCCAGATGCTGGAGCGCTACCCGGTGGTCCCCTCGATGGGGATCTGGCTCAAGCTCTCGGTCGACGGCTGGGGCGTGGCGCTGCTGCTGTTGACCGGGTTGATCATCGTCACCGGCGTGCTCGCGAGCTGGGGCGTGGAGAAGCGGGACAAGGAGTTCTTCCTGCTGCTCCTGGTGCTCGTCGCTGGTGTCTTCGGCGTCTTCGTCTCGCAGGACCTGTTCCTGTTCTTCCTGTTCTACGAGATCGCCGTGCTGCCGATGTACCTCCTGATCGGCATCTGGGGGGCGAGCCACGACGTCGCCGCCAGGGGGCCGTTCCGGTTCGTCTGGAAGCGGTTCGCGGTGGGCGGCAAGGAATACGCCGCGATGAAGCTCACCCTGATGCTGCTGGTGGGTTCGGCGGCGATCCTGGTGGCGATGCTGCTCCTGTGGGCGGAGGCCGGCAGCCGGACCTTCGATCTTCAGGTCTTGCAGGGGACCCGCTACTCGCTGGCGACGCAGAACCTGGCCTTCCCGCTGCTGTGGCTGGGGTTCGGCACGCTCGCGGGCGTGTTCCCGTTCCACACCTGGTCGCCCGACGGCCACGCGTCGGCCCCCACCGCGGTGTCGATGCTGCACGCGGGGGTGCTGATGAAGCTCGGCGCCTTCGGGGTGATGCGCATCGGCATGGTGCTGTGCCCGGACGCGGCCGAGGCCTGGGCGCCGCTGGTGGGCGGCATCGCGGTGGTGAACATCCTCTACGGCGCGTGGTGTGCGGCCAACCAGACCGATCTCAAGTACATCGTCGCCTACTCCTCGGTGAGCCACATGGGCGTGGTGATGCTCGGCGCGGCGACGCTCACCCCGGCGGGCTGGGACGGCGCGGTCTACCAGATGTTCGCCCACGGGATCATGACCGGGCTGTTCTTCGCGCTGGTCGGGCTGGTCTACGAGCGGGCCCACACCCGCGCGCTGGCGAAGATGGGCGGGTTCGCCCACGCGATGCCGGCGGTGGCGGCCTTCTTCACGCTCGCCTGCCTCTCGTCCCTCGGCCTGCCGGGGACGGCCGGGTTCGTGGCCGAGCTGATGGTGTTCCTCGGGGCCGCCAAGGGGGCCTGGTCGTGGTGGGTGGTCCCGGGCGTGCTCGGGGCGTTCATCACCGCGGTCTACGTGCTGCGGGCCTGCAAGGTCATCTTCTGGGGGCCGGCGCCGACCGGGGAGCACGCGCACCTCGCCGACATCCGCGGGACCGAGTGGGCCGCGCCGCTGGTCCTGGGCTGCTCGCTGGTCGTCTTCGGCTTCTGGCCGCGCCTGCTCCTGGACTTCATCGATCTGGCGACGAGCACGTTCATGTACCGGCTGCCGTCGATCGCCGCGCAGGTGCTGCGATGAGCCCCTGGGTGCATCTCTTCGCCCTCGACCTCGGGGTGGTCGGCCTGGCGCTGGGTCTCTTGCTGCTCGACTCGTTCGTGCGACTGCCGGGGCGGGTGCTCGGGCTGCTGGTGGCAGGCGCGCTCACCGCCCTGTTCCTCGCGTCGTTCGGCCTGAGCCTCGACGGCGCCACGCCGGACGGGGTGTACGTCGGCGGGGCCTGGACGCTGTTCCTGAAGCGCACGCTCCTCGCGAGCGGGATCCTCGCGGTGCTGGGGGTCATGGACTGGCTCGAGACCTACACGCCCGGTCGCCGGGCGGAGTTCTACGCGCTCCTGCTCTTCAGCCTCTCGGGGATGATGATCCTCCCCGGGGTGCGCGACTGGGTGCTGATGCTGGTGGCCTTCGAGGTGATGGGCGTGCCCCTCGCGGTCCTCGCGGCCTGGGCGAAGCAGGACGGGCCGCACGAGCCGTCGGAGCCGCGGCTCGCGGCGGAGGCGGGGCTGAAGCTCTTCGTGATCAGCGCGGCCAGCTCGGCGATCACCTTCTTCGGCGTGGCGCTCGTGACCGGGCTCACCGGGACCACGCACATCACCGGGGTCGAGGCGGTCGCGGTCACGCCGCTGCTCGCGGTCGGGCTGCTCCTGGTCGTGGGCGGCTTCGGCTTCAAGATCGGCGCGGTGCCGTTCCACTTCTGGATCGCCGACACCTACGAGGGGGCACCCACGCCCTTCGTGGCCTTCCTGTCGGTGGCCCCCAAGGTGGGCGGCCTGGCGGCGCTGGCGGTGGTGTTGATCCTCGGCTGGGGCCAGCACCCGGAGATCTGGGGGCCGGCGATCGCGCTCATCGCCGGCGCCAACATGATCGTCGGCAACGTCTTTGCCCTGCCGCAGCAGGACACCCGCCGGCTGCTCGCGTTCTCGGGGATCGCGCAGATCGGCTACGTGCTCCTGGCGCTGCGGGCGGGGACGGCCAACGCGGTGGGGATGCTGCGCTGCTTCCGCGCGGCGTACGTCGTGACCAACCTGGGCGGCTTCCTGGTGGTCCACGCCGCCGCGGAGCAGAGTCACGGCCACACCACGGCGAAGCTCACCGGTCTCTCGCGGCGGGCGCCGGGGCTCGGCGCGGCGCTGCTGGTGTTCCTCCTGTCGCTGGCGGGGATCCCCTTCGTGGCCGGCTTCTGGGCCAAGGTCTTCGTGTTCCTCGAGGCCTGGCGCGCGGGGCTGCTCGGCCTCGCGGTGCTCGGCGCGACGGTGGCAGTGGTGGGACTCTTCTATTACCTGAGCGTGGCGCGCGCGACGTTCATGGCCGACGGCGATCCGGCCGCGGCGCCGATCCGGGTGGGGTTTCCGCTCGGCCTCGCGATCGCGCTGTGCTTGCTGGCGGTGGTCGGGCTCGGGCTGTACCCGGGGCCGCTGGTCGAAGGGGCCCACCGGGCCGCGGGCGCCTTCCTCGCCGGGCGGTAGCTCCGCGCCGCGCGCGGCGCGTTGAGGCCTCGACGGGCCCTCCTGATCGCGATCATGAAGGCCGTCCTCCATTGGTCGAATGGTGCTGAGATGGAGCCGCTGACCCTTGGAGTCGACATCGGCTCGACCACCGCCAAGGGGGTCCTGATCGACGGCGCGGGCCGCATCACCGCCAGCGTCTACCACCGGCACCTGGGTGACCCGCGGGGCGCGGCACGCCGGCTCCTGGCGGAGCTGGGCGCGCCGGGGCTCACCGCCCGGCCGACGCTCACCGGGAGCGGTGCGCAGGCGCTGGCCGTCGCCTGGCGCGCGCCGGTGGTGCACGAGGTGCTGGCGGTGGTCGCGGCGGTGCGCCTGCGCCGGCCCGAGGCGCGCACGATCATCGAGCTCGGCGGCCAGGACGCGAAGCTGGTGATCCTCGACGAGACCACCGCGGAGATGACGATGAACGACCGGTGCGCGGCCGGCACGGGCGTCACCGTCGATCGCTGCCTCTTTCGCCTCGGGCTCAATGCCGAGGCCGCGGCGCGGGTGCGCTGGGACCCGGCGCTGGCGCGGGAGGTGTCCTCGAAGTGCGGCATCTTCGCGGAGACCGACCTGTGCAACCTGGCGCGCGCCGGCCTCGGCGCCGACGCGCTGGTGGTCCGCCGCCCCGC
>VFSW01011540.1_pt1 | contig 12405 bp, 14 predicted proteins | sample 5358111 | NCBI WGS metagenome assembly VFSW01 (sample SAMN11554181, study PRJNA540505) | mine drainage metagenome | isolation source: sediment from site ElyBrook_90M | place: USA: Ely Copper Mine, Vershire, VT | collected 2017
GCGTAGCTCAAGAATACGGCGCTCGACTCTCCCGGCATTTCCGTCCCTGGTCCTTTAAAATGATTTAAGCGTACCTGAACTTCGCTGATTGGCGGATAGGAATTTCATACGCTCGTCCGGTCCAAGGCTCCCCCAACCTGGTTACGCGTAACCAGCCTCATGTTGCGTCCAGCTTTGGGGCCGCGTGGCTTGCCTGGGCCATTCGGGCCGCCGGTGCGCCTCTGGGTGATCCAAGCTTTAATACCTATGCCGCCTCCGGAACGCCGGCATCGGGACGCCTTTTTTTGTCCAAAAATCCGACCACGCCTGCATCATCCTGCGCCGTTGCGGTAGATGCTCAGCATCTTGGTAGGCAGCGCGAATAGAGGTTCGCTCCGGTTGCGCGCGCCCGCTAGACATAGCGCCCTTTGCCGGTCGATGGCTGCCGCGCGCACGATGGCCACCGCCTGGCGCGACAGCGGGACGAGTGGTGAGAGTTGCAGGGCATAGGGGGTCACGTTTGAGCCGCGATATCCGTCGATGGCGTGTAACAACGCGGCGACGCCCTCGGGGTCAGTGACGGATGCATGGTGTTGCGGCGTGCTGGGCGGCAATGCGCCGCGCAGATCCGACGAAGCGAATTCCGCTTCTCCTTGCCGGCGAAGCGAGCCTCGAAGCGCCACCAACGGCTCCCGGCCGGCGCGATCTCCAGATACGGGTCGCGGCCGTCGAACAAGCGGACGGCTTTCTTTCGAGTGGTGGCATTCTGAATTTTCGCGGTTGCGAGTCGCATGGGGGCAACGCCGAATTACGAACGGTCGCCCTGATCCATTGCCCCGGCAATGCCGTTCTGTCAATGGAGCCGCCTTGCCGCTGAGAGACCCGGGTGGGATGTAAACCACTGTTTTATATGACTGTGGATTGACACCGTCGGACGTCGGACGACACACCAAGACACGCGTGGAGGAAAGGGTGGTGGGACGGCTGGGACTCGAACCCAGGACCAAAGCCTTAAAAGGGCCTTGCTCTACCAACTGAGCTACCGTCCCGTCGGAGGCCGGCATGATAGCCGAACTGTCCGGCCAGATCACCTCACCCGGCGCCCGCCTGATAGCGGGTGGGGTCGGCGAGTCCCGCGGCCGCGAAGCCCGCGGCACGCAGCCGGCACGAATCGCACCGGCCGCAGGCCCTGCCCTCGGCATCGGCCTGATAACAGGAGACGGTGGCGGCAAAATCCACCCCGAGCGAGGTGCCGCTGCGCACGATGTCGGCCTTGCTCATGTCGATGAGCGGCGCGTGGATCTTGAACTCCTTGTCCTCCACTCCGGCCTTGGTCGCCACGCGGGCCAGCGCCTCGAAGGCGGCGATGAATTGCGGCCGGCAATCCGGATAGCCGGAATAGTCGACGGCGTTGACGCCGACGAAGATGTCGAAGGCGCCCAGCACCTCCGCCCAGCCAAGGGCGAGTGCGAGCAGCAGGGTGTTGCGCGCCGGTACATAGGTGATCGGGATGCCCTCGGTCACCGTCTGCGGCACGGCGAGCTGCGCATCGGTGAGCGCCGAACCGCCGATGCCGGCGAGGTCGACGCGCATCACCCGGTGCTCGTGGGCGCCCAACTGCGCCGCCACCCGCACCGCGGCGTCCAGTTCGGCCGCGTGACGCTGACCGTAATGCACGCTCAGCGCATGGCAGCGAAAGCCGCGCGCCCGCGCCAGCGCCAGCGTGGTGGCCGAATCGAGCCCCCCCGACAGCAGCACGACGGCGTTCATTTGCCGGGCACGTCGCCCCACAGAATCTTGTGAAGCTGCAGCTGGAAACGCACCGTCAGGCGCTCCTCGAGAATCCATTCGGCAAGCCGCACCGGGGCGAGTTCGCCGTGACTGGGCGAGAACAGGATCTGGCAGCGCGCGGCGAGGCCATACGCGTCGATGAAGGCGCGGCTCCAGTCGAAATCCTCGCGCGAGCCGATGACGAATTTCAACTGATCGCGGGAAGCCAGGTGCGCATAGTTGGCCACCCGGTTGCGTTGCTGCTCGCCGGAGCCGGGTGTCTTCACGTCGACCACGCGCGCCACGCGCGCATCCACCGCGGTGATGTCGAGCGCGCCGCTGGTCTCCAGCGACACCGCGTAGCCCGAGTCGCACAAGCGCTCGAGCAATGCCGTGCAGGCCGGCTGCGCCAGCGGCTCACCGCCGGTCACGCATACATGACGGGTGGCGAAGCCGGCCACCCGTTCGATGATGGCCGGCAGTTCCAGCCATTCGCCGGCGTGAAAGGCATAGGCCGTATCGCAGTAATGGCAGCGCAGCGGGCAGCCGGTGAGACGCACGAACACGGTGGGAAAGCCCACCGCATCCGCCTCCCCCTGCAGGGAATGAAAGATTTCGTTGATGCGCAGGCGCGGCGCCTTGGACGGCGTGAAGCTCTGCGCGGCAGGTGAGTCCGTCGGGTGCACGGATCCGCGCTCAGTGCTTTTCGGCGGCCATCTTGTCGAGGCGCTGCTGGGCGAGCTTCGCCGCGGTGGCTTCCGGGTAATTCGCCGTGACGCGAATCAGCGCGTCGCGGGCCGCCGACCATTCCTTCAACTCGTAATCGCAATATCCCAGCTTGAGCAGGGCGTCGGGCAGTTTGCGCGACTGCGGATAGTGCTCGATCACGCGCGCGAATGCCGCGCGCGCCGCCTCGAAGTCGCGATTGACGTAGCGGGCTTCGCCGAGCCAGTACTGCGCGTTGTCGGCGAGCACGCTATCCGGAAAGGTCGCGAGAAATTTTTGCAACGCCGTGGCGGCGCGCTCATATTGACCGTCCTTGAGCAGGCCGAAGGCCTGCTGATAGGCGGCCTTGTCGTCGCCCGCCATTGCAGCGCCTGCGACGCCCGCCGCTCCGGCCGACGCCGATGTCGGCCCAACCGCCGGCGGCGCGGCGGCGGCGTCCGCGGCCGCGGCGCCGGGCGCCTCCGCCCCCGCCGGCGGGGGGGGGGGGGGGGGGGGGGGGCGGGGGGGCGGGCGCGCCTCCACCCCGCCGCCCGGCCCGGCGGCCGGCGCGGCCGGGCCGCCCGCGGAATGCGCCTCCAGCCCCTTCAGTCGCTGATCGAGATCGGCGTACAGATCGCGCTGCTGCTTGCGATTCGCCTGCAGATCGTGACTCAACTGATCCACGTCGTTGTGCATGGCGCGCACATCGGCGCGCAGCGCCTCGACGCTGTTCGACAAGCCGAGCAGACTCTGGTTGGCGACCACGCGCTCGATGCGGGTGAGGCGGGTGTCCAGATCGTTCAGCTTGATCTGCACCGGATCCTGCTCCGGGGGCGTGGTGGCGCAGCCGGCGAGCGCCAACACGGCGACACCCGCCGCCAACCGGCCACGCGCCCCGATGTTCACGGCAGGTAGACCAGTTCCACGCGGCGGTTCTTCGCCCACGCCGCCTCGTCATCGCCCTCCACCGCCGGCCGCTCCGCGCCGTAACTGACGGTGGTGATCTGCGCCGCGGCGACTCCCTGCAGCATCAGGGCCTGCCGCACGGCTTGGGCACGTCGCTCCCCGAGGCCGATGTTGTACTCGCGCGTGCCGCGCTCATCGGTATTGCCCTCCAGCCGCAGCTTGAGATTCGGATGGCTGGTGAGGTTGCGGGCCTGCGCGCTCACCACATCGGCATACTCGGGCTTGATCTCCGACTTGTCGAAGTCGAAGTAGATGACGGTGTGCGCCAGACTCCCCCCGGCATCGCCGCCGAGACCGGCGCCATTCACGCCCGCATCACGCCCCAGCGCCTGGGTGCTGGCCGCGGTACCCGAGCCCGACGCGCCCGCACCGGCACCCGGCACCTGCGCACCGGCGACGGGCGGCTCGACCACGGTGGGCTTCTTCGGGCAGCCCGCGAGCAGCGCGGCGCCAGCCAGCAGGAAAACGATCGACAGCATGCGTTTCATTGATCCACCTCATCCTTTGACCGATTTTGACTGCAAAGCGTACCGGCGAACGCGTCGTTTGGGTACCTGCCCCACCCCGGGCTCAGAAAGGCGACCACGCCGGCTCCTGCAACTCCCCCTCACTCGACACCAGCCGTTGCTGAACCCGCCCGTCCGCGCTGACCAGCGCGAGCACGCCACGGCCATGATCGCGGCTGGCGTAGAGGATGACCGCGCCGTTCGGCGCAAAGCTCGGCGAGACGTCGAAGCGCCCCTTGGTGAGCACCTGCACCTCGCCGCGTCCCTTCAAGTCCATGACGGCGATGCGATAGCCGCCCTCCTGCTGGGTCACGAAGGCCAATTGCGACTGATCCGGGGAGAGGCGCGGTCGCGCATTGTAATTGCCCTGGAAGGTCAGGCGCTGCGCACGGTCGCCGGGTTGCAGGCCGATCCGATAGATTTGCGGCCCTCCCGCGCGGTCCGAGGTGAAATACAGCATGCGCGCATCCGCGGACCATTGCGGCTCGGTGTCGATGCCCGGATCGTCGGTGATGCGCGTCAGTGCCTGGGTGGCGAGATCGAGCACGTAGACGTCGAGGTTGCCGTCTCGGGTCGACAGCGTCAGGGCGAGCTTCTTGCCATCGGGGGACCAGGCCGGGGCCTGATTGACCCCCGCCCGCGCCGATACGCGCCGCCGCTCGCCGGTCTTCAGATACTGCACGTACACCGTCGGCAGGCGTTCCTCGAAGGACACGTACGCCAGGCTCTCGCCATCGGGCGACCAGGCGGGCGACATCAGCGGCTCGGGCGACTGCATCACCACATGCGGATTGGCGCCGTCGGCGTCGGCCACGATCAGCTGATAGGTGCGGGTGGGCAGGTGCCCGAGAACATGCACATAGGCGATACGCGTGGCGAATGCGCCGCGTATGCCGAGAATCTTCTCGAACACCATGTCGGCGACCTGATGACTGGCCTGGCGCAGGCCCGCCCGAGTGGTGGTCAGCTGAAAGCCGATCAGGCGCTGACGGTTGAGCACGTTGTACAGCTCGAACTGGATGCTGAAGTGGTCCAGATCGAGCGGCTGCAGCTGCCCGACGACGAGATAGTCGTTGCCCAGCCGGCGCCAATCATCGAACAACACCACCGCGCCGGTATGCGGCTGGTCGATCATGTCCTTGCGCTCCATCGCGCGGAAGCGCCCGCTGCGCGCCAGGTCATCGCTCACCAGTTGGGCCACGTCGAAGGAGGCCGCGGCGGCATCGGGGGTGGAGAATGGCACCACGGCGATGGGAATGGCCTCGGCCTGGCCGCGGGTGACCTCGACGACGAATTCGCCGCGGGTTTGTGCGCAAAGCAGCACAGGCCACAGCAGCGCAATGACGGCCAGCAATCTATTCATCGGGTTTGAACCTGAGGGCGAAAGTTCTCTGGAACAGCGACGCATCGGCCGGTGCGGGCAGCGGTGAGGCACGATACACGGCATTCTCGATGGATTGGCGCAGGGCCGCATCGCCATTACATTGGGTGACCCGGGCGCCCGTGACCTCGCCGCCCGGCACCTGGGTGACCTCGACCCAACAGTCGATGCCGATCCGGGCGGACGGCGGCTTGATCCAGGCGCGCTGGATGCTGGCGCGCAACTGCGCCGCATATTGATCCTTCAAGGGTCCGGTGGCGACCGCGCTGTCATGCTCCTCCTGCGCCAACTGACGGCGCAATTCGGCCTCCCGATCGGCGCGCGCGCGCGCCTCCGCGGCCTTCTTCGCGTCAGCCGCCTTCTGCGCCTCGGCCGCCCGCTGTGCCTCGGCCGCCTTCTGCGCCTTGGCGGCGGTCGCGGCGGCGTCCTTGGCGCGCTGCGCCTCGAGGTGCTGCTGCTCCGCGACCGCCTGGGCCTGCGCGTCGGCCTGCGCCCGCGCCTCGGCCTGCGCCGCAGCCTGGGCTTGGGCTTGGGCTTGCGCCTCGGCCTGCGCCTTGGCCTGAGCCGCGGCTTGGGCCTGGGCCTGCGCTTGGGCCTGCGCTTGGGCCTCGGCCTGCGCCGCAGCCGCGGCGGCGCGCGGTGCGGCCAGCAGGACGCGCGAATCCACCACCACCGCATCGATGGGCAGGGGCTGGAGGACGGTCGGATGCGACAGCCAATTCAGCGACCACAGCACCGCGATCGCCGCCAGCGAGGCGTGCAACCCCAGTGACAGCAGCACCGACCAGCGATGGGTACGCATGAAGCTGAACATGTCAGGGGCCATTGTTGGCGCCAGAGCGCGCCGGCGTGCGCGGCGGATCGGTGAGAAACCCGACTTTCTGCGCGCCGGCATGCTGCAGCAACACCATGGCGCGAATCACCGTGCCGTAGGGCACCGAGGTGTCGGCCCGCACCAGCACCGGCGTCTGCGGATCGCGCCGCAGGACGGCGGCGGTGCGCGCGCTCACCGTGGTCTCGGGCAGCGGGTCATCGGCATTGCGCCCGATATTGACGTACATCCGTCCGCGCGCATCGATGGTGAGGATGAGCGGTTCGTGCTGGCGCAGCATCTGCGGATCGATGGGCTTGGCGCCGGCATCGGGCAGTTCCACCTTGACGCCCTCCTTGAGGAGCGGTGCCGTGATCATGAAAATCACCAGCAGCACCAGCATCACGTCGATGTAGGGCACGACGTTGATCTCGCCCATCAACCTGCGCCGTCGTTGCGGGGCGGGCATGGCGGGCTAGGACTGGCCGGCGCGCGCCGACCCGTGGCGCTGCAGGATGGTGGAGAATTCCTCGACGAAGGTGTCGAAGCGCAGCTCCAGGCGGGTCACCTGCTCGGCGAAGCGGTTGTAGGCGATCACCGCGGGAATGGCCGCGAACAGACCCATGGCGGTGGCGACCAGCGCCTCGGCGATGCCGGGAGCCACCGCCGACAGCGTCGCCTGCTGCACATTGCCGAGGTTGTGGAAGGCGCTCATGATCCCCCAGACCGTGCCGAACAGCCCCACGTAGGGGCTGGTCGAGCCGACGGTGGCCAGCATGGCGAGGTTGCGCTCCAGACGGTCCATCTCGCGCATTTGCGCGACGCGCATCGCCCGCCGCGCCCCCTCCAGCAGCAAATCCGGCGGCGAGCCGAGCTGGCGCAGGCGGCTGAACTCGCCGAAACCGGACTCGAAGATGCTCTGCAGCCCGGGGCCGGCGCGGCCCTTGGTTTCGATCTTGCGGTACAGGGCGGCGAGGGCGCCGCCGGACCAGAAGGCCGTATCGAAGGACTCGGCCTGGCGGCGCGAGCCGGAGATCACGCGGCCCTTGCCGAAGATCACCGCCCAGGACGCCACCGAGGCGATGAGCAGCAGCGCCATGACGGCCTGCACGATGGGACTCGCGTCGAGCACCAGGGTGAAGACCGACAGATCATTGCCCATCACGCCACTCCATGAACAGATCCTTGGGGATGGCCCGCGGCCGCAGCGTGCCTGAATCGAGGCAGGCAACGCGGACGCCGGCCTCGATGAGCTGCGCCTCGCCCCGCCAGATGGTCTGCTTGAAGGAAATTGTGGCACCACTCATGCGCAACAGTTCCGCGGTGACGACAATTTCATCATCGAGCCGGGCGGGACGCAGAAAATCCACCGTCACGTTCACCACCGCGAACTGCAGTCCGCGTTCGCTGCGTGCGCGGCCCTGATCCACGCCCAGGGCGCGCAGCCATTCGGTCCGGCAGCGCTCCATGAATTTCAGATAATTGGCGTAGAAGACCACGCCGCCCGCATCGGTGTCCTCCCAGTACACGCGAATGCTCATCTGGTATTTGTGAATCAAAGATTTACCGTCCTCCATGGGGTTTGCGGGATGTGCGGCCCGGGCGCTCGGCGGCAGGCCCCGGCAGTGTAACAGGCGCCGGGCGGGCGCCGGCCGCGCGCCGCGATGATGCTAGGATGCCGGGCGTTCCGCAGCCTCACAGGACCTTGCGCATGCCGCCGACCGTCTCGCACCCTCTTCGCACCGCGCTGGGCGCGGCCGTCCTCGCCCTCGCCCTGGCAGGCGCCGGCGGCGCGGCGCCCGATGAGAACGGGCCGGCCACACCCGCCGCCACGCCCGAGGCGCCGGTCGCGCACAACGTGGTGATCTTCGTCGCCGACGGTCTGCGGCACGATTCGGTCGACGCCCAGAGCGCCCCCGCCCTCACCTATGTGCGCGAACACGGCGTGCACTTCGTGAACAGCCATTCGCTGTTTCCGACGCTCACCACCGCCAACGCATCGGCGATCGCCACCGGGCACTACCTCGGCGACACCGGGGACTACAGCAACTCGATCTACACCGCCTTCCCGATCTTCGCTGACGGCAACTTCGGTCAGCCGGCCGGCAGCTACACGCCGTTTCTCGAGAACGACGCGGTGCTCGGCGATCTTGACATGCATTATGCGAACGGCAATTACCTCGACGAGGAATCCCTGCTCGCACTGGCGCGCCGCCACGGCTTCGGCACCGCGGCGATCGGCAAATTGGGACCCGTGGGCATCCAGGACGTGACCCAGCTCAATCCCGTGGGCGGGCAATTCACCGTGCCGCAGACCATCGTGATCGACGATGCCACCGGCTCGGCGGCGGGGGTGCCGCTGAGCGCGGCCATGCGCGCGGCCCTGGCGGCGGCCGGCCTGCCGGCCGCGACCCCGAAGCGCCGCCAACCGGCCGGCGATCTGACCCATCCAGGCACGCTGGATGCGAACCAGGCCCAGCAGCAATTCTTCATCGATGCCGCCACCCGCGCCGTACTGCCGCTGCTGCGCGGCACCGGGCACCCGTTCGTGCTGGTGTATTGGTCGCGAGATCCCGACGGCACCCAGCACAACCAGGGCGACAGCCTCAATGCGCTCACCCCGGGCATCAATGGTCCAACCTCGCGTCGTGCCGTGGCGGACGCCGATTCGAACCTGCAAAGGCTGCTGGAGGCGATCTCGGCCGATCCGCAGCTGGCGGCGACCACCGATGTGTTCGTGACCTCGGACCACGGCTTCGCCACCATCAGCAAGCATGAGCTCGACGCCGGCGGACATACGAGCCACGCCTTCGCCACGCGCTTCTCCTACCACAACGCCGGGGGGGTGCAAGAGGTGCGCCGCGGCTGGCTGCCGCCCGGCTTCCTCGCCATCGATCTGGCGCATGCGCTGGGCCTGCCGCTGTACGACCCGGACACCCGCCTGGCCGGGCCGGGAGCCGCCCGCTTCGCCGCCGTGGACCCGCGCATTGCGCGCCCCGATGGCACGCGGCTGCAGCACCCGCAGTCCGGCAACGGCCTGATCGGCGGCAGCGGACGCGCCAGCGGCGCGAGCGACGCACGGGTGATCGTGGCGGCCAACGGCGGCTCGGACCTGATCTATGTGCCGGGCAACGACCGCGCGCTCGCGCGGCGCATCGTGCGCTTTCTGGGCCGCCAGGACTACATCGGCGGCCTGTTCGCCGATGAGGCTCTGGGCGGGCTGCCGGGCACCTTGCCGCTGGCGGCCATCGGCTTTCACGGCGCCGCGCAGCCGCCGCGGCCCACGCTGATCGTGACCTTCAAGACCTTCGCGGCGGACCCGCGCCAGCCGCTGCTGAGCGCCGCGCAGATCTCCGACGTGACCCTGCAGGAGGGTCAGGGCATGCACGGCAGCCTGGGCCGCGACAACACCTACAACAACATGGCCGCCATCGGCCCGGACTTCAAGGCCGGCTATGTCGATGCGCTGCCGGTGGGCAACGCGGACATCGCCCCGACCCTCGCCCATGTGCTGGGTCTCGAACTGCCGGCCGTCGGCAAGCTGACCGGGCGCGTGCTCTACGAGGCGCTGCCGGGCGGCGTCGCGCAGGTGGCGGCGCACTCGCGGGTCACGGTCTCCAAGCCGGGCGTAACCGGCCGGGTCACCGTGCTCGAATTCCAGCAAGCCGGCGAGCAGCGCTACTTCGACCGCGCCTGCTTCCTGCCCATCACCGAGGTGCGGCGCCTGGGCGAGGGGCTCTGCGCCCAGGTCATTGCCGCGGGCCGATGAGGCCCCGAGGAGGATTGGTATGAAGATGGACCAGGTACTGGCCGTGGTGAGCGGCGGCGCTTCCGGCCTCGGGCGGGCCACGGCGCAGCACATCCTGGCGCGCGGCGGCCGCGCGCTGCTGCTCGACCTGCCCGGCGCGGCCGGCCAGGAGGCGGCGCAGGCGCTGGGCGCGCCCTTCCTGCCCTGCGATGTCGCGGTGGAGTCGCAGGTCGAGGCGGCCATGGAGCAGGCGCGCGCCCTGCTGGGCGGATTGAACCTGCTGGTCAACTGCGCGGGCATCGTCGGCGCCGGCAAATTGCTCGGCAAGGATGGCCCCATGCCGGGAGAGTATTTCGAGCGGGTGATGCGGGTGAATCTGCTCGGCACCTTCCTGTGCGACAAGGCGGCGGCGCGCATCATGCAGGGCAACGTCCCCAATGCCGACGGTGAGCGCGGCCTGCTGATCCATACCTCCTCGGTGGCCGCCTTCGAGGGCCAGATCGGCCAGGTCGCCTACGCGGCGAGCAAGGCGGCCCTGGCCGGCATGACCCTGCCGATCGCGCGCGAGCTGGCCCAGTTCGGGATTCGCTGCATGGCGATCGCGCCGGGCATCTTCCTGACCCCGATGCTGGCGGGATTGCCGGCGCCGGTGCAGGAATCCCTGGGTCGTCAGGTGCCCTTCCCCGCCCGCCTGGGCAGGCCGGAGGAGTTCGCCCGCCTGGTCGAATCCATCGTCGAGATACCGACCCTCAACGGCGAAACCATCCGCCTCGACGGGGCCATCCGCATGCAGCCGCGCTAGCGCGCCGCTCAGGGGCCGTCGCGAAACAGCGGCAGGTTCGGATCGCGCTCCCCGGCGGGCGCCGGCAGGCCGAAGTGCAGATACGCGGCGCGCGTCGCGACCCGGCCGCGCGCGGTGCGCATCAAGAATCCCTGCTGGATGAGGAAGGGCTCGATCACGTCCTCGATGGTGCCGCGCTCCTCGCTCATGGCCGCCGCCAGGCTGTCGACGCCCACCGGACCGCCGTCGAATTTCTCGATGATGGTGAGCAGCAGCTTGCGGTCCAGCATGTCGAAACCCTGCGGGTCCACCTCGAGCATCTCGAGCGCCGCGAGCGCCACCTCGCCGCCGATGCGCCCGCCCGCCTTGACCTCGGCGAAATCGCGCACCCGGCGCAGCAGCCGGTTGGCGATGCGCGGCGTGCCGCGCGAGCGCTCGGCGATGCGCGCGGCGCCGTCGGGCTGCAGGTGCAGCTTGAGGATGGCGGCGCTGCGCGTGACGATGCGGGTCAGGTCCTCGGTGGAGTAAAACTCCAGACGCTGCACGATGCCGAAGCGGTCGCGCAGCGGCGAGGTCAGCAGCCCGGCGCGGGTGGTGGCGCCCACCAGGGTGAAGGGCGGCAGATCGAGCTTGATCGAGCGCGCCCCCGGACCCTCGCCGATCATCAGGTCGAGCTGCGAATCCTCCATCGCCGGGTACAGCACCTCCTCCACCACCGCGCTGAGTCGATGAATCTCGTCCACGAACAGCACGTCGCGCGGCTCGAGATTGGTGAGCAGCGCCGCCAGATCACCCGGCCGCTCGAGCACCGGCCCGGAGGTCTGGCGCAGGTTGACGCCGAGTTCGTTGGCGATGATGTTCGCCAGGGTGGTCTTGCCGAGCCCCGGCGGACCGAAGATGAGCACATGATCGAGCGCCTCGCCGCGCTGGCGCGCGGCCTGGATGAAGATCTCCATCTGGGTCTTCACGTTCGGCTGGCCGATGTAATCGGCCAGGCTCTTGGGCCGCACCGCCCGGTCGACGACCTCGTCGTCCTTGCCCGCGGTGGCGGTGATGACGCGATCCTGTTCGATTCCCATGGCGGCCCTCAGGGCCTGACCGCGGATTTGAGCGCGCGGCGGATGATGTCGGTGGTCGACAAACCCGGCTCATCCGCGGCCTTCAGCAGCCTGGCGACCTCCGGCGGCTTGTAGCCCAGGGCGAGCAGCGCCGCGAAGGCCTCGCTCTGCGCGCTCGCCGGGACGCCGGCGACCGGCACGGCGCCCACGCCGGGCGCCGCCGCCGCGCCGGCGAGCGTTTGCCCGCTGTCGCGCGTCGCGATGGTGACTCTCTCGGCAGTCTTGCGGCCGATGCCCGGGATGCGCGTGAGCATGGCGACGTCCTCGGCCTCGATGATGCGCAGGAAATCCTCGACGCTCGCCCCCGACAGGATGCCAAGGGCGATCTTCGGGCCGATGCCAGACACCTTGAGCAGGCCGCGGAACAGGCGCCGCTCGGCCTCGGTGCCGAAACCGAACAGGATATGCGCGTCCTCGCGCACCACCAGATGGGTGAACAGGAACAGCGCCTCGCCCACCGACGGCAGCCCGTAGAAGGTCGACATCGGCGCCTCGAGTTCGTAGCCGACGCCGCTCACCTCGAGCAGCAGCCAGGGCGGCTGCTTGGCCGCCAGCACGCCCTTCAGAAACCCTATCATGAGCGGCCGGCCGCGGCGCGCTGCAGGGAGGCGGCCACCCGGCCGCGCAGCGCATGGCAGAC
>VFSW01011541.1_pt1 | contig 12405 bp, 9 predicted proteins | sample 5358111 | NCBI WGS metagenome assembly VFSW01 (sample SAMN11554181, study PRJNA540505) | mine drainage metagenome | isolation source: sediment from site ElyBrook_90M | place: USA: Ely Copper Mine, Vershire, VT | collected 2017
CGAAAAAATGCGATGAACCACGCGGTCAGGAAACCAGTTACCAGAGTCCAGACACAACGGCGTCGTCGCCGGGCGATCTCCGTGAACGGCGCAGTCCCGGCTACGCCGGCCGCAGCGGCTGCTTTTGAGGTTCCTACCGCCGGCGAGCCCACGTATTTAGTGGCATCCACCGGGGCCTTGGCAGCGGGTTTCGCTGCTTCCGGATTCGGATTGACCTTACCGGTCTCCGGTTCCGCCATGAGTCCCCTCCTGATCTTGCTTCAGTCTCTTGCGCCATCCTGAAGCCCCGCGCTTTCGCCAGCGGAGCGAAGGATTCCACGCACCTGCAACTCCTTAGCCTCAGTCCGCCGCCATCACCGGTTCTGCGACGAGTGCCTCCGCGCCCGTGGCCTGTAGCACCATCTGGCCGAGCGCCGATATGAATTTCGGCGAATCGTTAAGGCCAGCGCTCATTTCAAACTGGGTCATGCCTAGCCGCCGAGCCAAGGCGCGCGCCTCGTGGTCGATTTCGCCCAACGTCTCCACGTGGTCGGAAACAAAAGCCACCGGCACCACGCACACCTCGCGTACTTTTTCCGCGGCGAGCGTATGTAAGGTATGATGCAGGGAAGGCTGCAGCCATTTGCTTGCGCCAACCTTGCTCTGGTAACAGAGGCGGTGCCGATTGCTCCACCGGCCGCGTTTCATCAGCAACTGCACGGTTTCCTCGATCTGATGCTGATAAGGATCGCCCTTCTGAATCACCGACAAGGGAACGCTGTGAGCGCTGAAAACGATCTCGGGGTGTTCGGGGAGAGCGAAACGGCGTAGCGCTTCTTCTATCTTTTCGGCCACTGCGTCCAGATAGATCGAATTACGATAGAAAGGCTCGACGCAATGCACCTGGGAGTCGCCGTGGAAGAGCCGCCACCACTCGTTCAAGCTCGATCCCGTGGTGGTCGAGGAATATTGCGGGTATAGCGGCAGAAGCACGATCTCATCGCACTCCGCCTCGCGCAAGCGGGCGACGGCCTCGCTGGTGAAGGGATGCCAGTACCGCATCGCCACAACGCAGCGGGCATCCAGTCCGAGACTGTTCAGTTCGAATTCGAGCGCTCGCGCTTGCCGCTCGGTATTACGGCGGATGGGAGAGCATCCGCCAATAGTTGCGTAGTGATGCTGCACCTTGCGCGCGCGGGTAGTGGAAATCAGTTTAGCTAGCGCCTTACGGCCAATGCGGGCGAAGGGAAAGTCAATAATGTCGGGGTCGCAGAAGAGATTGTAAAGAAAAGGCTCTATCGCTTCCAGGCTGTCGGGTCCGCCCAGCTGGAATAGAACTATCCCCACACGCCGTGTTGTGCGCGTCATTCCCCAGATTCCCCAGAACCGGCGAATGTACTCCCATCCGCGCCGGGAGTCAATGCCGGAAATGGAAACCTGTAAAGAAAAAAGAAAATGTTTTGTCTGTCGCGAAATTCCTACGGCAGCCACCGGAGTCAAGACCGATACCGTCTGTCACGCCTGGGCTTGTCCCATCTCTTTGATCACTGCATCTGCAAACTCTGAAGTTCCCGCCTGGCCTCCGACGTCGCGCGTCAAATTTTCGCGATGGCGGTACACGCGTTCGAGCGCATTGCGAATCTTGGTGGAGGCCTCATGCTCGCCCAGGTGCCGCACCATCAAGAGCGCCGAACGCAACAGCGCGGTGGGATTGGCGATGTTCTTGCCTGCAATGTCGGGCGCCGATCCGTGCACAGCTTCGAAGAGAGCGCAGTCCACGCCCAGGTTGGCGCTGGGGACAAAGCCCAATCCCCCGACGAACCCGGCGCACAGGTCGGAAATGATATCGCCGTAGAGGTTCTCCATTACCAGCATGTCGTACTGGTAGGGATTCATCACCAGTTGCATGCAGGTGTTGTCCACGATGTGCTCGGCGTAGGCGATCTCGGGGTAATCCTTGGCCACGCTGCGGCAGCAACGCAGAAAAAGGCCGTCCGAAAGTTTCATGATGTTGGCTTTGTGTACGGCGTGGATTTTTTTTCGCTGATTCTTCCGAGCGTATTCAAAGGCGAAGCGGGCGATGCGGGTAGAAGCTTTTTCCGTGATGATCTTCAAGCTCTCGATGACGCCCGGAACCACTTCGTGTTCCAGCCCGGAGTACAGGCTCTCGGTATTCTCCCGCACGATGATGAGGTCAACATCCGGATAGCGCGTAGGGATGTGAGGCATATTCCGGATGGGCCGGAAGTTAGCGTAAAGCTCGAACTTTTTTCGCAACGCAACATTGATGCTGGAGAATCCTCCGGCGACCGGAGTTGTGACGGGCCCCTTCAGCGCCACGCGCGTTCGTTCAATGGACTCGATCAGTCCCTGGGGAATATATTCGCCGGTTTTCTCGTAGGCCTCCGCCCCGACGGCAAAGGTTTCCCATTCGAACCTCACCCCGGTCGCTTCCAGTATGCGGACGGTGGCCTGGGTGACTTCCGGGCCGATCCCGTCGCCCGGAATCAAAGTCACTTTATGACTCATAACGGCGGTCCTTAACTGCGATCTTCAACCATAACCCTATCGCGGCTGGCTGTCTTAAACCTTGCCGGTGGCCTTCTTGCCCGCTTCTGCCGCATCCTTAGTCTTCACCAGGTCTTTCAGTTCGTTCATGAATTCCTTCACATCTTTGAAATCCAGGTAGACCGAAGCGAAACGCACGTACGCGACTTTGTCGTAGCGCCGCAGGCGGTTCATGATCAGTTCGCCCAATTCGCTGGTCTTGCGTTCGCGCTCGGCCGATTCGATCACGAACGATTCGGTTTCATTGACGATCTGTTCCAGCTTGCTGATGGGGACGGGCCGCTTTTCGCAGGCGCGTAACAATCCGTTGAGCACTTTCTGGCGATCGAATTTTTCCCGGCGACCGTCTTTCTTGACGACCATGTAGGGAATCTCGTCGATGCGCTCGTAGGTAGTAAAGCGCTTGCCGCACTTCAGGCACTCGCGCCGCCGCCGGATGGACTCCGCCTCCTTGCTTTCGCGCGAGTCTACAACCTTGTCATTGGCAAATCCGCAAAAGGGACATTTCATGGCGCTGGTCTGCGTTCCTGCAGGACGTTTTCACTCTAGCCCGCGACGCTGCGCGCAGCGAAGGCCAGGCAAAGAAGAAACTTTTGTCCTGGTTGGTAACACGGATTGTAGCAGTTGGAGAGAGAGCGAATCCCGCAGACCCTACGGCCAGGGAGTGGCAAGACGAGCACCCGCAGGGGCTGGAGGCTGCACCGAATTCAAAACGGGCACTCGCACCCCCTGCGGCACGAGCACCCGTTTTTTCCTCATTCCCCCGATAGAGGGCGTGAAGATTGCGATCCGATATGCAGCGCCGAGAGGCACGAGGGCAACTCTGGATCTGGGACTTAGGATGCCCGACGGCCTGCGGTGGTATGTCAAAGCCATGTCTACGATTCGTAAAATCGTCGTGGGTCGACGGGCGACTCGCCTTGCTCTATCTTCGCTCATCGGAGTGCAATCTGGCGCGAGAAGACTACACCACGAAGTACTTCGCCCCAGGATGATGCACTACGATCGCCGACGTGCTTTGCTCCGGCTCCAGTAGAAATCCCGAGGTCAGCCGCACGCCAACATTCTCGACGGGCTTCAGTAAGGCAAACAGTTTGGTCTGATCCTCAAGATTCGGACACGCCGGATATCCAAACGAATAACGCGATCCGTGATATTTCTGATGAAACAGGTCCCGAATGTGGAGGGAATCCTCGCCGGCGATTCCCAATTCTTCGCGCATCTTCTTGTGATGAAATTCAGCCAGCGCCTCGGCTGTTTCCACGCTCAGGCCGTGCAGGTACAAATATTTCGTATACTCCCCGCCCTCAAACAACCGCTGCGTTTCGACGGAAGCTTTTGCCCCGATGGTGACCAGCGAGAGCCCGAGCACATCCATCTTTCCGGACGACTTCGGCATGAAGAAATCCGAGATGCACAAGCGGCGGCCTTCTCTTTGCCGCGGAAACGTAAACCGCAAAAGCTCTTTTTGTCCTTCACTCGCCACTTGGGACTCGTTGCTTGGGGCTTCATATACCACCACATCATTCCCGTCGCTCTGCGCGGGGAAGTATCCGTAGACCACGGCCGGCTCAAACAACCCCGAGGCTGCGACTTCATCTTGCAGCTTCTTCTTGATCGGGCGGAACTTCTCTTCCACCAGGCGCACATAATCTTCCTGCGACGCGGTTTTCAGCTGCCACTGGTTCTTGAACAGCGCCGTGTCGTTGATGTACTGGAAGACCTCGTGAAGATCGTAATTCTTGCGCACCTGCACGCCCCAGAACGGAGGCGTGGGAATATTCGGCGCGTCGACCACTACCGGGCTTCTCTCGGCGAACACGGGCCCGGTTTCCTCGTCCACCGCCGTAGCCTTCGCGTATTCCTTCACCGTGCGGCCCTCGGTCAAGCGCGCCTGGCGCGCGCCATTTTCCGTAATGAGGTCTTCCATGATGTGCAGGCCGGCGAAAGCGTCGTCGGCGTAAAACACGGCGTTCGCGTATTCGCGGCGCAAGTCGTCCTCTACATATTTGCGCGTCAGCGCCGCGCCTCCGCAGATCACGGGGAACTCGAGCTTCTGGCGCTGCAAGTCCTGGATCACATACTTCATTTCCAGAGTCGATTTCACCAGCAGACCGCTCAGGCCGATCGCATCGGCCTGGTGGTCCTGGGCAGCTTTGATGATCGTATCGCCCGGCTGCTTGATGCCGAGATTGACCACCTCGAATCCATTGTTCGACAGAATAATATCGACCAGATTCTTGCCGATGTCGTGTACGTCGCCCTTCACAGTGGCGAGCACGATCGTGCCTTTCTGCGAGCCGGCTTTCTTCTCCATCTTGGGCTCGAGATAGGCCACCGCCGCCTTCATCACGCCCGCGGAATCGAGCACGGAGGGCAGTTGCATCTTGCGCGCGCCGAACAGATCGCCGACTGTTTTCATTCCATCGAGCAGAACCGTGTTGATCAGTTCCAGCGGCGAGTAGTTCGCTAACGCTTCTTCCAGCAGCACTTCCAGCGGTTTCTTGTGCGCGCCTTCGCCCACCGATTTTTCCCCGTTGATGATGGCGAATTTCAGTTTGTCTTCCACCGAAAGCGTGTCGACGTGCGCGGTAGTCGAAGCCGCAGGCTTGCCCTTCATGCCAGCAAAGTGCGCCATGTAAGTCTGCAGAGGATCGCGGCCGTCCCCCTGCTGGTAAATCAACTTCCGCGCCAGGTCCACTTCTTCCTGCGGAATTTTGTAGAGCGGATAAATCTTGGTGTAGTTGACGATGGCCATGTCGAGCCCGTGGTCGACGGCCTCGTGCATGAAAACGGAATTCAGCACCCGCCGCGGATACGCGTCCAGGCCGAAAGAAATATTGCTGACGCCCAGAATGGTTTTGACGCCGGGCAATTCTCTTTTGATGCGCTCAACCGCGTTCAGCGTTTCGATGCCGGCCGAGCGGTACTCTTCCTGCCCCGTCGAAATGGGCAAGGTAAGCGCATCAAAAATCAAGTCGGTCGCGTCGAGGCCATATTTGTTCGTTGCCAGATCCAAGATACGGTGCGCGATCGCTACCTTCCGGTCTGCGGTGAGCGCCATGCCGTCTTCGTCGATGGTCAAGGCAATCACCGCCGCGCCATAGCGCTTAGCCATGTGCAGCACCTTCGAAGTGCGCTTCTCTCCGTCTTCCAGGTTGATCGAGTTTATGATCGCGCGGCCGTGAATGCGCTTCAGCGCTTCTTCCACCACGTCGGCTTCGGTGGAATCCACCAGAATCGGAGCGGGCACCCGCGTCGCGATTCTTTCGAGAATCGTGCTGATGTAGCCCTTCTCGTCCTCGCCGACGATAGCGCAGCACAGGTCGAGCATATGCGAGCCGTCGTTCACCAGTTTCTTGGCCAGTGCCAGAATGTCGTCGTACTTTTTCCCACGCACCAGATTGCGGAAGTGTTCGACGCGTGTAGTCGTGTTCATTTCCTCAGCGACAATCAAGGGCTTGGGTTCAAGGTCGAGAGGGACCGTGGTATAGGCGCTTGACGCAGCGCCCACGCGCTTCACATCGCGCTTGGCCGGTTCCACGCCGGAAACCGCATCGACCACTGCCTTGAGATGTTCGGGAGTGGTCCCGCAACATCCGCCGACGATGCGGACGCCGTAATCCACGACAAAATGTTTGTGGAAGTTGGCGAGATCTTGCGGCGCGAGCTTGTACACCGCGTGTCCACCCTCATTGTGCGGTAGGCCGGCGTTGGGCAGAACCGAAACTTCCTTGGCGGAATTCAGCGCGAGATAACGGACCGCATCGTTCATCTCTTTCGGTCCGGTCGCGCAATTCAGCCCGATGATGTCGACATCGAACGGTTCCAGCGCGGTGAGAGCCGCTCCAATCTCCGTCCCCAGCAGCATCGTGCCGGATTCCTGCAGCGTGACCTGCACGGTTACGGGCAGGCGTTTGCCGGCCTTGCGCATCGCCTCCAACACACCTATGGTGGCGATCTTTGCCTGGAGCAGATCCTGCGCAGTTTCAATCAGCAGTACATCAACGCCGCCTTCGATCAGCGCAGCTGCCTGCTCTTCGTAGGACGCGACCATGGCGTCAAAGCCGATGTGCCCCAACGACGGCAATTTTGTTGTTGGCCCCATCGATCCCGCTACGAACCGGGGTTTGTCTTTGGTGGAAAACTGCAGCGCCACTTCCTTCGCCAGTTGTGCCGCTTTCAGGTTGATTTCCCGCACCCGATCGCGCAGACCGAACTCGCCCAGGACAATTCCGCTTCCGCCGAAGGTGTCGGTTTCGACGATGTCGCAGCCCGCGCGGAAAAAGTCGGCATGAATATCCCGAATAATGTCGGGCCGGCTCAGGACCAATACTTCGCTGCAGTTCTCCTTGCCCCAATAATCATCCAGAGTCGGATTCCGCCTCTGGATGTTGGTCCCCATCGCGCCGTCATAGACCACGACGCGTTGTTTCACGATTTGTAGAAAGTCAGCCATGTTGAAGCTTTTAGCTCTTAGCCTTTAGCTCTTAACTCTACCCGTGTTTATTCACGTAAATCCGTGGCCAAACTTTGTTTTCGCTGCTCGGTTTCGGCGAACGCCCAACGACCAACGACGGGCTCTATGCACAAACGCCGGCCCGCTGGACCGGCGTGTCGATTGCGCTCAAAAATTAAAGCTCTCTCGAAGGTTAGCTCCCTGCCACGAATTGCGCCGGAGCCCCAGCGTCCACGTCGGACTGGTTGAAGACCACGTTGGCTCCCATGTGTGCTGGCCGGGGGGCCAGCATTTGCTCCTTACGGTAAACCAGGTTGCTGGCGTTGAAGCTGGCCAGCTCGAATCCGTGTCCGTGCGTGATCGCATCGGTCGGGCAAGCCTCTACGCAGTAACCGCAAAAAATGCAGCGGTTGTAATCGATGTTGTAAACCTTGGCGTAGCGCTCCGCGCCACTGACGCGGTGTTCGGCGGTATTCTCCGCTGCCTCGATATAAATGCAATTGGACGGGCAGGCGGCCGCGCACAGGAAACAGGCCACGCACTTTTCCAACCCATTTTCGTCACGCTGCAGCACGTGGGCTCCGCGGAAACGCGCCTCGAAGCGTGCACCTTTGAGCGGACCCTTGCCATCGGGATAGTTTTCCACAGTCGTCGGCTGGAACATCTCCATGAAGGTGATGCTCATGCCCTTGGCGATCGCGGCAAAATTCTTCAAGACCGGCATACCCTATTAGTATACCGAAAGCAGCAGTTTTCGTGCCGTTTGACGAGCATTGGAAGGTTGCACCATTTCCATGGGAAACGATACAACCAGCCAGGATCGGGAACGCGAACGCCGCCGCGTCGGCATGTGCGCCGACTGCCGCTTCATGAGGTTGCTAGAGTCGGCTCGCGGGTCGAAGTTTTATCTATGCGAGCGCTCCACCACGGATCCGACGTATCCCAAGTACCCTCGCCTGCCGGTGCCGCAGTGCCGGGGATATGAGCGCAAGGCCTAAGTTGGTATAGAGACGGGCTGCTGGATCGCGCTTACTTGATTCCCAATTCTTTGGCGAGATCCTTCCACTTGCTGTCCACCAGGGCTTTGGTTTTCGCATCCATCCCAATCTCATCCGGCAACGGCCTAGTGACGCCTTCGCTGGCCCATTTGCGGGTGGCGTCGATTCCCATTTTTGAGCCGTAGTTTGGCAGCCGTGAAGCGTGGTCGAGCGAGTCGACCGGACCGAGCGTGAATTGAATGTCGCGTTCGGGATCGATATGGTTGAGGACTTTGAGCGTGACATCGGCGAGATCTTGCACGTCGACGTCTTCATCGACCACGATGACGCATTTGGTGAACATGGCCTGGCCCAACGACCAGATGGCGTTCATCACTTTGCGGGCCTGTCCGGGATACGACTTCTTGATGGAGACGATCATCAGGTTGTGGAATACGCCTTCGATCGGCAGGTTGATATCGACGAGTTCGGGGATGGTCAGCTTCATCAACGGTAGGAAAATGCGCTCGACGGCCTTGCCCATGTAAGCGTCTTCCTGCGGCGGCTTGCCCACGATGGTGGTGGCGTAGATGGGATCTTTGCGGTGAGTGATGCAGGTGAGGTGGAAGACGGGATAGAGATCCTCGAGCGAGTAAAAGCCGGTGTGGTCGCCGAAGGGGCCCTCCGTCCGGAGTTCGTCAAGGTGGACGTGACCTTCGAGCACGATTTCGCTGGAGGCGGGGACTTCGAGGTCCACGGTTTCACATTTCACGAGTTCGACGGGGGCTCCGCGCAGGAAGCCGGCAATGAGATATTCCTCGACGTCCGGTGGTGCGGGAACGATCGCCGAAAAAGTCACCGCGGGGTCGGTACCGATGGCGACCGCAACTTCCATCTTGCCAGCGGGGCGGGTGCCCTCGACAAGCACCGAGCCGCCGGAAGAGCGGGCCATGATGTCGACTGCGGCGCGGGACGCAGCTGTCGAGCTTTCGAGGCCGGCCGGGCTTTGCCCGGCTGGACGGGCAAAAGTGCCCGTCTCCACACTGTCCCCGCTTGAGCCTTCTTCCCTTCCGGCGGCTGCTTTACGTAGGGCTTCGCGGTAATGTTCCGCGCCAATTTTCTGCCGCTGCCAATGCATTCCCGCGGTGCGCTCGTCATACACCTGCATCCTGTACATGCCCAGGTTGCGCTTGCCGGACTTTGGATCGCGCGTGGTGACACAGGGCAGAGTGATAAAGCGCCCGGCGTCTTTCGGCCAGCATTGCAAAATTGGAAAATCGAGCAGGGAAAAATTGTCGCGCTGGATCACTTCTTTGCAGGAGCCCGTGGCAACGGTCTTAGGGAAGAACTTGCCCATCTCGGCCAGCAGGGGAAGCATTTTGATTTTGTCGAGGAAGCCCTGCGGCGATTTGACGTCCATAAAGACGCGAATGCGGTCGGCGATTTCGTCGAGCGAGGAGACGCCGAGGGCGAGCTTCATTCGGGCTTCGGAACCGAACTGGTTGATCAAGACCTTAGCTCCGGGCTGGCCTTTGATGTTTTCGAAGAGAAGGGAGGGACCGCCGGGTGCCGAACGCCGCGCTGCACTGGGCGGCCCGGGCGAGGCGGCCGTGCCCACACGATTCGTGGCGATGTCGACGCCTTTGCTGACGCGGTCGGTGATTTCAGCAAGTTCCAGCACGGGATCAACTTCGGTTCGGATGCGCTTCAGTTCGCCGGCGCGGTCGAGGGCGGCGATCCATTGGCGGAGGTCGTCGAAAGGCAAGAGATTCTCCAGGGTGCCGCACGATTATAAGGGATTCAGTGAAGGAAGAAGCTTCTCGGCCCCTGAGTTTCTTGAATCAGCCAAGAAGGTCGAGAACCGTTCGTTCAACCTGCTCCCACGGCGCGGAGCGCGGGTCGATCAGGTCGAAGTGATCGGCGGCTGGAATCTCCAGCAGGTGCACGTCTTCTTTTTCTTTGCCCGTGCGTTTCTGTTTGGCAGTGACGTAATCGCGGCTGAATGCGGGCGGGACGACATCGTCGGCTGCGCCGTGAATCAACCACTGGCGGGCCTGAGGAATTGAAAGCTGCAGGGGATCAGCTTCGCGGTAGTGGTCCGGCACCTGGTTGGGTGTGCCTCGCAAGAACTCAACCACGGCGTCATTGCTGAGGTGCAACTGGTAGGCGCGCTGCAGGTCCACGACTCCGGCCAGCGAGACGATCCGCGTCACGCTCGGTTCATGGCCCGCCAGGCAGAGCGCGAGCTGGCCGCCGGCGGAGTGGCCCATGATCAGGAATCTGTCAACATCCAGCGAGTGCCGGTCCGCATTCTGGCGGAGGAACTGGTAGGCGCTGCGAATGTCGGCGAAGGTGTTGGGCCAGTTTCCGCCTTCGTTGCCGACGCGGCGGTATTCGAGGTTGGCGGTAGCCACCCCTTTGCTCGCGAGCGCCGCGCAAAGATGCCCGGCAGGGTCCAGGTTGTATTTAGACCGCCAGTAGCCGCCGTGAATGTTAACGACGAGAGGATAAGGGCCTTTGGATTTCCTCTCCTCGGCGCGCACGCCATCCATCGGCAGGCGCAGGTCGAGAAACTGATTCGGGTCGGAACCGTAGGCGATGCGGGCGTCGGCCGAAGGAGGTGCGAGACTGAGGATGGAATCAGACACCGGGAAGAGGATAGCACCGTGCTCCGCTACAAACTGAGGAAGAACGCATCACTCATGAGCTGCCATCAAGGTGGTAGCGATCAGTATGCTTGCGGTCACCATGATGCGTAACCGCAGTCACTGAAATCGGAGTGACCCGAGCGTAAGGTTGCGGCGGTTTAATTTGCCACTCAATCTATACGACCTAACTCGGGGACGGGCTCGAAAGAGGTCGTCTCGAACGGAGCATCTTCCGGTCCTGTCCTTACTCTTGGAAGGAGAGTCTCGTATGTTTGCCCGTATTCTTGAATTCACCCCGAAGTTTGAAAAGAAAGAAGAATTCATCAAGACAGTCCGCCTCGAAGTCCTGCCAATTCTGAAGAAACAGCCGGGATTCCTGGAACTGCTGCCCTTTGTTCCGGAGATCAAGAACGAGAAAGTGATCGCGATCACGCTGTGGACCGAGAAGCGCGATGCCGAGAAGTATGTGAAGGAAATGTTCCCGAAGGTGGAGCAGATCGTGAAGCCCTATCTGACCACACCGATCGAGGTCCGGCTGTACAACGTTGAGACCACAATCTGTGAGCATCTGGTCGAAACGCTGACTCAGGTTGCATGAGAGAAGTTGCATGAGAAAGTAGCCTGAGCGGAGAGCGCTGCAGGATTAAGCCGGGGCGACGGTTGCCCCGGCTTTCTTGCGTTTGCCGCCGGTTTCGGGTGCTCTTCGCTATTCGTAGCGCAGGGCTTCGATGGGGTCGAGATTTGCGGCGCGCAGCGCCGGGATCATTCCGCTGACCACGCCAACAATGGCCAGAATGCCCGTGGCCACGATCAGAATGCCGGGCGAGACAATAAGGCGGATGTCAGCGGCCTCGGCATGTTTCGCCATGGCGCTGTAGAACGTGAGGCGGCCGGCGCCCAAAGAAACAATATAGGAGAGAATGATTCCCAGAATGCCTCCGGCCGCGGTAATCACCATAGCTTCGGCGAGGAACTGAAACAGAATGTCGTGGCGGCATGCGCCCACCGCTTTTTCCACACCGATCTCGCGAGTGCGCTGTGTGACCGATACCAGCATGATATTCATCAGGCCCACCCCTCCGATGCCCAGGGTGACCGTCCCGATGAAAGCGAGAAGAACCTTGAGAGCGGTGGCGATAATGTCGAACTGCGAGAGCTGTTTTTGGGCATCGAACACGAAGACGGCGCGTGGACCGTCAGACCGGAAGCCGTGGGCCGCGGCCAGCAAATCGCGAATCGTTTTCGTCATTTTGTCGTGATCCAGACCCGCGGAATCGAGCCACATTCCGTCAATGTAGTGGGTGTCTTTGAGCACATCCATGGAGTTGTAAGGGATATCGCTGACAGCGCGGATGTCATTGCGCCGGATGACCGGAGCGGCGGCGCCCACGCTGGGGCATTCGCTGAGGACGTCCTCATAGTCGCGATAGGTTAGGTAATACTGGCGCAGGGCGGTAAAACTCCCCCTGCATGACCGGGGCGCGGCCGACCAGATAAACATCACATTTTCGCCCAGAGAATCGAATTGCTTGCGGTTTCCTGAACGAAAGCCTTCGCCCAGGCCCACCAGCAGCAGCAGGGAACCGACTCCCCAGGCAATTCCAAACATGGTGAGAAACGAGCGCAGTTTGTGCGCCCAGAGCGTCCGCAGGGTCTGGCCGAAAATATCGAAGATGAGGCGCAGTCTAGCTGTTATACGGGCGGAGAGCTTGCTGGTTCCGGGCTGTTGGCGCCGGATCGGGCGTCGGACCCAGGACTTCAGACCCGGGACTTC
>VFSW01011542.1_pt1 | contig 12405 bp, 10 predicted proteins | sample 5358111 | NCBI WGS metagenome assembly VFSW01 (sample SAMN11554181, study PRJNA540505) | mine drainage metagenome | isolation source: sediment from site ElyBrook_90M | place: USA: Ely Copper Mine, Vershire, VT | collected 2017
CGCATGCCAAGCGTGATCACACTCTCATAACTGTCGTTGCGTTCGATTCCCTGCTTCCAGTATTCGCGCAACTCGGCGGCGTTCGCGGTGTAATCCCAGGGACCTTTGCCGCTGCGTTCCCATTCCTTCCACGCCCGCATCATGGGCTCGTGATGCGACGTTCCCATCACGATGCCATATTGATCGGCCAGCTTCGGATTCAACCGATCATCCGCGTTGAACGCGCTATTCCACATCGCCGGCCACAGATAGTTGGCTTTCAACCGCAGCAGCAATTCGAAAACTTTTTCGTAAAATTGATGGTTGTAGCCTCCAAACTTTTCCCGCGTCCACCCAGTCAGCGCCGGCGCTTCGTCGTTCAGGAAAATGCCGCGGTACTTCACTGCGGGCCCCTGCACATATCGTCCCCGCTTTATGAAAAGTTCGTCTCGGTGCTCAATCGGAACATCGGCCCACCAGTACCACGGCGAGACTCCAATCTGTTCGGAGAGATCGTAGATGCCGTAAATCGTGCCCCGCTTATCGCTGCCTGCGATCACCAGCGCAGAGCGCACTCCCGGCATCGGATTCCGCACCACTTGAATCAGAAAAAATTCCCACTTGCCCCGGATCGCAGTCACGTCGAGTTTTCCGGAGGAAACAAGCTCATCAATCAGCGCGCTCTTCCCGACCGTGCCGAGGATGATGGCGTTTCGTCCGATCTGCCCTTTCCGATTCGCGATATCCGGCCCGTGGCCGGTCACGCGCAAGATGTCCCGCTGCAAATCATGCGCGGCTCGCACCACGCCCCAATAATCGTTTTCATCCACATAGATCACCGCAAGATTGTTGTGGTGCGCGACAGCGAAACTGCCCGGATGATGCGAAGTCTCAACGTACCGCTCTTGACCGATGGCTAGCGCGTCGCCAACTCCGCCAGCAAAAAAGAGAGAGAGAATCAGAACTGAAACTACCCGTCGCAGGTTTACGAATCGTCGAGGAGGCGATGAAGCGGGTTGCCGCATCGGGCACCTTTCTCCTGGGTTTAGACCTCAAAAAAAGCGGGGTCCGGATCGGGGAAAATGCGTGAACGTTTACGCTGCCTCGCGTGGCAATTCCCCGGAAAATACCCGGTGCAGCGCGGGATAAATCTCCCGATAGATGCGATAGCCGCGCTGCATGGTGTTGGTTCCCTGAACCGTGGGCGTGACGCGAGAAGCCACGCGAATCACCGCATCACAGGCCTCATCGACCGAGGCCCATGCGCCAGCACCGGCGCCCGCCAGAATCGCCGCCCCGTACGCGGCGCCCTCTTCCGCTTCCACGATTTCCACTTCGCGGCCGTAAACATCGGCCTGGATTTGCCTCCACAACGCCGAGCGCGCGCCGCCGCCGCCCAGGCGAATTCGCGTCACCGGAATCTTCATCTCTTCGAAGATGGTGAATGTGTCCTTCAGGCTGTAGGCAACTCCCTCCAGAATCGCCCGCACCACATGCGCGCGGTTGTGCGACGCCGTAAGTCCCACCAGGGCCGCGCGCGCATTGGGATCGCAGTGCGGCGTGCGCTCGCCCATGAGATAGGGCAGCCAGAAAAGGCCCTCGGAACCTGCCGGCGCCGCACTGGCCTCTTCCGCCAACACATCATACGGATCGCGGCCGTTCTGCGCCGGCACTCCGAAGCGATCCCGGAACCAGCGCAGAGATAATCCCGCAGCCTGCGTGACACCCATCACGTGCCAGCGTCCCGGAACCGCATGACAAAAAGTGTGTATACGTCCGCGCGGATCAAGCGCGGGACGGTCCGTTGCGGCAAATACCACGCCCGACGTGCCAATCGTGGCGCTGACTGTGCCTGCCCGAACAATTCCCATCCCCACCGCGCCCGCGGCTTGATCCCCGGCGCCCGCGACTACTGGAGTACCCGCCCGCAATCCAGTCGCCTCGGCGCCCGCTGCAGACACGCGTCCGCAAACCTGCGGCGCCTCGTAAAGTGGCGGAAGCAACTCCAGGCTGATTCCCGTCTTGCCTAGAACCTCCGCCGACCAGCGCCGGTTGGCCACGTCGAGCAAGAGCGTGCCCGAAGCGTCCGCCACGTCAATGGCGCGATCTCCGGCAAGGCGGAAACGCACATAGTCCTTGGGCAGCATCACGTGGGCAACACGATCCCAGCTCGCAGGCTCGGTTTCGCGCACCCAGAGCAACTTGGTCAAAGTGAAGTTGGTCAGAGGAGGATTGCAGGTGAGTTGGATCAGCCGCCCCGGGCCGAACATCTCGTTAAGTTCTCGACTCTGCGCTTCGCTGCGCTGGTCGCACCAGATGATGGCGTTGCGCACGACTTCGTCGCTCGCATCGAGCAACACGGCTCCGTGCATCTGGCCGGAAAAACCCACACATGCAATCTCGTCCGCGGCTACGCCTGAGGAATTCAGCGCCTTCCGCACGGCCACGCCAGTTGCCCGCCACCAATCGCGCGGATCCTGCTCCGCCCACCCAGGATTAGAGCTGGCGAACGGAGTATGTTCTTCGGAACCGGACGCAATCACTTTGCCCTGTTCGTCGATGACGAGAGCGCGCGTGCCGCTCGTACCCACGTCAATGCCAAAAAACTTGATGCGTCCTCCTCGCTTCGCCGAGCCCCGTTTCAGCCCACCTTAGTTCACTCCTGCCCTGTGTCCCAGCCGGGATTTTGCTCCCGCGCATTCTTCCGCCGCGTCCTGCGTGGGTTGCGGAGACGGCTCACCGCGCTCCGCGGGCGATCCCTCGGATTGCGCCTTCAAAAAGAATTCCAGATTGCCCCGCATCACTACATGCGGCGCCAGTGTGACCTGATGCGAACTCGCTCCCTCCGCCAGGAACTCGTGCAATTTCCGGAAAGCCATTCGCCCCTGCGTACGCGGCCGCTGGTAGATCGTAGCCACCACCGCTCCGGATCGAATCTCCCGCACCAGATCGGGGTAAAGATCGGTGGTAATAATGGTCAAACGATGCAGCAACTTCGCATCCCGCGCTGCCTTCAAGATGGGGATCGACGCCTCAGTAGTCACATAGATACCCGCCAGATCGGGGCATTGTTCCAGCAACTCGCGGCACTTGTCGTAAGTTTCCGATTCGACGTTGTGATCCTCGATCGGCTTCAACACCTGCATCTCGGGATAAAACCTCCGCAGTGTCGACTCAAACGCCGCATATTTCTCCGCGTGTTCCATAATCGCCATGTCAAACAGAGTGACCGCGATTTTCCCCTTCCCTCGCAAGAACCGTCCCATCAGATCGGCGGCGATGGAACCGCTGGCCAGCGTATCGATGGCCACGATGCCGAGCCTTCCGCTGTTGGGCGCGTCCGTGGCCACGCACATCACCGGAATCCGAGCGCGAGCCGCCCGCCGAATCCATGGACGCAGCTTTTGCAGGCGGCTGGGAAACGTGATGATTCCGTCCACTTTCGCGGCCATGGCGGCGGCGAACGCCTCTTCTTCGCCTTCCCCCAGCCTGGGATAGGTTCGAAATTCCAGGTCCACGTTTTCCATCAGGATGGAACTGGCCTCTTCTCGAATGCCCACGCGTACCTCGTCCCAAAACGAGGTTGTACCTTGCAAAGTGTTGACGGAAATTCGCAGCGTCCTCTTGGACGACAAGAAACGCGCCGCCATATTCGGCCGGTAACCCAGGGTCCTCGCGGCTTGCAGGACCTTGGCCTTGGTCATAGGACTTACACCGGGGTTGTCGTGCAAGGCTCGATGAACGGTGCCGGTGGAGATGCCCAGCGCCTTGCCGATGTCGAACAGAGTCGTCGGACGTTTGCCCATTTGCTCAACTCGCGTCTGCCAGGCGACCTGCGGCCGGGACAGAAGTGAAATCGTTTACATGATCAGCCGCGCTGGGGGAATGCCGACCGCCGGTCATTGTAAACGTTAACGGAATTTTCCGCACCTACACAACGAGATTACGCCGGATCGCACCGATTTTGCAGCTATTCTTCCGTCGAGCGAAGACAAGACGAACATTCCCCGAATCTTTGCCAGGCAATGATGGAATCCGTGCCGTTCCCTGTGAACCTCCGCAGGAAGAGACCAGTCTGGGTGTCCGCCTCCAGTCCTGAGCAGCGTGCACTTCAAGACCTGTGACCGGACTGGGGGAGGGATGGTAGGATGTTCCCCTCTTTTCTCAGGGCGTTTCTTACCTTCGTCGCTATGGAGGCACTCATGCTGCGATCACTGCGTCTTCTCGTGCTGCTGGTTCTCGTCCCCGCTACGCTGTCGGCCACCGGCCCTGCCTCGGATTTGGACTCGCGCCGCAAGGCTCTCAACGACCTGCTGAACGAGCGCTGGGAATACACCATGCGCCACAGCCCGATCTACGCCTCGGTCCTCGGCGACAAGCGCTACAACGACCAACTGGATGATTTCTCTCAGCAGGCGATTGACGAGGATCTCCAACAGGAGCGCAAGTTCCTTGCTCGCTTTGATGCCATCGACACCGCGGGATTCCCCGAGCAGGAAATTCTTAACAAGCTCCTGATGGTTCGCGATCTGCGCATCGACTTGGAGGGCGCGCGCTTCAAAAGCTGGGAAATGCCGGTCAACCAGATGAGCGGGATTCACAACAGTATGCCGCAACTCGTGAACCTGCTCTCTTTCGAAACCATCAAGGACTACGACGACTACATCACCCGTCTCAAACTGTTACCGCGCTTGTTCGACCAGACCGTCATCCAGATGCGAAAAGGCATGGCCGAGGGCTTGATGCCGCCGCGCATCCTGCTGGAAAAGGTCGTGAGCCAGTCCGACGCGATCGGTTCTGTGCCGCCGGAAAAATCGCCGTATCTGCAGCCGTTCAACAAATTTCCCGATTCCATTCCAGAAGCGGACCGCAAGCGCCTGCGTGAGGCCGCCCTCGTCGCCATCCGGGATTCGGTCAATCCCGCGTACACCCGGTTCACGGCTTTCGTGCGCGACGAGTATGCGCCCAAAGGACGCACCGAGCCCGGCGTCTGGGCACTGCCGGAGGGCCCGGAGCGCTACACCTTCAGACTGTAGGAAAGCACCACGACGAACCTGACCCCGGAGGAGATCCACCAGATCGGCCTGGCGCAGGTGAAGGAAATCGAGGCCCGCATGCTCACCGTCGCCAACCGGCTCGGCTTCAAGGACTTGAAGAGTTTCGGCGCGGCCGTCAAAGTCGACCCCAAATTGCACTGCAAGTCGCGCCAGGAACTTCTCGATCTTTATACGAAGTACATCGACGGCATGTACACCAAGCTGCCCGACCTGTTCGGACGTCTGCCCAAGGGCCATCTGGATGTCATGCCCATCGAAGAGTTCCGCGAAAAGGAGGCCTCCACCCATTACTTGCAAGGAAGTCCCGATGGATCTCGCAAAGCGCACGTGATGGTCAATACCGGAGACCTGGCCAATCGCACGACGCTCGACGTCGAAACCACCGCTTACCACGAAGGCGTTCCCGGCCATCACCTGCAGATCGCCTTGGCCCAGGAATTGCCCGAACTTCCCCGCTTCCGCCAGCAGGAGTCCTACACCGCGTATGACGAAGGGTGGGCGCTCTATTCCGAGCGGCTCGGCGAGGAAGTCGGATTCTTTCAGGATCCTTACAGCTACTTCGGCCACTTACAGGACGACATGCTGCGCGCCATTCGGCTGGTGGTCGACACCGGATTCCATTACAAGCACTGGACGCGCCAGCAGGTCGTCGATTACTTCCACGATCACTCCATCATCGACGAGCCCGAGGTGCAGGAAGAAACCGATCGATATATGGTCTGGCCGGCACAGGCGCTGGGCTACAAGATTGGGCAGCTTGAGATCCTCAAGCTACGCGCTTATGCCAAGGACCAACTCGGAGACCGCTTTGACATCCGCGCCTTTCACGATCAGGTTCTCACCGGAGGCGCGCTGCCCATGGACGTTTTAGGCGACCGCATTCACCAGTGGGTGGCGGTGGAAAAAGCGAAGGTCCGTACACAGCCCGATCACGGAGCGGTGAAGTAGATTTCGCCGAACCTGCCGCATTTGCGACTTTTCCTGCCCGAAGCTTCCAGGTCGAGGGGGACCAGAACAACCAGCCACCCTCAAGTGGCTGTCCCGTAGGAAGATGTGAATGGTGGGCGCTGTAGGATTTGAACCTACGACTTCCACCGTGTGAGGATGGCACTCTACCGCTGAGTTAAGCGCCCACATGATGCGGTAAGTTCATCATTATACACAAGTTCCCGGTCCACGACGTTGTCCAGCCAACGTCCGGCCAACCTCCGCAACTCCCGCTTTCACCACGGATTTGACCAGCCCTCGAAGACCGCGCCTTGGCCTTCATCTGATTTGCGACTTATCGGGGATTGTGCCGTCCGTCAAGGCGGGGCGCTGCTCACCACTTTCTTCCGTTTCCGCGATCCGCTTCGATTTCCGGTAGACGCTGGCGACCGCCATGGTCCAGAAAGGAACTAAATCGACTCCGGGCACGAGCTTGGCCAGAAACGATGGCAGAAATTCCCAGTGCCAGCCCAGCAGGTGAATCAGCACCGCTCCCACCCCGAAATCGAGCAGGTCGTCAGCGGGTGAGAGAGCGCCTTCGATGAATAAAGGAAAAACCGCGATTTGAAGGGCGTCCGCAATGATGGCGAGCACCATGGCGGCGCGAAAGCGGGTACCCGGTGAGATGGTGATGGTGTCGTCAGTCACGGCAGCGCTCTGTTCGGAGCGCATGCCTATTCTAGACCGTTCCAAGCGTATCAGTCCGTCGCGGTGAAAAATGGTGATGGACCTTCCATCCAGTTACGGCTCGATCCCCACTTTGACTCGATTCACCATTTCGACCTGCGGTTGAGTGACACGTCAGTTCCCAGTCTGTGCGCCGGCACCGGCGTGGCGCGGACCAAACTTGTCTCCAAAGAAGTCGCCCTTGTTCCAGGTCGGCACCGCGTCCTGCTGGGCCACGTCATAGCCGACGAGGAAATTAACTCCCGCCGCTCGCGCTGCCGAGTCGTAGTCGAGCGCCTGGTCCATGTTGTCGAGCGGAGTGTGATATTTCGTCACCATCCATTCCTTCTGGAGTTTCATGCCGTCAATTTTTGGATCGACACTTTGCATCCCATCCGTGACGTCGACCGCGGGAATACCCTGCAGAACGAAGGAATACTGGTCGCTGCGGACGAAGAAATTCTCTTCCGGCATGGGATCGGGACTTAGGGAATAACCGATTCGCTTGGCGGCCGATTCAACCTGCTGCTCCAGACTGGAGTGCTCGACGCCCAGCACGATCAGGTCCTTCATGGAGTAGAACAAGCCAGGCGCGCCGTCGATATTGACGTTGGCGGCAATCGCACCTCGGGGGACGGTGGGAAAGTTCGCGAAGTAATCGGACCCCAGCAGGCCCATCTCCTCGCCAGTTACAAAAACAAACAGGATGGAGCGTCGCGGTGCCTTCGGCAGGTTGGCGAACGCGCGGGCGATCTCCAGCAGGCTGGCAGTGCCGGACGCATTGTCTTCAGTGCCGTGGCAAACGTTGTCGCCATTCACCGGCGGACAGATTCCCAGATGGTCGACGTGCGCGGTGTAGACCACATACTGATTGCGCAGCACCGGATCGGAGCCGGGAACCTCGCCGAGGATGTTTGGGCTGTCGGCAGAGGTATGCGAGGCGAGCGCGTGAACCCGGGCGCTGACCGCCAGAGCAAGCGACTGCGGCTTGCCCGCCCGAGCGGCATCGAAAATCTGGTCCAGCGTCTTGCTGGCTCCGGCGAATAGCTTCTCAGCCCCAGAGTGACTGAGCGCCAGGCCGCAGCGCAGTTCGGGAAATCCGTTGTGCGGGCTGCCGTCTTTCTCCAGCCACTCCATGCTCCCCATTTGGATCTGCGGCACGATCCAGTCCCACGCGTACCGCTTCTCGTCTTCGGGCAGTTGCATGCTCATGAAACCCACCGCGCCGTGCGCCACCGCGTTGCGGCTTTTTACGACGAAGTCGGAATAGTAGGCGCGCACCGTCGAAGGAAACTTTGCCGGCGCATTAGAAAGCACCACTACGATCTTGCCTTTCACGTCGGCGCCGGCGTAGTCGTCGTAATCGCGCTCCTTCGCGGTGATGCCGAATCCCGCGAACACCACTGGAGCCCCAACGCTTGTGTCGGTGCGGTTCAAGTCGCCGACCAGCACATAGTCCTTTAACGGAACCAGGGTTTGCTCGCCGCTCTTGTCTTGGTGACCAGTGATGACCAGCACCAGCGAACTCTTGCCATCGTCGACCACCGACTTGCGCAGCGGCACGGTTTGATACCAGCCTCCTTTAGCCCCCGCAGGATGCAATCCGGCAGCCTCGAGTTGACTCGCGACGTAGCGCGCCGCGATCTCATAGCCCGGCGTGCCCGGGGCTCGACCCGTCAGCAGCGAGTCCGACAAGAAACGCATGTGCGCCCGAATAGCCTCCGGACGGATCGCATTCATGGCTGCCTGTTCGGGAGCGGACGGCGATCCCTTGGACCCGGCTCCCGGCGCCCCAGATCCCTGTGCCTCAGCGCAAATACCAGCGCAGTTCATGAGCGCGAACATTAGGACGAACGACAGTAGGCAGCGTTTCATGGGTCAAAGAGCTCCTGATTCGATTTAGTCTGCAGTTTCAGCCTTGCAGGGGTTTCACAAGGCCAACATCTTGGACCTTCCTGCAAAAGTTGGCAAGCCTCACGCCCCCAATCACTTATGCGGGGGAAGCTGCTCTTTGACAGGCGCTCCGGCTCAAAACTGGATTGCCAGACTCTCAGGCCGCCTGCCGGAACGACCTTTTGGCACGGGAACCAAGCATGGTAGCCTGTCTTCGGGCCGTGGCGGGGCTAAACCCCTTGTCCCTCGCCCGGTTCGCAACCGGTTTCCATGCCAGCCGATTCCAGCCTCCCCCGACCTCACCTAACCCCCTCATTGGCTGGGACTTCCACTGGTTCGCCCGACGATGAAAATGTGCAACTTTCGAGCTGCGGCGGGGTTGAAATTAATGTGAGCACTGCCGCCATGGATCGGGGTATCCTGATGGCCGCAATGGGGCCGCAGGCAGCAGCCAGTTTGCCCGCAGCAATGACGGGCGGGGAGTCCATTACCGACGCGGAAGTCATGCTGCGCGTGAAGGCTGGAGACCAGTCCGCCTTCGACTACCTGGTGCAGAAATACCGCCGACCGCTGGTGAGTTTCATGTACCGAATGGCGCGAAATTCGGCTGCGGCGGAAGATTTGGCTCAGGAAGTTTTTCTGCGCGTATATCGCTCGCGGCAGAATTATGAGGCCAGCGCGAAGTTCACCACCTGGCTTTATCGCATCGCCACCAACCTGGCGGTGAATCACGCCCGCGACACCCGGCATGAGCGTCCGGAAGTGAGCGTAAGCCTCGACGAGACCAATGACGACAGCAGCACCACCACGCTGCAGTTGCCCGATGGATCGCTTACAGCTGAGCAGGCCATGGTGCAGCGGGAAAGGCTGCTGGCGATCCGCAGCAAAGTAGAAGCGCTGCCGGAGCAGCAAAGGATGGCAGTGATCATGCACAAGTACCAGGAGATGGATTACAAGGAGATTGCAGAAGTTCTGAAGAAGAGCGAGTCGGCAACGAAGTCGCTGCTCTTCCTGGCATATGAAACGCTGCGGGAACAGTTAAAAGCATTTTTATGAGAAATCTCTGGTTCTTTTTGGCAGGCAGAGGCGAAGAGAGTTGAGGGGATGAGGTTATGAATTGCGATGAAATGCGGGAACGGATTCTGGACGTAGCTGCCGGGCTGACCGAGATGCGCCCCGGAGAGAGCCAGCACGTTGCCAGTTGCGCTGGGTGTGCCGGGAAGCTGGCAGAGTTTCGCCAGACCATGACACTGCTCGATGAATGGAAGGCGCCGGAACCATCGCCCTACTTCGATATGCGGCTGCAGGCGCGGTTGCGGGAAGAAATGGCCAAGCCGCAAGCGGGATGGTTGCAGTGGTTTCGCCGCCCGGTTTTGGCGGCGGCGCTTACCTTGCTCATGGGAGTCGGAGTGGGCATGTTCTTTGTTCGAGGATGGGAAGGCTCAGGGGCGAGTGACCCTATATCCGACAATTTCGCGATCGCCGAGCCGGGCACGGCGGTGAGCGACTTGCAGGCTTTGGACAGTAACCACGAACAGTATTCCGACCTTGAGTTGCTCGATGATCTGCAGGTGCAGCCGGATGAAGTCAGTCAGTGAACTGGAGTTCGCAGGCACGACAGTGAAGTTTGAGAGTTCGTGGTGGAAAGGCTCTTAGAGGCCTGTGGTACTACGGAGTTGCATAGGTCCATTCGACTTCGCTCAGGGCAGGCTCTTCGCGAGACAAAAGGCGTCTCGCTCAGGATGACAAGACCGAGGCGTTAATACGGTCCGCGAAATACGGGGCTGCGAAAAACCGGGGAACGGGAAATTTGAGGCGGGCGAAAGACATCACGCGATGGCTGGCCACGAGTGTGGCCGTTATCGCCCTTCCCCTGCCTATCCTGGCCCAGAGATCTGCCTATCAGCCTGCTGCGGCGCGAGCGCAGGCTTCTTCGCATCCAGCACCGAGCCAAGCGCCGCGCAACCAGCCGGCACCGCGCACGCAGCAGGCGCCTCGCCCACCGCAGCGCCATGCCGGAGACTGGCTACGGCAATACAAAGACCTGCCTCCTGGCGAGCAAGACCGAGCGCTGCAGAACGACGCTCATTTCCGCTCCCTGCCGCCCACGCAACAGCAGCAACTGCGGCGGCAACTGAGATATTTCTCGAATCTTCCGCCGCAGAAGCAGGAACACATACTGCGCCTGCTGAACCGCAGAGAGACATGGCAACGCCTGACGCCGGAGCAGAAGCAGCGAGCGTTGCAGGTTCACCGCCAGATGCAGATGCTTCCTCCCGACCGGCAGCGCATGGTGAGAAGCGCGATCCGCGATCTGCGAGCCATGCCTCCCGCGCAGCGCGCGCGGGTCATAGATTCGGATCGCTTCAGGAGCAATTTCTCTCCCCAGGACCTCTGAATCCTGCACGACGTTACCCGTCTGCCGCTGGCGCCTGCGGAAGGCGGCGCGGAAGCACCTCCGCAGGAGTAGCCGCTCTTGGCTCTGAGCTCTGAGCTCTTGGCTCTGAGCTCTGAGCTCTTGGCTCACCCCGACATTTTGCCAGGACCCTTGCGAGAAGCGCCCCGCTTTTGGCGCGGCGGGCGGGACGCGGCCCGACTGAAGTGCCGCCGGGGACGGCGGCGCTACTTTTTCTGTGTAGTTTCGCTCTCGGATTACGAGCGCAGCATATTTCTGGCTACGAATAGGGCGTTGGCTGGGCGCTCCCCGAGGCGACGCATGAAATAGGGATACCATTCCGTGCCGAAGGGGATGTAGACGCGCATGCGCCAGCCGTCTTTCACCAGACTCTGCTGCAGATCACGGCGAATGCCGTAGAGCATCTGGAACTCGAAAGAGTCGCGGGCAATTTTTTCGCTGGTGGCGAAGGCCTGCGCCTGCCGGATCATATTCGCGTCGTGCGTGGCTAGGCCGTGATAGACGCCGCTCTTCAGCAGAATCTTCATCAACTTTACGTAGTTGGCATCGACTTCTTCCTTTTTTTCGAACGCAATGCTGGCGGGTTCTTTGTAGGCGCCTTTGCACAGGCGGATGCGGATGCCCTCGGCCAGTAGTTTTTCGACATCGCTCTCCGAGCGCTTCAAATACGCCTGCATGACTGCGCCTACGCTACCCTGATTTCCCGGAGCGCGGTGGAGTTCGTGAACGAAATCGAGCGTGCGCTGAGTGTAGGGCGAACCTTCCATATCAACGCGCACGAAACCCCGCGGCTGCATGGCAGCGGCCCGGGCGACGAGTCCGCTGACCAGATCGCGGGCCAGTTGTTCATCCACGTCCAGGCCCATGTGAGTCAGTTTCAGGCTGACGTTGGCGTTGAGTTGGCTGGCTACGATGGCGTCGAGAATCTGCTGATAAAGCTGGGCGCTGTGTCGCGCTTCGTCAGGATTGGTGACGTTCTCGCCCAGGTTATCGATGCTGACGCTCATGCCCGCTTTATTCACGCTTTGAGTGGCGCGGACCGCATCGGCGATTTCGGTTCCGGCGACGAATCGCCCGGAGACGCGGTGGCCGAGGGCGGAGCGCTCCGCAAACCCGCGCAGCGTTTGGTTCTCCGAGAGGCGGACGAAGAGCGTTCTCAGCATCGCTCACCCGCCGCGTCAGGACGCGCGAGGCAAAAGCAGGGGAAAAAGTAAAAGGGAGAAATGCCGGGGACTGGCATGGAGATCACAGAAATTTGTATCACAAGTGGGGGAGTACGGCAGGGACGAGGGAGGCAAACCCAACTTGTTTCGGCGTCTGGAACGCCCACCCTTCGACAAGCGCAGGGCAGGCTTTCTCGCAAAGAACGCGAGAAATGGGGCACCCACGTTTTTTCACCAGGTGTAG
>VFSW01011543.1_pt1 | contig 12404 bp, 10 predicted proteins | sample 5358111 | NCBI WGS metagenome assembly VFSW01 (sample SAMN11554181, study PRJNA540505) | mine drainage metagenome | isolation source: sediment from site ElyBrook_90M | place: USA: Ely Copper Mine, Vershire, VT | collected 2017
ATAAGCCCCCGCCCGCTGCCCGCCCGCCCGCGACGGTAAAGACCGCGGGGGAGCCGACCCCCGCCCCCTCGGGCCGCGACCCCGGCAGGCCGGCCGCGGGGGCGGCCTCGGCGCCCTTCCAGGCGGCAATGCGGGTACTGTCCACCCGGCTCATCTGCCCCGCGCCGATCCCCATCGTGGCACCGTTGCGGGCAAACACGATGGCATTGGATTTCACGTGCTTGCAGACCCGGAAGGCGAAGATCAGATCCGCGAGCTCGGCCGGATCCGGGGCACGGCGGGTCACCACGCGCAGCGACTGCGGGCTCACCTGCCCGCCATCGCGGGTCTGCGCCAGGAACCCGCCGGCCAGGCTGCGGAAGTCCAGCCCCGGCGCCAGGGGATCGGGCATGGCGCCGGTCAGCAGCAGCCGCAGCGCCTTCCTGCGCGCCAGCACCGCCAGCGCGTCGGGATCGGCAGCGGGGGCGATGATCACCTCGGTGAAGATCGCCGCGATCGCCTCGGCCGCCGCCCCGGCCAGGGGGCGGTTGACCGCGCCGATCCCCCCAAAGGCCGCGACCGGGTCGCCGCGCCGCGCCAGCGCCCCGGCCTCGGCAAGGCTCGACGCGCTCGCCACCCCGCAGGGATTGGCGTGCTTGACGATCACCACGCTCGGCGCCGCAAATTCGGCCACGCATTCGAAGGCGGCGTCGGTGTCGTTGAGGTTGTTGTAGGACAGTTCCTTGCCCTGCACCTGCACCGCCCCGGCCACCCCCGGCCGCGCCCCGGTGACGTAGAACGCCGCTGCCTGGTGCGGGTTCTCGCCGTAGCGCAGGCTCTGCCGGCGCCGGCCGGACAGGGTCAGGCGCTCGGGGAAGCGCTCGCCGCGCTCCGCTTCCAGCCAGGCGGCGATGGCGGCATCATAGGCGGCGGTGCGGGCATAGGCCTGCCCGGCCAGCAGGCGCCGCAGCGCCAGACGGGTGCCGCCGCTTTCCTGCAATTCCGCCAGCACCGCCTGGTAGTGCCCGGGCTCGGTCAGCACCGCGACGAAATCATGGTTCTTCGCGGCGGCGCGGATCAGTGCCGGCCCGCCGATATCGATCATCTCCACGCAGTCCGCGAACCCGGCGCCGGCGGCCAGGCTCGCCTCGAACGGATAGAGATTGACCGCGACCAGGTCGATCGGGGCGATCGCATGATGCGCCATCTGGGCGAGGTGCTCGGCATTGTCGCGCCGGCCCAGGATGCCACCATGGATCTGCGGCACCAGCGTCTTGACCCGCCCGTCCAGGATCTCGGGAAAGCCGGTGTGGTCGGATACCTCGATCACCGCGATGCCGGCCTCGCGCAGCGCCCGGGCCGATCCGCCGGTGGACAGGATCTCCACCCCGAGCCCGGCCAGCGCCGCGGCGAAGGGCATCAGCCCCTCCTTGTCGGAGACCGAGATCAGCGCCCGGCGCACCGGAACCAGATCGGGCACGCCCATGCCGTGAGTGCTCATGGCGGCGGCTTAGAGCAACCGGAGCCGGCCTGGCAACAGCGCGGCCGGCACGCGTGCCGCGCGCCGCACGCCGCGCGGCGCGCAAGGCCGCGCCGGCCGGCCATCGCAGCATCGCCGCGCCGGCGCTACAGGCCGAGCAGATCGAGCGTGCGGTCCAGCACCTTCGCCTCGTCGAAGCGGTCGATGGCGCGGGCCCGGCCAGCCGCACCCATCGCCGCGCGCAGCCCGGCATCGGCGACCAGGCGCGAGAGGGCTGCGGCCAGTGGCGCCACCTCCGCGGGCGGCACCAGATAGCCGGTTTCGCCGTCCACCACCTGCTCGCGCGGGCCGCGTATGTCGGTCGCCACCACTGCCAGCCCGGTCAGCATCGCCTCGATCACCGACATCGGCAGACCCTCGAAATGGCTCGGCAGGGCGAAGATGTCGGCGGCCGCCAGCAGCGCCGCCACGTCGTCGCGATAGCCCAGCCGGCGCAGCCGCCCGCCCAGCCCGGCGGCGGCGAAGACCGGCTCCAGATCGGCGCCATGGTCGGAGGCGAGCCGCTCCCCCACCACCCACAGCTCCGCCCCCGGCACCGAACGCATCGCCGCCAGCAGCTCGGGGTGGCCCTTGTGGCGCACCAGCCGGGAGACGACGATCACCACTACCGTATCCTCGGCCACCCCGAGCGATGCGCGGATGCGGGCGCGGGCCGACGGGTCGGGGCGGAAGCGGGAAGGGTCGCGCCCGTTGCCGATCGCCACCGCCCCGGCGGCGATGCCGAGGCGCCGCGCATCCGCCGCCTCGGCTTCCGAGACGGTCAGATAGACGTCGGTGACCCGCCCGGCCAGCCACTCCATGGCCAGCGCCGCCGCCCGCCGTGGCCAGGGGCCGGGCTGGTTGAACAGGAAGCCGTGGCAGGTATAGGCGATGCGCGGCACCCCCGCCGCGCGGGCGGCGAGCCGCGCCAGGAAGCCGCTGATCGGCATATGGGCATGGACCAGGTCGGGCCGCTCGGCGCGCAGGAAGGCCACCAGCGCGCGGAAGGCCCGCCACTGCGCCAGCGGCGACAGCCCGCGCACCAGCGGCAGACCCACCACCCGGAACCCCTCCGCGCGCACCGGATCCAGCAGCGGCCCCTCGGCGCAGGCGCCCACCACCTCATGGCCGCGGGCTCGCGCGCCGCGCAGCAGCGGCAGCAGGAAATGGCGCAGCGAGAAGTCGACGTTGGTGATCTCGATGATCTTCATGGCGGGGCCATTGCCGGGAATCGCGCAGAAGGCAAGGCCGAGGGCGCCGCCCGGATCGCGCCAGCGGGGCAGCCCGCCAGGGCGCAGGCCTCCTGCCCCCGCATCCGTCGGACGGGGGGATGCCCCCGCGGGGGGGCCAGGACCCCCGCCTGTGTCCAGCGGGCTACGCAACGGGGCCTTGCCTTGCTCCCCGCATTCCAGCCCGGCCGATGTTGCGCTAGGCTGTCTGCCGATGAAGGACCCGTATCAGACCCTGGGCGTGGCGCGCGATGCGAGTGAAGCCGCGATCCGCGCCGCCTATCGCAAGCTCGCCAAGCGTCATCACCCCGATCTCAACCCCGGCAAGCCGGAAGCGGCGGAGCGGTTCAAGGAGATCAACGCCGCCAACGACCTGCTGTCGGATCCGCAGAAGCGCGCCCGCTTCGACCGCGGCGAGATCGACGCGAGCGGCACCGAGACGCCGCAGCGCTTCTATCGTGACTACGCCGATAGCGGCCATCAGCCCGGCGCGGGCGGGATGGATCCCGAAGCGCTGGAGGAGATGCTGGCCCGAATGTTCCGCGACCAAGGCCGGCGCGGCGCGGCTGCCCGCGGGGCGGACGCCCATTTCACGCTGACCGTCAGCTTCCTCGACGCGGCCACGGGCACGGTGCGCCGGCTGGTCCTGCCCGACGGGCGGACGCTGAACGTCACCATCCCCCCCGGCGTCCGCGACGGCCACACGCTGCGCCTCGCCGGCCAGGGCAATCCCGGCTTCGGCGGCGGGGCGGCGGGCGATGCGCTGATCGAGATCACCGTGGCGCCGCATCCGTTCTTCCGCCGCGAAGGCGACGATATCATCATCACCCTGCCGGTCAGCCTGCGCGAGGCGGTGCTGGGCGCCTCGGTCGAGGTGCCCACCGTGAAGGGCCACGTGAAACTGCGCATCCCGCCGGCCTCGGGCACCGGCACCCGGCTGCGGCTGAAAGGCCGCGGCATCGGCGAGGGCCACCAGTTCGTGGACCTGACCGTGGTGCTGCCGGCGCAGCCGGAGCCGAAACTGGCCGAGTTCCTGGAAACCTGGACCCCGGAGCATCCATTCGACCCCCGTGCCGGGATGGAGAAGACATGAACGGCATCGATCTGGTGATCGCGACCTGCCCCGGACTGACCGTGGTGGACGTGACCGAATGGGTCGATCGCGGCTGGGTGCAGCCCGAGCGGGGCGAGAGCGGGGCATTCCTGTTCCGAGACATCGACGTGGCGCGCTGCCGGCTGATCCGCGAATTGCGGGACGATCTGGGGCTGGATCAGGAGGTGATGCCGACGGTGCTGGGGCTGCTGGATCAGGTCTACGACCTGCGGCGCACGCTGGGGAGCATTCTCCGGGCGCTCGATCACCAGCCGATGGAGGTGCGGGCGGCGGTGCTGGCGGCGATCCCGCCGAGGTGACCGCTCGCGCGGCCCGGTCCGCGCCCCGTCGGCAGGCCCGCTACCGGCCAGACAGGCCGGCCTTCATGGCCATCAGGGCTTCCTGACAGGGCTGCGACAGGCGCTGTTCGTTGCGGCGCAGACACATCATCGCCCGGATCCCGCCAGGTTCGGTGTCTGCGCAATAGGTGCGGGCATCACCTGCGCAGGCCTCCCGCAGGCCTGGCCGGGGCGCGGGCGAGGCGGCCGGGGGCGCGGCGCCGCCAGCCGCTGCCAGGGCCTTCTGGCACGACGACGACAAAGCGGGCGCGTTCTGCTGCAGGCAGGCCAGCGCCGCCGAACCGCCCGACGGCACGCCGGCGCAATGGGCGCGATAATCCTTGCCGCAGGCCTGCTTGATCGCGGCCTGGCCGGAGGCCTGCTTGATCGCGGCCTGGCCGGAGGCGGCCGGTGCCGGCGGCGGGCGCAGGGCCGGTGGCGGTGCGGCAGCGGCCGGGGCACCCACCCCCGCCGCCGCCACGGCCTTGTGGCCGGACGGCGCCCGCCCGGCGAGGTTCTGCTGAAGGCAGGCGAAGGCTTCGGAACCGCCGGGCGCCACACCGGAACAGCGCGCCCGGAAATCATGACCGCAAGCCGCACGGAGGGCAGAGGACTGCGCCTCGCCCGGCGGGGCGGCCGGCGGCGTTACCGGGGCGGCAGCCGACTGCGCGCCGAGCGCCGCCACCGCCTGCTGGCAGGGCGCCGACAGGCGGTTGGCATTGACCTGCAGGCATTGCAGCGCCGCCGGCGTGCCGGGCGCGATCGAGGAACAATACAGCCCGTAATCCGCGCCGCAACTTTGCCGAAGGGCCGAGGCCTGCATCGGGGTCGGCTGCGCCGCGGTCTCGCGCGGCATCGCCACCGCAGACAGCGCCGCGAGGAAAGCCGCGCAGGTGATCGCGCGACCCAGCCCAGATGCGAACCGATCCATCCTCTCGCTCCTGCCCGTCTGATCGACTGTGTCCGGTCGGAACCGCTCGCCCGGGCCGGCCCCGGTTGCGCCCACGCCGCGCCGCGCCGCGCCGCGACGAACACTCCGCCATCCCGCGGAAAATGCAAGACCATCGCACCCCTGCTGCCAGACACCCCACCGCCGCCGTGAGTAGTTTCCGATCCTGCCTGGCAGACCGGGTCGGCGGCATTGTGTGATCCGTCGATCGCGCGGCGCTGCAGATGCCGGCGCACTGCCCCGGGCGCGCGCCGGGCCGACGAGGGTCGCGCCAGGCAGTTCACGCACATCAGACGCCATGGAGCCGAGGACCGAGACATGACCTATCAATCCGTCAATCCCTTCGACAACAAGCTCGTCAAATCCTTCGCGGAAATCACCGACCAGCAGCTCGAACAGAAGCTGGTCACGGCGACGGCCTGCTTCGCGCAGTGGAAGCAGACCAGCTTTGCCCATCGGGCCAAGATCATCTCCCGCGCGGCGGTGCTGCTCGGCGAGCAGGCCGAGCATTTCGCCCAGATCATGACGATGGAAATGGGCAAGCGCATCAGCGAGGCACGGGGCGAGGTCGCGTTCAGCGCGCAGATCCTCGCCTACTACGCCGAGCATGCCGAACGCTTCCTCGCCCCGGTGAAGCTCCACCCCACCGCAGGCGAAGCGCATATGGAGAGCAGCCCGATCGGCGTCATCTTCGGCGTCGAACCGTGGAACTTTCCCTATTACCAGCTTGCCCGTGTCGCCGGGCCGCATCTGATGGCCGGCAACACGCTGGTGATCAAGCATGCCGGCTGCGTTCCGCAATGCGCGATCGCCTTCGAGAAGCTGTTCCTGGATGCCGGCGCGCCGGAGGGTCTCTATACCAACCTGCTGATCTCCCACGACCAGTCCGACCAGGTGATCGACGATCCCCGCATCAAGGGCGTCGCGCTCACCGGCAGCGTCGCTGCCGGGCGCAGCCTCGCCGCGCGGGCCGGCCGGAATCTCAAGCCGTCCTCGATGGAGCTCGGCGGCAGCGCCGCCTTTATCGTGCTGGAAGACGCCGATCTCGATCACACCGTCAAATGGGCAGTCTGGGGCCGGATGTACAATGACGGACAGACCTGCTGCGCCGCCAAGCGCTTCATCGTGGTCGACCAGATTGCCGATGCCTTCCTCGCGAAGTTCCAGGCCGCGCTCGGCGCGCTGAAGGCCGGCGATCCCAAGGACGAGACGACGACCCTCGGTCCGCTCTCGACGGAGTCCGCACTCGTCGATCTCCTCAGGCAGGTCGATACGGCGGTCTCGCACGGGGCCAGGATCGTGATGGGCGGCAAGCGCATCGATCGGCCGGGCGCCTTCATGCATCCGACGATCCTGAGCGAGGTGGCGCCGGGCAATCCCGCCTTCCGCGACGAGTTCTTCGGCCCCGTGGCGATGTTCTTCCGCGTGAAGGACGAGAACGAGGCCATCGCTCTGGCCAACGACTCCGATTTCGGCCTCGGCGGGTCGGTGTTCACCAGGGACACCGCGCGCGGCAAGCGCGTCGCCAGCCGCATCGATACGGGTATGATGTTCATCAACAACATCTCCTGGTCGGACGCCGAACTGCCGTTCGGCGGCATCAAGGACTCCGGTTACGGCCGCGAACTCGGCGACATGGGCATCCAGGAATTCGTGAACAAGAAGCTGGTCCGCACCCTGGTGGCCGAAGCGCCCGTCTAGCTCCGGGCCGAACGACGCGCGGGGCGCCGCCGGCGCCTCGCTGCGCGGCGTCCCGGCACATCAAGGACCGCCCGCCGGCAATCGGAGAACGCCATGTATGTCAACGTCGCCATTCTGAAAGAGACACGACCCCACGAGAAGCGGGTGGCCCTGGTGCCATCGGTGGCCGCGCGGCTGATCAAGCTCGGCGCGAAGCTGCACATGCAGCCCGGCGCCGGAGACGCGGTGAGACTGCCCGATGCCGCCTATCAGGACGTGGCGATCATCGCCGACCTCCCTTCGCTGCTAGGCGGGGCCGATGTGGTCCTGGCGGTGCAGCCGCCCGCACCGGAGCTGATCGACGCGATGGGGGAAGGCGCGGTACTGATCTGCTTCATCCATGAGAATGCCGAGCCGGCGCTGGTCCAGAAACTGCTGGAGCGGAAGATCACCTGTTTTGCCATGGAGATGATCCCGCGGATCACGCGGGCGCAGGCGATGGATGCCCTGTCCAGCCAGTCCGCCCTGGCGGGCTATTACGCGGTCCAGCTCGGCTCCACCGTGCTCGGTCGCATCCTCCCCAAGGTGACGACGGCAGCCGGCGCCATCGGTCCGGCGAAGGTGCTGGTCATGGGGCTCGGCGTCGCCGGCCTGGAAGCGATCGCGACTGCCCACCGGCTCGGTGCCGTGGTCGAAGGCTACGACGTCCGCCCCGATACCAGGGAACAGGCGGAATCCCTCGGTGCAAAATTCGTCGATACCGGCATCGATGCCACCGGAACGGGGGGCTATGCCCGCGAACTGAGCGCCGCCGAGAAGACCACGGTCTCGGCGATCCTGACCACGCATATCCAGAACGCCGACATGATCATCACCACCGCCGCGATCCCCGGCCGCGCATCCCCGAAACTGATCAGCCACGCCCAGCTCGACGGCATGAAGCCGGGGTCGGTGATCGTCGATCTCGCCGCCGAAGGTGGCGGCAATTGCGAGGACACGCGGCCCGGCGAGACGACGGAGATCGGCCTGGTCACGATCCTCGCCCCCCTCAACGTGCCCTCGCTGCTCGGCCGCGACGCAAGCGAGCTCTATGCCAGGAACCTCTCCAACCTGCTCGCGCTGATGCTGAAGGACAACGTCATCGTGCTCGACTGGGACGACGAGGTTCTGGCGAGGACGGTGCTGACCCATGACGGGCAGCATCGTCGTGACGCCAGCGCGCAGGACGGATTTCCGAGCAGCGGGGCGAAGGACAAGACCGCCAAGCCCGTCACCAAAGCGGCATGAGCCGGAACAGGATCAGGACATGAATTTCACGATCACCATCACCGGCTTCGTCGCGCTCTATCTCTTCATGCTCGCCGCCTTCGCCGGCTGGGTCATCATCGGTCATGTGCCGGCGATCCTGCACACGCCGCTGATGTCGGGGTCCAATTTCGTGCACGGGATCGTGGTGGTCGGAGGCATCTCGGTGCTGATCGGCGCCAGCACGATCCCCGAGCAGGCCATCGGCTTCGCCGCCGTGCTGCTCGGCGCGGGCAACGTCGCCGGAGGCTATGCCGTGACCGAACGGATGCTGGCGATGTTCCAGCCCAGTCGCCCCGCCGGCGAACCGGCCAAGACCGGCGCGGTGCAGCCGCTTCGCGCGGGTAGCAGCGGGGAGCGGACATGATCGTCAATCTCGGCCATCTCGCGATCGGCACAGTCGATCTCCTGGCCGCTTTCCTGTTCATGTTCGGCCTCAAGCGCATGTCGTCTCCGCTGACCGCGCCTTCGGGCATTCTGGCCGCCGGCATCGGCATGCTGGCCGCGATCCTGGTGAGCTTCCTGTATGGTCTCGATGCCGGCGCGGTGGCGCAGCCGTTTCTGAGGATGAACCTCGCCCTGGCGGCGGGGGCACTTCTCCTCGGCGGCGGCTTCGCCTGGTGGGGCGGCAAGACGGTCGCGATGACGGCGATGCCGCAGATGGTGGCCCTGTATAACGGCATGGGCGGTGGTGCCGCCGCCGCAATCGCCGCGGTGGAGCTGTTCGGCAACAAGGCCCAGACCACCACCGGGCTGGTGGTGACGCTGCTGGGCGCGCTGATCGGCGCGATCTCGTTCTCCGGATCCCTGATCGCCTGGGCGAAGCTCGACGATCTCCTCGCGAAGCCGATGCGGGTCAGGGGTCAGCAGGCGCTGAACGCGGTGGTCTTGCTGCTGACGCTTGGCGTGGGTGGTGCGATCATTGCCACGATCGGGGGCTGGCCGAACCCGTATCTCGCGCTCGAGCCGCTGATCATCCTATTCTTCGGCTGCGCGCTGGTGTTCGGTGTGCTGCTGACCCTGCCGATCGGCGGCGCGGACATGCCGGTGGTGATCTCGATCTACAATGCGGCAACCGGGCTCGCGGTCGGGCTGCAGGGCTTCGTGCTGCAGAATCCGGCGATGATGATCGCCGGCATGGTCGTGGGCGCCGCCGGCCTGCTGCTCACGCTGCTGATGGCGAAGGCGATGAACCGGTCGGTGAGCAACATCCTGTTCACCAATTTCGGGCCGGCGGTGACGCAGGCGCCAGGGGACATCAAGGGCAGTCTGCGGCCGACCGAGGCCGCCGATGCCGGGATTGCCATGCGCTATGCCAGCTCCGTCATCATCGTGCCGGGCTATGGGCTGGCGGTCGCACAGGCCCAGCAGAAGCTTTACGAATTCGTCAAGCTGCTGCAGGGCGCCGGGGTCGGGGTGAAATTCGCGATCCATCCGGTCGCCGGCCGCATGCCCGGCCAAATGGATGTGCTGCTGGCCGAGGCCGGCGTGCCCTACGACATGATCTTCCAGCTCGAAGACATCAACGACGCCTTCAAGGACACCGATGTGGCCCTGGTGATTGGTGCCAATGACGTGGTCAATCCCGCCGCGCGCACCGACAAGTCTTCGCCCATCTTCGGGATGCCCATCCTCAATGCCGACCAGGCGCGCCAGGTCTATGTCGTCAAGCGCGGGCAGGGGAAGGGCTATGCCGGGATCGTCAATGCCCTGTTCTACGAAGACAACTGCAACATGGTCTACGGCGACGCTGCCGCGGTACTGACCAAGATGATCGAGGCCGTCCGTGGCCTCGGCTCCAAGGCCGTGGCCTGAATCAGGGGCCGCGACCATGCGTTCAATCCGATATCTGAAAGGAATGGGTTCATGACTGGCAAGATGCAGGCTGCCGTCGTCGTTGCCTTCGGCGCGCCGCTGGCCCTGCGGGAGCTCGATATCCCCTCCCCGGGTCCAGGCCAGATCCTGGTCAAGACCGAAGCCTGTGGCGTGTGCCATACCGATCTGCATGCGGCGAAGGGCGACTGGCCGGTGAAGCCGGTGCCGCCTTTCGTTCCAGGACATGAGGCGATCGGACGCGTGGTCGCCCTCGGCGCCGGTGTCACGATCGTCAAGGAAGGCGACCGGGTGGGCGTGCCGTGGCTCTATTCCGCCTGCGGCCATTGCGAGCACTGCCTGTCGGCCTGGGAGACCGTCTGCGCCGAGGCGGAGTACGGCGGCTATACGCGCAACGGCGGCTTTGCCGAATATGTCATCGCCGATCCCCACTATGTCGCCCACGTGCCGGCGGGGCTCGATCCGAAACAGGCCGCGCCGCTGATCTGCGCCGGCATCACCACCTACAAGGGCATCAAGGAGACGCAGGCGAGGCCCGGCGAGTGGATCGTCATCTCCGGCGCCGGCGGGCTTGGCCATCTCGCCATTCAATATGCCAAGGTCATGGGGCTGCAGGTCTGTGCAGTGGATATCGATGACGGGAAGCTGCGTCTCGCCAAAAAACTGGGCGCGGATCTGGTGGTGAACGCAACCCATCCGGGGGCCGTCGAGGCCGCCGTGAAGGGCACCGGCGGCGGTGCGCACGGGGTCCTGATCACCGCACCGTCCCTGCCGGCCTTCAAGCAGGGCGTCGCCATGACCCGCAAGCGCGGCACCTGCGTCCTGGTGGGTCTGCCGCCAGGCGAGTTTCCGGTTCCCCTGTTCGGGGTGGTCGCCAACTGCATCACCATCCGCGGCTCCTTCGTCGGCAATCGCGAGGACATGGCCGAAGCCCTCGCCTTCGGCGCCACCGGCAAGGTGAAGGCCGATATCGAGCTGCAGCCTCTGTCGGCGATCAACGACATCTTCCGGCGCCTGGAACAGGGCAAGGTCGCCGGCCGGGTCGTTCTGGACTTCGTCGGGGCCGCGCGTCCTCTCTCCGATGCCAGGGCACAGGTCTCCGATGCCAGGGCAAAGGGGTCGCGGGTGCCCGAACACACCGGCGCGAAGTAGCGGGAACCGTGACGCGGCCGCCGATCTCCCATCTGCGGCCGCGTCAACGGCCGCCGCGACGGGAGAGCAAGACCGGCGCCGCGGTGATGGCCCGCCGGCGCCGCCGGGGCGCGAGAATGAGTAGTTTCCGATCCTGCCCGGCGGCGCCGGAAGCATCGACATTCCTTCACGGGATCGCCGCACTCCTCCGGACAGAGGCGGGTTCCAGACCAGGCGGCGCAGGGGTGACATCTTGACAGAAGGCGATATCGACGTGACGTTCACGCCCCCCCGGGGCGACCGGACGACGTTGCCGAAGGCTGCGCTGGCGACACTTGATGCGCTCTTCCGCCATCCGATCGCGCATAATCTGGAATGGTCCGATGTGGTGGCGCTGCTCACCAGGCTCGGCACCGTCCGGCAGGCATCGCATAACGAAATGACATGCGAGATCGGCGGCGCGCACCACCAGATACGCAAGCCGCACGGCAAGGACCTGAGCGCGGACGAGGTGATGATGTTCCGCCATCTGCTGACGCGCAGCGGCTGGTCGCCCCTCGCGCACGACGCCGCAGGCTCCGTCTCCGGCGGCGCGAGCGCGGCGACCGGCGCCGACCTGCTGGTCGTCATCACGCATCACGAGGCGCGGCTCTATCACCTGGATGCGCTCGCGGCGGAGGATGTCCTGCGGCCCTACGACCCGCATCACTTCCTCCACCATCTCTCGCACAAGGACCAGTCGCGCGAGCGGGGCCAGAGGGCGCCCGAGGATCCGAGCTTCTACCGCCGCATCGCCGAGGCGATGACCTCCGCCGGCCAGGTCGTGGTGATCGGGCATGGCGAGGGGCATAGTAACGCCGCCCACCATCTGATGGGCTTTCTCAAGCTGCACCATCCGGACATCTTCCAGAAGGTGACATGCGAGAGGGTGGCCGATCTTTCGAGCCTCACGCCACCGCAGCTTCTGGCGCTGGCACGCCGCGCACTGACGCAGTCGGCCGACCCGCACCCCGCCACCTAGTCTTCGCCCAGCAGTCTTCGGCCGGTCTGCCAATGCGCGATCACGCTGCAGGGGGACTCCCGCCGAAACCGCCTCGCGCAGACCATCCACTCATGAAGGAGAGATCGATGAACAGCCACGATACCGTCATTGCCGTGTTTCCCAGCCATACTGCGGCGGAGGCGGCGGTGAAGAAGCTCACGGCCGGCGGGCTTGCCATGAAGAGTCTCTCCATCGTCGGCAAGGGGTACCATACCGAGGAGAAGGTGATGGGCTTCTACAATGCCGGGGACCGGGTCAAATTCTGGGGCAGCCGGGGCGCCTTCTGGGGCGGGCTATGGGGTCTGT
>VFSW01011544.1_pt1 | contig 12404 bp, 10 predicted proteins | sample 5358111 | NCBI WGS metagenome assembly VFSW01 (sample SAMN11554181, study PRJNA540505) | mine drainage metagenome | isolation source: sediment from site ElyBrook_90M | place: USA: Ely Copper Mine, Vershire, VT | collected 2017
GGCGGGGGCGGGTGGGGGGGGGGCGCCGGGGGGCGGGCGGCGGGGCCCTCGCTGCTGTCGCGCACGTCACGGCTGGTGCTGGATGCCGACGCCTTGAACGCGATCGCGGTCGACAGCGCCTTGCAGGCCTTGCTGCAGGCGCGCCAGGCGCGCGGCGCGCGCAGCCTGCTCACGCCGCATCCGCTGGAGGCGGCGCGTCTACTCGGCCGCAGCGCGAACGCCGTCCAGCAAGACCGGCTGGGCGCAGCGCAAGCGCTGGCGCAGCGCTACGGCTGCGCCGTGCTGCTGAAGGGCTCGGGCAGCATCATCGCGGCACCGGGCGAATTGCCACGCATCAATGCCACCGGCAACGCAGCCCTGGCCACGGCCGGCACCGGCGATGTGCTCGCCGGCTGGGCCGCCGGGGTGTGGGCGCAGCGCCGCGACTGCAGCGCTGCCGAGGTCGCCAGCGCCGCCGCCTGGTCGCACGGGCGGGCGGCCGACCTCTGGCCCGGCCACGCGGCGGGCCATCCGCTGCGCGCGGCCGATCTGATCGAGGCGCTGGCCGCGCTGCGCTGAATCCCGCCGTCGCTCAGCGGCGCGCGCGCGGCTTCGGCGCAGGCCGCTGCGGCCCGGGCTTGCGCGAGCGCGGCGCCCGCTCGGGCACGCCGCTCTTGACCGCCCGCGTGCGCGCCTTCACCGCGCGATCGCTTTCCTGCACCTGCGCCAGTTCGGTGGCGGCACCGGCCGGCCGCGGGCGCTCTCCGCGCGCCAGCAGCTTGTCGCCCTCGCCTTCGCGCACCATGCGGAAGTCGATCTTGCGGCCGTCGAGGTCGACCCGGCTCACCTGCACCCGCACGCGCGCACCCACGGCGTAGCGGATGCCGGTGCGCTCGCCGCGCAGCTCGCCGCGGGCCTCGTCGAAGCGGTAGTACTCGCCGCCCAGCTCGGTGATGTGCACCAGGCCATCGACATACAGCGCATCGAGCGTGACGAACAGGCCGAACGGGGTGACGGCGCTGACCGTGCCCGAGAACTCCTCGCCCAGGTGCTCGCGCATGTAGCGGCACTTCAGCCACGCTTCGACATCGCGGCTGGCCTCGTCGGCGCGGCGCTCGTTGGCGCTGCAATGGCCGCCGGCGGCTTCCCACAGCGCCATCTCCTGCGACAGCGGCTTGGCCGCCTTGGCCTGCAGCCGGCCGCCCTTGCGCGGCTCGGGCTGGCGCGTCTTCGCGCTCGCGGCCAGGTGGTAGCGGCGACCGGCCAGCACGGCCTTGATCACCCGGTGCACCAGCAGGTCGGGGTAGCGCCGTATCGGGCTGGTGAAGTGTGCGTAGGCGTCGTAGGCCAGGCCGAAGTGGCCGCTGTTGTGCACGGTGTAGATGGCCTGCTGCATCGAACGCAGCAGCAAGGTGTGGATCTGCGTCGCGTCGGGCCGGTCCTGCGTGGCCTGCGCAATGGCCTGGATCTCCGCCGGCTGCGGGTCATCGCTCAGGCTCACCGCCACGCCCAGCGAGCGCAGCATGGCCTGCAGCGCGATGCGCTTCTCGGGCGTGGGGCCCTCGTGGACGCGGAACAGGCAGGGATGCTCGGCCTGGGCGATGAACTCGGCGGCGCAGACGTTGGCCGCGAGCATCGACTCCTCGATCAGGCGGTGGGCCTCGGTGCGCGTGCGCGGCACGATCTTCTCGATGCGGCCGTTGTCGTCGCAGACGATCTGCGTCTCGGTGGTCTCGAAGTCGACGGCGCCGCGCCGGGCGCGCTGCTTCAGCAACGCCCGGTACACCTCGTGCAGGTGCAGCAGGTGCGGCACGACATCGGCCCGGCGCTCGGCCTCGGGGCCGCGGGTGTTGGCCAGCACCGCGGCGACTTCGGTGTAGGTGAGCCGGGCGTGCGAGTTGATCACCGCCGGGTAGAACTGGTAGGCGTCGATGCGGCCGTCCGCGGCGATCAGCATGTCGCACGCCATGGCCAGGCGCTCGACCTGCGGGTTCAGCGAGCACAGCCCGTTGGACAGCTTCTCGGGCAGCATCGGGATCACGCGGCGCGGAAAGTACACCGAGGTCGCGCGTTCGTACGCATCCTCGTCCAGCGGCTCGCCGGGCTTGACGTAGTGGCTGACGTCGGCGATGGCCACGATCAGGCGCCAGCCCTCGAACGCCGTCTTGCCGCGGCCGCGCTTGAAGGGCTCGCAGTACACGGCGTCGTCGAAGTCGCGTGCGTCCTCGCCGTCGATCGTGACCAGCGGCACGTCGCTCAGGTCGATGCGGTGCTTGCGGTCGGCCGGTCGCACGCGCTCGGGCAGCGACGCGGCCTGGGCCAGGGTCTCGGCCGAGAACTCGTGCGGCACCTCGTACTTGCGCACCGCGATCTCGATCTCCATGCCGGCGTCGTCGATCTCGCCCAGCACCTCGGCCACGCGGCCCACCGGCTGCGAGTGCAGCGACGGCGGCTCGGTGAGCTCGACCGCCACCACCTTGCCCACCGCCGCGCTGGCGGTGGCGTTCTTGGGGATCAGGATGTCCTGGCCGTAGCGGCTGTCTTCGGGCGCCACCAGCCACTGGCCGCCTTCGTGCAGCAGCCGCCCGATGATGGGCGTCTTGCGACGCTCGAGGATGTCGAGCACCCGGCCTTCGGGCCGGCCCTTGCGGTCGTAACGCTGGATGCGCACGCGCACGCGGTCGCGGTGCAGCACGCTGCGCATCTCTTGCGGCGCCAGGTAGATGGCGGGCTCGCCCTGGTCGGGAAACACGAGCCCGTGGCCATCGCGGTGGCCTTCGACGCGGCCTTCGAATTCGCCCATCAGGGCGAGGCCGGCGTGCGTGGCGCTTGAAGCAGAATTTTCTTTGATGATATGATCCTTGGTTCCTGAAATCCTGGACACCTGGGTGTTCAGGCTCACCTGCCCAGGTGGCGGAATTGGTAGACGCACTAGTTTCAGGTACTAGCGCTTAACGGCGTGGGGGTTCGAGTCCCTTCCTGGGCACCAGCGAGATCGATAGCCGAAGGCCAGCATCCGCTGGCCTTCGGCATTTTCAGACCGCAAACTTCTTCGCCAGGCCTTCGGGTCGGAGGTTGTCGTACTCCTCGAACGGCTGGTGGATCCAGGGGCTCGTGGGCAGCGTCTGCACATAGTAGTCGGGCACGTAGCTCGAGACGCCCTTGACCCAGATGACCGCGGCGCGCAGCTCCTGGATGGCCGGCATGCCGCGCAGCCGATCGACCACCGCGCGCAACGTGATGCCGGTGTCGGCCAGATCGTCCACCAGCAGCACGCGCCCGGCCAGTTCGCCTTTGGGCATGGTGATGTACTTGGCCAGGTCGAGCCGGCCCTGGATGGTGCCGGCCTCGGCCCGGTACGAGCTGGTGGACATGATCGCCAGCGGCTTGTCGAACACGCGCGAGAGCACGTCGCCGGGCCGCATGCCACCGCGTGCCAGGCACAGGATCTGGTCGAACGCCCAGCCCGAGGCCGCCACCTTCAGCGCCAGGCGCTCGGTCAGCAGGTGGTACTCGTCCCAGGACACGTACAGGTGCTTGCCGTCTTCGGTGAGCATGCGCGGGGTCTCCTTGTGTGCTTGAGCTCTGTGCCTGGGCGGGCCCGCGCTCAGGCGCGGAACGGGTGGCGCAGCAGGATGGTGTGCACGCGGTCGGGGCCGGTGGACACCATGTCGATGGGTGCGCCGATCAAGGCCTGCATGCGCTCGAGGTAGCGCCGCGCGTTCAGCGGCAGCTGCTCCCAGTTCGTCAGCCCGGCGGTGGTCTCGGTCCAGCCCGGCAGGGTCTCGTAGATCGGCACGCAGTCGTCGATCTCGTCGGCGTCCAGCGGCAGCACGTCGAGCATCTGGCCGCCGAGCCGGTAGCCGGTGCAGATCCGGATCTCGGGCAGGCCGTCGAGCACGTCGAGCTTGGTGATGCACAGGCCGGAGATGCCGTTGATGATGATCGAGCGCTTGAGCGCCGCGGCGTCGAGCCAGCCGCAGCGGCGCGCGCGGCCGGTGACGGTGCCGCGTTCCTGGCCCACGGTCGACAGGTGGTGCCCGACACCGCCCGGCCGCTCGATGTCGAGCTCGGTCGGGAACGGCCCACCGCCCACGCGCGTGGTGTACGCCTTGGTGATGCCCAGGATGTAGTGCAGCAGGCCCGGCCCGACGCCGGCGCCGGCGGCGGCGTTGCCGGCCACGCAGTTGCTGGAGGTGACGTACGGGTAGGTGCCGTGGTCGATGTCGAGCAGCGTGCCCTGCGCGCCTTCGAACAACAGGTTCGCGCCCGCGAGGTGGGCGTTGAACAGCCGGTAGCCCACATCGGCCATCAGCGGGCGCAGGTGCTCGGCCGCCTGCATCGCGGCATCGAGCATCGGCTGCCAGGCCAGCGCCGGCGCGCCCAGCACGCCGGTCAGTTCGGCGTTGTGCAGCTCGACCAGCTCGCGCAGCTTGGTCTCGAAGCGCGCGGGGTGCTTCAGGTCCTGCACCCGCAGCGCGCGCCGCGCCACCTTGTCCTCGTAGGCCGGCCCGATGCCCTTGCCGGTGGTGCCGATCTTGCCGCTGCCGCTGCGCTCGCGGCGCCCTTCGCGCGCCTTGTCGAGCTCGACGTGGAACGGCAGGATCAACGGGCAGGATTCGGACAGGAACAGGCGCGAGCGCACGTCCACGCCCAACTGCTCGATGCGCGCGATCTCGGCCAGCAGGTGCGCCGGGTCGACGACCACGCCGTTGCCGATGTAGCAGGCCACGCCGGGGCGCATGACGCCCGAGGGGATGAGCTGCAGTGCCGTCTTGCGACCGGCGATGACGAGCGTGTGCCCCGCGTTGTGGCCGCCCTGGAAGCGCACCACGCCCTGCGCGTGGTCGGTGAGCCAGTCGACGATCTTGCCCTTGCCCTCGTCGCCCCACTGGGTGCCCACGACGACCACATTGCGACCCACGCCGGGCCGGACCGTTGCTTGCATGTTCAGGATGTCCTCAAAGGATCGGGGCGGCGCCGCTGGCGGCCTCGCTGGCGACGGCCTGCAGCACCCAGCGGCCGTCCACCTGCACCAGCTCGCGATCGCAGTGGTGCGCCTGGGTATCCGGTGCGTCGCCAGGCCACAGGGCCAGCACGGTCTCACCGGCATCGCGCAGGCGCCGCACCGCCGCACGCAAGGCCACGTCATCGCTCCAGGGCGCGCGGATGGCTGCCGGCGCGGGCGCCGGGCCGGCCACTTCGGCCAGTGCCTTCAGGTCGAGACTGAACCCCACCGCAGGGCGATTGCGGCCGAAGACCGCACCCACTTCGTCGTAACGCCCGCCACGCGCCAGGGCATCGCTGCGGCCGGCGCCGTAGACGGCAAAGCGCAGGCCGCTGTAGTAGGCGTGGCCGCTCATGTCCGAGAGGTCGAAGCCGACCTTCAGGGTCGGGAAACCTCGCCGCAGGTGCGCGGCCATCCAGCCCAGCTGATCGAGGGCGTCGCGCACCAGGGCGCGCTGCGGCAGGGCCTGGCGCGCGGCAGCCAGCACCTCGTCGCCGCCGTACAGGTGCAGCAGCGCGTGCAGCGCCTGTGCGGCGACCGCGGGCAGCGCGGCACCCAGCGCCGCCAGCGCGGGCGCATCCTTTTCCGACAGCGCCTGCACGACCTCGGTCAGGCGCTCGGCATCCAGAGGCACGCCGGCCAGAACGCCGCGCAGGATGCGCGCATCGGCCAGATCGACGACCAGCGGGCCCACGCCGGCCGCATACAGGCAGTCCAGCGCCAGCTCGGCCGCCTCGAGATCGGCCTCGAGCCCGGCGTGGCCGAAGATCTCGGCCCCGAACTGCAGTGGCTCGCGCGTGGCGGTCTGCCCCGCGGGCCGCGCGTGCAGTACGGGCCCGCAGTAGCACAGGCGCGTCACGCCTTCGCGGTTCAGCAGGTGGGCATCGATGCGGGCCGCCTGCGGCGTGGTGTCGGCACGCAGGCCCAGCATGCGGCCGCTGAGCTGGTCCACGAGCTTGAAGGTCTTGAGATCGAGCTCGCGGCCGGTGCCCGACAGCAGCGCTTCCAGGTGCTCGAGCAGCGGCGGGATCACGAGCTCGAAACCATAGCCGGCAGCGCGATCGAGCAGGGCACGACGCAACCCTTCGACCCGCCGCGCCTGCGGCGGCAGGACATCGGCCACATGCTCCGGCAGCAGCCAGGCAGACATCATGAAAAATGCACCGCTGTTGAAAGCGGCATTGTAGGCGGCACGGGGGCGGGCCTGGACCGCGAGCGCCGCGCGAAGCCCGGCCCGGGACCGGTCAGGACCAGACCAGGAACAACAGCAGGCCGCCCGCCAGGCTGGTCAGCCCGACGAAGCGGATCTGGCCGTCCGACAGGCGCGTTGCACGCTCGAACAGCCTGCGCCAGGTGCCCGGGTTCAGGAAGGGCAGCAGGCCCTCCAGCACGAGCATCAGCGCCACCGCGCCCAGCAGCCGATCTCCCATGGCGCGGTGCGGCGGCTACTTGCGCGGCCCCGGCCCTGGGCCCGGGGTGGCGCCGCTGTCCCGCATGGCGCGGAAGAACTCGCTGTTCGGGTCGAGCACCATGATGTCGCTCTTGCTGCGGAAGGTGGCGCGGTAGGCCTCCAGGCTGCGGTAGAAGCGCGCGAACTGCGGGTCGCGGCCGAAGGCGTCAGCATAGATGGCCGAGGCCTTGGCATCGCCCTGGCCCTTGACCTTCTGCGCTTCGCGGTAGGCATCGGCCACGATGACCTCGCGCTGGCGGTCGGCATCGGCGCGAATCTTCTCGGCCTCGGCAGCGCCTTGCGAACGCAACTCGTTGGCCACCTGCTTGCGTTCGGACTCCATCCGCCGGTAGACAGAATCGGTGATGTCGGCGACGAAGTCCACGCGCTTGATGCGCACGTCGACGATCTCGATGCCGAACGCCTTGGCCTCGTCGGCCAGGCGGTTGCGCACGTCGGTCATGACCTTGTCGCGCTCGGTGGCCAGCACGCCGCGCACGTCGCGCTTGGTGATCTCTTCGTTGAACGCGGCCTGCACCACGGGCGCCAGGCGGCTCTCGAGGTTGCGGAAATCGGTGCCGTTGTTGCGGATGAACTGGCGCGGCTGGGAGATGCGCCACTTCACCAGCCAGTCGATGATCAGGCTCTTCTTTTCAGCCGTGAAGATCGGCCGCGTCTCGGGGCTGTCCAGGGTCTGGATGCGCTTGTCCAGGAAGACCACGTTCTGGAACGGCGGTGGCAGCTTGAAGTGCAGGCCGGGGTCGTTGATGACCTCCTTGATCTCGCCCAGCGCGTAGACCACGCCCACCTGGCGCTGATCGACGATGAACAGGGTGCTGGAGACCAGCATCAGCGCGACCAGCACGCCGGCCACGATCAATCCGATTCGGTTCAGGCTCATGGGCGTGCTCTAACGGCCTTCGCGGTCACGCGAGCGCGCGGTGTCGCGCGATCGGATGTCCACGCTCTGCGTGCCGGAGGGGTCGATCGAGGCGGGGGCCGGCACCACGGTCACGCCGCCGCCGGCGGGGGCCGACGCGGCGCCGGCGGCCGCATGCTGCAGCAGCTGGTCCAGCGGCAGGTACAGCAGGTTGCTGCCGGCGCGGCTGTCGATCAACAGCTTGGTGACGTTGGAGTACACCTGCTGCATGGTGTCGATGTAGAGCCGGTCGCGCGTGACCACCGGCGCCTTCTCGTATTCGGCCAGCACCGAGCGGAAGCGCTGCGCGTCGCCCTCGGCCTGGGCGACCACGCGCGCCTGGTAGCCCTGGGCTTCCTCGGACAGCCGCGCCGCGGTGCCGCGCGCCTTCGGGATCACGTCGCTGGCGTAGGCCTGGCCCTCGTTCTTCAGCCGATCGCGGTCGGCGCCCGCCTTCACCGCGTCGTTGAAGGCCGACTGCACCGCCTCGGGCACCTGCACGTTCTGCATGTTGACGTTGGCGATCACGATGCCGGTCTTGAGGCGGTCGAGCTGCGACTGGATCGACTTGACCAGCTCGGCCGCAATGGCGTCGCGCTGCTCGTACAGCACCTGATCGACCTTGCTGCGGCCGACGATCTCGCGCACCGCCGATTCGGCGGCCTGCACCACGGCCTCATCGGGCCGGTTGTCCTCGAACAGGTAGTCGCGCGCATTGGCGCGGCGGTACTGCACCGTGAAGCGGATGTCGACGATGTTCTCGTCCTCGGTCAGCATCGACGAGTCGTGCAGGCCGGTGGCCTGCACCATGGTGTTGCGGCCCACGTCCACCGACTGCAGCTGCGAGACAGCCACGATCTCGTGCGCCTGGATCGGGTACGGCAGCCGCCACTGGAAGCCGGCATCGGTGGTGCCGCTGTACTTGCCGAAGGTGGTGACCACCGCCTGTTGGCCTTCCTGGACGATGAAGAAGCCGCTGCCCAGCCACGCCAGCAGCGCCACCACGGCGATCAACACCACGCCGATGCCCGCGCTCTTCATGTCGGGCTGGAAGGGCTCGCCCGGCGACGGGCCGTCGCCGCGGCCCGGGCCCTTGCCGCCCTTGCGGCCGCCGAACAGGCCGCTGAGCTTGCGGTTGAAATCGCGCCACAACTCGTCGAGGTCGGGCGGGCCGTCGTTGCGGTTGTTCATCACCAGCTGGCCGCGGCCGACGCTGCGGGCGTGCCGCCGCGGCAGCAGCGCCACCGGCAGCCGACCGAGCGCGCTGAGCAGCGCCAGCAGCCGGAGGCGAAATGGGGGAGCGTCGGTGTCTCGCATGCGGGGCGCTCTGGGGGGCTGGGTCGTTGAAGGGAGTGGCGGGTCGCGGCGGGCGCGCAGCCTAGGCGGCCGGCGCCAGCACCGCGGGGCCGGACGTGGGCACGGCGAGGCTGCCATCGGGCAATGTCGGCGCGGCGGCAGGCGGCGCATCGGCCAGCGCCGCCTCGGCGATGGCCTGGCGCAGGAGATCCAGCCCCTGGCTGGTGCGGGCGCTGGCGAACACGCGCCGGCGCCGCAGTCCGGCAGGTGCCTCGCTCCAGTCGGCCGCCTCGCGCGCCTGCTGCGAGGCGTCGAGCAGATCGCACTTGTTGAAGACCAGGATCTGCGGCACGCCATCGGAGCCGATTTCGGCCAGCACGCGCTCGACTTCGGCCTGCTGCTCGGCCCAGGCGGGGCTGGCGGCGTCAATGACGTGCAGCAGCAGGTCGGCATCGGCGGCCTCCTGCAGCGTGGCTTCGAAGGCCTCGACCAGCTTGTGCGGCAGGTCGCGGATGAAGCCCACGGTGTCGGACAGCGAGACCGAGGCCTGGGCCTGGCCGAGCCAGAGCGCGCGCGTGGTGGTGTCCAGCGTGGCGAAAAGCTGGTCGGCGGCGTAGCTGCGCGCCTTGACGAGCGCGTTGAACAGCGTCGACTTGCCGGCGTTGGTGTAGCCCACCAGGCAGACGCGGAAGCTGCCGCGGCGCTCGCGTGCTCTGCGCTGCGTGCCGCGCTGGCGCTTGACCTTCTCGAGCCGCTCTTTGACGCTCTTGATGCGGTCGCCGATCATGCGCCGGTCGAGCTCGATCTGCGCCTCGCCCGGACCGCCGCGGGTGCCGATGCCGCCCTGCTGGCGCTCGAGGTGGCTCCAGCGGCGCACCAGGCGGGTGGCCATGTACTGCAGCCGCGCCAGCTCGACCTGCAGCTTGCCCTCGTGGCTTTGCGCGCGGTCAGCGAAGATGTCCAGGATCAGCGAGGTGCGGTCGGCCACCGGCACGCCCAGGTGGCGTTCGAGATTGCGCTGCTGCGCCGGGCTCAGCGCCTGATCGAAGATCACGCCGTCGGCCTGCGTGGCCGCCACCAGCGCCTTGATCTCGTCGGCCTTGCCACTGCCCACGAACAGCGCCGGATCGGGCGCCTTGCGGCGCGCGACCACGCGCTCGACCACCTCGTCGCCGGCCGAGGCGGCCAGCAGTGCCAGTTCATCCAGCGTGGCGTCGAAGCCCGGCTGGTGGCCGATGGACACACCCACCAGCACCGCACGCGGCGGCCCGTGGGGGCGCGGTGCGTCCAGGGCAGGATCGGGTGTCAAGGTGGCAGAAGCTACGGACGCGCGGGCGTTCAGGCGGCTTCGCTGCTCTCGTTGGCGTGGAAATTGACCGCACGGCTGGGCACCACGGTCGAGATCGCGTGCTTGTAGACCATCTGGGTCACGGTATTGCGCAGCAGAACCACATACTGGTCGAAGGACTCGATGTGGCCCTGGAGCTTGATCCCGTTGACGAGGTAGATCGACACCGGCACATGCTCCTTGCGCAGCAGGTTCAGAAAGGGGTCCTGCAAAAGTTGGCCTTTGTTGCTCACGATATGCTCCGTGTTGGATAAGACGACCCGATCACGTTATCACAGCGCCGCTGGCGCGGCCCGCCTCGGGACTTGGTGTGCAGCCTCGGCGTGCAAGCCCAGGGGCGCAAGCCCGGTCTGCCCTTTGGTCTGCCGACCGTCGGCTTAGGTTCCCTTGGCATCGAAGGGATTCTTTGCCGATCGCATCTCGATCCGCACCGGTGTGCCCACGAGCTTGAAGTGCTCGCGCAGCCGACCCTCCAGGAAGCGCTTGTAGGTGTCGGGCACGTGGTCGAGCGAGGTGCCGTGGATCACCACCAGCGGCGGGTTCATGCCACCTTGGTGCGCATAGCGCATCTTCGGCCGGAAGCGCCCCTCGCGGCGCGGCGCCTGGTGCTCGGCGGCCTCGTGCACCAGCCGCGTCAGCACCGGCGTGCTCATCTTGACGGTGGCCGAGGCGTGCGCCTGCAGGATCGCCTTCCACACCGCCTGCAGCCCCTGGCGGCGGATGGCCGAGATCTGCAGCACGGGCGCGAACTTCAAGAAGGCCAGCCGGCTCTCGATCGAACGCTGCAGCGTCTGGCGCTGATAGTCGTCGGTGGCGTCCCACTTGTTCACCGCCAGCACGACGGCGCGGCCCGACTCGAGGATGTAACCCGCGATGTGCGCATCCTGGTCGCTGACGCCCTGCGTCGCGTCGAGCAGCAGCAGCACCACGTTGGCATCGGCGATCGCCTGCAGCGTCTTGACGACCGAGAACTTCTCGATCGCCTCGAAGACCTTGCCCTTGCGCCGCAGGCCGGCGGTGTCGATGAGCTCGAACTGCTGGCCGTTGTGCTCGAAAGGCACGTGGATCGCGTCGCGCGTGGTGCCGGGCTGGTCGAAGGCGACCAGCCGCTCCTCGCCGAGCCAGGCGTTGATCAGCGTGCTCTTGCCGACGTTGGGGCGGCCGGCCACGGCCAGCCGGATCGGACGGTGATCGTCGGGCCCGTCGCCGAAGGCGTCCTCGTGCGCCGGGAAGTCCACCAGCGCCGCTTCGAGCAGGCTGCGGATGCCCTGCCCGTGCGCGGCCGAGATCGGGTGCGGCTCGCCGATGCCGAGTTCGTAGAACTCGCCCAGCAGCGGCGACTCCTGCATGCCCTCGGCCTTGTTCGCCGCCAGCAGCACGCGCTTTTGCTGGGTGCGCAGGAAGCGTGCGATGTCGTGGTCCTGCGCCGACAGCCCGCCGCGCACGTCGACCACGAACACCACGGCATCGGCCTCGGCGACGGCCTGCTTGGTCTGCTTGGCCATCTCGGCCACCACGCCCGTGGGCTTGTCGGGCTCGAATCCACCGGTGTCGACCACGATGAACTCGCGCGCGCCCAGCCGGGCGTCGCCGTAGTGGCGGTCGCGCGTGAGGCCGGCGTAGTCGGCCACGATCGCATCGCGGCTCTTGGTGATGCGGTTGAACAGCGTCGACTTGCCGACGTTGGCCCGGCCGACGAGCGCGATGACGGGCTTCATCGCGGCGCCGGCTCAGCTCGGACGGAACGCGTACAGCCCGCCGTCGCGGGTGGTCACCAGCAGCGTGCCGCCGGCCACCACGGGCGTGCCGATCACGGCCTTGCCGTCGGTGCGCAGGCGCAACTGCAGCGAACCATCGGCAGCGGACAGGAAGTGCACCCAGCCCTCGGCATCACCGAAGACCACCGAGCCGCCCATCGCCACCCCGCCGCTGAGGCCGCGGTACAGCAGGGTCTCGTTGGTCCAGAGCACGTCGCCCGTATCGGCGCGCCAGGCCGTGATGCGGTCGCTGGCGTCGGCACCGACCACGCGCTCGGCGTCGCCCGCCACGGCCTGGATGCCGCCCGTCGCGCGCGACCACAGCAGGCTGCCCTTGGCCGCATCGGCGCAGGCGACTGCGGCCTGGAAGGCCCGCACGCAGACATGGTCGCCCACGCGCACCAGCGGGCCCAGCAGGTCGGCCAGCCGTTCGACCTCGTTGGTGCCGCGCGGCGAAGCCATCGGCAGTTCCCACTCCACCGTGCCGTGCAGCGGGTCGAGCGCCGTCAGCCGCGGCCCCTGCCCCACCAGCAAGGTGTTGTGGAACGGCGCGACCACGCCGGCCTGGGCCAGCGTGAGCGCGTCGCCGGGGCGGTAGAAGCGCCACAGCAGGCGGCCGTCCTGGGCGTCGAAGGCCTGCACCGATC